>FWWL01007117.1_pt1 | contig 15566 bp, 11 predicted proteins | sample 2228331 | NCBI WGS metagenome assembly FWWL01 (sample SAMEA103939775, study PRJEB20133) | metagenome
TATTTGTTTTGGAAAAAAACAACACAAAAATAAAACACCTAAAAAACACCCCCAGGAAGCAAAAACCCCCACAAAACCCCTCAAAGCAGGTAGGCAAGAGTTACCCTAAATAGAGAGCTAACTAACCAAAACATGAGTAATCTTAGAGGGCGAAGCCCCCTAGAATCAAACTAAAGAAGGGTGGGCGGGAAGTACCATAAATAGTATGTTAAAAAGCAAACGAAAGTTATCTAACCCAAAGAAAAAAGACTCTTAAAAAGGGGTATCACTAGGGGTCGAAAGCCCCCTGTATGTAACTTAAGGGTGGGTGGGCGGGTGTCTAAGACACTTTTCTAAAAAAACGGGGGTAATCTTAGGGGGTGGACCCCCTAGAATTAAACTAAAGGGCGAGTGGGTGGGAATTACCCTAAGTAGGATGCTAAGGATAGAGAAAATAGTTAACCTATTTTGAAATGGAGGTACACTTAGGGTGTAAAGCTCCTTATAAGTAACTGAAGGGTGGGTTGAGTGGGTGCCTAGGGCACTTTCTTTAAAAACGGGGGTATTCTTAGGGGGTGGGAACCCCCTAGAATTAGACTAAAGGATGGGTTGGGTGGGAGTTGCTTTAGATAGATGCTGATAAAAATTCTTAAGTAGAAATTCCTACAAATCAAAGGCAAAAACTAGAAAATAAAAAACAAACAAGTTTAAGATTTACAAAGCATGATTATAATACTAGACTTCGGATCTCAATATACTCAACTTATAGCAAGAAGAATAAGGGAATTAGGTGTATACTCAGAGATTTTTCCGTTCGATATTTCAAAAAACACTCTTATCAAACATGTGGAGGAGATTTCAGAAAAGGTAGAGGGTATAATTCTATCAGGTGGTCCTGCCAGTGTTTTAGACGAAGGATCTCCTAGAATTGAACTGGAGGTTCTAGAAAGTTTCGATGTCCCAATTCTTGGAATATGTTATGGAATGCAATTACTTACATATCTGCACGGTAGTCGTTTACACAAATCCTTAAAAAGGGAGTATGGATACACAGAGATTGTGATTTCAGAAGGTTCAAAGGTGTTTAAGGATGTTCCAAAGAAATTAGTAGTTTGGATGAGCCATGGAGATTCAGTAGACACTTTAACTGATGAGTTTAAACCTATTGCTTACACTACAAATAATGTTCTTGCTGCTGTTGAATCGAGAGATGGTAGAACGTTTTGTTTTCAGTTTCACCCTGAGGTTTATCACACACAGTATGGCACAAAAATGCTTGAAAATTTTGTTTTCGAAATATGTGGTTGCCGAAAGACTTGGTCACTTGAGAAATTCATGGATGACAACAAAAGTAGTATAAAAGAGTTTGTAGGGGATCGACATGTTATAATGGCGGTAAGTGGAGGTGTAGATTCTACTGTGATGGCAGTATATCTAAACAAGATTATAGGTAAGAACCTTACCCCGATATTTATAAATACTGGATTACTAAGGTTTGATGAAGAAAAGGAAGTTTTAGAAAATTTCAGAAGGTTAGGTATAGAAGTAATGTATATAGATGCATCTGAAGAATTTCTAAATGCTTTGAAAGGTGTTACAGACCCGGAAAAAAAGAGGAAGATAATAGGTAAAAAGTTTGTTGAGGTATTCTTCTCTAACGTAGGTGAGTTTGACATTCTTGCTCAGGGCACCCTATACCCTGATGTCATAGAGACTTCTTCGGTAAAAGGTCCATCAGCAACTATAAAAACTCACCACAACAGGGTAAAAGAAATAAGAGACTTGGAGAAAGAAAACAGAATACTCGAGCCGTTTAAATTTCTTTTCAAAGATGAGGTAAGAAAAATAGGTGAGATCTTAGGCATACCTTACGATATTTTACATAGGCATCCGTTTCCGGGGCCAGGCCTAGCTGTAAGGATCATGGGAGAAATTACAAAAGAAAAGCTCAGTATACTTAGAAAAGCAGATAGAATATTTATAGAAGAGTTAAAAAACAACAACCTTTATTATAAGGTTTGGCAAGCTTTTGTTGTTTTGCTTTCTGATAAAGCGGTTGGTGTAATGGGCGATGAAAGAGCTTATGGAAACGTCGTAGCACTAAGGGCTGTAGAAAGTGTAGATGGTATGACAGCAGATTGGTTCAAAATACCTTATGAGGTTCTTAATAGGATATCAGGAAGAATTATATCCGAGGTTAAAGAGATAACAAGAGTGGTTTACGATATCACTTCAAAACCGCCAGCAACTATAGAATGGGAATAGAATTTACTTAATCAAAGTAGCCAAGGTGTTAACTTTTATCACAAGATTCTTAAATGGAAAATCTTCTACTCAATCGATAAGAATTACATGAAATTTTCTAGGGAGTAGGGTATGCTAAGCTCAAGGTTGAGTAGACTTCCTAAGTATCTTTTTGCGGAAATAGATGAAGCAAAAAATGAAGCTATGAGGAGTGGTATAGATGTGATAGACCTGAGTATAGGTGATCCAGACTTACCGACCCCCAGACCAATAATAGACACTCTTTACGAAGCAGCTTTGAAACCAGAAAATCATAAGTATCCTTCCTACGCAGGTATGATTTCTTTTAGAAAGGCGATTTCGGAATGGTTCGAAAGAAGATTTGGAGTTCTTTTCGACCCTAACTCCGAAATAATAGCCTTGATAGGATCCAAAGAAGGTATAGCTCACATTCACTGGGCTTATCTTGAAGAAGGAGATATTTCGATAGTTCCAGACCCTGGATACCCTGTTTATAACAATGCAACTATATTAACAGGAGCTACGCCTTACAAAGTCCCTCTTAGGGAAGAAAACAACTTTTTCATAGATTTTGATACTATTCCTGAAGATGTAAAACAAAAAGCTAAGATTATCTTTATTAATTATCCAAATAACCCCACATCTGCTGGAGCCAGCTATGAAAACTTAGAAAAAGTGGTTTGGTTTGCTAAAAAGTACAACATAATATTGTGTTCGGACCTAGCTTACTCTGAGATTTACGAAGACGAGAAACCTTTAAGTATATTCAACATACCGGGTGCGAAAGATGTAGCAATAGAATTCCATTCACTTTCCAAGACTTTCAACATGACAGGATGGAGGGTAGGTTTTGCTGTTGGGAATAAAAATCTGATAAATGGACTTCTGGCAATAAAGTCTAATGTAGATTCAGGTGTTTTCAATGCAATACAAGAAGCTGGGATAAGAGCTCTCCAACCAGATATGGAAAAGTATACTCAAGAAACGAGAGAAATAATCTCCAGAAGGAAAAAGTTTATGACAGAATCTCTGGAGAAAATAGGACTGAAAGTCTATAAGTCTAAGTATACATTCTACATATGGGTTAAGAACTTGGAGGGACATTCCTCAAAAGATACAGCAAAAAAGTTTTTAAAAGAAATAGGTGTAGTGGTGACTCCAGGGAGTGGTTTTGGTGAAGCGGGTGAAGGTTACTTTAGGATATCTCTAACAGCCCCAGATGACAGAATAAAAGAAGCATCAGAAAGAATAAAAAAACTTTTTATTTCTTAGAAGGAAGTATGGACTTCCTAAAGTGTGGGGCCTAGCCACGTTTTATTAAAATTCCAAAACAAACGTAACTGGACCAACGTTTGTTAATTTCACTTCCATTTCCGATCCAAATATCCCCTTTCTGATGACTATTCCTTCGCTAGAAAGTAATTCGCAGAGCTTCTCAAAGAATGCTTTGGCTTTTTCTGGTTCCATGCAACTGTCGAAAGAAGGTCTTTTGCCTTTGTTTATGTTGCTTGCCAGTGTGAAATTTGGTACTACAAGCATCTCATATTGTTTATCTTTAACCGAAAGATTCATTTTCTTACTTTCGTCTTCGAAAATTCTTAGCTCTGAAACTTTTTTGGATGCTTTGAGGAGCTTTTCTATGTTATCATCTTTATAAAATCCAACCAATACAACTAAACCATTTTTTATCTCAGAAACCTTTTTACTACTCACCCATACTTCTGCGCAAGAAACTCTTTGTATCACTATTTTCACAGTGTGAATGATATAAGTTTTAGACTTTACATTCCACTTAAAAAGGTGCCTTAGGCACAGTGCTTTAGACACCCCTATTCTCTAAGAGAGTGAACTTTTTCTTTGATGCGAATTCTTACTTCTTTTTTAAGCTAAGTAACGTTTGTATACTTCTTAGCCCCCTATTTAGAGCAACTCCCGCCCACCCTCCCTAAGAGATTTCATAGGGGGCGGAGCCCCCTAGTAATACCCCCGCTTTAAAAAGTGTCTGATGAGTTTTTATTCTCCTCTTAAAGTTAGGTAACTTTTGTTTGCTTTTAGCAACCCATTTATAGCAATTCCCAGCCTTATCTTGCTTGGATAGAAAGTAGCTTCTTAAAAAGCGAATATTTCTTCCTTGAGCTTAACTTTTGTAGAAATTGACTTTCTTCTAGTTTTGTGCTAATATTAGAGTTGGTTAGGATAGGAATTGTAGTTAAGTAGTTGAGAATGGAAAGTGTAAAAGATAGATTAAAAAAAATACGAAACTATGATTTTGTCATAATATCTGTTTACATTATCTTGTTTATTTCGTCATTATCTATAGTAATTTTGTCTCTGGTTAAAACAATACAGTTTTCAATTGAGAAGTTATCTGAAACTATCTCTGAGAGAATGACTGAAATTCTGATGGAAACGCATATCGCAAACTTCAGTAAAATCTACGAGATAACTTTGAAAGCTAAAGATGTCGCGGAAAAAAGTAAAGATAACTTGGAAGAATTTCTTTCTAAACATCTGGACAGCAAAGTGTTCGTTGACATAAATTATTATTTCATTTCTAAGGAAGGTATAATATATGAGTCGGATTACGAGCAGGATGTAGGTTTGGATCTAAGAAAGATACCGGGAAATTTTTGGAATTACACTTTGAAGAAAATACGACAGGACAGAGTTTTTGTAGATATGGTTCATGTAGAACACGTTTCCGGAAAACCCAGGATTTTCTCCTATTCCTTGATGCGGAACGGTAGTGTTTTTGAGTTAGGTTTTTTGTTGAACCAAGGTATTTTTAGAGACGTTTCACTGGTTTTTGATGAACTTAGAAAAAATTGGCTTTTATCATTATTTCTACACATAGCAGGTGTTTATTCTTATAACAACAAACCTGTATTTGAAAATCTCCCGCAAATTTCAGACCATCCTAGCTTCTTAGTTTACAGGTATAGAAAACTCGTAAAATTATCGCTACAAAATAATAGTTTGAACACCGGTGGTTTTCACAATGGTTTGATTGGTAATTCTATGCGAGAAGATTTGGGTAGGATATTCGTTGTGTTAGAATTTAATTTTCTACCTGTTTTGTCATTACTTTTTGCTTTAGCTGGTATATTCACATTGCTCACATATTTTAGGACTAGATTTTTATACTCTTTCGTATCTGAACTGAAGGATAATATTGTGAAGATTGGGGACATGGCTAGTAGTATTTCTAGCTACTCCATAAACGATTTTATCATAAAGTCTCCCGCATTTAGTTTTAAAGAGATGGAAGATGTCTCGTTTACTCTAATAAATTCGCAAAGAGAAATAATTAAATACATAAACGATCTAAGATTAGCTCATATGAAAATATCTCTTCTGAATAAGGAACTAGAAAGTGCTTACCTGAGTTTCTCGAGTAAAATAGCTTTAATCGCGGAAGGTTTTGACTATTCAACGTCTAGGCATATGAGTAGGGTATATTTTCTTACGAGATTCATCCAAGAAGAACTTGGTATTGATAACAAAGAGATATATCTATACTCTGGTCTGCACGACATAGGAAAAATTTTTGTACCAAAAGCTATATTGGTAAAAAGGGAACCCCTTACTAGGAATGAATGGGAAGAAGTTAAGAAACACACGATCTACGCAAAAAGGCTCTTAGATCACCCTAGATTTAAGGTTGCGTTAAACATTGCTATGTATCACCATGAAAACTTTGATGGAACTGGATACCCAGACAGGTTAAAAGGAGAAAAAATACCGATAGAAGCTAGAATAGTTAAGATTTGTGATGTATACGATGCTTTAAGAGATTCAAGGCCCTACAAGAATCCTTATCCGCATGAAGTTGCTATGGAGATAATGAAAAAAGGCGACGATAGAGTAAAACTATCTCACTTTGACCCAGAGGTTTTCAGAGCTTTTTTAAATATAGAAGACAAAATTTTTCATTTTTATGAGAGGATTTCGGAGTTTGACCTTAAGTTTTGATATAATTTTAATTATGCAAATCCTGTGGATTACCAATTTAGAGTGTTAGTATGAATTAACTAGCGTGAATTAAAAAGTTTGTTGAAAAGTTTTAAGGTTTCATTCTATTGAATTCTATTGAACGAATTTTAGTTATCTGGTAGAAATAGTTCATGTAACTATCACGAATTGGTAGAAAATATGTTGGACAAAAACTCAGGAGGGTTTGATTTTTGAGGGTTTGATTTTTGTTTGTAAATTTTGTATAAATAATTATATTTTTTGTTTTTTAATACGAAAGTTATGCAATTTTATTTCCTATAATAATAATTATGTTTACTTAAATTTTAGAAAAAGCAAAAACCACTTCCAAACTTCTAAGAAGACAAATTTCATTTCTCGAAGAAAATACTCTTTCTCCAGATGATATATCACCCAAAAGTAAGGAACAAGGAACTAAGGAACTTTAAACATGTTTACAAACGATAGCACTCTCCAAAAAGTGTGATACACCAATCGAAGAAGGTATTGAAACATCTGATTAGTAGTAATACAATATATTCAAAAGAAGAAAGTTTTTGAAAGGTTGTTCTGAAATTTCACTTTTTTTACTTAATTCATAAGTAAAAATATGGAAACTTAGTGATAGATCCAGGTTTTCTATACCGTTATATGTTAGAGTAGATGAAAACAACCCTCCTACTCTATCTATGTTAACTAAACCTGATATAGAGAAAGATAAACTTTCAACCAACTCGGATGAAAAACTAAAAAATATATAATTCTTAGAAAAGTATCCCGGCGTAAATCTATCATAAAGATACGGTAAAATAAAAATATTGTTTGATATACCTGAAAATACTTTTTGTGTTTCCTCTTCGTCTAGACCAAAGTTATTGTAAAAGTACTCAAGTACAACAAATGACTTTTCAGAAACACTCTTATTAAAATTGATAAGGAATTGTACATAGTATTCGTCTTTAGCGAAAGGTACATTGTTCGATAGAAAGAAAACATTCTTTTTCTTTGAAAAGCTTATTTCAGAAGATAATATACTACCGAAAACGTCCACTGAAACATATCCACCAAAAAGTATATTCTCATTGCTGTTTACTAGTTTTCTATAACTAGAAACAATACCTACTTGAACAGGGTCAAAAAATCCAGAGGTTTGTAAAGCTAACTTTGAGAAAGATAGATCGATATAATTTGTCTCAAAAAGCGGTGGTAAAACCTCAAAATTAAAAGATATCGGTATAAAAAAATTCCTAAAATCAACTCCTACCTTGATAGCATCCACTCCTGAGATATATCTATCTATGAAGATAGCATCTTTCCTCTCGTCCAAGTCATTAATAGCACTCCAGAAGTACCCAGTACCAAAACCTAAAAATTGTCTTCCTATTTTCAGATAAACAAAATCTAAAAAATTTAGGTAAACAAAAAGTTGTCTAACATAAAAACTGTTAGTATTTTGTGCGAAATTTTGATTGTACAAAAACTCACTAACAAAGTTTTCACCTTGATATAGTTTTAATCTTAGGTAAGAATTAAATATATAATTTGGTAGCATACTGTAAGTGTTAGATAGAGTAGTTTCTTGATTTTTATTACCATATCCTACCAAACTTTCCAATGTACCAGTTATTTCATAACCACTAGAATATAAAGAGGTAAAAGTGATAAATAAAAGCACATATTTTTTAACTTTCCAATTCATACCCTACCCCTATTCAAGACATTTTTCAAGTAAAACTTTCCTAAAATCCCAACAACTCTCTAACGGTCATCCTTCTTATCACAAAAAGCGGATAGATTGATGCAAGTATAGGTACAAAAATTCCCATCGAAAAACTAACAACAATATCTATTATATTAAATCTAGCCCAAAGCACGTCTATAAAACCGAAAGATTCAAGCTGAGCTTCCATTTCACCGTACACAGACAACGGAATACCAAAAAAAGCAAGATATCCAACAAATATACTTCCTATCAATATTCCAGCTAAACTACCTACCAGCCCCAGCAGAAGTATTTCCGAGAATATTATACCGTTTACTTCACCTCTAAAAAATCCCATTGCTCTGAGAGTGCCTATTTCTCTTATCCTATCAAATACTGATATAAGCACAGAATTTGTAATTCCAACAATAGCTACAGTAGCAAAAATAAGATATAAAACCACTACAAAAGCATAAGAAAAATCTATTATAGAGACCATAACCCCTAACGCTTTCCTCCAGGAAATACCTTCGAGATTGTATTTACTCAAAGTAGGTTCTAGCTTAGAGAGTGCCTCAGAAGCATTATTTTTATCACCGATATATGTAAGTATTTGTAATGTTCTACCTTCAATTCCTAAGAGTTTCTGTGCACTTTCCATGTCTACTATTGCTACTTTGTTTGCGCTTTTATATATCCCGATAACCTCCAACTCTATAGCACTAAAAGATCCATAAGCATCATAGCTAATGAATATTACCTTATCACCTATCTTTACATTTAGATCTTTTGCAGATTTGGCAGAAAGTACTACACCTTTCTCGGAGTTATCCTTAAAAAACCTACCTTCTTTCATCCTTCTATCTAAAACATTTTTATACTTTGGACAGAGATTATCTCTATCAAAGAATTCTCCACCTTGAAGTAAAATATTTATGCTTTTGTCGGAATACGCCACAGTAGGAACTTGAATAAAAGGATAAAAATAAAAACTAGGATAATTATCTTTTAATTCTTTGAGTATACTTTGGTAGTTGGATATGCTAAGATCAAAAGGCATAAGCTCTCTTCTATCATAAAAACCTTTGTATGATATAGATATATGAGATACATCTGAAACAGAAACCTCTACACTATCCTCAAGCATACCTCTGATAATTGCTAAATATAAAAAGAGAAATGCTGTTATTACTGCTATTATAGTAATGATCTGAAAACTTTTTCTTTTGTGTTTTAGCGCGTTTTTAAAACTCAGGAAGGCAAATAGTTTTATTTTAGATATCATACCTTCCCCCTTCATTTTGTTTCCTCTCTTACTATTTTCCCATCTTCCAAGTAGATTTTTTTATCCATGTACTCGAGTACTCTAGGGTCATGTGTAGCAACCAAGATAGTTGTTTTAAACTCCTTGTTTAGACTTTTCATTATTTCCATTATTCCCCTGCCAGTCTCACTATCTAGGTTAGCAGTAGGTTCATCCGCAAGTATTATAGAAGGATTTATAATCAAAGCTCTTGCTATCGAAACTCTTTGTCTTTGACCTCCAGATAGTTCATCAGGTTTATGATCTCTAAACTCCCAAAGTCCAACACTCTCTAGAATTCTAGAAACTTTCTTTTTTCTTTCCTCCTCATCTACCCCTAAAGCAATAAGCGGCAATTCAACATTCTCATAAGTAGTAAGCACAGGTATTAGGTTAAAAACCTGGAAAATGAAACCTATTTTATGTCTTCTGAGGATAGTAAGTTCCTTGTCAGACAACTTTGAGACATCCTTACCGTCGATAAAAACACTCCCTTCACTAGGTGTATCTATACATCCGATAAGGTTAAGAAGCGTAGTCTTACCTGAACCTGAAGGACCAACTATTCCAACAATTTCAGCACTGGATATAACTAAATCTACACCTCTCAAAGCATGAACTTTAGTTTTACCAAGATCATAATATTTATGCACTTTTTCTAATCTTATCTCAGACATATAAATCCTCCTAAAACATTCAAAAACCTCTATACATACTACTTATCTGCTTAAGTAATCAGGTGAAAATACAGAAGGGTTAACAGTCCTAGTTTGTAGTGATTCTGTTATAACTTTTGTATAGTTTCCTTGAGTCAGGATATCTCTAACCTCAATTACCGAAGGTCTCATCTTACCCTCAAAGTTTTTTATATCATAAAATTTCATTTCTTTTACCTTTATGCCTGAAGCAGAATACAACTCCATATATTTAGGCAAAAATGTATTAGCATCAACTGAAAGTATAATCTTTGGGTAAGGTAATTTTAGGTTGTTAGCTTTGAGTTCTAGGATATATTCACTTTCGGTCCTTTTAACAATTGATGCCAGGTAATCATTCGCAAGGTCATAATCCAAAAGATCCCTATTGGAGAAAGAAGTCCCCATGAAACTATCTTTTGTCGAAAGTCTCACAGGTCTAGAAACACCAGGCACAGACATCCACATGTTATCCTTTACTAAAAGGATTTTCTTTCCTTTTTCTCTAGGGGGATTAGTGAATGTCATAAGTGATCCCCTGTCAGTATCAAATAAAACTTCAACTTCGAAAGTTTTTGTCAAATTTCCTTCCTTATAATCCAGAATCTTCATTTTAGAAAAACCACTTTTAAAGTACATTTTATTATCGACTCTATTTAAAATCTCCTTGGGGTCTATATCGGCAAAAAGAACACTAAAACTATTAACTACAAACAAAAAAGAAAGAAAAAGTTTCAGGTTAACTTTCATAAATTTTCCCTCCTATGAAGAGTAGCCTAAAGATTCTCTTATATTCATTTTACTAGCTTTCTTTGACGGTCTAAAAGCACCACCCACTGCTCCTAATATACCAACGATAAAAACTATTATAAAATCGATCCACTTTATTTCACAGGTAATCTTAGCTGAAGAAAGCTCAGGAATATAACTACCAAGCTCTTCTGAACTGACACCAAAAGGCAAAGGATTAAACTGAAGATAAAGAGAAGGTATAAGCCCTAATATTATTCCTACTATTGAACCTATTATTCCTATTAAAACTGCCTCAGAAATAAACAAATAGAAAACTTCTTTTTGATGCCAACCTATTGCTCTTAATGTACCGATTTCTCTTATCCTCTCGAAAACACTAACATACATATTACCCGAGATGGTAGTAAACGCTATCGTGAGTATTATCAAAAAGAAAATTAGGTAAAATATGTTATCAGTTATAACTGCATTCATTACATAGTCTAACACTTCATCCCATCTCCTCACTTTCACATCAGAAAGATTTGAATTTTTTAGAGATTCTCCAAACTTTTTAATATCCTCTCCATCCTTAACTCTCAAAAAAATTTCATTAACCCCATCATCTAATAGGAATAATGACCTTGCACTTTCTATGTCGATTAGCACTGTCATTTTATCCAATTCATAATATCCTGTTTCGTATATTCCAACTATGCTCAACATGATAACATTAGGTGCCTCTTCGGAAGTGTATGAAAATAAAAATATATTATCTCCAACTTTAAAACCAAAAAGTTCTGCTAAACTTTTACCTAAAATAGCCCCACTTCTACCAAAATACTGACCTTCCACTACTGATTTTTCGATAACCGGGAAAACCTTTTTATTCCTCTCAGGGTCAATACCCACTATCTTGACAGGAAACCTTTCTTTACCATTGCTAACAAAACCAAAGTTTACTATCCTTTCAGAAACACCTGCTACCTCTCGCTTACCTTCAAGATTTGAAAGTACCACTTGGTAATTATGGATGATATTTCCTTCTTTGACTAAAGAGATATCTTCTTTATCACTGAAACCGATAGAATGTATCTGGATATGCGCGGTAGAATGATTGATTACTACATCAAACATGCTACTTAAATATGTCCCTCTATAGTAAGTAATAAAGAGAAACAACATCATCACAGAGATGCTTACACTTACTATGTTTATTATGGTTCTCCTTTTTCTTCTCCAGAGATTTCTATACGCAAGAGAAAAAATAAAATAATAATTATCACGAAAAAGTTTCTTTAAGATAGATTCCATAACGCCTAGCGATTTTAAAGTATAAAAAACCATTTTTCAAGATTTTTATAACTAGAATCCAGAAATTTCTATTTAACAAAAATTTTTCCTTCTAAAAGGTGCCTAAGGCACTGTGTCTAAGACACTTTTCTTAAATAATGGGGGTATTACTAGGGGGCAAAGCTCCCTATAATTAAGAAAAGAGGCATAGCCTCAAAGAGGCCTAGCCTCAGGGTGGGTGGGCGGAGATTGCTCACTGTAGAGTTACATCACCTTTATGTTAGCCTTGATTGCTCCAGAAGAATTTAGTAGAATGATTATGTTTATTATGTCTTCTGCCTTAAAACCATTTTTATACATAAAATCCACAAAGTCTGCTATAGAATTACCTTGGATGTAGTAAATTTCACCACTTTCTAGTAGAGTTATACCTGTTTCAGCAAATTCTATTTTCATTCCCTTGTAAGATATCACAGCTGGCGAAACTTTTATACTACCTCCCATTACCAGAGCTTCACTTCTCTGATCTATGACTATCGTAGGCATAACACTCGTTTCAAATTCTGTTTCCATCACTTCTGAGACAAAATCTAAATACTTTCCAGCAATGTATTCATCGGGAACAGAAATAGAAATTGTGGAAGGGTCTATAATGTCTACCGAGATTTTATTTTCAAACTTATCCAACAAAATGTTTTTAAGAGAATAAAGAGCATTTAAGTCTGGAGAATTAAAATAAAGCAATAATCTATTTCCATTTTGAAGCGGATTTAGCGAAAAAAAATTAGTTATCATCTTTCCACCACTCGGTATAACGCCAACATTCTTAGTTTTATTCCCTTTTGGAACAATTACATCTCCTTGCGCAACTGCTACTACATTACCATTTTCATCCTTAAGGACAGTTTGAAGTAATGAACCACCTTCTAGAGACCTTGCATCCATCACAGAAGCAACACTAACATCGAAAATGCCACTATTCTTGGAAAAAGGATTTAGTTTGCCATAAACCACAACAGAAGCAACATTTTTAGATTGGAAATTGGTAGTAGTTATAGGAATACCCAAATTTCTAAGGTAATTTGCTAGAGATTTCTTTGTTACATCGTTTTTAATATTATCGCCAGTGCCCTTAAGCCCCACAACAATCCCATATCCAGAAACGAATATTTCTCCCTGCCCTACTATATTCGCCACCTCTTTGACTTTAACAGTCATCGAGAACGAAAAAAAAGAAAACACCCAAAAAAACACTACACACAGCACTTTCTTCATACTATATAGAATTTCGATAAAAAAACAATATCTTTTAGATCAAAAGTCACATTATCTTATAAAACTTCATCTATAATGTTTATAACGTTTGAGATTATCTAACTCAAGGTAAAAGCTTACCCTCAAGAAACAGATACCTACCTTTTGAAAAAAACAACTTAACCTACCCTTTATACTATAATATAATAAGAGATTGAAAATAGAGATATTAGTTAAAGTAACTACTTTACTCTAAGAATTCTCTTGAAGCTTGGGAGTATGTATCTCACAGTTTTACTGAACTCATTACCAGACAAACACTCTCTAAGGATTTTTTCTGAGGCTATAACATACTCACTTATACCACCATCTCTTGATAAGATGTATGAGTTATCTGATTTCGATAGGTAGTGATTTTTGAGTTCAGATGTTAAAATAACACTTCCTTTAATTAACTTCAATTTTGGAAAGTTTCTCAAATCGGAGTCATGAAATTTAGTAAACTTGTATACTCCATCTAGTGCCGATATCATCATAATGTTATAGATTTTTTCGATCTTCTCATCTAGAAAGATACCTTTCCTTGAGATCAAGACTAGAACATTATCCTCTGAACTTTGATTTACATCCTCAGATACAAAAATATCTTCTGTGGATATTACCACAACAGCTTCGTTTGGGGATCCACTGATAATTATAGGTAGTGTAGAAAAGATAAGTCTATTTTTTGGCAAATTTTCGATGTCATTAAAGTTTATTTTAACACACTTAACTTTTCTATCTACATATACGTATGTACCTATTTGGGGAGGATCTTTAGATATGTAGATTTCTGGAATTTCTTTCATGATCACAATTTTAGATCCTCTAGGGGGCGGTATGTTGAAAGTAATGCTACCAACATTTACATAAAAGTTCACTGTTCTTTCACCATCTAAATAAACGAATTGAGGTGTTATATTTGGTATTTGAAAACTCTTTCTGAAACCATCACCTTCCCCAGCAACATAGTAGTATTTATTTTTTAATTCTTCGGAAACGATTATTATTTTGTTATTTTCAAGTTTTATTTCGCCTGAAGCAAGAAGATTATCATTTGGATTGTCTAGAAATACCCCTTTTATTTTCCTATGTGTACTCACTAGTTTTGAATTTTCAATATCTAGACTTATCTCAAAAGGTTTTGAGAAACTTTCCGCAGGCAATGCCACCTTAACTGGAGACGTAGTAAAATCCAATTTCCCATCTTGTAGTTTTAGAAATAGCTTAGAGAAAAAACCCCTCGATCCGAAGGTATCGGTATCTTCGTAAGGATCTACTTCTTTTTTGTACGATGTTAAAAAATACACATTTTCGATATCTTTACCAGTGTAGTTTAGAGGTCTGCTGTTATATCTCCCTAAAAGAATTTTTCTGAAGTACAGTGGCATAGTAAATTCTTCCGTATTCACAGAAGAGTAACTTGTTATGTGCCAATCCTTATCAACTATTGTAAGGGCTTTTTTCACTATTTCTGGTATATTTACCTTGAAATCCAAATGTGATATAAGTGTGGTATTAGAGATGCTATCAAGTTTCAAAGTTATACCTTCTATTTCACTTTCTGTTAGGTAGATATTTCCTACAATACTTGTATATGTTACGTTTGTATTTCTAGCGAAAAGTGAGGGAAACTGATTAACAAAATTGGCTTTATAGGGCAACTTGCTTAGATCACTTACAAAAGAATAACCCTGTATCAACGGAGTATAGTTTAGTTTTTGGTTAAAGTCCTCAGTGTTTATGTAGAAAGAAAAGTAAAACAGAGGAATATAAATGAAATCTACATACCTTTTTATTGAGTATTTATCACCTTTTAACAATAGCTCTACAGTGTGAGTTTCACCTTTTTTTTCTATTTTCTTACTAACTTCATATACAAAGTTATCGGTATTGGTTTTTCTCTCAAGCGTGAGATCTATGTTTTGATTTTGTATATCTTTTAGAAGAAAAAAAAGCTCTTTTTCCGAAATCAGTTTTAACTTGGATTTTTCATATATAATCAGAGAGTCTGAAAAGTAGAAATAAGAAAAATTTAACAAAGAAGTAACGATCACTGATAAAACTAGCATCATAAAAAGCACAACTATTATTGCTGAACCTCTCTCCTCAAGCACTTTATAAAGTTTTTATTTCACACCCCATATGTTTCAAGATACTCTAATAAAAGACAAGAACTTCTATTTAACAAAAGTTTTTCCTCTTAAAAGGGACAATTAGGGTGGGTGCTTAAAGCACTGTGCCTAAGGGTGCCTATGGCACTTTTCTTAAAACGGGGGTATTCTTAGGGGGTGTTAACCCCCTAGAATTAAACTAAAGGGCGGGTGGGTGG
>FWWL01007118.1_pt1 | contig 15563 bp, 12 predicted proteins | sample 2228331 | NCBI WGS metagenome assembly FWWL01 (sample SAMEA103939775, study PRJEB20133) | metagenome
CTCCTTTGAAGAAACCAAAGAAAATATAAAAAATATAAAAAAATTTTTTGAAAACAAAAAAAATTTTCTTTTTTTCTGGGAATATAGAGGAAAATGGAGTAAATCTACTTTAGAAAAAATTTATAAGGAATGTAAAATATATCAGGCAGTATGCCCCTTTAATCAGGAAGTAATTGTTTTTGAGCCTTTATATTTTAGATTGCATGGAAGAAAGATGTATAAATATAAGTTTGAAAAAAAAGATTTTGAGGAAATTTTAACTTTTATAAAAAAATCAAAAAAAGAAAGCTTTGTTTTGTTTAACAATATTTATATGTGGGAAGATGGAATTGAATTTAAAAAATTTATTGAAAGGGAGGAAAATAAGTGAGGGAAAATTTTTATGCGGTTATTATGGCTGGTGGAAGGGGAGAAAGGCTTTGGCCCTTATCAAAAGAAAAAAAACCAAAACCCTTTATTGATATTTTAGGAAAACCCCTTGTAAAACTTACTTATCAGAGATTAAAAAAAATTGTTCCTCCTCAAAATATAATAGCTCTCGTTCCCTTTTATCTTTCTTCTCTTGTTAAGAAAAATCTTAAAAATATCAAAATTTTGAAGGAGCCCCTTGCTAAAAATACATTTGCAAGTTGTGTTTATTCTACTTTTTATATTTATAAGAAAAATAAAAATGCAGTTATCGGAATTTTTCCAGCTGACCATATAATAAAAGAGGAGAAAAAATTTAGGGAGATTATGCTTTTTGCCTTTAAAAATGCAAAGGATAGTCTTTTAACCTTTGGAATAAAACCAATAAGACCTGAAACAGGATATGGTTATATAGAACTTGGAGAATCTATCTATAAGGAAAAGGAACTTGAAATAAAAAGTGTTTTGAGATTTCATGAGAAACCAGATATTGAAAAAGTAAATAATTATTTAAAAAAAGGTAATTTTCTATGGAATTCAGGAATGTTTGTATGGAGGACACAAGCTTTTATTGATATACTTAAAGAGAAAGTTCCCTCTGTTTTTGAGCTTTTAAAATATCTTGAAAAAAAAGATATAAAAAAGTTTTTTGAGGAAATAGAAGAGACCTCAATAGATTATGGATTGCTTGAAAAAACTGATAGAATTCAGTGTATCCCTTCAGATTTTGGTTGGGAAGATTTAGGCTCCTTTGCTTCCTTTGAAAATGTGCTTAAAAAAGATGAAAAGGGTAATGCATATATAGGGAAGTTAATTTTTGTTGATGCAAAAAATAATATAGCTTTTTCAAAAAAAAGAAAAGTTATATTTTTTAGGACAGAAAATCTTGTTTTTGTTGATTCTGGAGAAATAATGCTTATTTTTCCAAAAGATGAATCCCAAAACATAAAGGAGCTTTTAAAGGGGTTAAAAAAGATTTTACCTAAAAAATACTTTTAATGAAGAAAAATTTAGAGGAAATTTTAGAGGAGTTTAAAAAGTGTGCCTTTAAAGCAGGTGAAATTTTAGAAAGAGAATATAAAAGAAAAATTATAAAATTTGAGGAAAAATTTGAAAGGGATTATGTTTCTGAGGTGGATTTGAAGGTGGAAAAAAGTGTAAAAAAAATTCTGGAAAAAAAATTTAAAAATATTCCTTTTTTAGGAGAAGAAACAGGTAAAGGGGATATAAAAGAAGGTTTTATATGTGACCCTCTTGACGGAACAAGAAATTTTATTCAGAGGATTCCCCTTTTTTCTTTTTCCATTTCCTATATTGAAAATGGAGAGCCTCTTGTAGGGCTTATATTTATCCCCCTTTTAAAAGAGCTTTTTTATGCAATTAAAGGAAAAGGAGCATATTTAAATGGAAAAAGAATAAAAGTATCAAATAAAAAAAGGAATTTTATTATTGGCACAGGTTTTCCCTTTAGAAGAAGGGAATACTGGGATTTATATTATAAAAAATTAAAGGAAGTTTTTGAGGATTCAGATGATTTAAGAAGACCTGGTTCTGCTTCCCAGGACCTTGCTTATGTTGCTTGTGGAAGATATGATGGATTTTTTGAATTCGGTCTTTCTCCATGGGATATTCTTGCAGGTGTTCTTCTTATTGAAGAAGCAGGAGGAAAAACAAGCGATATGGAGGGAAAAAGAAATCACTTAAAAACCGGAAACATAATCGCAGGAAATTCTTATGCATATGAATTTTTATTAAAAGTTTTTAAAAACAAATAAAAAATTTGAATAATTAAAAATTTTGAGTTATAATTAAAAATGCACAAACATTCTGTTTTAATAAAAGGAGAAAATATTTTAAAGAAGATTGTCATTGTTGGAAATCCCAATGTGGGGAAGTCTTGTGTTTTTAATAATTTGACAGGCAAGTATGTGAATGTTTCAAATTATCCTGGAACTACTATTGAAGTTTCAAGGGGTTATTTAAAGGGCTCTCATAATAAGGTTCTTGTTATTGATTCTCCTGGAATTCAGAGTCTTCTTGCAAGGACAGAGGATGAAAAAGTAACTATAAGGATACTTCTTGAGGAAAATCCTGATACTGTTATTCTTGTAGCTGATTCAAAAAATCTTAAAAGGGCTCTTTTAATTTTATATCAGCTTAAACTTTTTGGTTTTAAGAGTATATTGGTTTTGAATATGTGGGATGAGGCAAAATTAAAGGGAATTGAAATAGATGAAAAGAAATTGAGTGAAAAATTGAAAATCCCGGTTATTAAAACAGTTGCCATTCATGGAAAGGGTATAAAGAAGCTTTTTCTAAGTCTTGATAAAGCAGCTATTCCTGATATTGATTTGAAAGTTGATAAAAAATTGGAGAATTTTTTAAAGGATTTGAAAAAATATTTTGAAAATGAAGGAATTTTACATCTTTTTCTTTCAGGAGATGAGATAGGTGAGGAGATTTTGAGAAAAAAATTAAATTCTGAGATATTAAAAGAGGTTTTAAAGTTAAAAAGTGATAAAGAAAGGGAGTTGCCCGAACCCTTTGAAGTTCTTATTTTATCAGAATTACAAAAAAGTATAAATTTCTTTTTAAATGGTATTTATTTTAAAAAGGAAAGGGTATATTCAAATAGGATAACAGAATTTCTTGATAAATTTATGATTCATCCCCTTTTTGGTTTTGTTTTTATAGGATTTATTCTTTTACTTCTTCACTATTTTGTGGGTGTTTTTGGTGCAGGAATTCTTGTTGATATTTTTGAAAATAAATTATTTGGAGAAATAATAAATCCTTTTCTCATAAAAATTTTCGGTTTTTTACCTCTTCACAATATAATAAGGGATTTCTTTGTGGGTGAGTTTGGTTTATTTACAATGGCTTTAACTTATGGTTTTGCAATTATATTTCCTGTGGTTGTTACCTTTTTTATTGCTTTTGGAATTTTGGAGGATTCCGGTTATTTTCCAAGGCTTGCCTTTTTACTTAACAATTTTTTAAAAAAAATAGGGCTTTCTGGAAGGGCAATACTCCCCCTTATTCTTGGTCTTGGCTGTGATACAATGGCAACAATAACTACAAGAATACTTGAAACAAAAAAGGAAAAAATAATAGTTACCCTTTTACTTGCTCTTGCTGTCCCCTGTTCCGCTCAGCTTGGTGTTATTATGGCTTTAATGTCAGGTATATCTTTTTTAGCCTTTTTAATATGGGGAAGCGCTATTCTTTTGAATCTCATATTCGTTGGTTTTCTTGCTTCAAAATTACTTAAAGGAGAAGAAAGCTTTTTTATTATGGAAATCCCCCCTTTAAGACTTCCAAGTTTACAGAATATATGGTTTAAAACCCTGGCAAGGGTAGAGTGGTATTTAAAAGAAGTAATACCAATATTTATTTTAGGAACGGCCCTTTTATTTTTTCTTGATATTACAAATACCCTTTTAATATTAGAAAATATTTTTAAACCTATTGTTGTTAATATTCTTGATCTTCCAAAGGAAGCAGCAATAGGGTTTGTAATGGGATTTTTAAGAAGGGATTATGGAGCCGCAGGTTTTTTCCTTTTGAAAGAAAAGGGCATGCTTAGTGTAACTCAAATTATTGTAAGCACAGTGACAATTACCCTATTTATACCCTGTATTGCTAATTTTCTTGTTATAATAAAGGAAAGAGGGTTAAAGCCTGCTCTTTATATTTCTGCTTTTATAATTCCCTATGCAATTTTTATTGGCTATACAATAAGAGTTATACTTGAGAAATGGCCAATTTGATAAAATGCATGCTTTGCGGTTATGAATTTAATCCTGAATATAAGAAAAGCTTGTGTAAAGGTTGTCCACTTTTTAAATTTAAGGGGAATTGTGGGTTTTCAAAGTGTCCAAATTGCGGGTATGATAATGTAATAATGGGAGAAAATAGATTTAAAAAATTATTAAAAAAGGTGTTTAAATAAAATGGATGTAAGATTAGAAGAAGCTTTAAAGGTTTTATGGTTAAAGGAAGAAGGATGGGAGGAAAAGGAGTTTATACCTATTATTAAGTATTCCATTGGTGAAAGGGATTTTGAAGTTTTAGAGGAAAAAGGTTTGGTGAAAAAGAAAAATGGGGAGTGGATTTTTACTGATTATGGAAGACACATAGCTTCTGATATTATAAGAAGAATGAGATTAGCTGAGTGGCTTTTTTCTGAGATAATAGAGGGTGATTCAGGGTTCTCAAATGAGGCAGCCTGTAGATTGGAGCATGTTTTAACTGAGGAGGCTACTGATAAGATATGTTCTCTTTTTGGGCATCCAAAGTTTTGTCCTCATGGAAAACCAATTCCCAGGGGGAAATGTTGTGGAAAGGAAAAAATTACTCTTGAGCCTTTTATTTTACCTTTAACTTATTTGGAGGAAGATTCTGAGGCAAAGATTATTTCTATTAATATTGATGATAGAAGAATAAAGCACAAGTTAGTTTCTATGGGTTTTTTGCCAGGCACCATAATTTTACTTAAGAAAAAAAAGCCAATTTATTTGGTTGAACTTGAAGGAAATGTTATTTCTTTAGATAAAAAAATTGCTGGTAAGATTTTTGTTAAAAATTTGAAAAAGTATACTTGATTTTTTTATAATTAGATGGTATAATTTTTATGGAGGGGATAGAAGGGAGGAAAAAGGCTTGCCAAATGAAAGAGGGGGGACTTGACAAATGGGATTTTTTATGTTATAATATTATAGTTGGTATTTGAAAATTGGGTTGGGTATATTCCGGAGGGATGAGGTGAGGAAATTATTATTTTGATGGAGGGTTTGATCCTGGCTCAGGGCTAACGCTGGCGGCGTGTCTTAGCCATGCAAGTCGTGCGGTCCTGGTGGGGGTTTCCTCATCAGGATAGCGGCGGACGGCGGAGTAACGCGTGGCTAACCTGTCTCCGGGAGGGGGACAACCTGGGGAAACCTGGGCTAATCCCCCATATTGTCCCGATGGGGCATCCTGTTGGGATGAAAGGGGGGCCTCTATCTTTTTGGTATGCTCCTGCCCGGAGAGGGGGCCGCGTCCTATCAGGTAGTTGGTGGGGTAATGGCTCACCAAGCCTGTGACGGGTAGTCGGCGTGAGAGCGTGGTCGGCCCGAGGGGCACTGAGACACGGGCCCCACTCCTACGGGAGGCAGCAGGCTAGAAATTTGGGCAATGGGGGAAACCCTGACCCAGCGACGCCGCGTGGGGGAAGAAGCCCTTCGGGGTGTAAACCCCTGTCAGGAAGGACGATGCTCTGGTGGGTGAATAACCCATCAGGGTGACGGTACTTCCAGAGGAAGCCCTGGCTAACCTCGTGCCAGCAGCCGCGGTAATACGGGGAGGGCAAGCGTTGCCCGGAATCACTGGGCTTAAAGGGGGTGTAGGTGGTTGGGTGTGTCGGGCGTGTAATCCATCTGCTTAACGGATGGGCTGCGTCCGAAACTACCTGACTAGAGGGCACCAGAGGGGAACGGAACTCACGGTGTAGCGGTGAAATGCGTGGATATCGTGGGGAACGCCAGTGGGGAAGCCGGTTCCCTGGGGTGTCCCTGACGCTGATGCCCGAAAGCTAGGGGAGCGAAGGGGATTAGATACCCCCGTAGTCCTAGCTGTAAACGATGCGGGCTAGCCGTGGGTTTCCTTCTGGGAATCCGTGGCGCAGGGAAACCATTAAGCCCGCCGCCTGGGGAGTACACTCGCAAGGGTGAAACTCAAAGGAATTGACGGGGGGGCGCACAAGCGGTGGAGCGCGTGGTTCAATTCGATGGTAACCGAAGAACCTTACCCGGGCTTGACATGCCGGTAGTATCCCCCTCGAAAGAGGGGGAGATCTCCCTCTGGGAGAAGCCGGCACAGGTGCTGCACGGCTGTCGTCAGCTCGTGCCGTGAGGTGTTGGGTTAAGTCCCGCAACGAGCGCAACCCTTGCCCTTAGTTGCTACAAGGGCTAAGTGCCTGCTGAGCACTCTAAGGGGACTGCCCCCGACGAGGGGGAGGAAGGTGGGGATGACGTCAAGTCAGTGTGGCCTTTATGCCCGGGGCTACACACGCGCTACAATGGGTAGAACAGAGGGAAGCGACCCCGCAAGGGGAAGCAAATCCCAAAACCTACCCCCAGTTCGGATCGGGGTCTGCAATTTGACCCCGTGAAGCCGGAATCGCTAGTAATCGCCGGTCAGCAATACGGCGGTGAATACGTTCCCGCCCCTTGTACACACCGCCCGTCACGCCATGGGAGCCAGGGGCACCTGAAGCCCCGAGAATCCTCGGAGTGAAGGTGAACCTGGTGACCGGGGCGAAGTCGTAACAAGGTAGCCGTACGGGAACGTGCGGCTGGATCACCTCCTTTTTTAAGGAAATTTAACCCCCTCCGGAATATACCCAACTTTAAAACTTGAAAATAGAAAAAAATAGGTGCCGGGGAGGGAAGAAACATATTTAAAGTTTTAATTATTTGACTTGAAAGATAAAAATAAATATAATTAATTTATGAGTAAAAGTATAATTTTATTTTTTTTAATTACATTAAAAACAAATTATCCTAAACACGAACTTTCCCTGGGGTTCCTTTCCCTGAGCGTTCCCTTTTCAGAATTTTCTGAAGTGGCTAACCCGGGTCCTGGATTTGATATACTTTACAGAATTTATATAAACCCCCATCTCCTTTTTAACTTTATAACAGGATACTCCTATTTTATTCCAAAAAACCAAAATAATAATCAAATAATACCCTTTCAAATAGGTGCAGAATATATAGTTTTAGGTTATGAGAAAACTTTTTCCCCCTATCTAAAAATTAATACAGGTCTTTCAAACCTAAAAACAAATTACTCTTCTTCCTCCACCAAATTTTCCTTCAGATTTGACACAGGGTTTTATATCTCGCTTTTAGATTTTAATTTCTCTTATAATAAAATATTGACGGAAAAAATAAAAACTGATTATTTTAATTTTGCTTTAAGATACAGAATACCCATAAATGAATAGGGTTCAATCCCCTCAAATTTTTATAAAAGGAGGTATTATGAAAAAATTAATAGCTCTCATAATCGCCCTTCCCTTATTTGCAGGGGGAGAGGTGTGGATGAATATAGGATACGGTCAATCTAATAAGGAATACGACGAAGACGGAAAGGAACAGGACATGGGAGGAACTTTCAGTGTTTTTAATTTGAATCTTGGAGGAAAATATGAGTTCTATAAATTTCCTACAATTGATTTAGGCATTTTTGGCGGAGCAGGTTTTGCATTGCAGCAAAGGTCATTCTCTCCTGACCAAGGAGAAGACTTTTCCAGTGGATTTTCTCCTCAGAACCTGAGTATATTCCTTGGTGCAAAATCTCCCTTTGTTTCAGGTAAACTTGGTTATCTTCTTGATATGGGACCAGAACCTGATTATTTAAATGAAAAAATAGAAAACTCAGACAGACAGAATGCTCTATTTTTTGCTCTCAATGGACACTTGCCTAACCCAATGTTTTCCTTATCAGGAGGAATAAGTTATGTTTTGACATTTGAAAAAGAAGAAGAAGGGGTTAAGTATGATTGGGGTGATTATTTCCTTCTCAGTTTAAAAGGTGGATACAAATTCCCTGTCGGTGAGGTTGGTCTTGGATTTTTATATAGAATGAAAACAGCAGAAAAATATAACGGAACAGAAGTTGAAGGTAGCGATGGCAACCATATTTCCCTTTACCCCTATTTTAAACTTTCCCTTCCCGCATTTCCTGTAAAATTCCATCTTACTTTTTCTGTGATTGATGAATATCTGCCTTACGGATTCTCCCTGGCAGGAAAGAATGCCCCTGTAACAAGATTCGGATTTACCCTGGGAGGAAGTTTTAGCTTCTAAGGAAAATTAGAGCTATTCCGATTGGGAGGGAGAGGAAGTATTCTCTCCCTCCTTTATTTTTATATTTTATAACATTTTTTATTAAAAAGGCACAAGCCTTCTCCGTGGAGTGAACAGGGTGAGCAGAAGGTTTTCTTATAAATTATTTTTATTTTATTTCCAAAGGGTTTAAAACCGTAAAGGGGTGTTGTTGGACCAAAAATTACCCTTCCCCTTTTTTCATATGCACTTGCTATGTGGGAAACCATTGAATCCACAGTTATTATATAAAAAGAGTTTTTTACCACATAAAATAATTCCTTTAAACCTGTTTCTCCCCTTATATCTATAATATTGTCATTAATTAAAGGCAATTTTTTATCTTTACTTTTTTTATCTCCCACAATTACACAAATATTTTTTTTACTTTCTTTTGCAATTATTTTTTTTAGGGTATTATAGGGGAGGTCTTTTTTGGGCTTTGAAGAAAAAGGAGCAATTAATATATATTTTGGGGGAAGCCCTTTAAATTTTCTTTCTGCTTTTAAAATAGGGTTTAAATAGAAATTTTCCTTAAATATTTTTTCAAAGGGTTCTGCAAATATTTTTATAAAGGATTTTTCTTTTAGGGGAAATCTAAAAAAAAGGTAAAGTCTTCTTCTTATGCTTCTTTTGTTAATAAAAAATTTTTTTTCAGCCCTTATTCTATGGATAATAAAAAAACTTCTTATGTTTTTCTGTAAATCAAAGGCATAATTATATTTTTTTTGATATATTTCTTTATGATTTAAAAGGGGAATAAGCTTTAATTTTTTATCAAATCCATCAAATATATCAAAGAATTTTTCTTTTAATACAAGGTCTACTTCTATTTCTTTTTTTAAAAGCTTATCAATTATTCCTGTTAAAAGTATTAAATCTCCTCCTGAAGAAAATCTTAAGATAAGAATTTTCATAAAAGGGAAAATATTTGAGGAGTTTCATTAAATCCCTCTTTTTTATAAAACTCAAAGGTTTCCTTTAATCCTTCTCTTATATCTGTTTCAGGTAAGATTTCTATTAATTTTTTGAGTTTTTCCATATCGCCTAAAAGTTCCTCTATCTCAACTTTGGAAGGTCTTTTTCTTTCCTTAATAATTTTTATTTTTTTTCTTTTTCCAGAGATTTCAAATAAAAAATTTATTATTTCTCTTACAGAATAGGATTTTCCGGAGCATATATTGATTTCCTCTCCTTCAAAGTTGTTTTTTTCTATTATTTTTTCAAATATTTTAACAAGGTCTTTTACATAGATAAAGTCTCTTTTTGAATCTATGTTTCCTATTTTTATTTCTTTTGAATTTAGAATTTGGTAGATTATCCAGGGAATAAGGGACCTTATTGATTGTCTTGGTCCATATGTATTAAAGGGTCTTAAAATTAAAAAGGGAATTTCATAATAAAGGGAAAAGGCTCTTACAAGTTCGTCACACGCTATTTTTGATGCCGCATAGGGAGAAAGTGCTTTTTTTAAAAAATTTTCCTTTATTGGTAATTTTTCAGGGTTACCATAAACCTCTGAAGTGGAAACATGAATAAGGGGAGCTTTTTTTCCTTTTAGTGCCTGAAGAATATTTATACATATTAAAACATTATTAAGAAACACCTCTTCCATATTTTCAAAGGACCTTTTTACTGAAATATTTGCTGCAAGGTTTATTACAAGTTCAGATTTTTTCACAATTTTTTCAACTTCCTCCCTTGCTCTTAAATCCCCAAATATTATTTTTATATTTTTAAAATTTTCCCTATTTATAAATCTTAAATTTCCTATGCTTCCCTGTGAATTATATCTTAAAAAGGCAAATATTTTGTGTTTTCTGCTTAAATTTTCAACATGATTGCTCTCTATAAAACCAGCTGCCCCTGTTATAAGGATTTTCATTTTTTTTCCAATTTCTCAAGTCTATCATAAATACCTGCTATTGCTTCTCCAAGAAACCCAATCACAAAAAAAGATATACTCAGTATTAAAAATAAAGTAAGAAAAAATATGAGAGATATAAGTTTTACTTTTTTATGAAGAAAATATTTAAGATAAAGGGCTATAAGTGTTCCTGTTATACCTGTTATAAAGCATAGTAAACCAAGTGTGCCAAATAAAAGCATGGGTTTTCTCATAAAGGATAATTGCATCTTAACTGCTATAAGGTCAAGAAATCCTATAAGTATTCTCTTTAATCCCCTATATTTGCTTATCCCATGTCTTCTTGGTCTTACCCTTACCGGAATTTCTGTTACAGAAAATCCATATTCCCATCCCCATACAACTATATACCTGTGCCAGTCTTTTCTTAAAGGAACCTCTTCAAGAACTTCCCTTTTTATTGCTTTCATTGAGTTCATATCACTTGCAGGAACATTAAAAAGCAGCCTTGTTAAATTGTTATAAACAAAGGAAACAAATTTTTTTTGATATTTTCCAACTTTTTTACCGCACACAATATCATATCCCTCATTGATTTTATCAACAAGTTTTTTTGCATCTTCTAAAGAAAACTGAAGGTCTGCATCAAAAATTACAAAAATATCACCCTCTGCCACTTCTTTGCCCTTTTGAAGTGCATAAGTTTTTCCCATATTTCTTTTATAAGATACAAATTTAAGCCATTTATATTTTTCAAGATAGGGTCTTATTTTTTCCCTTGTATTATCCCTTGAACCATCATCAATATAAATGAATTCCCAGCCTGTAACTTTGTATTTTTTTAAAAAATCTTCTATTTCCTTTATTAAATCATCAATATTTTCCTCCTCGTTATATGCAGGAATTAAAACACTTACTTTTTTTATGGGAAAATACCCCTTCTTTCTATTGCATCAATAATTCTTGAAATACCTATTATAAGAGCAGATGTTCTAAGGTCTGTTTTTAGCTTTTCTTTTTTTTGAAGAATAAGGTGAAGGGCATTTATAAGTATTTCTTCCATTTTCTCAAAAATTTCCTTTTCCTTCCAGAAATAATATTGAAGGTCTTGAACCCATTCAAAATAGGAAACAACAACTCCTCCTCCATTTGCAAGAATATCAGGTATTATTTCAATTCCTTTATCAAGAAGTATTTTCTCTCCTTCAGGTGTTACAGGACCATTTGCTCCTTCTACTATCAAAAATGCCTTTATTTTATCTGCCTTTTCCTCTGTTATCTGTCTTTCAAGAGCAGCAGGTACAAGAATATCAAAGGGAAGTTCAAAAAATTCTCTGTTTTCAATAAAATCTCCGTATCCTTTTATTTCTTTTAAAAATTTTTTTTCTTTTATTTCTTCAAGTACCTTTTTTATATTAATGCCCTTTTCATTATATATTCCACCTGAAATGTCTGTTATAGCACTTACTTTCGCACCTGCTTCAAAAAAAGATAGTGCTGCTACAGAACCTACATTTCCAAAACCCTGAATTCCCACCTTCATTTTTTCCAAACTTTTATTTTTTAATTTTAAATATTCTTTTGTAACAAAAAATACTCCTTTTCCTGTTGCCTCCCATCTTCCCAGGGAACCTCCAAGAGAAACCGATTTCCCTGTAACAACACTTGGAGTTGTAAATCCCTGAAACATTGAATAAGTATCCATAATTATATCCATTATCATCTGATTTGTATTAACATCAGGAGCGGGTACATCCTTATAAGGACCTATAAGAGGGAGAATACCGGATGTATATCTTCTTGTTAACCTTATAAGTTCTCCTGTGGTTAATTTTGACGGGTCAACCTTTACTCCTCCTTTTCCGCCCCCAAAAGGTAAATTCAAAATAGCATTTTTAAAACTCATCCAAGCTGCAAGAGCTGTAACCTCATCAAAGGTTACATCTGGATGATACCTTATTCCTCCTTTTGCAGGTCCTCTTGCTGTTGAATGCTGAACCCTGTAACCTGCAAAACATTTTATTTCACCATTATCCATAACCACAGGAATTGAAACCCTTAAAACTCTCTCCGGTTCCAGAATTATTTCAAAGTATTTCTGGTTCAGATTACCAATATCAAAGGCTCTTTCCACCTGTTTTAAAACCATATTAAATACAGGTCCCCAGATTTCGTCCTTTTCCATTTTCTTTAATAAGCCTCTTTTGCCTCTCTTGCTATCCATTCTGAATAAAATTGGTCAAGATATTTTCTTTTAATTTTTGAAAGCTCAGTTTTAGGAAGCATTCCCATTATTTGCCACCCTATTTCAAGAGTTTCCTCAATTGCCCTTTCCTTATCTCCCTGGTTTAGCATTACATTCTCAAATTCATCTGCAAGTTTTAAATATTTTTTATCAATGTCACTTAGGGCATCTTCACCCACAATTGCAACAAGACGCCTTAAATCCCTCCCTCTTGCATAACAGGCATATAACTGGTCCTTCCATTCTCTATGATACTCTGTAGTTTTTCCTTCACCTATCCCAAGATTCATAAGTCTTGAAAGGCTCATAAGAATATCAATTGGTGGAAAGATTCCTTTTCTGTGAAGTTCCCTTGAAAGCACAATCTGCCCCTCTGTTATGTAACCTGTTAAATCTGGAATAGGATGTGTAATATCATCATCAGGCATTGTAAGTATTGGTATCTGGGTAATAGAGCCTTTTTTGCCCCTTATTCTTCCTGTTCTTTCATACATTGTTGCAAGGTCTGTGTACATATAACCAGGATAACCTCTTCTACCAGGAACTTCTTCTCTTGCAGCGCCTATCTCTCTTAGAGCTTCACAGTAATTTGTCATATCTGACAAAATAACAAGTACATGAAAGTCAAGTTCAAAGGCAAAGTATTCTGCAACTGTAAGGGCAAATCTTGGAGTTAATAATCTTTCAACAGCAGGGTCATCCGCAAGATTAACAAAGGCAATTATTCTTCCAAGTGCTCCTGTCTCTTTGAATTCTTTCATAAAATAAGCATATTCCCTTGAAGTTAATCCCATTGCAGCAAATATAATGAGAAACTCTTCTCCCTCTCCTCTTACCTTTGCATATTTCATTATCATAGCAGCAATTTCATTTGCAGGAAGCCCTGCACCTGAGAAAATCGGAAGCTTTTGACCCCTGACAAGAGTATTAAACCCATCTATAGCAGAAATACCTGTCTGAATGAAGTCAGAAGGTTTATCCCTTGCAATGGGATTTATTGCAGCACCAACAATTGGAAGTCTCTTTTCAGGAGTGGGAAAGGAAAGTCCATCTATTGGTTCACCTCTTCCGTTAAATATTCTTCCAATCATTTCCCTTGAAACTCCAATATGAACCTGGTCTTCAAGAAATCTTACTCTTGTTGAAGCAACATCAAGCCCAAGGGTTCCCTCAAGAACCTGTATTACTGCATATTTTTCAGATACCTCAAGGACTTGACCTTTTCTTGTTGAACCATCCGGCATTATTATTTCTACAAGAGCAGCATAAGAGAAATCTTTAGCACCCTCAAGAAAAAGAAGAGGTCCTGAAATGTATGAAACAGTCTGATATTCTTTTGTTGAAAGTTTTTCCATTTAAATTTCCTCCTTTTTATGATTTAAATTGAGAATTTTAATTATAATAAAAACTATGTTAAAAATTAAAACAGTTTTTATAACAGGAGCAAGGTCAGAATATGGGCTTTTATATCCTGTTTTAAAAACTTTTAGGGATTCTCCTGAATTTGATTTTAAACTCATAGTAACAGGCTCCCATCTTTCTCCCTTTTTTGGTTTAACAAAAAATGAAATTATTAAGGATGGATTTAAAATTGATGCCGAGGTTCCCTTTCATATTGATGCAGATTCAAAGGAGGTAGTTCCCCTTTCTCTTGGTAATGGAATAATTCAATTTGTTCAGGTTTTAAAAGATTTAAAGCCAGATATAATTTTTGTTTTAGGAGATAGAGTTGAGATATTGTCTTTTTGTTTAGCAGCAGTTTTCATGAAGATTCCGATTGCTCATATACACGGAGGAGATAATACCTCCTTTTTAATGCCTGATACTTATGTAAGGCATTCTATAACAAAATTTGCTCATCTTCATTTTCCCGCAACAGAAAATAGTAAGGAAAATCTTATTAAAATGGGAGAGGATAGAAAGAGAATTTTTGTGGTGGGAAATCTTGGTGTTTATTCTCTTGATTTTAAAGAAATTCCTGATTATGAGAAAATTAAAAAAAATTATAACTTATATCCTGAAAAAGAATATGCTCTTTTGATTCATCACCCTTATCCTTATGAAAGGGAAAAATCACTTGAAGAACTAAAGTTTATTTTAAATATCTTGTATAAATATGATATTCCTTTTGTTGCAGTTTCTCCTAATACTGACCCTGGAGGAAGAGAGATGTATAATTTTCTGTATTCAGAAAGTTTAAAAGTAAAGTTTCTTTTATTTCACAATTTTCCTTTTAGGGATTATCTTGCTCTTCTTAAAAATGCAAAGTTTATTATAGGAAACTCATCAAGTGCCCTTTATGAGGCTCCTCTTTTTAAAGTGCCTGTTATCAATGTGGGGAAAAGACAGAAATTCAGGGAAAGGGGAGGATATATATATGATGCAGAAAGTTATGAGGATATTGAGTTGTGTGTAAAAAAGGTTATAAGGGGAGAATTTCCAAAATTTATACCTTCTCCTTTTAAAAGAATAAGAGGGGATTTAAAGATAAAAAAAGTTCTTCTTCATTTTTTTAAAAAATATTCAAGGGAGGAGATTTTCAATAAGAAATTAAATATAAAATGAAAGTTATAAGGGATAAAAGGAACTGGGAAGGATTTTTAAAAAATTTTAGAGAGGTTGATGTTTTTTATACTTATGATTTTATGGAGGCAAATACCTTAATAGAGCCTGGTTATCCTGAGGCAATTTATTATGAGGATGAAGATATTAGGTTTTTTTATCCTTATATAAGAAGACCTTTTTCCCAACTATCCTATGTTCCTGATAAATACAGGGATTTTTCAGATATAACTGCTCCCTATGGTGTAGGTGGTTCTATTTTTGAGGGTAATGTGAAAAAAATATTGAGAAAAATAGAGGAATTTTTTATGGATACAAAGACAGTATCTGAATTTGTTAGATTTCATCCCCTTATGGAGAATTATAAGGGGTTTGAAGGTTTTTACGAGCTATTAAAAATTTCACCTATTGTTTATATAGATTTTTCCGAGTTTAAGGATTTGGGGGAGATATTAAAAAGTTTTAGGGAAAATATAAAAAGAAATATAAGATATGCAGAAAAAAATAATTTTTGTTATTTAGTTTCAAAAGATGAAGAATATATAAAATTATTTTATAATCTTTTTATAAATACAATTAGATTGAGGGGAGGGGAAAAAAGGCATTTTTT
>FWWL01007119.1_pt1 | contig 15563 bp, 14 predicted proteins | sample 2228331 | NCBI WGS metagenome assembly FWWL01 (sample SAMEA103939775, study PRJEB20133) | metagenome
AATAGCAATACCTTTGCCCAAATAGCTATTTCCTTGTTTCAGTCCTAACCAACACAAAAAATCAACAAAAGGGACACCAAAAAACTGAAAGAAAGTAACAGCCCATTTCCAAAACCTCCCACTAATCTATCCCTGGATGAGGTTGGTATTTAAAGTTACCAATGCTGTTGCCTTTTTACAGTCCCCCTCTCACTCCACAAAACTGCAAAAACGCCATAGCCCTCTCTTCCCCAAATTATTGGAAGAGATTTTCCTTGTCTCTAATTCGTGCAAAGGTTTCACAAATTTTACTGTAAAAAAGTCATAGCCACGCCCCTACCCCAAAAAAATCCCTACCCCTATCAAGTTTTCACTCCTCTCCTGCCGAAAATAATATGCTACCATCAAAAAAGGGGGAAGGTATGCGTGTTCTTGTAATCGACGATGACCCGTCTATCCTTGACGATATCCGGGAGGCACTTCTTCCCGGAGGCTATGATGTCGTGACCGAAACCAGTCCTACCACAGCGCTCGCCCGTTTTGAGGAGGAACCCTTTGATGCCGTAGTAAGCGATATCCGTATGCCAGAGATGAGCGGCATCGATGTACTCAAAAAAGTACGACAACGCCAACCAAAAATCCCCGTCATCATCATGACCGCCTACGGTGATGTCGAAACCGCCATCGCCTGTATCAACAACCACGCCTATGGATTTCTTCCCAAGCCCCTCGACTTCAATGAACTCCTGGACATGATCCGCCGTATCGAGGAGGAAAACCGGGGTGAAACCCAGATAGACTACCAGAAACTCAAAGAAGCCTACCAGGAACTCGAAAAAGCCTACCAGAACCTCTCTACGATGATGGACAATCTGCAAAAACAGGGGTAACCTGGGATGGCCCCTGAAGTAAGGAGGGCTTTATGCCTTATGATCCAGAAATGAAAGAGATTATTGATGCCTTCGTTTCCGAAGGATATGAGAGGCTGGAAGAAGCTGAGAGTCAGCTCCCCTACATTCAAGAAGCCTACCACGAACAGATTGTCCAGACACTTTTCAGACTTTTCCATTCTCTCAAGGGTTCAGCCGGTTACCTCAACTTTGAAAACATCAAGCAACTCACCCACGAGGCAGAAAACCTCCTCGACCTTTTCCGAAAAACGGGTATAAAACCCAGTGCTGATGATGTCGACCTGATCTACCGGGCGATGGATTTTCTCAAGCAACTCCTGGACAATGTCGCCGCCAACCTCACCGACGAAGGTTTTGAAGGAGAGGTCGAACTCATGATTCGAGACATCGCTAACGCAAGACAAAAACACCCCCAACCAACCCTTACCCCTGAGGTTTCACCATCCCCGAGAGGAGAACAGCCCCTCCCTGAAACCCCTGAAACACCCTCTCCTCAAGCCGAGACACCCTCAACTGAAGTTACCTCCCAGGTTTCCCCCATCCCACCAGCCGAAACACCCTCACAAAACACACCCGAAACCTTTAACGAGGAGGAGATCCCCATCCTCGAGGAGATCCCGGTTATAGAAGAAGCCCAGGTAGAAGAGATCTCCCCCGAAACTGTCGAGAAACTCGAGACCGAAGAACTTGCAACCGAAGAGCTTCTTGAACCTTCATCCCTTCAATCCGCTGTTATCAGTGAAACAAGTGAACCCGTCGCAGACGAAACACCCCCAGAAACAACTCCAGAAGACCAGATCCCCCTTGAAGCAGGCAAAGAAGAAGCAGAAAATCCTCCCCTCGAAAAAACCCCACTCTCCAGCGAGACCCTGGAGAGTGAACCCATAGAAATTGAATCCCAGGAAGGCACCCTCACCCCAGCCCCATCAGCCATAGAGGAAGAAGTCATCGCTCTCACTGAAGGATTCTCAGAAACCCCTGAACCAAAAGAAATCCCCATCCAAACCGAAGAACCCTCACTACCAACGACAGAAGAACCCCCATCACCAGCTCTCGTAGAGAGAGACACCTCCGCAACAGAAACCCCATCTCCAACCGTTGAACAAACTCAAGCCGAACCCACACAAAAAGAAACACCCACTCAAACACCCGATTTCTCCAATTTCCGACTGGACAATCTCGTCACCCCCGAGATGCTCGAACGATTCCATAATGAAACAAGCGAGCTCCTCGATGAAGCCGAGCAAACTGTCCTCCAGATAGAAAACGCCGACAACAAAACCGAGCTTATCCAGGCTGTTTTCAGAGCCATCCATACGATCAAAGGAAACGCCAGCTTCCTCAACCTGGAACGCATCGCCACCCAGGCACAAACCCTCGAAAACATCCTGGATAACCTCAGAAACAACACCATGCCCTTCTCCCCAGCCATAACCAACATCCTCCTCAGGGGAATCGACTACATCCGCCACGATATAGCCCGACTCAATCAGACAGAAGAAGAAACCCCACAACAGGAATACAAACCCCTCGGAGAGATCCTTGTCGAAATGGGTGCAACCTCCAAAGAAACTATTGAAGAAGCCCTCCTCGAAAAGGAAAAACCCCTCGGCGAAATCCTCGTTGAAAAAGGCGCCGTCAGCGAAGACGATATCCAGATAGCCCTCAAAACCCAGGCTGGAATGGCACAAAACCTCCCTGGCGCAGGTCTCCAGAAACGAGAGATCCGTGTCGAAGCGAGTCGTCTCGATAGACTCTTTGACCTCATGGGCGAGCTTATCAACGCCGAGGCGATGGTTCTCCATCATCCGCTCATCAAACAGATCGACGACGACAGCCTCCAGAAATCCATCAGCCACCTGATGAAGATCTCCCGAGAGCTTCAGGAGGTTACCATGGAGGTGCGGATGGTGCCTCTCGAGGGGCTATTTATCAGGATGCATCGACTTGTCCGGGATCTCTCCCGCAAGTTTGACAAAGCCATCGAGCTTCGTATCACAGGACAGGAAAACGAAATAGACAAAAACCTCATCGATCAGATAGCCGATCCCCTCCTCCATCTCCTGAGAAACGCTATCGATCACGGCATCGAAAGCCGTGAAGAACGCATCCAAAAAGGCAAACCCGAACGAGGCCTTGTAGAACTCTCCGCCCAGTACCAGGGTAACGAAATCTGGATCTCTGTCAGAGACGACGGCAGGGGACTCGATAGAGAAAAAATCCTCGCCAAGGCCAGAGCGAAAGGCCTCCTCCACAAAAACCCCGAAGAGATGAGTGACCAGGAGATATGGAAACTCATCTTTCTCCCTGGTTTTTCCACCAAAGATGAGGTCACCGACATCTCGGGCCGGGGTGTTGGCATGGACGTCGTCCTCAAGAATATAGAAAAACTTCGAGGACAGGTTGACATCACCAGCCAGGAGGACAAAGGCACCACGATCACGATGAAGATCCCCCTCACCATGGCTATCCTAGATGGAGTGGTATGCCGTATCGGTCAGGCACTTTTTATCCTCCCTCTTGCCGATATCGTGGAGTTTTTCAAGCCTCAAACCCACCAGATCACCCGGGGAGAGGCCAACTCCATCCTAATCAATCTCCGTGGAGAGATCCTCCCCGTCCTCGACCTGGAGGACATCTACTACAAAACCCCAAACGAGACCCCCGTTACTGGCAGGATCCTTATCGTCGTCAGCGACCAGGAACGCAAGATGGCTATCGCCGTCGACGAGATCCTCTCCTCCCAGCAAGTAGTTGTCAAGTCCCTCTCTGACTATATCGGACGAGTAGCCGGAATGATCGGCTGCTCTATCCTCAACGAGGGGCAGATAGGTTTCATCATCGATGTCAAAGGTCTCTCCAAACGAATGTTTGAATAAAGCCAAGGAGGCAGATATGAGAGCAACCATCAAACGCAAACTCTGGATTTTCTCGAGTACGTATTTTCTTTTGACCATCCTCCTGGTAGGTATCATCGTCTGGCAATACTGGGAGGATCTCACAAACGACGTCATCCAAACACGAGAAACTCTCTACGAAAAATACGACCAGATGATACGCTACCAGGTACAAACTGCCCATAGTCTCCTCGCTGCCGTCCACAAAAAGGTACAATCCAGCGAACTCACCGAAGACCAGGGGAAAACCCTCATGAAAGAACTCTTGAGGCAAATAAGATACGGAGATAACAATAACGAATACATTTTCCTTTTTGATGCTAATGGATATCTTATTGCCCACCCTAACCCCAAAGTCGAAGGAACACATGAATCCCAGCATGTTGATGCCAATGGTATTTATTATATAAAAGAACTACGGCAGGCAGCGCTAAGCGGAAAAGGCTATGTAGACTACTCTTTTCCCAAACTCGGGGAAACAAATCCCTCCCCCAAACGAAGCTACAGCAAGCTCTTCGAACCCTATGGATGGGTTCTAGGCACAGGTCTTTACGTTGACGACATCGAGGCAGCCATCGCCAAAACCACCGAACACGCCATCCAAGCCAAGAACGCCCTTCTCATCCAGATTCTGCTTTTTGTTCTGGTTATCATTGTCCTTATCATTATCATCCAGCGACTCATCCATAACGAGATCAGCGACCCTATCATGAAAGTTGCCAAAGAAGCTGCCAAAATTGGTGAGGGTGACTTCGCTATCTCCATAGACAGTCGTTGGCAGAAAGTCGGCGGAGAGATAGAAAAACTTGCCAATGCCTTCCAGCGGCTCTCCACCTACATCCAGACCCGAGAACAGGAAATCATCGCTATGAGCAACGCCGACTTTACCGGTGATATCCCTATCTTTTCCGAAAAGGATTCTCTCGGCCATGCCCTCCGAAAACTCAAAGAAAACCTTGCAAACCTCATTAGCGAGGTTCGCAATACCGTCGAACAGTTCAACCTCGGTGCCGAACAGCTCTCCCGTGCCTCTCAATCCCTCTCCCAGGGCTCAAGTGAACAGGCAAGCTCTATCGAAGAGATCACCTCCGCCCTCACCGAGGTCAACGCCCAGACCAAACAAAACGCCGAAAAGGCAACCAGAGCCAAAAAACTCACCCAGGATGTGCTCGCCATGGCAGAGAACAGCCAGCACAGCATGCAAAACCTCGTCGAGGTCATGCAACGCCTCAACGCCTCCGCTGAAGAAATCAACCACATCGTCAAAACCATCGACGACATTGCCTTTCAGATTAACCTCCTCGCCCTCAATGCCAATGTCGAAGCCGCCCGAGCCGGCAAGTATGGCAAGGGATTCGCCGTCGTCGCCGACGAGGTACGAAACCTCGCTGTCAAGAGTGCCAACTCTGTCAAGGAAACCACAGCCAAAGTACGCGATATCGTTAGTAGTATCACCAGAGGTCATGAGGTCACAAGTGAAGTCGCCAGCCAGATAGAAAAAATATACACCAACATGCACGAGACCATCGAGGCAAGCGAGGAGGTCGCCGCTAGCAGTCAGGAGCAACTCCTTTCGATGGAACAGATCAATCAGGGTATCCACCAGATTAACCAGGTCACCCAATCTACCGCCAGCAGCGCCGAGGAGACAGCTAGCGCTGCCGAGGAGCTTGCCAGCCAGGCAACTGTCCTCAAGCGACTCGTCGCTCAATTCAAGGTGGCTACCACCCTCGCCAATCAGTCATCTCCCCAGCCAGCGCCAGCCTCTCCCTCACCCTATATCGAGAACGTGAACCACGAGATAGCCCTATCCACCCCACCGAAGCGCACCATCAAACTCGATGACAGCGACTTCGGAAAGTTTTAGGAGGAGGACTTTATGTCCACAAAACAAAGACACTTTTTTTCTCTGAAATGGAGACTGATAGGCCTGGTGGGCAGTATCATTATCGGGATGCTTGCCATCATGGCGGTTGTCTATATCCTCATGATGAGCCAAATCTTCACCCGAAACGGAGAACAATACGTCGCAGCACGTCTGGAAACCGCTGCAGCCGAGATCAGAGGATGGTTTGAATCCCAGATCCCCCTTCTCTCCGCTGCAGAACAGGCCCTCTCCCTGCATCCCTTAAACGACAAACAACTCTACAACAAGTACATCTCTACTCTCGCACTCTACACAAATAGAGAAGCAAGAAGTATCTACATAGGACCCACAAAAGGTCCCAGGCAAGGCGGTACCTTCTATTCTTCGGACGGATGGGTCCCTCCTGCGGACTATGATTGGACAAAAAGACCCTGGTTTGTTGCTGCAACAACAAAAAACCTTAGTTTCACCGAACCATATATAGACGCCATCCAGCATGATCTTATCATCTCCATAGCCAAGCCAATCCAAAATCCCAAAATCATCCCAGGCGTTATTGCACTTGATCTTGGCATTACCACAGTTCAAGATGTCATCCAGAAACTCCGCATCACGGCACACTCGGTGGTCTATCTTGTCGATGAAAAGGGCATATTCCTCACCCATCAGGACACCAATCGGATTCTCAAAGATACCATCTGGCAAGACAAGGAATTCCAGCCCTTCCAGAAACTTGCTACAGCGAAAGATTTTATCTTTCAAATTCAAAGAGATCAATACGCTGCTGTCCTTCCCTTCCAGCTCTACAACATCAACTGGAAAATCGTTGTCATCGGAAAATCAGAGGATATTTTCGGTCCTATGTATGATTCGTTGAGAATGATTCTTATTCTTGCTGGCGTGATGGTATTACTTGTCATTATGGCTCTTTTCATCTCCGGGCAATGGCTCTCCCCGCTCACCAGGATCAAAAGCCTCGCTGAAGATATTGCCAGAGGCAAATTCATCACACCTGATATTGCTTACAAACACCAGGATGAGATTGCTGTTCTTCTCCGTCTCAAGCGGGGGATTGTGGCTTCCCTCCAGGCCAAGGAAAGCGTCATTCTCGCCTTGAAAGAAGGAGATTTCACTCGAGATGTCCCCATCGCCAGTAACGAAGATACCGTCGGACTTGCCCTGCGAACCATGACAGAACGTTTGAGCGAACTCATCCGGGCTGTCAAGGAATCCATCCAGCAAACCATGATCAGCGTGGACCAACTCAAAAAGGCTACCCAGCACCTCTCTCAAGGATCAACAGAACAGGCTGCTGCTGTCGAGGAAATTACCTCTTCTGTGAAAGAGATCCAGGCACAGGCAAAACAAAACCTCTCCTATGCGAGCCAGTCCATAGAGATTATGAAGCAACTTCTTTCCGTGGTAGAAGAGAACCAACACCAGCTCAACCACCTTCAGCAGGCCATGAAGAAAAACAGCGAGGCATCTGAACAGATCAAAGCCGTAGTGAAGACCATCGACGACATTGCCTTCCAAATTAACCTGCTGGCACTCAACGCCAATGTCGAGGCAGCCCGAGCCGGCAAGTATGGCAAGGGATTCGCCGTTGTTGCTGATGAGGTACGCAATCTCGCTGTCAAGAGTGCTCAGGCAGCCAAGGATACCGCCCAGATTGTAGAACAAACCGTTCAAAATCTTCTCACAAGTGACAGTATTCTCAAAGAAACCCTTGCCAAGTTTGATCAGATTGAACAGCGAAGCCAGCAAATGTCTGATATGATGCAGGAAATCGGAAAACTGAGCCAGAATCAGTCCATGGGACTCGACCAGATATCACAGGGTCTCTCCCAGATCAGTACCGCTGTCCAGTCTGCAGCCGCCAGCGCCGAAGAGACCGCCAGCGCTGCCAGCGAACTTGTCGGACAGACCCAGAACCTGCAACAAATGGTTCAAATCTTCAAAACAAAATAAGGAGGTACCGTATGAGCCAAACCTACGAAGAAGAACTCCTCGAAATGGGAGAAGATGAAGACACCATAAGCAACAAATACCTCACCTTTACCCTGGGAAACAATTCCTATGGCATCCCGATAGCCCATATTCGGGACATCATCGAAATGCAAAAGATCGCCACCGTCCCGGATATGCCATCATATGTTCGTGGGGTCATCAATCTCCGTGGCAAGATCATTCCCGTCGTGGACATGAGACTCCGTCTCAATATGCCCTTTAGAGAGTATGACAACCGAACATGTATTATCGTCATCGAGCTCAAAAATACCCTAATAGGTCTGATCGTCGATGTCGTAGAAGAAGTCCTCGAAATCCTGCCAAACAATATTGAGGTCACCCCGCATTTTCGAGGTATTGACGCCCAGGAACGCTATCTCAAAGGCATCGGCAAGGTAGGCGACAAACTCAAGATCCTCCTCGACGTGGAAAAGGTCGTGTACGACGAGGACATGAAAACCCTCCAGCAAGCGGGACAGGTAGGAGAGGCATGACAGAACATGAGAGTTTTTTCCAGCTCTACCGATTAACCGATCGGGAGTTTGAACTCATCTCACATCTTGTCTATGATACGGTAGGTATCCATCTCCCACCAGAAAAAAAGATCCTCGTGGAGAGTCGCCTCCAGCAACTCCTCAAGCAAGAAGGTGTTCAAAGCTTTGATGAGCTCTACCAGAGGATTGTCCGTGATGCCGATGGTACCCTCCTCTCTGACCTGATCAACCGCCTGACCACTAACCATACCTACTTCATGAGAGAGAGTGCCCATTACGACTTTATGGTTCAGAGGCTTTTCCCCCAATGGAAAAGCATGATACATCGAGATATCCGTATCTGGAGCGCCGGCTGCTCCTCAGGAGAGGAGATCTACACGGTAGCCATCCTCATTCGAGAACACTTTTCCCCCTTTATCCCCGATGAATGGGGACTTCTGGGGACAGACATCTCCCTCCGGGTACTTCACCAGGCACAACAAGCCATATACCCCACCGACAGAGTCGAAAACCTCGATCCATCACTCATCCAGCGCTACTTTATTCCTGTCAATGATACCACCTACCAGGTGCGCCCTGAGATACGGGATATGGTACTCTTCAAACGCTTCAACCTCATGAACGAAACCTATCCCTTCAAGGGCAAGTTTGACCTCATATGGTGCCGAAATGTCCTCATATACTTTGACCAGACACACAAAGATTTCATCATCTCACACCTCGTCGATGTTCTCAAGCCTGGTGGTTTTCTTTTCCTTGGACACTCCGAAACCATCGAACGAGAAAAATACCGTCTCAGGTTTATCCAGCCAGCCATCTATCAGAAGGAGGCTATATGAGCAAAATCCGTGTTCTCATCGTCGATGATTCCACGATCGTCCAGGATATCCTGCGCAAAGGCCTCTCCCGGGACCCAGACATAGAGATTGTGGGAGTTGCCTCAGACCCCTACGAGGCGAGCGAGAAACTCTCCTCCATCGAGGTAGATGTTATGACCCTCGACCTCGAAATGCCCAGAATGAACGGTATCGTCTTTTTGAAACAACTCCTCCCCCAGTATCCCCTGCCCGTGATTGTCGTTACCTCGCTCACAGACAGAGGAGGTACCCTCGCATGGGCCGCCCTTCAGGCTGGAGCTGTCGAGGTCGTCCCGAAACCCAAGGCAGAGGGACAGGAGGCTCTGGCGAGTTTTCTTCACGAACTCATATCCAAGATCAAGTGGGCAGCTCAGATCAAACTTCCTCAGGTAGACAAAACCTTTGAAAGCCATCCGACAGCTTCGGATGCAGAGGGACAGATCATTGCCATCGGAGCCTCCCTCGGCGGAACAGCAGCGATCTCCGCGCTTTTTCGCCAGCTTCCAGCAACCATGCCCCCTATCCTCATGGTACAGCACATGCCTCCCACCTTTACCCGCATGTTCGCAGAAAGCCTCCAGAAAGAAACCATCATCAAGGTCAAAGAAGCTGCTGATGGTGATAAACTTGAGATAGGTCATGCCTACATTGCTCCGGGAGATTTTCACATGCGGTTAAAACCCGACTGGACACTCGAGGTAGCACGAGGGGAACGTGTTTGCGGGCATATTCCCTCCGTTGATGTGCTTTTCATGTCTGTGGCCCAACACGCCGGACCCAGATCTATAGGTGTCCTCCTCACCGGCATGGGCAAGGATGGAGCCCAGGGACTCCTTCTCATGAAGCAACACGGAGCCCGTACCATCGCCCAGGACGAGAGCACAAGCGTAGTTTTTGGGATGCCGTATGAGGCCTACAAACTTGGGGCTGTTGATATGCTTCTCCCCCTCCCCCGTATCCCCCAAATGATGATCAAACTCGTCAAAGAATACAAACAGAGGAAAACCCCATGAGTGATAGAGTTATAGGTATCGGTGAGTGGACGATTAGCGACAACCCGGAGGATAAAATCATCACCTACGCCCTCGGATCGTGTGTTGCCCTCATCGTCTATGCGAGAAACCACAACATAGGAGCCATGGCACATATTGCCCTCCCCTCGTCGCAGATCGATCCAGCCAGGGCAGATACTCAACCTGCCTACTTTGCTGATCGGGCAGTCCAGCTTGTCCTCGATGCCTTTGCCAGCCGAAACATACCCCCAAAAGCACTCGAGATCAAGCTTGTCGGAGGCGCCCAGATGCTTGATCCGAACGGGGTCTTTGACATCGGCAGGCGCAACGTCCTCGAGATCAAGAAGCTCCTCTGGCAAAACATGCTTGCCCCCAGGGCAGAGGATGTGGGAGGAAGCATCAGCCGAACGGTCTCACTTTTTATCCGTGATGGGACAACCCTCATTTCATCACAAAATCAAAAATACGAAATCTAAGGAGGCCCTATGTACAAGCATATTTTAATTGCCGATGATTCATCCACCTCCCGTATGATCATCCAGCGCTGTCTGCAGATTGTAGGATTCTCGGAGGCTACCTTTTTTGAGGCTGGAGATGGCATTGAAGCACTGGATATTCTTCAACGACACCCGGAGATAGACCTCATTGTCACCGATATCAACATGCCCAAGATGGATGGAGCAAACTTCATTCGCAGGCTCAAAACAGAACCCATCCTATCACAAAAGGATGTGGTTGTTGTCTCGAGTGTCCTCTCAGGGCCTCTCATTGATGCCCTCCAGGAACTCAAGGTCAAGGCCATGATCAAAAAACCCATAAACCCCCAGGAACTCTACCAGGCTCTCAGGGGATAATAAGGAGGCAGGTATGATAAGTTTGCAAACCTTTCAAGACACCCTCTTTGAAGCCATCAAAACCACCATAGAAGAGATGGGATTCCTCGAGGTGGAAAAATCCCCCAAAGAGGTCAATACCTCCACCCTCGAATGCGTGAGCATCCAGGTCATCAAGCCCTTCCTGGGAAGAATCTACCTCTACTTTGCCCCTGAGATAAAGTACGAGATCGTCCGCAACCTCTATGCCAAAGAGGTTGTCTCCGAAAAAGAAGCCCAGGATGCCATCCTCGAGGTTCTGAACGTGATCACCGGACGATTCCTCACCCACCTCACCAACAACAAAGACTACGAGATGGAATTTCCCCAGTGGGAGTATGAACCTATCTCCTTCACGGAAACTGTAGCAGACATCTCCCTGTGTATTGATGAATACGAGGCTCGATGCTACGCTGTCAAGGAGGTTTTGTGAACCGTATATTCTGGAAACAAACTGTTTTCATCTTAGGGATAGTGCTTACCCTGAGTGCTTTTTTTCTCTCTTCTCTCTGGTTGGGTATACCCTCGCTACTGGTTGTGCTGCTCATCGGCTGGCCTAGACAAACAAAACCCACCACTCCACAAACAGTACCCTTCTCATCCGAGGAAACCCTCCTCCCCTTTCTCCACACACTAACAGGTAAACTTATGGCCGCACTCACTGCCTTTTCCTCCCAAAACAAAGAAGAGAAAGAAACCCTGCTCCACACCTGGGAAAAAACCATCTTTCCTCTCCAGGATAAGGAAGCTTATCAAAAGCTTTTCAGAGAGATTGAGACTGTCTTCCTCTCCCAAATTATAACCATTAAACCAGAAAGTATCAGCTACCTCCAAAAGGCTTTCTATAAACTCCCCTATCTACGTATCCTGCTTCTCAATGTCATCGAAAAAACCGAAGAGGCCACCAACAACCTAATCAGTAGCTTCATCTCCATCTCTGAAAAAAACCGACAGGCCCTCGAAGAGGTAAAGAAACGTCTGGAAGAACACAAGGGGGACTCTCTCTCCCAAATCCTCGCCCAAACATCTGCCATCACGGAAAGTTACCAGCAGATGCGCCAGGAATACGAACATCTCGTCCAAAAAAACCAGTCTCAGATCACCGACCTCACCGTACAAATCCAGACCATCTTCGAACAGCTAAGAAGCATCAACGACATCCTCGGACAAAACAAGATCATCGCCGTCAATCTCTCCATCGAAGGTGTCAAATTTGGTGAACAGGGACGAGCTATCAAGGTAATCGTAAGAGAAATTCAGAAACTCAACCAGAAAATCGATCAATTCACCGCCGAAGTAAGCCACAAACTCGAACGTTTCGAGAGTTTCAATAAGGAGCTCTGGCACTCCTGGATCTCTCAGATGGAAGACTCCATGTCCCAGTTCCAGAAGGCATCAGAGAACGCCTCCCTCCTCATCGACAAACTCAGGGATGCCTCTCAGCACATGATGGATATCTCTTCCATCCTCCAGGAGAACACTACCAGCATTCAAAAGGAACTCGATGCGATTGTTGAATCTCTCCAGTTCCAGGACATCACCCGTCAACAGATAGAAAACGTAATGAGCTATCTTGGACAAATCCAGGAAAACATCAAACAGGGAAGCGAGGCTTTCACAGCCCTGGGCATCACCTTTGATGAATGGGATATAGACAAAATGGACGAAGCCAAAGAAGATATGATACGTGATGCCAAGGTTTCCAGTGAAAGATTCCTGCTAAAATAGAAAAAACAAGGAGGCCCCTATGAAATTTCTCGTCGTCGATGATTCCGTCACCATGCGAAAGATCGTCGCCCTCGTTCTGCGAGCAGAAAAATATGAGGTCATCGAAGCAGAAAACGGCAAAGACGCCCTAGCAAAACTTGAGGGTAACACCTTTGACTGTTTCATCGTAGACTACAACATGCCCGAAATGAACGGCATCGCCTTCATCAAGGCAGTGCGTCAGATACCCCAATATGCCAAAACCCCCATTATCATGCTCACCACCGAAAGTGAGCAGGATAAACAGGAAGAGGGTAGACAGGCAGGAGCCAACCGCTGGATCATCAAACCCTTCAAAAACGAAGTACTCCAGGCCACTATACGAGAGCTCCTGGATCAAAAACCAAACTGAAAACGATAAGTCACCTCCAAAGAAATATCCACGGAATCAACTCTCATAAACTTTTTCACATAACCGCCATCGTAAGGATAGTACTCATAAGTCTTTTGCAAATCAGCCTTCCTTACTCGCAAAGTAGCCCCTACTTGAGGAAGAAAAAAATATACTCCATACACTTCTATCAAGGGAAAATTATACTGTACCAATGTATATCCTCTTCCTGTACTCGAAGTTTCACTCCAATTTAGATCAGAGTTAATACCTAGATCCCTCCATCCCTGCGAAAACGGCCAGATCTGACACATCAAGCCTAGCTCCCAGCTTTTCGAGAGTACACCCCCATCTATGAACAAACCCCAACTGTCGTTCAACTGAACCTCCCCAGCTCGAGGCACAGGTGAAAAACCCCCACCAAACCCTCCTCCTCCTGCAAAAAACCAGAGATTGCCGGTTAAAGCAAACACCCCGTCCACTCTCAATACAAAATACTCCCGAAGAACCTCTGCCAGGGAGACCCCACTTCCTGAAGATATGTTTATGTTATCTTCCCCATAGAGTTCTCCATTCTCCGGTTCAAGATTATACCAGTTCGGAATCCAGGGCAATCCCACCTTACCAAAACCTACCCTGACCCCCTCTATCTGCATACTCAGCGAAATCCCAGGAGTAAAAAGAGAAGAATGCCCTCTATAAGAGACTCCCAAACTCCCCCAATCCCATCTCTCAAACTCCATCTCCGCCCCTATCCCTACCAATCCTACTCCTATTCTCATCTCACGACGAACGGTAACCTCTTTTGTTTCGTAGATCTCCTTTCGCTGAGCCTGGACACGAGCTATCTCATCCTCGGTCAACAAGGCAGGAAGAGCTCGTTTAATCTCTTCACTGGCTGCAGCGGCAATCTCATCCACCGTTTCAAAAATATCCCTCGAGTACACCCCTTTATATATCTTTGATAAACGCACATCGTTTTCAAGGATATCGTAAATCTTAACCATCACTACAAAATCTCTCCCCTCTCTGCGATAAAAGCCATAAATCAACACATCCAGCTTTGCGCCTGTCCCTACAGCCCTCGCTTGAGAAAGGTTTGTCATCACATTCGAAACAAACATCACTTGAAACCTCTTGTCACGCCGCAACACCCCCTCAAGAGAACTTTGGAGAATCGTCCCTATGACCTCATCACTCTCACTGGAGAGATCAAGAAAACCACCAACCCCTATCCGCCAGTTTTCCTCCCCCCAAACAACACCCAAACACACAAAAAACAAGACGATGCCTTTTACTTTAGAAAACATAAGCCCCTCCTATCATGACTGCCCCTATCGTATCATGAGCTTCCTCCAAACGCCAGGCACTATACACCTCATAGCCACCATCTCTCCACTCAATCGAGCTTTTCCACATTCTCCAACCCAAAAAGAACAACCAATTTTTCTCATACCTCAGAGATGCCTGAATTTTTAAAAAAGTCGTTGAAAAATATCCCTCAAAACTCTGGGGCATACCCTCTGCTATCAAAACCGGCAAAGCCCATCCAGGCAATCCTCCACCCGAAAATGTCACCCAAAAGGCTGGCTGAAACGCCACACGAATCCCCAGGATAGGACCTGTAACCAGCGTCGTAAACTCCAAATTGGTAGAGCTTACGTCAGATTGCATTTCCCAAAAGTGCTCCTGATAAGCAAAAAAACCTCCCAACAGTGGAGATACGATACCGCCTACTAGCCCATAACCTGCCTGACTCTCTGCAATATAGATATTATCCTCTCCAAACATACCCTGAATCTGCCCCTCAAAATACCATCGCCCGGATCTCCACAAGAGATACAACGCCCCCGAAAAACCCATGAGTGAAACATTGGTGCTCTTTTTTACACCATTATACACACTCCTGGTACTCAGACTGTTCCCCCAATACCCCCCCGCCACACCCAGAGCAAGTTCATACCCACGTACCTCATAGGGAGAGTAGGATTTCACCACCTCAATAGTTTGAATCTCTGCTCTCGGTCTGGGAGGATACCGTCTCTGGATCTCAGTCGCCACAAGGTTTGCTACCCTTGGTACCTCCTGCATCCAGTCCTTCAAGGCAAAAGTAGCCACCCCTTTCTGCGTGTTAGTTTTTTTTGACTCAGCATAATGAAAATCGAGCGTCACCGTATCATTCGTCTTTCGAAATTCAAGTAAAATTACAGCCGAAAGATTCCTAACCTTGAGAAGTTCAAGATCCTCTTGATTAGCACTAAGAATGCGTGTCTTTGTCCTCTCTGAATAACCAATAATCTCCTCTACAAGAAACCGGCCTATAGGCTCAAGATCCCCTTCTACAAGTAAAAGCACCCCCACCTGTTGAACAACAAGATTCGTCTGCTGCCCCCACAAAAAAACCCACACAATCAAAAGAAAACTACACACTAACCATTTTTTCATAGAATCCTCCTCTTATGTATATTATACGAGAAAAAAAAAAATAATCAAGTTTTGAAACTGATCTGTAAACACACATCTGACCCAGTCTGAAAAGAATTTTCATAAAGCATGGGGTATATA
>FWWL01005763.1_pt1 | contig 15560 bp, 7 predicted proteins | sample 2228331 | NCBI WGS metagenome assembly FWWL01 (sample SAMEA103939775, study PRJEB20133) | metagenome
ATCGGGGGCCACGCGCTGCCACGTTCGTTTTAATCATCTGATTGGAGGGCCACGCGCCGTCGTGGTCGCGAATCACAATGGATGATCGACCGGCATGTCGGCAGACGTGACGGCGCGCGTCCCTCTAAGGAGCAGGTGATGGGTGGTCATGCGCCGTTTTGGCCACGGGCAACGCGCGTCATTTGTGTGCCCAAGCGGCGGTCCATGAGGCTCCGGTTGGGATTCTCGATTTAGCCGATCCTCTCGATCCCGTTCCACTACACACATCGTGAAGTCGTGCGAACGCGAGACCCCTCGCTTCGAATCCGTGCCACCTGAGGGCGATGAATAAAAACCAAAATGCCCCCCGCGGGTGTTTCCGAGAAGGCATGGGCCATTCCCGACAATCCCTGATCCAAAGCAACGAAATTTTGCTCACGCGTTACCCGCCGGTCTGCGCAGATGTTACCAATTTTCCAGGGGCCGAATGGGCAGTGTTGCCACACTCGGGTGTTCACCGGACGCCACGGGCACGAAGAGCACCGCCAAGGTGACCTTCTGGACCTTGGGCAAGTGGATGGCGAGCTTCTTCATGTCGCGATTGGGATTTTGGATGCTGGGGTTGGGAGAGCTGGGCAGGGGTTTCGCATCCATCACCTGAAAGACTGCGTCTGATGGCCCCAACAAATACACATGGCAGGTCTTGCCACCTCGTTCCAGGATGGCGTGCCGACCGTCGTCGGTCAGGGTAAACTTCGTTCCTGCCGCACTATGGGCGAACCACCAGACTTCGTTGTCGTGGTCACTTTCGATTTCGTCTTGAAGCAAAAAGACCGTTCGTCCCTGGGTGAGGCGGTAACCCCTTTTTACAGATGCGCCGTGACGGCGATAGGCATCGGTGAGGTCTGCGACAGCAAAGGCCTCATCGGCCGAGGACTCCATACGGATAATCTTTGACGTTCCTGAGCCGCTTTGGGAAAAACCTTCATCGGGATTGAACACCAGTGTATTATGGCCCTCCTCTCGTATGCGATAGAAATGGCTCCGCGGGAGGTGGTGCTGGTGGCTCAGGTAGGTCTGCGACTCCGTGCCGGGATCAATGAACCATCGCTCACCCAAAGCATAGAAGATAAAGCTCCCCAAGTCCTGATGGGCATGGGAGATACCGTTCTTGCCGCACTTGATGGCCACAAATAGGGCGTTGGGATCGGTCCAGGAACTCCGCATCGAGGCCAATTCGGCACCCCGAAAATGCTTGTCCAACGGGATTGCCGCCAAGTCGCCCGATTTGCCTAGGTCCCGGAAATAGAGGATGTCCTGAAGCCCGCCATCGGTACGCTGCTCTTGGAAGGACTGATACAGCGGGTTCTCGAATTTGTCGGCCAGATAGAACAGGGCCCAGTGGGAAAAGCGTGAGGTATCGCCTCCCGAATCGGCAAAGTTAAAATTGGTCCCGAAGGGCGAAACAAGATAGACGGGAAAGTCGCCCGCCTTGGCAAAACCCGTTTTCTTGAGGGCCTCAATAAACCCAAAATCGGTCCCGAATGCCGTCTCCAATGCCCGCAAGTAGGGGCAAAAGTAACGCATGGAATAGCCCCAGTAACCGAGTCCTTCCCACCAGGCGCCATCGGGTTCGAATCCCTGCAACGGTATCTGGATTCGCTGGAAGGCGTGATAGAGGACCTCGCTACATCCATCGGGCATCTCGTCCAACAGGGCCATAGCGGCCATCGACGAACCACCGTTGCAGACGAAATTCCAGTTATTGGTGACAGTGGTCCAACTTTGCTGGCCTTCCGCCTTCAACCCTTTGTACGCCGAGTAAGAGAGCCGCAGCCCATGCCGCCACAAGGCCTCGCGGACTACCTTCCGTTGGCCCTCCGTCAGGTCTTGGTACAACCAGTCATAACCGATGGCCAGGGCGTGCATCATCTCGGCGGTGTCCAGGTAGTGGGAGGGGTTCCAATCCGGAAATTGGGCCACGACCTCCATCTCCCGCCATGCCCGATCCAGCCATTTTTTGTCTTTTTCCATGCGATAGAAGAAGCACCAGTGATACAGTCGGTCCAGCACATCCCGCGAGATAGAAAGCAAACGACGGCCATCGGGGAGCTCGTGCTTAACAACCGGCCGGGCGTAAAGTTCCTCGGCCCGCCGTCGGGCATTGCGGTACCACGCTTTTCCCCGGGCATCCTGTTCGACAAAGGCCTTGATCTTCGGCAGGTCCTCGTCGAGAAGGATCAATCGAGGATGAATCTTTCGCAACCGTTGCAAGAACTCTTGCGGGAGTGGTGCCTTGACGTAGGTGTCATACTTGGGCGGGGTCGGCGCCTCGCTGGCTATTGATTGCCTGGCCAATCCGGGACGATACAAGGCAACAATGTAGGCCGACACAATGAGGATCGTCAACGGCAGGGCGACTTGTCGGAATCTCATGCTCGCTCCTTTCACTTCTCAAGAGGCAGGACCGGAGGATCGATGCATACCTTGCAACGTATGCGAACGTGTGCGAGTGTTCTTAGGCGGGAATCACCGCTCTGTCGTTACGTGATGTTTTATGGCAGGAAGCCGCCGCGGTCAACCGTTCCCATATCTTAACCCGACCGGGTCCGACGCACGAAATGATTGCATCCACGGTGACGGGCCCCTGGATATCTCGGGCCCGCGTGGACAAAAATAAATGAGCCATCGTGGTGGGTCACACGGCAAGGGTTCCGACTTGCACATTTGCAAAGAGATGGGGAGGCTGTTATGCGGTTTCTTGAGGTTACAACGTTTCTTGTCGCGATTACTGTCGTAACCACTGGCGTTACGCAGCATGCGGAAGCGCTGGATGTTGTCCGCAATGGTCAACCGATTGCCGTGGTTGTCGTCGAAACGACCGACAGGCCGGCCAGCGTCGGACGCCTTCGGCGCGACACATGGGATGATCGCCGGGCGGCCGAGGTCCTCGTCGAATGGGTCGAAAAGATGACCGGCGTGCGGTTGACGGTTGTTGACTCGGCCCCGGCGGACCGACCGTCCATCGTGATCGGCACGGCGGCCATCAAGGCCGGGCTCAAGCTTGACGACATTGATAGTCCCTCACAGGAGGGCCTACGCATTTCCCTCCGTGGTAATCGGCTGCTCCTGGCCGGGCAAAGCGGTGTGGCCACGACCCGCGCGGTGTGTCGGCTTCTGGAGTCCTGGGGCTGCCGCTACTTTGTGGACCATCCGCTTGGCGAGGTCTTTCCCAAGACCAATACCTTGACCGTCGAAAAACTTGAAGTCACCGAGCAGCCCGGCTTCGTTTACCGATCGATCTGGGGATCGCAATGGAGTGGCCTAACGTTGTGGAAAGTGTGGAACGGTGCCGGTGGCTTGCCATTGCAAACGCAGCACGCCTGGGGGCGGTATATTCCCAAGGACCTGTTTGATAACCATCCGGAGTATTTCGCCCTACGGGATGGCCAGCGTCGTGCCGGCGATTGGTATTGTACCTCGAACCCAGAGGTGCGGCGTCTGTTCGCCCAAGGGGTGATTGCCGAGATTGCTCAAGGCAACCAGCACCCCTCGATTTCCCCGCCGGACGGCCGAGGATACTGCGAATGTACGGCGTGCCTTGCCCAGGATGATCCTCAGGTCATCGAGCCATCCAGCGGTCGGGTTTCAGTGAGTAATCGCTATGTGGATTTTTTTCAGGATGTGGCCCGACAAGTCCGGCAGGCGGCACCTGATTCGATCCTTAGCTTCTACTGCTACGCCGATTACACGCAGGCCCCCTCTAACGTGACAAAGTTGGAACCAAACCTCTGTGCATGGTTGGCCCCCATACGTTACTGCCGGTTGCACCGCATCGGTCATCCCAATTGCCCTAGCCGAATTCAGCTCGCCCGGCTTGTCGAATCGTGGGCGGCCATCGCTGAAAAGCTGGGCTATCGCACGTACAACTACAACTTGGCCGAATGCCTCGTGCCGTTTTCCATGATCTCCATCTGGAAACATGACATCCCGTACTTGAAAAGCAAGAATTGCCTGGGCATCAATCTTGAGACGCTCGCCAACTGGCAAATTTACGGCCCGCACATTTATCTCAGCATCCGGCTGGCCTATGATCCTCAAGCCGATGCCGACGCCATCATGGATGACTATTTCGATAAGTTCTATGGGCCGCGGGCAGGCCCCTTGATGAAACAGTACTGGCTGGACATCGATCGCGCATTTGTCAAACTTAACTGCCATGCCGGGGGTTTTTACGCGGTTCACCTGGTCTATACTCCCGAATTCATCAGGCACTGCCAAGACCTGCTAGAACGGGCGGCGGCCGCAGCGGAAGGAGAACCCGCCTACTTGGCACGGGTTCGCATGGCCGCTGAAGGCCTGCAAAACGCGGCACAGTACGAGGCCATTCGGCAGGCCATGAACCGGGGTGATTTTGCCGCGGCCATGCAGATATACGAAAACCTCCTCGCCCGAAGTCAGAAGAATGTCGAAGAAGGCTGGGGCAACCATTACACGGTCGCTTACTTGGAGCGGTTTCTTGGACCCCAGATCAAAGCCGGGGCGGCCGTCACGGCTTCGCCCCACCGACTTGTCTCCGTCCTGCCGGATAAGTGGCGGATGACCTACGATCCCGGCGATCAAGGTCTCACACTGGGCTACCACAAGAAAGACTACGACGATTCGCCGTGGCATGAGGTCCTCACCTACAGCAAACCCCTGGATGCCCAGGGTTTGCCCGACCGGCAGACGATTCTGTGGTATCGTACCCGCTTTTCTGTGACTGAGACGGCTAAGCGATTGAGCCTCTTTTTCACGGAGGTCGATGGCGATGCGACGGTCTTCGTCAACGGCCAAGAGGTGGGGACAAGCCCCAAGAAGAGAGTCTCCTTTGAGGTCGATATCAGTCCTGCCGTCAAACCCGGCGAGAACACCGTAGCGGTGCGTGTGGATCACTCGCAGATTACCGAACTCTTTTTGGGTGGCATCCTGCGGCCGGTGCTATTGGTGGAAAAAGCGGCGGACGAACGTTGAACCTTCCATCCCGCCCGGCGTGTCACGGCTGATGCTGCTTACGTACAGTATTGTATGCTTGGAGCTGATTCGCTCTGGAGTTTACCCAGTTCTTTGTGGTTTGACATAGCCAGGACAGCGCCGACCCCCTCCAAGATGGCCAATGATACAACATCAGAATTGGAGGGACGCGCGGCGTCGCGTCCGCCGATGTGGCGATGGATGATTCGTGGTGGTTCGCGGCCACGACGGCGCGTGGCCCTCCAAATACTTTGTTTGTCCGACGGCGCGTGGCCCTCCAAGGCAGACTACGGATTTTGTCCCACCAGACGTATATTTGCACTTGGTCGCCTTGCTGCTGAAACGTTGGAAGCGTGCCCCATTACTGCAAAAAAGTGGGTAAACTCCAAGATTCGCTCCCTTTACAATGGACCGTCAAGCGTACTATGCTAAAGCACGCCTGATAAGCAAGAGAGGGAGTTGACATCCGCCGTGGCTGCCCGCGGAATTCCGCAATGTTGGCACAAGTGAGCCGTGTCCCAAGGTTGAAGGAGGAGCCATCATATGCCGCGTCTTCGTTTTAGCCGCCGTCAAGTGTTGGTCGTCGGTTCTACCTTGGCGCTGCCTTACTGGTTGAGCGGTTTGCGTCTCATGGGCCAGGACGGCCAAGCGAAAAATGACCGCCCGCGGATCGCCGCGATCGGTGTCGGAGGGCGGGGCACGGCCATCCTCAAGTCGGCGGCACGGTTCGGGGATGTCGTGGCCGTGTGCGATACCGACTTGCAACACGCCGAAGCGGCAAGCCGGCTTTTTGACGGCAAGCCGGCCGTCTATCAGGATTACCGCAAGCTCCTAGAAGAACGTCAAGACATCGATGTCGTCCTCAATGGGACGCCAGATCACTGGCACACGGCCATCAATGTGATGGCGTGCCGCCTCGGGAAGGATGTCTATACCGAAAAACCCCTCGGTCTGACGATCGAAGAGGGCAAGATTCTCCGCAAGGTGGTGGCGGAAACGCGGCGGATCGTCCAAGTGGGGACGCAACAACGGAGCGAGACGCACTTTCGGCTGGCGTGTGAGTTGGTCCGAAATGGTCGCATCGGCAAGTTGCAGCGGGTCATTGTCACGCTTCCCTTTTGGAATACCAAGGGGGGACCGTTCACCCCGCAGCCTGTCCCGCCTCACCTCAACTGGGATCTGTGGCAGGGCCAAGCCCCCGAGCGGCCTTACTATCCCGAGCGGGCTCCCTTCACTTTCCGCTGGTGGTCCGAGTATGCCGGTGGCATCATCACCGACTGGGGACAGCATCACATGGATATCGCCTACTGGGGGATGGATATGGAAAACTCCGGTCCGCTCTGGGTGGAAGGCGAAGCCATCTTTCCCAACGAGGGCAAACCCGATTGTTACGACAATCCCGATCGCTTCTTTGTGAAGATGCTCTTTCCCGGGGATATCGAGCTACTTTACTTTGTGGCGCACGACGAGCGCTATCGGGCGACGATCACCAGCGAGGAAGACGTGCAGCTCTTCAATCATTCCCAGCGCGACCTGCCGGAGACCTCGCGCAACGGCATCATGTTTATCGGCGAGAAAGGCCGCATCTTTGTCAACCGTGGCGGTGCCTACGGCAAGGCGGTCGAAGAACTCAAGGAGAATCCACTTCCTCCCGATGCCATTCGCCTTTATGAGAGCAACGATCACATGGCCAACTTTTTTGACTGTGTGAAAAGCCGCAAGCAACCGGCCTCCACGGTGGCGGTGGCCCATCGGGTGTTGACGGCATGTCACCTTGCCAATATTGCCATCCGCCTCAAGCGACGGATTCACTGGGACGCCACCAAGGAAGAGATCGTAGGAGACACCGAAGCCGCTCAATCCATGTACGTGAAAAGGCCACAACGGCCACCTTACACCATTGAAGCCTAATGGCACGATTCGTCATCATTGGTAACCAACGTGAACTGCTGGCGCCTGGCTCCCTTGAGGGAGTGCGAACAGCGGGGCGGCGATACGTCTTGGCAGCAAACACAGTTTGCTACGCCGAGGAAAAGGTGTGGCAAAAGTTAAACAATCTGTGGCCTCCAGAAATAAGGAACACCTCATGTCCAAGATTTCTCGGCGAACGTGGTTGATGGGTTCGGCCCTGGCGGCTTCACAGGGAGTGTTAATGGGAGGGGCTTCAGGGGAACCTATCCCCGGATTCGAGCCGGCCCAAGTCGAAACAGATCCTAACAAGCCCTGGGAACCTTACACGGATCGTAAGGTTCGCCTGGGAATTGTGGGACACGGCTACTGTAAGTTCGGCCTTGCCTTTGACTTGCAGTATCACCCCAATGTCGAATTGGTGGCCGTCAGCGATCTTATCCCCGAACGCTGCCGGAAAATGGCAAGGCTGGCGAAGTGCGAAAAGACCTATCCTTCCTTGGAAGAAATGGTCAAGGACGATTCCATTGAGGCCATCTTTTGCGCGACGGATGCACCCTCCCATGCCCGGCATGCCATTCTTTGCCTGGAGCACGGCAAGCATGTGGCCACAGCCGTGCCCGCCTTTTACGGGGATATCGAGGATGCCGAGCGTCTCTTGGAATGCTGCAGGAAAAACCGCGGACTCATCTACGCAATGTTCGAGACGTCTGTTTTTCACGACGACCTGTATGCGATGGAGAAGCTCTACGCGGCCAATGTCTTTGGGCACATCGTGTATGCAGAAGGGGAGTACTGCCATCCCCACTCGATCGGTGCTCCTTCGCTGCCCAGTTTTCGCGACTGGCGGAAGAACGGCTGTCCGATGTGGTACCCGACGCATGCCACGGCGTATTATGTGGGAGTGACGCATAAGCCTTTGGTAAGTGTTTCCTGCCAAGGGACGCCCGACTTCGACCCCTCGCGGCGCATCCCCAACGCCATTGGCAACATCTTCCGGTCGGAGGTTGGCCTGTTTCGGACCGCAGAAGGTGGCCTATGCCGGATCATCATCTGCCGCTCGCAGGGGGAATATCTCGAGGCCGGTCGGATTCGGGGAGAGTACGGCGGGTTCAACCAAAAGTTTATCGGCGACGAGACAGGAAAAAAGCGCTACGAAGAGGCCCTTGCCCAGGGGTTGTCGCTGAAAAAGCCCGGATTACCGCCCAACGTTCGGCCCGGCGGTCACGGAGGTTCCCACGGTTACTTGGCCCACGACTTCATTGACGCCATCTTGCGCAATCGCAAACCCGCCGTGGATATCATCGATGCCCTCCACATGACCGTCCCGGGCTATTATGCGCACCTCTCCGCTCTCAAGGACGGCGAAACCATGCGCATTCCGACGTATTCGCTGTGACAAGACTTGCTTGGGCACTTCGGTGCACGCATTAACAAAGTATGAGGGGAGGGATAGGCATCGTTTCTGTCACGGTACACCGTCTATTTCAAGGGAAAACACAGCACGCTCGTTTCCCGCGCGAAATGCACGGGTGGTGTGACGATTGTTTCGGTCCTTGGTGTTAATGTTCAAGCAGATAATGTATTGTCGATTTTGCTGTCTTCCGTGAAATATTATGGCCCTCTGCGGGTACACCACTAAAGTTTAGTGAATGACATGGTACTTTGCCTGGCAATTCGGGTCAGAACACCGGAAGGAAACTTTCGAACCGGATTTCATCACAACAATTGGCTTACCACAAGGGCGGCCACTTTCACCCGGACAAGACAGGTTGGTCTTGATCCCCCGACGGTCATTAATGCTGTGTGTGCTTTTGCATCGGGGATAATTACTGCAGGCGAGAAAGATTCCATGTTTCCCCGAACACACGCGCATTGCGTTGTCGCATTTGCTGCATTTGTGCTCGGTGAGTACTCGATGAGCTTTCAGATCAATCTCGCAGTCGCAATCCCAGCCGTGTAACTTGATAAGTTCCTCACAAACCTTGGGAGAACATAAACGCCGCATGTGCTCTGTGGTGTTGCCGCTGTGAGAAAGAATATTAAGGCTACCCTCCCATACAACCTGGCGGTCGATGAAGGCAAACTTCTGGTGCAAGCCGCGGCGCTGCGTAACAATGACACCCATATCGGTAAGGGCTTGAACCGCCATAGCTGAGTTGCGAAACATTTCTTGTTCTCGGCGAGGAGTGGTGAAAACTCGTATCTTGACTCCGGCAGCCAGCTTCTCCCGAAACAGATCGAGAAATGTTGTGGTACGTGTGAGGGTCACATACGGGGATACGATGATAATCTCCCGGACACTTCGACGGAGATCGGAAAAGAAAGCGCGATAAAAATTGCGCTCGGTAAATGACGTGGTTTGCTCATTGTGAATTGCCTCAAAACGGGGACTCAAGAGCCGTGCCCACCGATCAAAATCCTCGCAGACGTAATCCTCGACAATTTTTCGGGAATCGACCATAGTGACTTTCTGTCTGGCCTGTTTAAACACACGCAGGAGCACTGCATCTCGATGTAATCTCTTTGACAGGTATTTTAGGTGCGCCACAATCACCAGTTGTTTCTTTGCGCGGGTGATGGCGACGTTGATCAGCTTTGCTGCCTGGCTGCCTAGTTCAGCCCCGTTCACCAGGGGTGACGGTCTATAGTTAGGCATCGGCCCTTCGGCGATATCAAAAATGATCACATCTTCTTCCAGGCCTTGAAACCTGTGCACGGTTGACACTTTGAGGTGTCGCAACACTGGGTCACCTGTGTCATCAAGTACCTTCTTGATAAGGCGAGCCTGAGCATTGTACGGAGCGATTACCCCAATACTTGTGACACCGCTAGTGATTGCCCGTTTTGCCAGCTCGGCCGACACCAGCGCGCTATACAAGTTGTATCGGCCACCGGTATCGATGTGACAACTCCAAGGGTCCACATTCGACACATCACAGATAACCAGCGACGTGGTGGCAAAAGGTGATTTATGGAGGAAGGTGCTCATTTCGGCGGATGCCTCCTGATTCAGTTCGTCTTTTAGCATCCCACCATAGAAGACGTCGTTTGCAACGCCCGATATGTCCGGGTGCATGCGATATTGTCGGCGCAATTTCGTAAGACGTTCATCTGATTGCCTTCGGTCCACAGCGCCCTGAATCCCGGCTTGCTCAAAGATGTCACGCAGAAGCCATTTCTTGGCCGCCTCAGTTGTAGCCAACGCGATCGGAGGCAATTGACGAAAGTCTCCGACGGCCACTGCCTTTTTGGTGGCACGCATGGCAGCGAAATATAGGCTCGGCAGAGGAGCCATACTCGCTTCATCTACCACAACCACATCAAAGGTTTGGTTATCAAACTCACTGTCGAGGGTGGCCTTGGTTAAACTTGTGGCAATGACCCTCGCCTCTTGGAGGATTTTCCTTCGCAGTGCCTCCAGTTCCTCGTTCAATTCTGCTATCGCCGACATGATTTCCAATTTCCTTCTTTCGACAATCCCGATGAGCTGTTCAACACGTGCGGGGGTCACGTCTCTCAGTTGCAAGCCAAATTGTGAGAGGATCGCCTCCAGTTTCTGCGCATAGCCGCGTTCCTCGGTCTGGAGTTGTGCAAAACAACCGCGAACTTCTTTCGTCTTTTGGCTTACGGCATCAATCTGATGGTGGAGTGCACCCAGGTTACGTTCCAACCTGTTGACCTCTTTTTGCAGCTTCACGGGGTCTAGCCCAAGAAAAAGACGTTTTAACAGTCCGGCAGAACGTGCTTTGTCTAATCTGGTCTTGGTGTCCTTTAGCTCTGTAACGAGGACATTCGCCTGAGCGACAAGTTCCTTGTGCTGTCGCGATAACTCCTGGAAAGTAGCCCTCAGTTGGTGCAGCTTTTTCACAACTTCGTCGCGCTGTATGAGTAACTCTTTTGCCCTGTCGAGGCGTTCAATCTGCGAGGGAATAGCCTCCAGGGTCCGGTGAAGGTCGTCAAGGCGTTTTTTCAGGGGCTGTGCTAGACGCTCTTCGATTTTGTCAAGTCTCACCGTCTCGGGGAGTGAAGCATCGGGAGTGATATTCCCATAACGAACAACCTTGCCGGTTTGCCAATCCTTTATACCAATCTCCTTTAGCACTTCGACGACGCTTTCCGTTGCGCGATCCGTTGCAACATTCGTATGGGAGACAAGCAGGATACGAAGCTGGCGTTGCAAAAGGGCAGCAACGATGTAACCGATCGTGCGGGTCTTTCCTGTTCCGGGAGGACCCCAAATAAAATGGACATCGCTGCCGCAGCACGCCCGGACCGCCTCAATCTGCTCATCGTTGGGTTTGCGCCGCAGTACCGACACATCCAACTGGTGATCAATACGTTGTGACGTTACGGGCGTTAAACCAAAGAGCTTTCGACTGAGGCGAGTATCCGCTGAGCGGCGCCCTTCGCTAATGTCTTGATAACGATCCTGGAGCAATTCGAGAAGACGCCACATGCTGGTAATGAGCTGCGCTTCAGGAATTGACGGCCCAAAATCGTGCTCAATGGCTACGGTAATTTCACTGCCCTTTACAGAAACAACGTGGGCAGAGAATCTCTCGCCGTGGACCTCAATATCGCCCGGTGTGTCGTCGATCACGGTGAGTTGGTTCTCTGTCGTAAAGATATAAACGTAGAATCGACCGTCTTGCCGCACAAACAATCCATCGAAAAGGTTGATGCGGGAATTCCCCTTCCCGCGCTTGATGGCATTGATTTCATCTGACAAGGCCTGAATGAACTCGTTGATAAGCTGGCTTTCGTCGCGTGCAGAACCGCTGACGCCATCATCTTGAGGGCATGAATTCGAGGATCCAGTGTGTGAGCTGGGCATGTCTCAACCGACTTTCGTAACCCATGCTGAGCCATGAGCCTTTAAAACTGCAGTATAGGCAAGAAAGGGGCTGCCCTCAACCAAAAGGCGATATGTGGGAGCTGCAATTATTTTCTGACAGCGGAATTCTGGAACGAGATGAGTCATTCCTTAACGCGCCCCCTTGCGCTTTTTCACAGGAGTTGGGCTACGGCGTATTTTCGTCGATTACCATCATGTCGTACAACAAACTTGGAGGGCCACGCGCCGTCGTGGCCGCATCACGCAATTGGCATACGGTCTGCGCTACCCCGTAGTGCAGACGGCCGCGGTTTCTCTCTTCAGAAAAGGGAACTACCGCATTACAACCTTGCCGTGCCCGTTTCTTGGGGACGAACTCCTACGCGGCGGGCACCGGGGAAACTCGGTCGAAGTTCCAGGAGAGCGAGCAACTCCTCGAGTGTGAATAGCTTTTTGAACTCGGTATCCGAAAGCCGTTCGATAATCTCTTGGTGGAGCAATCCCTTTTCTTGGAGTATCTGTCGTACACGCTCCTCGACCGTACCTTTCATCCAAAACTCGTAAACGGTGACGGGGCGGGTCTGGCCGATCCGATAAACTCGATCCTCGGCTTGCCATGCCACGGCGGGATTCCACCAGTGATCGAAATGGATGACGTGATTGGCCGCCGTTAACGTCAGCCCGAACCCGGCTGTCCGAACCGTTCCCAATATCACTCGGCAATGTGGGTCGTTCTGAAATCGCTGGATTGCCGATGATCGCTCGGCGTCGGAACAACCTCCGTGAATGACGGCCAGGCCAAAACGCCCTAGGTGTGGGATGATTCGATCGATCCCACAATGACGGAACTGCGTGAAAACCACGACCTTCTCGCCCTTTTGGGTGATGTCTTCTGTAAGCTCGACCAGTTTTTGGGTCTTCGGACTGGAGGACGCGCCGGGTGCAAAATTACAGATTTGCTTCAGCTCCATCAAAACTTGCCAAATATGGGTAAACGCTGTTCTGTCATCGGTTGGAACACGCCGTGCGGCATCACGTACGATAGCCTCGTACGCCCGAGCCTGTTCGGGATCTAGCTCAAGCCAAATCTCGACACGTTTTTTTGGAGGCAAGTCCGGCAGGGCTGTCTTTCGACTGACCCGCCGCATGTAGGGGCGAATCCTTTCCCTCACTTCATTTGGCTGCAAGGTCTCAGCCTGTAACTTGAGTTCCGGCACAACGATCCGGAAGATGTTGGTCAACTCCTCCAACTGGTTTTGTAACGGTGTTCCACTGAGGCCCCACCGATAGCGAGCCTGGCTGACAATCACTTCGAGATGTTTGTATCTCTTCGTATTTGAATTCCGAATCTCGTGGACCTCATCCAAAACGCCAACGTCCCATTTGGTCCCCCAGTAGTTTACGGCGTCAAATTGGGCACCGATTCGTGGATAGGTAATAACCCACGCGTGGGCCCTCGTATCATTGGCCATGGCGCGAGGTGGGTAAGCATAGTCATACAAATGAACGATAATTTCCGGCGCCCAGTCCCGAAGATGGTTTGTCCACACTGTGAGAACCGTCTTCGGGCACACAATGAGAATCCGCCGGATGCGACCCAGGCGAACCAATAGAGAAAGGGCAACACAGACCTGAACGGTCTTGCCCGTTCCCATTTCGTCGGCGAGAATAAAACGCTCCTTTTCTATGAGTTGTCTGACGCCGTCAACCTGATAGGGTCTCAGTTGTCCGGGGTACTTTTCGGAAACAATTTCCTCGATTTGAGCCGGGGCGGATAGAATCCTCCAAATTTGATCCCACAACGCCACAGGAATGAGCGGTTCTGGACGCGGGCCATCAGACTTGGCAGAAGTTGCCGTTGATGGTTGACGAGTCCTCTCCCCTGCAGAAAAGCTCCCCCACCGACGTATCCTGCCGACGATGAGAGGGATCTCAAATGGCTCAACAGGAATGTCTGTTATCTCGCCCGGTAGGGGTAAAACGGGAACAGATCTGATTTGTGGCGATATGAGATCGAGATCGGAAACCTCGCCAATGGTAGGTCGCTGGGGTTCAATAACGACGTTGAGGACTTGAGCTTCGGGACACCGCCACTGGACGGGTATGGTCACTGCGGGTGACAAGGCGGTGACGTTAATGACCCGCCAGTTCCCTTCGATGCTCGGCCAGGTTTGTGTAACATCGTCTCCTGCCTCGGGTTTCGCTCCCGGCTCCGCCAGGCGCAACCACAGGCCCGTGGGAGGTTTCCGAATTAGGAACCATCTCCTCGGGACGAGAAGAGAGAGAATCCAAGCGAAAAGTCGAATGAGCCAACCCCGTTGAGAGTACTGTCTCATCCCTTTGCCCCTGTGCGGGTTTCAAGCCGTCGTTTCAGTAACTTCAAAGCCTGCTCAATGCGCTGAAAAGGTTCCAAGGGGTAACACGTCTTTGAGAATTCGGTCACCCAGTGCCGACCTACATCGAGATCCATCTCAAAACCCGGCGCGCACTCTATGAGCAGGACGCCGTTGCCCTTCGAGTCGGGGACGCTCACCGATGTTTCAGAGTGATTGGTCTGATCACCGTCTGTCCGACTTTGAAGCAAAACAAGGGGAACAGACAAATCTTGCCTCGCGTTGAGGAATTCTGCCCTATCCGCAAAGATGATCTCAACTTGAGATTGCAAGGCCTGGACCAAGGGCACCAGGATCACCTCGTGCAAAACGTGGCCGACAAGCCTTTGTCCCCAAAGAAGTTGCTGGATAGGCGTCGCTTGAACGGGGCTGGTCACACGTAATTCCCGCGGGTCACCAAAATGATCGAGAACAAGCAACCCGGCCAAAAACTTGGCCCCTGTTGGTTCAATCGTCGCGTGTACGAATCCGAGCATCAGATCGATTCTCCGCCGAGACTTCTAAGGCCACTATGCCGGGGTCAGAAACTGTTAGTGACTGCTCCGCCTCCCACATCACAATTACACTTAGAGCGCACGTACTTTGTCAAGGAAATAGAGAAAATAACGTCAGCGAGACGTGTGAAGCGTGCATCGGAACTCCAGCCCCGGGTCCTCGCGGCCTGATGGTCCTTCGCTAAATGAACGAACCCTATCACCTCAACAGGGGCCGCAAAACAGGCTCCAAGAGGTCGGCCATTCGCATCATTCCCAAGTCGGAAGGGTGAGAGCCGTCGGTGGAGGCCTCGTTGTCGTCACCCAATTGATGCTCGCCTTCCACGTAATACAGCTCTTTCATGGCGTCGGCCAAGAGCTTTTGGTAGGCCGCCTTCAGGGCGTCACGACTGGTTTGGTGACGTTTTTCCCTGTCGGGCAAGATCCATGCGTTCGTGTAGGTCCGATCTTCGATAAGGACGATAGGGACATGCGGATTGCGCTCTCGTAAGCTTCGGACAAACGGTTCGGCACGTTCTTTGATTTCATCGGCCTGCATATTGGGGAGACAGTCGATGCAGAACACGGCCGCGTCAAGTTCGCCCAAAAGCGGAGCGAGCTCGAGGTCCATACGGCCGTTGCCAGAGAAGCCAAGATTGATCACGGGACGATTAAGTCGCCTTCCCAAGATGGCAGGAAATGCCATGCCCGGCCTGCTGGCACATGCCCCGTGGGCGATCGAAGTTCCATAATAGACGATCAATCCCTTGGTCCGCGGAGACAGCGGCTGAAAATCGGCGTTTTCCGGGACACCGATCTGCAACGACTCAACGCCGTTGTAAAGGGGCAAATACAGCATGAACGGGCGTTTGCCCGGGCGGAGGCCGCTGATCAACGTGATGTCCATCTCCTGTTTTGTGGGCTGCGCCACGGCGACCCAACGCCACACACCGTGAT
>FWWL01007123.1_pt1 | contig 15555 bp, 5 predicted proteins | sample 2228331 | NCBI WGS metagenome assembly FWWL01 (sample SAMEA103939775, study PRJEB20133) | metagenome
ACCTTCGGTAGCCGGGTACGGAGACCGCCGGGGCGTTGGTCTTCCGCCGGCTGGTGCTGGAGGAAGGTGCGCAGATGGATGCGGGTCGACTACGGGAAGTCCACTTGCCGCGCGAGGTCTCGGGCCGGCTGTTCCTCTGCGAGATGCTGGGGCGGTACGGCCCCGTGGCGGAGTACGAGCGGGAGCTGGCCTTAGCAGGCGTCGACCGCGTGGTCTGCCTCACCCCCATGCAGGAGGTCTGGGGCGCGTCGCCCGACTACGCGCGCAGGCTGCAGCGCGGCGACTTCCCAGTCCCGGTGGATCCCTTCCCGATCCCGGATCACGGGGTTCCAGAGGACGCCCACGAGCTCCTGGCGTTCGTGAGGGACCTCGCCGCGCGGTTGAAGGACGGCCAGCGCCTGGTGGTTCACTGCGGCGCCGGCATCGGACGCACGGGCACGGTGGCCGTGTGCGTGCTCGTGGCGCTTGACCTGCCCCTGGAGGAGGCCTGGCAGAAGGTGCTGGAGGCGGGCTCCGGCCCCGAGACCGGCCCTCAGAAGGCCCTGGTGCGGAGGCTCGCCGGGCTGCTGCAGCCACCTCGCGGGAGTGGTTGAAGCGCCGGCGGCCACGGAGCGCGTGGCAGCCCGTTCATCTCCAGCTAAAACACCTGCGCGGGGGATTCTCCAGGATCGCTCACGCTACAGGCGGCCCTTAGCCTGGGCTCCCATCGTACGCCTTTGCGGGGACTTCGCGAAGGCTGCTCTTGGCGTCTGAGGGAGGTGGTCAAGCCTCAGGACCCGCGGCGAGATTGCAGTACCCGTAGAACGGTCTCCGCACAGTCGTCGGGCGCCTTCAGAATTGTCCTCCCCCAGAATGTCAGGACGACCCACCCTTGGGCCTGCATCAGATTCCGCTTTTTCGCGTCGAGTTCGAGAGTTCTCGGGTCGCCGTGATAGGCATACCCGTCACAGAAAACCGCGACTTTGAGAGCGGGCCAGGCAAAGTCGGGCACAGTCAAGAGTCTTTCTCCTTCCCGTACCTCGAAATCCCGTTCGTAGTCGTCTATACCGATGCGCTCCAGGGCGGCGCGGAGGACCTCTTCGATCTCGCCCCTGGGATAGCGGCGGAAGTTCTCGTCAGAACCCGTGGCACGGGCCTCAAGCATCTCGCGTAGCTTCCTCGCGCTCGCACCGTAAGATGCGGGTTGCGGGGCGACGGAATCCAGGCCGGCGAGCTCCGTCAGGACGTCACTGACGAGGTGTTTGTCGAACAGATGGTGCCATCCCTGGTTTCGATAGTGCTTGAGGCAAAGATAGCATGCCTGTACGCACGGGTGACCGTAAAGAGCTTCTTCTGCCGCACGGGCCACCTGGGGAAGCCGCTCGGCCATCTCTTCCAGGTACCCGGCGCCGCCGGGTACCGTTTCGTAGAAGACGATCTGTTCGACTCCAGATCCCGAGAGCGGTCTCCGGACAGAGACACCCAGCTCGTCTGGCTCCAGCTGGAGAAGTCGGCTCGCTCCGGCGCGCAGGGCTTCGGCCAAGGTGACGGCGGTTGGGGAGAGCGTGTGTCGGCCGACGGTCCGGGCGTCCTCGCGGCCAGGTAGGCTCAGTACGAGCGCGTCAGCTTGAAAGCGGTGAGCGAGGACCAAGGGCACCGGTTGTCCGCGGCAAAACCGGCCGTGGCGTTGATACCATTGCCGCACGTGCTTGCTCTGAGCAGGGTCCGTGGGATCGTACGGCAGGTGGCGACCGCAGTCCGGGCAGAGCCAGAACTTACGACCCTCGCCGAGCTTGCTCTCTAGGGGCCCCCAGTTCGTAACCAGGATTTCGCAGAGGTGCAGGAGCTCCACGGGGTGGAAAGGATACGGGTACAAGCGGCCTTCGAGGGCGGAGCCTGCGATGAGGTACTCCCGCCGGTCGAAAGCCAAGCGCTGGCGGGACTCCTCGTCGGACGTGATGCGGAGATTCTCCTCGGCTTCGAAGGCGTCCACGAAGACGACGTCGACAGCGTCCCCCAAGAGCTCCTTACACCGGGGGCAGCAGTTCTTCTGACCGCTTTCCACTGCTTCGTCACAGTTGGAGCAGAAATGGAAGGCTTCGAGCCTCCCGGCCGCCTCCGCGTCGCTTCGTGCTTGGCCGGACTTACCGGGGCCTCCGGGGTAAAGCACCCGAATGGAGCGGAGCTTGTGGCCGTTCGCGTACACGAAATTACCGGGGGCGAACTCCTCGATGGCGATGGCGGCGTTGCGGTAGATGGTCGGTGTGTCGGGTACCCCGGGATCAAGGCTAAAGGTGTCGAGCGGGAATTGATAGGCCGGGAGCAGTTGCTGAGTCGCCAAGTAATTCAGGACGTAAGCCCGCTCCGGGTCCTGAGTGATCTCGCGGTAGGCCCGCTGGCGCGCCGCCGCCTTCTTCATGGCGTCAGGGTCTGCGCCCAAGGCAGAGTACTGCCGGAACTCGCGGTCGAGCTGGGCCACGCGCTGCCACCAACGCTCTAAGACCTGCGTGAGATCGTCGGCAAAGCGGTCCACGAGGACCGTGACATCCGCCACACCATTGCGGGAGAGCAGGCCGGCTCGACGGTCGTGCTCGGTCACCCGGGCAAGCGCGGCGGCGAGCTCGCTGGGACGTCGGCGGACTTCCTCAAGGAGGGGGTCGAGTGCCTCGGGTTTCCACCTGGTGGGGCGTTCAGCGTCGTCCAGAAAGTCTTTCAGGAGGTGAGGAAGCTCATTGTCGAGCTGGGAGAGGACGTAGGAGCGTAGGTGACGTAGGACAATCTTGGGGTTGTCCAGGCGCAGCCTGGGAGGGTCGAACCGGCCTGCTACGAACCAGTCAGGACGCTCGAAGGCGTGCCGGTCGTGGGCCCCTCCGGCGCAGAAGGTGGAGACAAAACCAACGCGCAGGCGCCGTCCGACTCTGCCTACCCGCTGAGCGTAGTTGGCTGGCGTGGGAGGCGCGTTGCGAAGCACGGCCGTGAGCAGGGGACCGATGTCAACACCGAGCTCGAGGGTGGGAGTGCAGACCAGGGCGTCAAGCTTGCCCTCCTTGAAGTCGGTCTCGCGCCTGGCACGGTCTTGGGCCGGGATCTGTGCGCTGTGTTCGGCCACCGCCAGGCGACGAGGGGGACGCTCCAGGTAGAGGCGAACGTAGTAGTTTTCGCGGTCGAGAAGCGCGGGCAGAAGCCTGCCGGCTTCGCATTTGGGAGTAGGGCAGGCGGGAAGGTGGTAGGGCCGCCACGTCTGGCACGCGTTGCAGCGGTAGCCCTGCCGGGCAAAGTGGAGTCGGATACGGCGAGGGTCGATTTGCAAAACCGTGAGCCGGAACGTCCGCTCAATTGGGGGAATGGGAAACTTCGCCGTGACGTCTGTGAGAATGTCGTACTTGAGAAGGAGAGGGACTACCGCGCGCAGGAATTGCTCCGCCAGCTCTCGGGAGCCGAGCACCCGGGCCGTGACCTTCTGCGTGGCGGTGAGCTGTCCTGCGCGGGGGTTCTCCTGGATGAAGCCCATGAGCCTGGAGCCCTTGCGCACGTGATCGGGACGGTCGAGAGCGAAGCCCTTGGGGCTGCGGTCACGGTCTGGGAAGCGGACCGCATAGGGATCGGCTTCGAGTTCCCGGTAGCGGCGCTTGGTGTTCGGGTCAATGTACTCGGTGAAAAACGGCAGAGTCGTACCGGTTTCTGGACGGCCGTCGTAAGCGACGGCTCGGTTCTTGCGCATCACGTCGAGGATGGCCCTGACGAGACGGAGCGCGTCGTCTCGGGAAAGCTTCAAGTGTCGGGTCAGGGCGAGGAAGTCGGCGTCTTCCGCAAGGTCTTCGAGGCTCTCGTAGTCGACCGCGACCATGCCCAGGTTCTCCAATGACGCTCGCTGACGGCTGTAGCGCGTGAGCTCGTTGGCGGCCTGGTAGGCGAGGGCGTCGAGCCACCGCTCCTGCTCCGGGCGCGTGGGCATCCGCGGGATGATCCCCAGGTCCTTGAAGCGGTCAAAAAGGCGCTGCGGCAGTTCGGTCAGGTACACGCCATCGGCCCCGGCCTCTCGGATTTCGTGCGCCATGGCGTGGCGGAGGGCGAAGGTGCGGTGCTTGTCCGAGGTGTACCCGGCCTGATGCGCGGCATCCTGCCGGTTGTCCGCGAACACGAGAAGTTTTCGGTCCTCCCCCGCGAGGTGGTCGAGATGGTGTGTGGCCAGCGCGGAAACAGTAGAAGCGGTGCCGGTGCGCAAAGGAGTGACGATATCGCCGCGTGTGTAGATGTCCCCGCACGCCGGACAGGTGTTAAGCTTGCCGCGGTGGATGAGCATTTGGACAGTGGCCACGTGGCATGCCGGGCAGCGCTGCACGGAGTTTTCCACGAGGCGACCGCAGGCAGTGCAGACGCCCACCTCTTGGAGCTTGCCCCTTGGCCGAGCCTTGCGCCGCTGGCGGCGCTTGCGCTCGACCACCGAGTCCTCTTCGTCTTCTTCCGAATCTTCCGTGCCGGGGGCCTCCGGCAGCTCCCGGATTTGGTGGGTGAGGAAGGCGGTACGCTCGCTGCTGAAGAAGTCGCCGGTGCCGACGGGGTGGTCGTCGTCTTCCTTTTCGAAGCGGACCTTGACGAAATCCTGCCCGCAGGTGCGGCACAGGGCGGCCGGCCAGGCCACCGAGCCGCACTTCGGGCACAGGGTCCCTCCGTGAGGTACGAGGGTCCGGCACCCGGGATTAAGACAGAGGGCGACGTCGTAGACGCCGTGAAAGAAGGTGTGGAGCTTGGGCCGGAGGCGCGGCGGGTGGTCTTCGTCTCCCACACTCCCGACGAGCAGGTAGGCCTCGACCTCCAGCCGGACCTGCTCGAGCGGCGCATTTTCCCGCTCCGGGAGGACTCGGCGGAGGTGCTCGGCCGCCTCCTGAACCGTACGCGGCTCGGCAAAGAACTCCTCCAGGGCCCGCACGACCCGATTGCCCGCCAGGACGGCCGCCACCCGCTCGGCAATGGGGCCTTCGGGAGGACACGGCCGGCCTGTCAGCCGCTCGGCGAGGGCCGCGACCTGCGCCTCGTCCGCCGGATTTAGGGCCGCCAGCTGCCCGGGGTCCAGGTCCGGCAGCGGGGGTACGTAGGGCTCGGCCAAGTCCGAGGGCGGAGCGTAATCCTCGGCGACGATATCTTCCGGGCGCACCGCCTCCCCGAAGAGCATCCCGGCGAACCGGGCCAGGGCCTCGGCAGCTTCCGACCCGCTGGCGACGGTGGCCGAAGTGCCGATGGTCACGAGCTGCCCGGGCTCGAGGCCGGCCTGCGCCTTGAGGCGCCGGATGAGCCAGGCGATCTCCGTCGCCAGCGCCCCCCGGTAGCTGTGGATTTCGTCCAGGACCAGGTAGCGGAGGGCCTGGGTGAACATGTGCCGGTCGGCCTTCCGCACCAGGAGGAAGTCCAGCTGCTTGTAATTGGTGAGGAGGATGTCCGGAGGGTTGCGGCGGACCTCTGCCCGGGTCAGGCGTTCGGTTTCGGCGGGCTCCTCGCGCAAGGCCAGGGTTGTGGTATCGCTGTCTCCGGTGTATAGGGCGAAGGAGATGTCCAGCCCCGTTCCGCGCAATAGCCGCCGCAGGCGCTCCAGCTGGTCGTTGGCCAGGGCGTTCATGGGGTAGACAAACACGGCCTGCAGTCCCCGGACGCCTTCGGCTTTGCGGCGGAGGATCCCGTCCAGGACCGGGAGGAGGAAGGCCTCGGTCTTGCCCGATCCGGTCCCGGTGGTGATGACGAAGGACCGCCCGGCCTGCCCGATGCGGAAGGCCCGCTCCTGATGCCGGTAGAGGCGATTCTCGCCGAACGGCCAGTGCGCCTCGAGTAGCTCGGGGTGGGCAATGCCCTCGTCAACCAGCCCCCGCAGAGTCGGCCCCAGGGCGAAATCCCGCGCCAGCGTCACGTACGGGCCCTTGACGACCACATCGGCCTGGGCCAGGTGCTCCTCGAATTGCCGCCTGAGATGATCGTCTAAAAAGCGGTAGCTGGTGCGCAGGAAGCTACGGTACTCGTCGATGAGGTTTCGTACAACAAGGGGAATATTGGGCATCATGATCCAACACTCCTCTTGGTTCCTGAACACCCCTCAAAAGGGAAGATCATCGACTGTATAGTCATTTTCTTCTTTTTTGTGCTGGTATCCGGAAAGAGTGCGAAGAGCCTTGATCATATTGTCTACGCTGCTCCATCCGGAATCCTCGGCGTTCACATCAAGCTGCTCCGCCACCCAGCGCGCTACAAACGGCTTGGTATCGACACCAGCGTCCCGCGCCTTATCCTCTAGGTCTGAGTAGTTCTTGAACGACTTGCGCATAGCTGTTTCGTAGTTTTTGCCAAAGACAGTGTACCGCTCAGCGACAATCCACTCTTCAGTGGCCATAGCTTCATTGGCTTCTGCCTCGGAAACGCCTAACGCGGACAAAACGTCTTTGCGCTTGGAGCCCTCAGCATCATCGGTGACATCGTTATCGAAGACTATGTAGCAGGGAATGTCGTAAGCGCGATAAAGGCGGTACCATTTGGCGAGATTGCCTTTACCGTAGACGGGGATGACGGCAATCCCCTCCCGGTCTAGCTGAAGGCCGCGTTTAGCAAGCAGGACTGGCAGGGCGAGTGCTTCGGTAGGACCCTCCACTAGCACTACCGTCCGCGCGAATAAACCGGATAAGAGGTCATTGGTCGCGTTTGCTGCGTAAAATGGCAGGATATTTTGTTCCGTGACCCTGCTGCGTGGCGCCCCAAATTCAATGCATTTGGACACAAACTCTCGTCGCGTGACCTGCCGTACACGTGTCGATCCGTTTTCCTTGTAGACCACCACGAGACCTTCCAGACCTTCAATGGAGACAAACGCCGGGCTGTGCGTCGTGATAAGCACTTGCAGCCCTTCGGCACAACGCGAGCGTAACTTGCGAGCGAGCCATTGCTGAGCAAGAGGGTGAAGGTGAGCCTCTGGCTCTTCGATAACGAGGACAATGCCGCCATGGAATGCTGTTGCATAGGCGTATGCAAAGGCGAGGGCGAGGACTTGCTGCTCGCCGGTGCCCATTTCGTCCAGGGTGCGAGGCTCGCCGTTTTCCACAGCCTCAAGGCGGAGGGCGTGAAAAAAGTTGACAGGATTGTAGGCTTCGAAGTCGACCTGGAGGCGGTGAGACATGCTAGCGACGAGGTCGTCGAGCTCGCGTCGAAGGATCTCCACGAAATTACGGAAGGTTGGTATATCATGGAATTTCTCCTTGATTTGGCGAAAGAGGTGTTGCAAATCATCGCGCACACTCACGTGGCTGGTAAGTGATCGGTGAAACTGGTGCATAAGACGGCTTAGATAGGTCCACTTTGATGAGTAGCTAAGCTGGTAATGCAGGGAACGTTCAGCGCCGACTACTATACACATGCAGGTGTCACGGGCGTCATTGCGAACGTGTTGCCACGAGCTGGTGGTAGGATCGAAGCCGCGGAAGTAGAGCGGTTCTGGGTCGGCATCATGGTAACGCCATCGGAGTTGGGTGAAGCGACTGCCTAGGGGCGCGAGAGGACTGAAGTGGAGGTCGATGGTAATGGGCTTGGAGCGGTCGCGGCCGAAGAACTCGTGGTCGTCAGGTTGGTGATTGCCGGGCCAGAAGGGTCCGAGCACGAGCTGAAGCGCCTTTACGATGTTTGACTTGCCCGCATTGTTTTCACCCACCAGCACGACGGGCTGATTCTCAGGAAAAGTAATTTCGATGGATGACCCTATAGAACGGTATCCTTCGATCTTCAACCTCGTGATTTTCGCCATGGCTAACACTCGTGCTTGAAAAATGAGTCGGGATTCGGAGAAGGCTCGGAGGCGGAAATAGTGCGGTCCATGCTCCGGATTCTGGCACATTCACCGGAGCGAAGGTCCCTTTGCAGCTCGTGCTCCTCTTTCCATTCCTGCACCCGCTCCTGGAGGTAGGCGTAGAACGTCGGGCGTTTGCGGGCGAAGACGGGGAAGGTGGAGAGGATGTACTCGAAGTCGTCCGGCCCCAGGCCGTAGGCTTCGGCCACGGCGCGGTTGGCGAGCCAGATGGACGGCCAGACATCGTGAAGCTCAGTGATGTGGTCAACAGGCTCGCCGGCGACACTCCGTGTCGGAAGGGTGGGCAGGTTGTAAGCCTCGCCAGGCGCTAGCACGGCAAGACGACTAACATGCGTGAAGTTCATGTTGGCCGAAACACGAAGGCGGACACCATAGTCAGCGGGAAAAGAGTTCAGAATAGTCGAGAGCATTTCAGCCTCCTTATGGGAAAGCACCGAACCCCAACAGGAGTTACCAAAGCACGACCGCTCTGGCAGCACAGCGGCAATACAGGTGCGCTCGTTCGTGTTGCTGGCGATAGCGCGAAAAACCAGCTTGGGGCCGGGGTCGGGGAGGCGGCCGTACTTCTTCCCGCATGCCTCCAGGCTCACCCAGCGCTCGATGGACTTGATGTCCACCAAGAACTGCTCGATGTGCTTGCCCTCGTAGAGGGGCCAGAAGCCCTTCTCGGCCATGCGCTGCCGGATTTCCGGCCAGGCGGCGGGGTCGTAGTAGGGCGGGCGGTCCGTGGTGCCGGGGACCGGGCCCAGGACCTGGCGGGGGTTGTAGAGCTTGCCCGTCCTGGGGTCGGTCCACAGGTCCCGGTCGTTGGTCATGTGAAATTCCGTGTAGAACCGGGCGTTCCAGGTGCCGGGGCCCTGATCGCCCAGAAGCGGCCGGGGGTTCACCGGGTTCCCCCAGGCGTCGTAGCCGTACATCTTGAGGAGGATCTCCCGGTCGCGGGGAGTGCGGTATTCGAGGAACGCCAGCGTCCCGGGCGAAAGCCGCTCCAGCTCCCGCCGCCGGACGGGCACGACCCAGGGGGCGGGGGAGGACCTCACCTTCTCCTTCCCCGGCTCTCGGTAGCGGGCGGTCGCGTCCAGCTCGGCCAGGTCGTGGCGCATGAAGGCCGCCTCGAAGCCGTCGGCCTCGGGCTTTCCTTTGCGGAAGACCAGGCTCACGAACTTGTAGCTGGAGTGAATTGGGAAGATTTTCTTGCGGTTCTCGAAGGCGTAGAAGCGCTCCACCTGGGCCTCGTTCAGGAGGAGGTGCCGTAGCCCCGTGCAGCCCTCGTTGTTGTAGACGGCCGAGGGAACCACGAACCCCACCCGGCCGCCCTCCCGCACCAGCTGCCAGGCCCGCTCCACGAAGAACTTGAAGGCGTCGGGGTCCCCGCCGGTGGTTTTGCCGTCTACCTCCCAGTCGTGGAAGCGGTAATCGCCCCCTTTCTTGAGGCAGGCGGCCATGGTCTTGATCCGCTCCTCGTAGGCCCGGAACTCCTCCTCGAGGCCGGGCCGGTCGGCGTGAAGCTCCCGGATGCGGCGGTCGAGTTCCCCGCCGACGAAGGCCCGGATCAGCACGTCGTAGCGGCCGTAGAACTCCTTGCGGTCGGGCTTGATCTTGTCCCAGGGCGGGTTGCCCAGCACGGCGTCGAACCCGGGCCGCTCGGCGTCCAGGAAGACCTCGGGGAACTCAAGTTCCCAGTGGAAGAAGCGCTCGCGCCGGCGGACCTCCTCAAAGCGCCCCCACCACGGGCGGCTTCGGGCATAGGCCTCGAGCTCCGCCGGCTGCCCGATAAGAGAGGTCAGGGTATCCCACTCCCGCCAGACCTCGGGCATAAAGGCGCTGGCCGAGCGGAGGTCGAAAAGAAGCCTGGCGGCCGCAAGGGTGGCCTCCGCCCTCGCCTGGAGGCTCTTTTTGTACTGCTGCTCCTCGGTGCTTTCGGGCTGGATGCCCTCCCGCATGAGGTCCTCGGGCCGGACCCCGTCGATAAGGCGGCGCAGGCGGGCCGCCTCGCGGATGGCCCGGCGGACGGGCTCCTGGAGAGGCAGGGGGGTCTGATGGCGGTCCAACCCCCTCACCGGCAGGGGTGGCATCTCCAGCCGGGCCATCCAGGTGCCCAAAAGCGAGTTGCCGCAGCGGATGTGGTGCTGGAAAAAGGTGAGCGGCCGGTCGCCGGCCAGCGACTCGATCCACAGGGCTACCTGGGCGAGCTGAATGGCGGTGGGGTTGAGGTCGACGCCGAAGAGGCACCGTTCGGCGATGCGGCGCTTGCACCAGGCCCGGGCCTCGGAGTTCGCCGCCCGGGCTTCTTCGTCCGGGGCCTTCCAGTTCGTGTCCCACTCCTGGCCGGTGGTGGAGCGGAACTCCGGCGGTCCTTTGCTGCCGCATTCCTCCACGTAGGCCCGGTGCAGGGCCTGGCCCAGGTAGCGCATGGCCTCCACCAGGAAGTGGCCGCTCCCACAAGCCGGGTCGAGGACCCGGAGGCGCTCGATTTCGGCGGCGGTTTTACCCTCGATGAGGGGCCCCAGGGTGTGGCGCACCAGGTCCTGCACCAGGGCCCGCGGGGTGTAGAAGGAGCCGGAGCCCTTGCGCCCCGGCCCCGGCACGAAGTGGAAGGCGCCCGGCTCCAGCCGGCGTACCAGCCGTGCGGTGGCTCCCCTGGCGACTCCTTCCTCCTCGGCGGCTTCTTCGCCTTCCGCCCCGGTCTCGTCCGCTTCGGCCACAGCCTCGGGGAGTTCGTCGCCGCCTTCCTCGAGCTCATCGGCCGAGGCGTCTGGATGCAACCGTTCGGCCTCGGTGCCGCGGACTAAGGCGAAGTCACCCACCAGGCGCAGGTTCTTCTGCTCGCACAGCCGGACGAGCTCCGCCGGTGGGAGCACGTACTCCCGACCCTGCACCCGGACCTCGAGGCAGACCTCGCGGGCGATGCGGGGTTCGTATTCCAGAAGCCCCTCGTACACGGCCCCCAGGCTCTCGATGTCCAGCTCGCGGAAGGAGACCCGCTCCCGGCCCACCCCGCGCCGGGGCGCGGTGGTGGCCAGGTCGAGGATGAGCTGAGCCACCTGGCGGTCGGATAGGCGGGCGCGGTCGAGGACCTGCCCTTCCGGCGTGGTGCGGCTGAAGAAGTCGCCCCCGCGGGGCGGGATGTGGTCCCAGGGGCTGATGGCCGGCAGTCCCTCGTCGTAGATCCGGAAGAGCGCCCGCAGGCGCTCCCAGAGGAAGGAGCGGTTCTCCGGCCAGATGCGGTCGGGCCTGGCCAAGACCTCCTCGAGCAGTCCGGTGGCGGAATAACTCTGCCAGTAAAGCCGGTGTTCGGAAAGGCGCGGGTCGCGGGCTTCGGCGTAGAGGATAAAGAGGATGCGGTAGAGCGCCAACAATGCGGCGTCGCGGTAGGTCCGGAGCCCGGCCTCGTCGAGTTCGAGCGGGGAGGTGAGCTCCCCTCGGGCCACGGCATCGGCGATAAGGCCCGACACCATGGACTCGGCGGCCCGGAAGACGGCACCCTTGAGGTCCTCGGAGACCCGCTCGGCGTGCTCGCGGCTTTCCCGTTCGACCCGTTCAATAGGCCGTTGGCCGTCCTTGTCGGGGAGGAACGTGGCCGCCGAGAAGAGCCTCAGGAAGGACGCGAAGGACTCGGGGTCCTCTTCCTCGTCGAGCCCGGCCAGGTCGACCTCAAGGTAAGCCCCCTGGGGCCCCTCGCCGGGCGCACGGATGAGCCGCATCCGCTCCCCGGTGACCAGAAAGCCGTAGGGAACGCGCCCGCGGGCCAGGGTCTCGCCCAGGGCACGCATGGGGTTAGTCCTCCCCCGGCCCGTATCCAGATCCTCGTCCCAGGCCCCGCAGTAGACGAGGAGGAGGGGTGGCTCCCCGGCCGCTTCCGCCTCGGCGGAAGTAAAGAGCCGATGAATCCCGTTTTCGCCTCCACCCAGGTGGTATCCCAGCACGTCCCGGAGGAGCGGCCGGATAAACCTCTCGCGACAGCTCGAAGCGTCAAGGGCCCGGCCCTCGGCCCGCTCCCGGATGCGGCGGAAGCGGGCATAGGCCAGGTCCGTTTCGCGATCCGAAAGGCTCTTGCGGGCGCCCCGGCCTACGCCCCGCCCGAAGACGCTTCCCAGGTAATAGTCCGAGAAAAAACCGCGTACGTTCCGCAGGTGCCGGAAAGTCATGACGCACATCCTTCCGGGACCAGGAATAATGCGCCTAGGGGACTGGGGGGTGGTGGGTCGTGGACCTGTTCGAAGGCGGCGATTTCTTGCAAACGCTGCTCCCGATAGCTTTCGAGGGCCTCCCGGCGAGCCTGGAAGCCGCTCCCCTCGCGCTCGGCGAACAGGCGCAGCTGGCCGGCCGCACCGATGAGCCGCCTCGCCCACCGCTCCTCCTCCTCGATCTCCCGCAGGCGGTCGGCGAGGTCCCGCTCTAGATCCCGCCGGAGGACCTCGGCCAGGTCTTTCCGGTAAGCCCGCAGCGCCTCCGCCCGGCGCCGGAGCCAGCCCTCGGCCTCGCGCCGCGCCCGCTCCAGGAGGGCCTGGAAGCGCCGGCCGAACAGCCTCTCCAGGGCCTCCTTCGGGACATCGCCCGTCGCCCCCGGCGTCAGCCAGCGCCTGTTCTCCTCCGGTGTCCCGAGGACCTCCCCCTCCAGGTCGACGCGGATGGGGATGAGGTGTTCCTCCAGGGGCCCGTCGGCCCCTTCGACTTGGCCAAGCCACGTAAAAACCACAGACGCCGGTTCCCCGGGGGACAAGGTGCGGGCGGCCAGCCTCCGCGGCGGCAGGCCCCGGGCGTTCGGGTAGACCTGCAGGAAGCGCCGGCGGGCGTCGGCGGCCAGCGCCTTGACCAGCGGGTGCGCAGGCGTGATGAATTCCACCTCGTCGGCGCGGTAGCGGGCGGCCACGGAGCGGCGGAACGTGGCGGCCTCGTAGACCGACTTGACCTCGTCCCCGCGGTAGGCCCAGGGGACCTCGATGCGGTAGATCCCCTCCGGCCCGTCCAGCCGGCGTACGGCGTTGGGGCCGAGAATTGCAAGGACCACCTCCTCCAGGGCCCGGTCGTCCGGCAGAAGCGGCTCGGCCACGTCTAGGGCCTCCGGGAAGGAGGGCGCGCCCGTCCCTTCCTGTTGGGCGACCGCCAGCAGGGGCTGGAGCTGCTGCACGAACTCCCGCGTGCGGTCCTCGAAGAGCTGGACCAGGCTTCTCTTTCTGGTCTCAACGTCGGGGGCCGTCGCATCCAAGGAGGTAAGGCCTTCCTGAACAGCCTCCGCCCCTTGGAGCACCCCCAGGATGTCGGGAACGGAGACGTAGTCCCGGGTCATCCGCTCGATCTTCTCCACGAGCTTCGACAGAACGTCATCCTCCGGGCTGTCGGGATAGTAGAGGTACCGAAGGATGGGCTCACGAGTCTGGCCATAGCGGTCCACCCGGCCGTTGCGCTGCTCCAGCCGGTTGGGGTTCCAGGGGAGCTCCACGTGGATGACGCGGCGGCAGTACTGCTGTAAGTTCAGGCCCTCGCTGGCCGCGTCGGTGGCCAGGAGGACCCGGCTCTCGGGCCTCGCAAACTGGTCCTGCCGGTGGAGGCGCTCGCGACGGGTGAGGCCGCCATGGAGTACCACGTAGCGGTCCCGGAAGTCCGGGTCGGCATCCAATCGTATGAGGATGGCGTTCAAGGTGTCGCGATATTCGGTGAAAACGATGGCTTTCTCGGAGGGGTCTTCAGAAAAAATGCGCTTGAGCTCACACACGAGGGCCTCGATCTTGGGGTCTTGACCCGGTAGCTTCCTCAGCAAGGCGCGGATGCGCTTGAGGGCCCATAGCTCGGATCGCCGACGCTTTTCATCCAGAGGAACGGCCGAACGGAGGATCCGGCGGGCAGTCCGCTCGCTCTGGGCTTCGGTCAGCGGCAGGTCGGCTTGGAAGTCCCGGAGCTCCGCCGGTGGAGGCGGCTCCTCGCGGGCCTCTTCCCGCTGGAGGGCTTCGAGGCGGTGCTCAATGGTCTTGCCGAGTGCCACCCATGAGGACAGCGCCCGCTTCTTGATGATCTGCATGGCAAAACCGACCAGCTCCTCGTCCCCGGCCCCTTTAGCCTGCCTAACGGTCCGGGAGCAGTACGCCGAGACTTCCTTAAGGAGCTCCCGCTCGGGGCCGTTGAGCCGAACCGGCAGTCCTTCGACCGTGCGCGGCGGGAAGGCCGGTCCCCCGCCGTCTCCCCCGGGCCGGCGGATCTGGGCCTTCATCCGCCGGACCATGGCGGTCCCCACCCGACGGCGGAGGTCCTCATGAGAGCCGCTCAATGTGGCCATGGTTGGCTCCACGAGTTCGAGGAGGGAACGGAAGGCGTGAGCGTAGCCGTTGTGGGGCGTGGCCGTAAGTAGGAGGAGGCTTCGGGTCGCGTCCCGGAGAGCTTGCCCCAAGCGGGTTCGCTGGGTTCGGTAGGGGTTTTGGGGCGTGCCGGACTCCGCCAGGGCGTGGGCCTCGTCCACGATGATCATGTCCCAGCGCTTCCGCAGGGCGCGGTTCCGGACGGTTTCCTTCTTCAGGTAGTCGATGGAGGTGATGACGCGCGGGAGGGCGTCCCAGGGGTTCACGCCGGCAGGCAGAGACTCCTGCGCCGCAGCAAAGTCTGTGGCGTTGCCAATTATGCGGAATTCGAGCCCGAACTTGTCGTACAGTTCCTGCCGCCACTGCTCCATCAGGCCGGGCGGCGTCACCACAAGGACCCGGTGGACCCGGCCGCGGGCCATGAGCTCGAGCATGGCTAGCCCCGCTTCGACGGTCTTGCCCAGTCCCACGTCGTCGGCAATGAGGAGGGAAAGCCGAGGCTTGGTCAGAAGACGCAGCGCAGGCGCTAGCTGGTAGGTCTCCAGCGTGACCCGCCCGAGCTGGGCTCCAGAGGGCAGGCCTGGGCTGCGGACCACCGTCGCCGCGAGGATCTGGTGAGCGCGGCACCAAGCGGCCGCCGAATCCAGAGCGTCCAGGCGAAAGGACAGGGTGTCGGGCGGAAGAGGGTCGTAAGGCTCCGGCGGGCTGGCCACCTGAAGGTACCGAGGCTCGTCCCCGTCGAGGGCTTCAAGGGAGAGGAGCACGCACCCACCGCCTACCGGGCTAACTTTGTGCACGGTCCAGGGGCGGTCTCTTACAAGCACACGGTCGCCGGAGTGGACACTGCCCATCCCGTTACCCTCCAGACTCCGGCCTTACACGGCCAAGATCTGAGGGACTGGAGGCGGACCACGAAGGGGGTTTCGGGCAAACCGCCTTGGCCGAACGCCGGGGGCTGCGCAAAAACGCGGAGGGGGGCGTTGGCGCTGGTGGCCACGTACCGTGGGTAGGGCCGAAACGCAGGCGCCAGGTAACCCTCGCCACCACCAGCTGCTCTCGCGGCCAACCCATCCCCCGGCTGCGGCGGAAACTACCGTGAAATTATATGCAGCTGGCGTTCGCCTGTCCATCGGACCTGTCGCGGAGGCGGGCGGATTCCGGCCCGTCAGGGACCGCGCATCATCCGGGCCAGTACGGTGGCGGCGGCCAAAAGCGGCAGGGCCCAACACAGCGCCCGCAAAGCGGCTTCCAGGGGCTCGCGCAGGGACGGCGGGCTCAGGGGCTCGGTGCGGCCGTCCGTGTACCGGACCTCCCCCCGGACGGAGACCACGCGCCGCCGCAGGTCCCGGGCGGGCCGGCTGAGGTAACGCTGGGCCCGGCTGGCGAAGTACGCGGCCAGGGCGACCGCAAGGCCTGCGGGCTCCACCTGCAAGGCCTGGGACCAGT
>FWWL01007124.1_pt1 | contig 15552 bp, 13 predicted proteins | sample 2228331 | NCBI WGS metagenome assembly FWWL01 (sample SAMEA103939775, study PRJEB20133) | metagenome
TCTACTCCGGCTTTGAGAAGCAGTTTATAGATAACGTGGTCAACGCTACCTACACGGTGGCAAATGCCTTTGGTGAGTTTGTAAAGTCCTTGCATACGGGCAGGCTAAACCACTACATGTGGCTTTCCTTCGTAGGAATAGCGGTCTTTCTTATAATACTCGTCGTTTTAGGAGGTTAAACATGGAACACCTTTTGACGGTAGCCATATTCTTGCCACTCTTGAGCGCAGTGCTTGTGGGTATATTCAGACAGGAAAAGTTTACCAAAGGGCTCTCCGTGGCGACCGCTCTTGTGGTTTTCCTTATCACCCTTTACCTCTTTTTGAACTTTGACTGGAACAACCCCAACTTTCAGTTTGTCTCACGCTACAACTGGATACCCCAACTTGGCATATCCTACCATGTGGGTGTTGACGGTATGGCTGTATCCCTTCTCCTCATGACCTCTTTAATGTTCCTGATAGCCTTCATCTGGTCCCTCAAGGTGGAAGACAGACCCAACCTCTACTATGCTCTGTTTTTGGGTCTCTTTACCGCTTGTATGGGTGTCTTTTCCGCCCTTGACTTTTTCCTCTTTTACCTCTTCTGGGAGGGCATGCTCATACCCATGTATTTCATCATAGGTCTTTGGGGACACGAAAGAAAGGTCTACGCAGCAAATAAGTTTTTCGTTTACACCTTCTTCGGTAGCCTCTTCTTGCTTTTAGGTCTGGCTTCCATAGTGGTTTATGGCTACTTTACCAGCGGTCAGCTCTCCTTTGACTACATGTTCCACAAGAACATGTCCTATCCCATGTGGCTTCAAACTCTGGCTTTCTTCCTCTTCGGCATTGGCTTTGCGGTCAAAATTCCCATGTGGCCCGTCCACACATGGCTACCGGATGCGCACGTGGAGGCTCCAACCGCCGGCTCGGTAATCCTCGCCGCCGTCCTTCTGAAGATGGGCACTTACGGCTTTGTCAGGTATTCCCTGCCCCTCTTTCCGGATGCCAGCAAGCAGTATATAACCCTGATTTTTGTCCTGAGCCTCATAGCCATAATTTACACAGCCATGATGGCTATAGCCCAGACGCACATAAAGCGCCTCATAGCTTACTCTTCCATCAGCCACATGGGTATGGTCACCCTTGGGACCTTTGCCATGGACCCCAACGCCCTAAAAGGAGCCATATACATGATGATAGGGCACGGCATTTCCTCCGCAGCCCTGTTTATGGCAGCTGGCTTTATCTACGACAGGATACACTCCTACAACATGGACGACCTTGGAGGTCTTGCCAAATACATACCCAACTTGGCTGTGTTTTTCATGATAGCGGGTCTTACCAGCATAGGCTTTCCCGGTCTTGCGGGCTTTGTGGGTGAGTTTCTCATACTTCTTGGAACCTTTAAAGGATTCCCCGTGTGGGCATTCATAGCGGGCACAGGTATGATTCTTGGCGCCGCTTACTTCCTCTACATGTATAAGAGGGTAATGTTTGAGGAGGAAAGCATATCCGACTACAGGAGGGAAAAGTGGAAAAATCTCAAGGACTTAGAGCTTCATCACTGGGTCTCTTTCGTGCTGATAACAGTAGCCTCTCTCCTGCTTGGTCTTTATCCCCTACCCTTCGTCAAGATGATGGAGCAAACCGCCAAATACGTTCTGGGAGGCTGAGGAATGAACTTTAACCTGCTTTTGCCCGAGATACTGCTCTTTATCGGCATCCTCGTGGTCTTCTTCCTTGACCTTTTCCTTGACAGGAAAGCCTTCAAAGCCGGCGTCCTTTTGGCTGGCATCACCCCCCTTACAGCCCTTATCTCCCTCTTCTATGTGGAATACCCCACCTCCACCCTCTTTGATATGGTTTACACCGACAGCCTCAACCTCTTTGCAAAGGGCATACTCTACATCCTCAGCTCCATAACCATTTTCAGCCTGCACGACTACTTTGAGAAGAAAGACTCCGTCTATGGAGAGCTCCCCTACCTCATGCTGACGTCCACGCTGGGACTTTCCTTACTCCTGTCCTCCAACAACTTAGGCATGGTCTTCATGGCTTTGGAGCTCTCCTCCGTAAGTGTTTACATAATGGTGGGTATGCTCAGAAGAGACTACCCTTCCAAGGAGGGAGCCTTTAAGTATCTGGTGATGGGCTCTCTGGCTACCGCCATGTTCGGGCTTGGCTCTGCCCTCTACTACGCCTCAACAGGGACCTTCTTCATAAAAGAATACACACAAGCCAACACCCTCTTTACCCTCTCCATGTTCTTTTTACTTTCCGCCATAGCTTTAAAAGTTTCCGCCGTGCCCTTCCACCTTTGGACGCCCGACGCCTACGAGTCTTCCCCCACACCGGTGACAGCCTACATATCCACCGTCCCCAAGGTAGCCCTTTACTTTTTGCTTGTAAAGTTTGCAGTCTTGTTTAGCCACATAAAGGCATGGCTCGTGCTTGTAAGCATACTTGCCCTTGTTTCCATGTTCTACGCCAATTTCTCCGCATACGCCCAAAGGTCCGTAAAGCGCATGCTTGCTTACTCCTCCATAGCCCATGCGGGCTACTTCCTTCTGGGTATAACGGTTGCAAACAAGGAGCTCCTTAACGCTCTTCTCTTTTACGTGATAGTTTACTCCTTTGCCACCGTAGGTACCTTTACCATCCTTGCGGTGCTTGAAAAGAGAGAAGGCTTTACCCATCATTTCTTAGACTATCAAGGTCTTGCCAAAGAGCATCCCATCTTGGCAAGCCTTTTAGCCTTCCTGCTCTTTGCCTTCATAGGTATACCTCCCATGGCTCTCTTTGTGGGCAAGCTGACGCTGTTTATGGGTTTGGTTCACTCAAACCTTCTACCTTTGGCTTTAGCCTTCGTGGTAGCCAGCATCATCTCCGCAGGATACTACCTTAAGGTGGTGGTTTACATGTTCCTCTACGATGGAGAAAGAAGGTTTGCACCCGCAAGGGTGTCTGCCGGAGAAGGAGTTAGCATACTCTCAAGCGTTATAGCCACCACCGTATTAGGTCTCTTCCCTTATGTAATCCTCAACTTCATAAGATGGTAAAGGTTCTGTCCGTCGGTCTTCTCTCGGTAAACTGCTCTTTGGTTGTTGACGAAGAGACGGGCAAGGCTGTAGTGGTTGACCCCGGGGCAGATGCAAATAAGATAATAGAAGAGCTTGAAGGCTTTGATGTGGTGGGGATAGTGGCTACACACGGACACATAGACCATGTGGGAAGGGTAAAGACACTCAAAGAACGCTTTGGCGTGCCCTTTTACATGCATCCTCTGGATACCTTTCTCATCAACGACCCCATATGGAAGGGCTTTGAAAAACAGATAGGTGCGGACCTTCCATGCCCAGAGCCCGATGTTCTGATAAAAGAGGGAGATACCATCAGCGTGGGAAGTCTAACACTGCGCGTGATACACACACCCGGACACACCCCCGGACTTTGCTGTCTTTATGTGGAGAGGGAGAAGGTCTTGATAGCAGGAGACTTACTCTTTAGAGGCGGTGTGGGAAGGTGGGACCTTCCCGGCGGAGACCTGCAAGCCTTGAGAAGCTCCCTAAGGAGGGTTTTTGAGGAGTCTGAAGATGACACGCTGGTGATAACGGGACACTACGAACTTACCACCATAGGACACGAGAGGAAGTTTAACCCTTACCTGAGGGATCTGTTATGAAAATAGCCACCGTAGACGTAGGCTCTTACTCTTGCAGACTAAGTGTTGCGGAGCTCAAGGACGGAAAGATAGACATCCTGCATGAGGAAGGAAGGATAACCTCTCTTTCCTCGGGAGTCAAGGACACGGGGCTTATAAGCGAGGAAAGGATAGAAGAAACCATAAAGGTTTTAGAAGATTTTCGTAAAAAGGCTTTAGAGCTCGGAGCTCAAAAAGTGGTGGTGGTAGGGACGGAGGTCTTTAGGAAAGCTAAAAACACCGAGGAGTTTATCAGAAGAGTGAAGGAGAAGGTGGGTCTGGAGCTCAAGGTCATAACACCGGAGGAGGAGGGAAGGCTGGCTTACCTCTCGGTCGCTTACTCCCTCAAGCCTTCGGGTAGGGTATTGGTGATAGACCAAGGGGGAGGCTCAACGGAGTTTGTCTTTGGAGAAGGTTTTGATGTGGAGAGCATAACCTCCTTTCCCTTTGGGATTGTAAACCTTACAGAAGAGTTCATCCACCACGACCCTCCCACCATCTACGAGCTTGAGTCCTTAAAAAACTTCCTGGATGAGGAGATTTCAAAAATACTAAGACCGGTGGACACACTGGTAGGCTTAGGCGGAACCATAACTACCCTCTACGCCCTTCAACACGGTATATTCCCCTACAATGGTGAGCTGGTGCACGGAAGAAAACTAAGCCTGGACCAAATCATGTTCTGGCTTGAGACCCTCAGTTCCATGAAGGCAAAGGACAGGATAAGCACCTTTCCACAGATAGAGGAAAAGAGGGCAACGGTTATAATCCCCGGCATTTTAATCTTCTACAGGGCTATGGTGCTCTTTGGTAAAAAGGAAATCCTTGTTAGCGACTGGGGTCTGAAGGAAGGGCTTATAGTAAAAGAAGTTCTAAGCGCTAAGGGTTGAAGGGAAGGCTTTCTCTTAAGAAGCCTCCCACAACCAATCCTTCGATGAGCTTAACCTTGCACTTAGACCTTTTTTGACATCTCTATAAACTCTTTCAGTTTCCCATAAGCCTTTCCGCTTTGTATGGACTCTCTGGCTATCTCAAGGGCGGTCTTTATGTCATCTGTTTTACCGCTTACCAACACGCCGAAGGAGGCATTCAACAAAACCATATCCAAAGCGGGTGAGTGTTCACCCCTTAGGACCGATAGAGCCATCTTGGCGCTCTCCTCTATGGAGCTGACGCATATATACTCTATGGGATACCTCTTAAAACCCACATCCTCCGGAGAAAACTCGTATATCCGCACCTCGTCTTCCTTTATATGAGCCACCAAAGTGGGAGCTCCTATGGAAACCTCATCTATGCCATCTTTGCCGTGCACTACGACCGCGTTTATAACTCCCAAACTCATCAAAGCGTAGGCTAACCTTTCCACATACTCGTCGGAAAATACGCCGAGAAGTTGCCTTTTGGCGCCTGCGGGGTTGGAGAGGGGACCGATGAGGTTGAAGATAGACCTTATGCCCACTTCCCTTCGGGGACCTACCACACGCTTCATGGCAGGGTGGAACATGGGAGCGAACATAAAGCCTATCCCTATCTCCTCTATCATCCTCTTTACTTGCTCGGGTCCAAGGTCTATCTTTGCTCCCAGATGCTCCAAAAGGTCCGCACTACCGCTTTTGGAGGACACGGACCTGTTGCCGTGCTTGGCAACCCTTGTACCCGCTCCAGCAAGCACAAAGGCTACGGTGGTGGAAACGTTAAAGGTCCCGGACCTGTCACCGCCCGTTCCGCATGTGTCTACCAAGTTTTCAGGCTCGGATACCTCAATCCTTGTGGCATGCTCCCTGAAGAACTCCGCAGCACCCGCTATCTCCTCCGTGGTCTCTCCCTTCATACGCGTCCCCATTATGAAGGCGCCTATCTGAGCGTCTGTGGCATTGCCTTCCACTATGTCCTTTAAAGCTCTCTTTATCTCTTCCCTGCTCAGGTCCCTACCTTCCGCAAGCTTCTGTAAGAGTTCCTTCATGCTTTAAATTATAATTGTTATAATGCATAAGAGACCTGTTTTAGTCCTAAACTTCGGCTCCCAATACGTCCAGCTAATCGCAAGAAGGATAAGAGAAGCGGGAGTATACAGTGAAATAGTAAGGTATAACATACCTTCGGAAGAGTTAAAGGCGGTAAAGCCCTTCGGTTTAATACTCTCCGGAGGACCCGCGTCGGTGTATGAAAAGGGAGCTCCCTTGCCTGATAGAAACCTGTTTGACCTCCACATCCCCATACTCGGCATATGCTACGGTCTTCAAGCCATAACCCACGTGCTGGGCGGAAAGGTAGAAAAAGCACAAAAGCAGGAATACGGAAGGGCTAAGCTGATGGTTATAAAGGATGACCCCCTTTTTGAGGGTCTTCCCAAAGAGTTTGACGTGTGGATGAGCCACGCGGACAAGGTGGTAGAGCTCCCGCCGGGCTTTGAAGCCATAGCCCAATCGGAAAACTCTCCCTATGCGGTGATAAGACATAAGAGCCTTCCCATATACGGTGTGCAGTTCCACCCCGAGGTGCATCACACCCAGTATGGCAGGGAGATAATGAAAAACTTCGTCTATAACGTGTGTAAGGCGGAGAGCAACTGGCGGATGGGCAACTTCGTAGAGGAGAAGGTGCAGGAGATAAAAGAGAATGTAGGAAAATCCAAAGTGGTATGTGCCCTCTCCGGAGGTGTAGACTCAACGGTTGCGGCGGTGCTCACCCACAGGGCAATAGGAGACCAGCTTTACTGCATATTTGTGGACCACGGGCTTTTGAGGAAGGGTGAGGCTCAGGAGGTAGAATCTTACTTTAGACAGTTGAACCTTCCCTTCAAGACGGTAAACGCCGGTAAGCTCTTTCTGGAAAAGCTCAAGGGAGTAGAAGACCCGGAGGAAAAGAGGAAGATAATAGGCAATACATTCATAGAGGTCTTTGAGGAAGAAGCCAAAAAGGTGGGTGCGGAGTTTTTGCTTCAGGGGACTCTGTATCCTGATGTGGTAGAGAGCGCGGGCATTCCCGGAGCTCAGGTCATAAAGACGCATCACAACGTGGGAGGGCTTCCCGAGAGGATGAACCTTAAGCTTTTAGAACCTCTGAGGGAGCTCTTCAAGGACGAGGTCAGAGAGATAGGAAAGGTTTTAGGAGTGCCTGAGGGCATACTCAAGCGCCATCCCTTCCCCGGACCCGGGCTTGCCATAAGGATTTTGGGAGAGGTAAAGGAAGAGGACTTGCAGATTCTGAGGGAAGCGGATGCCATCTTTATAGAAGAGCTAAAAAGATGGGGGCTTTACGATAAGGTGTGGCAAGCCTTTGCGGTGCTCCTACCTGTCAAGAGCGTGGGTGTGATGGGTGATGTGAGGACTTACGAGAGGGTGGTGGGACTCAGGGCTGTGGACAGCGTGGATGGTATGACCGCAGACTGGTCAAGGCTTCCCTACGAGTTTTTAGACCATGTGATGCGTAGGATAATAAACGAGGTAAAGGGAATAAACAGGGTGGTTTATGATGTATCCTCCAAGCCACCCGCCACCATAGAGTGGGAGTAAGTCAGTCAGTGCTGAAAAGCTTTTTTAGCTCCGTGTGTTTGGTACAAACCAAAAAAGCCTTTTCTCTTACCCTTTCCCTGTAAAAGTCACAGGCGTGCTTTCTCATGTCTTCGCTGAAGGAAAGCTCGTTTATAAAGTTTGGCAAGTCTTTTACTGAAGCCTGCTCAAACTCTTGCTTTTCCACCATAGCCACAAACCAGGGACCCATTTCATCTTTGGCTCTGTAAAAGACCCTACAAACTCCATCTATTGAAAAGGCTTCTCTTGACTTTTCGTAAAGGTTTGTAAAAAGCTCCTCCAGATGCTCCGCATGTCTTGTCCTGTCTTCCGTGAGATTTATCTCCAAGCTAAAACACTCCTGCCAGCTCAGCCTTGTCACCTTTACATCCTTACCGAACCTTTTCACAGCTTTTTCTTCTACGCTTATATCTTTAGGTCTGTTTTGACAAGCAAAAGCCCCAAGCCAAACTATAAGAAAAATGATTACCCAAAGTCGCATCACTGACATTATAAACCACGGAGTTAGATTTCTCCGGAATGGAAAAGGAGCTTTTATCAAAAGCAAAGGAGCTTTGGGACAAAGGGCTGTTTTATGAATCTCACGAGGTCCTGGAGGATGTTTGGCGTTTGTTTCCGAAGGAGGACAAACACTCCCGCAACTGCTATCAGGGACTCATACGCCTTGCGATAGCATACAACCACTATAAAGAAGGGAGAAAGGACAGCGCACTAAGGGTTTTGAAGATGGTGAGACAGCAGTTATCCTGTTGTGGGGAGGTCTTCAGGAGCATAAACATAAGGTATATTCTTTCTTACGTTGAAGAACACATCCGCCGGCTTGAAAGCGGTCAAGCAATAACAGAATACCCTACTCTTAAGCTTATAGAATGACTTCCACGCCCATGCTGGAGAGCTCTCTTAAAAGCTCCGGTGTGGTGTCTACCCTGTATCTCGGGTCCGCCTGCATGAGTATAATGTCCCCGTTGACCCTGATTTCCAGCATTATTTCCTTACCACTTTCCGAGTAGTGCTTTTCCACCAAAAGCTTTAGCCTTTGGAGCTCCTCTTTGGAGAGTTCTCTCCTGAAGACAAACCTCACACTCATTGAAGACTCCTTTAAGTATTCTGAAGGTGTATAAACATCACGCACCGTCACCTTGAGCTCGTCAAACTCTTCGTCATACTCAACGTCGCACCCAAACACTAAGACTGCATCCTCCTTTATGAGGTCCTTCTTTGACTCGTAGACATCCGGAAAGGCTACCGCTTGCAAAACACCCGTCTTGTCTATGATGTTGAAGGTAGCCATGTAGTTGCCCTTTTGGGTTTTCTTCTCCTTAAGGTCGCTGACCACCCCGAAAAGGGTATAAGTGCCATCGCCTGCGTCTTCAAGTTCCTCTATGGGCGTGTACTTGCCCTTCATAAAAGGCTCAAAGGGGTCTATGGGGTGTTTGGATACGTAAAAGCCTAAAACCTCCTTTTCGTATTTTAGTAAGTCCTCTTCCCTCTTTACCTCTTCTTTCGTAGCAGAAAAGAGGGAATTGGAAAACAGAGCCTTGCCGTTAGAGGAACTTATCTTCTCCAACAGGACGGAGCGCTTTTCTTTTGTAAAGTCAAAGGCACCAGCCTTTATAAGAGCCTCCAATACCTTCTTGTTTACCTTCCTTGAGTCCACGCTACGCATGAAATCTCCCACGCTTGTGAAGGGTCTCTTCCTTGAGTCTACTATTAGCCTTGCGGTTTCTTCTCCCACACCCTTTATGCGTGCCAGACCGAAGCGTAGCGCTTTAGCACCTTCTATCTTAAAGTCCACGTCGCTTTTATTTATATCAGGCTGGAGAATCTTAAAGCCCATACTCTTGGCATCCTTTATGAGGTTTATGAACTTCTTGTCGCTCTTTTCCGTTGAGAGCTTTACGCAGAAGAACTCCTCAGGGTAATGAGCCTTCATGTATGCGGTCCAGTAGGATATGTATCCGTAGGCTACAGAGTGAGACTTGTTGAAGGAGTAGCTGGCAAACTTTTCTATGTCCTCCCACAGCTTGGTAATCTTGTCCTCAGGATACCCCCTTTGAACCGCACCTTTTATAAACTTGTCCCTCATCTGCTCCATAACATCCTTTTTCTTCTTACCTATGGCCTTCCTGAGGGTATCCGCCTCACCGGGTGTGAAGCCCGCAAGGATTTGGGACATCCTCATAACCTGCTCTTGGTAGACTATTATGCCGTAGGTCTCTTTCAGCACTTCCTCAAGCTCGGGGAATATGTAGTCTATGGGCTCTTTTCCGTGCTTTCTGTTTATGTAAGAATCCACAAGACCGCTCTTTAGGGGTCCCGGTCTGTAAAGGGCAAGCACCGCCACTATGTCATCAAAACTATCGGACTGTAATCTCTTTAGCAGGCTCTTCATACCCGAGCTCTCCAGCTGGAACACTCCCGTGGTGTTTCCCTCCTTGAGGAGTTCGTAGACCCTTGGGTCATCCAAGGGAAGGCGCAGGTAATCTACATCAATCCCGTGTCTTTCCCTCACCATATCCCTCATCGCTTTGAGCTCTGTGAGGGTCTTAAGACCCAGAAAGTCCATCTTGATAAGACCCACCTCTTCCAGCTTTGTCATGTCAAACTGGGTGGCGATGCCTCCGTCTTTGTCCACGTAGAGAGGGACCGCATTTTCCAAAGGCACGGGTGATATAACCACACCCGCTGCGTGCAATGAGGTATGGCGGGTAAGTCCTTCAAGCTTTAGGGCAATCTCCACAAGCTTTTGAATCTCGGGGTTTTCCCTGCACATTTTTCTGAACTTGTTCACGTTCTCCTCTATGTCCGTCCTGTGCCTTCCGTACTTCTCAAGGAGTTCCTCCACCGGGGTTAGGTACATCTCCTCCAAGGAAAGCCACGTTCCCTGCACGTCTCCCTGGGGTATGAGCTTGGCAAGGCTGTCGGCGGTGGAGTAGGGGATACCCAAAGCTCTGGCTACGTCCCTTAGGGTCTGCTTTGCCTTCATCACGTTGTAAGTGATTATCTGGGCGACGTTCTCCTGACCGTATTTTTGTTTTACGTAATCTATAACCCTTTCCCTGTTTTCCATGCAAAAGTCTACATCTATGTCGGGCATGGACACACGCTCAGGGTTTAGGAACCTCTCAAAGAGTAGCCCGTGTCTTATGGGGTCTACGTCCGTTATCCCCAAGGCAAAGGCGAGCAAGGACCCCGCAGCGGAACCCCTTCCAGGTCCTACGGGAACGCCTTGATTCTTTGCCCAGTTGATAAAGTCCTGAACTATGAGGAAGTATCCGCTAAAGCCCATCCTCTGGACTACGGATAACTCATACTCAAGCCTGTCCCAATACTCTTTTGTGTCCCTTGCCAAGCCTTGAGCTATCCTCTGACGCAAGCCCTTTATGGCTAAGTCTCTTAAAAACTCCTCCATACTTTTGTCGCCCGTGTCAAACTGAGGGAAAAGGTAGCCCCTGTTTTCCAAAAGCTCAAAGCCATCCGGCACCTTCTCCGCTACCTCCAATGTGTTCAAAAGGGCAAACTCCCACCCTTCAAACTTGCCTTTAAACTTCTCCCATACCTCCTGCGGGCTTGCAAAGTGAAGACCTTCGTTGGCACACTTTAACCCACCTCCGCCCTGGATTTCCATAAGGGTTTTCTTCATCTGTATAGCCATCAAAACCTGATGGGCTGTCCTGTCTTCGGGGTTAAGGTAGTGCGAGTCGTTGGTGGCTACGAGTTTGACTCCCATACTCTTGGCTATCTCTATCAAGCCCCTGTTGGCGGTTTCCTGCTCGGGCAAAGAGTTGGACTGGAGCTCCAGATAAAGGTCATCCCCGAAGAGGTCTTTAAACTTTTTAACCCACTCTTTAGCCCTTTGGACCTCCCCTATGCTAGCGTAGTAGGTAGGCACGCCCTTAAGGCATGCGGTTATGGCTATGAGCCCCTCGTGGTATTGACTTAGGAGTTCGTAATCTATGCGCGGTTTGTAGTAAAAGCCCTCCTTGTAGGAGAGACTGGAGAGCTTAAAAAGGTTCTTAAGCCCCACATCGTTCTTGGCTATAAGGATAAGGTGGTGGTTTAGCTTGTCTGTCATGTTATCTTCAGAGCCCTTACCTTTCCTGTCAAAGCGTGAGCCGGTGGTAAAGTAGGCTTCCATGCCTATAAGGGGCTTTATGCCCACCTCCTTCATGGACCTGTAAAAGTCCAGAATGCCAAAAAGGTTTCCGTGGTCTGTTATGGCTACCGCCCTGTAGCCGAGCTCTTTTGCCTTTTGGACCAAGTCCTTTACCTTTATAGCTCCGTCCAGCAGTGAATACTGGGTATGTAAGTGGAGGTGGACAAAGTCTGGCATGAAGACATGATAAGGCAAGTACGGGCGTTTTAGGAATGTAAATAGCTAAATAGTACAATGGGTTTTAATCTTGCTTCCTAAAGACATGTTATTCCGTGATTTTCATCGGATGTAGACCGCTTCAACCCGAGAGAAGCTTCCTTGGGGACCTATCGCCTCCGAGACTATCCTGTACATATAGCCGCTCTGCGTAGCTCCACCCATACCCGAATAGGCCACACCCGCTATACCGTAGCCCGCCACCTGACCCACAAAACAAACGCTGACCCTTGTATCAAAGGTCTGGTCTCCTGTTTGGACGAGCCTGAAAGGTACGACAAAACCCTGCGTGCAGTGGGTGGGTGATACGTCGTCGCTTCTTATCCTGATTATAGCCATTTCAACACCACCTTTGGCAGAATCTTTAACGCTGGTGTAAGTCCTTATGGTCTGACCGCTCTCAAACATACGGGTAAGGAGGATGTACAAACCTCCTATGGCAAGCAAGACTATTATGGATATAACCAGCACGCTAATCAGGGCTACGCCCCTTTCTACCTGTTTCTTATGGGCACGTCCAATTCTATCACCTGCCATCTGTAGAACCTCCACTGGTCATTGGCATTTATGCTTCCACAATTTGTGCTCAAAGACGGAAGCCCACCATCTGTGTCTACCTCATCACCCACCTGTAATAGCATACAAACTCTTATCCCCAAAGGGGGAGAGCTTGTAGGTAAGCTGTCTAAGTAGCTCATATTTCCTGCTTGATCTTGTATTATATACCTAACTTTAAAAGCACCAACGCAGGATATTATAGGTTGGGGAGTAGAACCATACACATGCTTATACAAGCTGTAGGTATAAGGAGCGCACAACCTCGGCTGGTTGTCTGTACTAAGGTAATATCTGACAGCAAAGCTGTTGGGATATGTGTCGTTGCCTGTGTAAAAGACCAAAGTGCCAGCACCCGCGTTGGAGCAAGAAACTCCAGAAGGACAGGAATTGCTCGAAGAACACGAAGCGTTGGTTATACGCCCCTTAAAAGCGCCATCCAAGACCACCACAGAGTTGCCGGTAAGGCTGTTTGCATTGCATTCACTACCTATGTAGTTCCTGCTGGGGAAATTATCCGTTCCCAGATTGAGACATCCCCCCTCATCCACATACCCCCAGCAACCCGAGTTTGCATGGTCTCTCACGGATACGCTGAAAAAGTAAAGCTCATCGCCGTTGGAAACACAATCCTTTGCTATGGCTACGAAGCCACCTCCGGCGTTTGCAGATGTGGTAGCAAATGAGTTTAGACTGTTGCAAGTTATATTACCATTATTCCCGTAAACTCTACTTATACTCCCCACACCCTGCGGGTTGTTCCAAATGCCAAAGCCTACACTGTGGACGTCTTTCAAAACCTGTTCCATGAGAGCCATCGCGGACTGCTCATCCTTTGCTACCAAGGCAGAGCTTATGTTTTTTCTCACTATGTCCCTGTAAGCTATAAAAACACCAGCCCCTATTACCGATGTTATAAGAATGACCACCAGGAGTTCCACTAAGGTCATACCTCTTTTCATCATGGACTCCTCATCACGAGAGTTCTCGTTTGCTTGTACCTGGGTCTATTGTTTGCGTCCCTGTCTGTCGGGTCAAAGTACCAAACTACTATACCCACAGCAACAGGCGGTGAACCAACACCAAGCTTGGGACCCATAGGAGCTATGGTCATACCAAGATAGAATGTATTACCCCTGTAGCTGTATACGCAATCCATACCCATGTTTACACTGCAGCCACCTCCAGAGGGCGGTTTTACGTAAAGCCAGTCCGCCGTGGAGTAGGGGGTGTTATAATTGCCCTGATTGTCCCCGTTGTACGGGTCGTAGAAGTCGGGAACCCGTTTGAGTGCAAGGACTAGCCGGCGCTTGGTTCCAGCTCTGGTAGTAAGAAGCGCTCATGAAGAAGGGGTGGTTCATGGGCAGGGTGGATATGTGTTGTGAAGCTTTGGTGGCAATCTCCACCGCCTTATCGTTATACTGAGCCCTTAAGGTAAAGCGCGTGTACTGGAGTATACCCATCAGAAACCCTATCATCACAAACATGAGTATAACCATGGCAACGAGTAGCTCTATGATGGTAAAGCCCTTCTTATTGGAGCTCACTTCTTACCCTCCCGTAAGGTTCTATTATAATTACACGTTTTGTTCCGAAGGAATTTTGCAAAGTGATGTTTAGGCTGGTAGATATCAACTCGCAATCCGTACCTCTTACCGTACCTTTTCTGTCAAACACGAAGGTGTTTTGAGATGCGTTTGCGACTATTCCAGTCGGCATCTCCACCGTCTCTACAGCTTCCCCTTGGTTAAACTGGCAGTTGTAATTTCTATCGGAGAAAACAACGTATGAGTTGGAGCTTACGCTGAGACCCCAAGTGGTGTTGGTGGTTAAGGATTTAAGCTTTGTGCTCTCCATGTCGGATACAAGCTGGTCTTGAGCGTTTTTTAACCTCTGGTTTGCAAGCGACACCAAAGCCCACCTGTAGGCAAAGGACATAAGTATGGCAATAATCACCATTACCACCAGCAACTCCACCACCGTAAAACCCCTTACTTTTCTATCCATAGTATTATCCCTTTGCCCCCTAGAGGTTGTATTTCTATGCTCTCTATCTTTCCTGATGACGTTTGCAGGAATACCTTATCTTCGAGCACTTGGAAAGGTTGTCCTAAGGGTGGCACACCTTGACCGAGGCTTATGGATGGCTTTATTATCACGGACTGAGCTACGGTGCCCGTAAAGCTGAGCAGGGCTGGTCTTGTGGCGTAAACTCTGCCCGATGTGTAGTGTAGGGCGTAAAGTTCGGTGGAACCTTCAAGAGCGCATACGTCACCGGAAGGTGAGCCGTAAGCTGTGGCAAACACGTTTCCACCGTAAACTATGGGTTGGGAATAAACCGCCTGTCCACTTGGCAACCTCACGGACCAGCCTTGCATTGTAGTAGGTGAAGGCGGTTCCGCGGATGTCTCAACTACCACATCCTTAAAGCTACAACCGTTTACATCACACTCGCATACCTGTTTAACCTCTAAGATGGCTGTGTTTACAGAAAGGTTTGAAGCGTCAAGGTTTTCTATGTTGGCAGATGTATAAGTGTTGGAGCAAGAGCCATTCCAGCATGGGTCTTTCACACCGAATATGTAATTGCTATAAGAGACGCTCTTGTCGTTTGGTGTTAACAGTTTACCCGTTCCAAAGTAAACCCAAAGGTTGCCCATCTCATCCCGTGAAAAGGCAGGAGCTCCAAACACGGGGGGATAGCCGTTTTGATTGTTACCATAGCCATCTAAATTTACAAATACACTTACATCACTGTCGACAAGGGAGGACACACTCTTATAGGTGTTTCCGTTTCTCAAAGGCAACCTGTAAAAGCGTCCCCAAGACACGTTGCCTTGCCCTGTAAGCCCATAGAGCCCAAAGTAAAGGGTATCGTCTTGCATGTCGTTATCAAAGTCTATAACCCCTATATCACCCACGGCGGACTTTGTGTTGTTGGGTATGGGGACGTTTACCTGTTTTATGTCCGAAGGAGTTAGCTCACTTTTGAGGGGTATGAAAAAGAGCTTGGGAGCATTGACGTAGTCTTCCGAGGGCGTAAGCTGTTTAGGACCAGAGCCCAAAACTACATACCAGGAACCGTTGGAGTTTTTATCGCCTTGCCTCATGAGGGCCGGCATGGAAAGGGTGAGGGTATGGTCAGGAAGCGCAGTCTCCCACAGGAGCTTTACCTGAGCTGTGTCTCCTGTTTCAAGAAACTTGGTAAGGTCTAAGGCAAAGACGGAAGAAGAGTAAGTGAGATTTGTGGTTATAGCTTTACCACCAAAGCCCATCACTCCCACCAAAACAGTGGACCAGCACTTGTTCCCCTGTTGGATACAACCCGGTAGGTTGGCATCCACGTCCTTTATGATTACCCTATAGTCTACCGTTGGAACCCTACAGTAGTCTGGCCTTCCATAC
>FWWL01007125.1_pt1 | contig 15552 bp, 12 predicted proteins | sample 2228331 | NCBI WGS metagenome assembly FWWL01 (sample SAMEA103939775, study PRJEB20133) | metagenome
TCGCCGACCGTTTCGCGGTTCACGCCCAAGAGCGGTGCCAGCGCCGTCCGGGTTCGCGCCTGGCCACTGGCAATCAGGTACAGCATCTGCAATCGCTGCCGTTTCTGTCCGTGCCGTTCCCGCCGCATCCGTGCCTTCAGCTCCTGGGCTGATTCCTGAATGACCGGCATCGCCCGATACATCGTCCTATCCTCCACATCAGCTCGAATCCCGTCCTCCAGGATAGGACAATGTTGCGATGATGTCAAGACGATTTGGTATAAACTACCTGTCAAAAATCCCGTCTGCGAAGTACTGCCTGAATGCATTATCACTGATAGCTATTGGCGCGACCGGCTGCACTGGAGACAATGATGTCCAGATACGTGCGCCCGATACCTGCTTTCCTGGTGTTGATCGTAGCTCTGAGTGTTCTCAGCGTTCCTGGTGCTGGGCGCATCACAGCACAAAACAGCCGGGAAATCACGCTCGAAGATTTTAGTGATGTCGTCACAAGAACAGACCGTGGCCTGAATGATTTTTCAGGCAACATGGGCGTTCTGAATGACCGCTACATCACAGACTTCTCCCTCCAATGCCCCTCCGGCACTCCCCCCTGCGCACTTCAACTCTCCTGGGACTTTGCCACCGCAATTGAGGACTACACGGGCCTCTTTTTCTCACTCTTCGGTCTCACGGATACGGTCGTAAGCTTTGATCGTACCACGACCGTGCCACTATCCTTCCCTGAGCACAGCCTCGATCTTGACCGCATCGACGGCGTGGTAAACGCCCATCTTCCGGGAAGAGCCGTTGAGCACGTGTGCTTTGCAGCAACGTATACGGGTGGTGGGGCACTGCAGCTGAAGGCCGAGATCAAAGACGCCCAATCACCCACTCAAGGTTTCCGTTCAGCATACTTCACGCTCTTGCCGGCACCGACCGTACAATCTTTCTGCTGGGACTTTCGTACCAGCTTTACTCCGGGCAGCCCGGATGTGAACCTTCGCCAGGCGAAAGTGCTATCGTTCATCATTGAGCGCCAGAATAGCGGTGCAGGCGTGAGCAATCCGCAGACCGGCACGCTGCGTCTCCAGCGGATCTGGTTCACCACGAATCAGATGGAGACACAGCCGGCGAACGATGCCGAACTGCTCGACCTGCTCGAACTGCGGACGTATCAGTACTTCATCGATTGGTCGAGCCGCAAGCCGGACTCAGCCGGGATCCCTCAAGATCGCTCGACGTTTGGTGACCTGCTGACGGTGGGCGGCATCGGCTTTGCCCTACCCGCCCATATCATCGCAGCGGAGCGAGGCTGGATTACCCGCGCTGAAGCCCGCACTCGCGTGCTCAGCGTTCTCCGTGTGCTTGATCAGCCGGCGGCGTTCGGCCCAGAGCCAATTGGGCGGATCGGCTATCGGGGATGGTTCTATCACTTCCTTGGCACCGACGGCAGGCGGAAGCAGAACTTTGATTTCCCCGACACGCCTTGCGATGAGTCTCAGAATACCGTCGAGATCTCATCAATCGATACTGGTCTGGCCTTGATGGGTGTCCTCGCCGCGCAGAGCTATTTCAGCGGCGCTGATCCGGAAGAGGTGGAAATACGCATACGCGCCCAGGCGATCTACGATCGGGTCGACTGGAACTTCATGCTAGATCATGAGAAGCAGCAGTTCTACCTTGGGTGGAAGCCGAACGAGGCGCGGGAGAGTTTTCCGCCGTTTGCGTTTCCTGGTCAGGCCGATGTCGGCAGGTACGCAGGCACCATCACCCAGTCACAGACGCTCGATTTCTACACCGACGAGGCGTTGATCCTGGTGCTGCTCGCATTAGGCTCAACCCAGGAGCCGGCGATCTCACCCGAGATCTACGCGGCGCTTGTGCGCCAGTGTGACCAGGATCTGATCAAGACGTTCCCCGGCACGCTCTTCACCTACCAGTTTTTGCTCGCGTTTATCGACACACGCGCCATGTGGACACGTCCTGCGTGCGGGGCCACCGCAACCTGGTTCGAGAATACACAGGTTGCGACGTCGCGGGTCATCGCATACGCGGAGCAGAACCCCCGTGGATTTGCGACCTATGGCCCAAATGCCTGGGGCATCGCGGCCGCAGAGGGACCGTTTGACAGCTACCACGCCTACGGCGCACCTCCACTTGCGGCCTGGAATACACCGGAAGAAGATGGGACGGTGACCTACTACGGTATGGTGAGCGCAGTCAGCCTCGGCCCTGACTACCGCACACGGGTCATCGCAGCCGTGCGTAACGCATGGAACCGGGGTGACTGGCACCCGCGTTTCGGCCTTCCCGACGCCTTCAACGACAACATCGCCCAGGCCAATCCGCCCGGTGATGCACTGCGCCAGGCTGGCCCCTGGAAGCAACGAGCGCTCTTCGCGATCAACCAGGGGCCGATGTTGCTTCACCTGGAGAATGCGCGTTCTGGCTTGATCTGGAGTCTTCTTGCGCGCAACCCGAACATCCAGCGCGGCTGGGCACGGCTGTACGAACGGGTCTACCTCCCGATGGTGAGGCGGTGATTGGTTGACATTGGGTAAAACTTCTCGGGCAAATACTCGTTTATATGCAAGCCTCTCAAACCTTAATAGGGCTTTTTGAAGTTTTCATGATTGATTAGACAAGAACCGCGTGAGAGGAAAGGAGGTAGGGAGAGGAAGTAGGGAGATAGGAACCATCCTGGAAGCATTGCGCCAGATCAAAGACCCTCGGTCTCGGTAGGGGCGGATTTATCCGCTGTGGAAGATTGTGGCGATGTATGTTGCCATTAAAACCTTGAAAAGCCCTAACCCTCAACACCTTCTGCCTGCAGCTCCTACAAGGTTCAAAACATGAAAGGAAGTCAGATGGATACCGGGGAGCGCACAACCATCTCGTGCAGGTAAAGGATCATCGAAATTTGTCAACTATCCTTGCTACCGATCCCTCCCGCGAAAACCGGCACGATGCCGCAGAGGCCTTCAGCACTCTATCCACGCAGGAAGTTATTCCCAACCTGGTAAAGGCACTACAAACCGTTCTGCATTGGGGAATGAGGTTCAAAGCCGTGATCCCGATGCAGGATATTACCGATCACTGCGTAGCCGTCCGCCGTCGGCACACGCGGATCATCCGAATCTGGCTGGCCCTGCTGCTAGTCGTGGCAGTCCTTGGGCCGCTGCTCGCCACCAGTCCGACGCTGGCCGGCGTCAATCACTGGACCAGCATTGGACCTGAGGGCGGCAGTATCATCGCGCTGGCGGCCGCGCCCAACGCGCCGGTGATCTACGCGGCGACACCGAACGCTATCTTCTACAGCAGCGACAGCGGCGCCTCCTGGTCCCGGCGTAGTGCCGGTCTCGAGGGCCAATACCTCAACAGCGTGCTGCTCGATCCAACTGCGCCGACTACAGCTTATGTTGGCACCACTGATGGTGGTGTATTCAAAACCACCGACAGCGGCCTGAGCTGGACGCCGATCAACCAGGGGAGTAGCTTCGGCTCCGTTTACACTCTGGCGATGGATCCCTCGGTGCCGACCACCCTCTACGCTGCCCGCTCATTTGGCATCGACCGCACCACTGATGGCGGGGCCAGTTGGCACGAGATCTCCGACGGGCCGGGTTTTCCAGAGACGGTTCTCGGCCTGACGGTTGACCCGACCAACCCCGCAGTCCTCTATGCTGGCACCGATACGGGAGTATTCCGCTCATCCGACGGGGGGGTGACCTGGGCCCGTTCCAATACCGGAATGCCGGCCGACACGCGGGTCTACCAGGTTGCGGTTGATCCCGGCTACGGCCAGATTCTGTACGCCGCCAGCGAGGCAGGGATCTACCGAAGCCTCGATAGCGGTGCCACCTGGAGCGCCGCCAGCACAGGTCTTACCAGTACCTGGGTGAACACAGTTGCGGTCGATCCCCAGAACCCGAACACGGTTTACGCCGGGACATACGGCGGGCTCTTCCGCTCGACCAATGGCGCAGGATCGTGGAGCCTGATCAGCGGGGGTCTGCCGCCGCTGTCCGTCGAGGCCTTCGCCTTTGGGCCGGGGGCAAATCGTTATGTCGGGGCATTTGGCGCCGGGGTCTACCGCAGCACGGATGGCGGGACGAGCTGGAGCAGTGCCAGTAGCGGGCTGATTGCTACTGATATTACCGCTCTGGCCCTGCACCCGTCCAATGCAGCAATCATGTATGCAGGGATAGCGGGTGGACAACTTCTGCGCAGCACCAACGGCGGTGCCAGTTGGGAAAAGGCTATGAACGGCCTGGTCTATAATGATAACCTGCCGGTACCACGCATCAACGTCCTGGCGATCAATCCGCAGACGCCGACGACGATCTACGCCGGCACACCGGCCGGCCCGTTCAAGAGCACCGACGGCGGCACCAGTTGGAGTTCGATCGATCCGGGATTCCTGTTTTATGTCTGGGTCAACAGTCTGGTCATCGATCCGCAGAACCCTGCGAACCTCTATGTGGGATCTAGTGCGCTATTCACCGACGGCGTGTATCGTTCCACAAACGCAGGCTCAAGTTGGACCTGGGTGACCTCGGGTCTCGACAACACCAAGGTGCTGGCATTGGCAATCGATCCGCAAACGCCGACAACGATCTACGCCGGCACCGAAGGTGGCGTCTACCGAAGCACCAACAGCGCCGATAACTGGACGGCCGCGAATAACGGTCTCCCAAGCAGTGCCCGGATCAGAATCCTGGCTATCGCTCCCTCGGCACCGAGCACACTCTACGCCAGCAACGGAACGACTCTCTGGCGCAGCACTGACGGCGCGGCGAGCTGGAGCGAGGTTTCCCATCCCCCCGGTACAAGCAGACAGGTCAGAGCGATTGTGATCGATCCGGTCTCGACCTCCACGCTCTACCTCGGCCGCTCGGACGGGGTCTATCGTTCCACCGATGCCGGTGCGAGCTGGGAGCGACTTACTACGGGCTGGCCTGAAAGTTCCACCAACATTCTGGCCCTCAACCCGCTCGACTCCGCCACGCTGTACGCTGGCACGAGCGGGACCGGGATCCTGACCTACCAGATAGTGCCACGACCACAGATCGCTACGCAGCCGGGCAGACAGACGATCAGTCGTGGCGGGCAGGCAACACTGAGCGTTGTGGCCAGTGATGCGACAGCCCTTAGCTACCAGTGGTATCGCGGCACCAGCGGTGATACGACCAACCCGGTGGCAGGTGCCACGGCGGCAACGTTCACCACGCCGGTGCTGGAGGCGAACACCACTTTCTGGGTGCGTGTCACCAACGTGTACGGTGCCAGTAGCGACAGCACTACGGCAACCGTTACCGTGGTGACCGGCTTCGATCTGTCGGTCGCATCAAGTGTGCAGGTCAATACGCCGCTCAACGTCACGGTGCGGGTGCGCGACTCGGCAGGTGCCCTGGCCCCGGGCTATCGCGGCACGGTGCGCTTCAGCAGCAGTGACACCCAGGCGATCCTCCCGCCCGCCTACACCTTCACCCCTGCCGATGGCGGCGTCCACAACTTCACGGTGACCCTGCGCAGCTCCGGACAGCAGACCATCACCGTCGAGGACGACGCCGCGGTTTCCGCTCAGGTCTCGGTAGCCATCACGGCCCCCTCTCCGCCTGATCAACCCTTCAAGCTCTACATCCCGGTGACGAGCCGCTGATCAGAATGAACGGGGCCCAAAAACGCGGATCCGCGTATGGACAACCTTCGCCAGGAGCACCGGTCTCGGCCGGTGCTTCTTCACCACTGCCTTCGGGGGCACCACTGCTCCGTCAAAGAGCTTGGGTAGCAGATCACAGGCGACGAAGCTCTTGGTGATCGAGGTAATCTGGGTGCATGTCAGCTCCCGCAGGAACAACTGGGCGCTGGCGGTGAGAAAGCTGCTGTCCAGACAGATCAACTTGCCCCTATAGCGTGCGCATCTCAGTCCGCTCTCAATTGCGATCAACACGACGATGTCGCAGGCCAGCCGAACGTGCTCGCAGACAATGCAGGCTGTCAATGTCTCGACGGAACTGATCCGCAGTCCAGCGGCCAGGAGGTGATCAGGGTGAAAGGTACCATGATTGGAGAGATACAACTGGCGATAGCGGCCAGCTTCGGTGACGAAATCAGTCAGTTTCGGCGCGTCGCCAACCAGGAGTGCGGCTCCGATTAACCATGCCACGCTCCGGGCTTTACCTGCCGCTGGATCAAAAACAACTTCGGGTCTACCGGTTCGCAGCAAGGTGCTGCTGTCGACCGCGAGGAGCGCAGGAAACGGAACGTAGTGTAGCAGGCCATAGGAGACGATGAACTCTCGGCACCACCCGCTTCTGACGTACCCCACCAGTGCAACGAGCTTTGTGTAGAGGACGCTGCGCATCGCCGGTTCGAGGAAGTCGCGCTCAACCACCGCCTCAAGATTTGCCGGGCAGAGCACGACCGGATCAAGCCCAAGATCATATGCTTGCGCGTGATTGCAAAAAACCGCGTGTGAGCGGATGGAAAGCGGTAGCGTTGCCCACCCGGAAAGTGATGATCATCCGTCGTCTCAACCAGACCACCGGTGAAATAGGTAACAGCACAGCGTCGGTGATCATAGTGACGTGGATGGCCTGGAGATCGGCTGGTTGTAACCAGGCCAGGACTAGAAGTCTCTCAGCAGGGAGCAGGTCGAGATATACGCGTGCTCTGGCTCACCCGGCATAGGCAAAGGCCGTCTCGTATACGCCGCAGTCGTAAGCCCGGAGTGCAGCGTGAGCGTATGTGTCAACCAAAGTTCCGAAATTGTCACTTCTGAAACAAGCAAAAAGACGGTATTAAATGGTTTTTGCAATGAAGTTAAACATCAGTATGAAATCAGACTAGAACGTACTCATAAAACTATACTGTCGTGCAGCCAGACTGTCACCCAGGCTCATGAACGCTTACCAATCACAAAGGACTGCCTATCCTGCTCCCGTCACGCCGGTATAGCAGCGAGCAGCGCTGGCAACGTTGTCATCACCCGCTGGATTGATTGCCTTGCCTGCTCGTCATGCGTGTGTCGCGTTGTTTGGAGTGCGGCAGCCACCCTGTCGCGCCAGCCTTACTTTGCACCAGGTGATTGTCGCGCCGTTCGCCCTGCTGGTCACGGGGATGCTATGCGCGCTCATCACGATTATGTTGTCTGTAAGTAATCAATGAGATAACTTTTAGAGCACCTGCTGATCCCTGCACGTATATCCAGGCATCGCCGTCAAGTGAAGACGTATCGTGTCAGTCTGATCTCATTGGCTACTGTTTCCGCCCATCATAGCCGGTGCTCCGTCTTTCTGGCTGCGCAATGTGCTCTTCAGGCGGAGCACGAGTCCGATCAAGATAATGCCTTCAATCAACCTGTTATCTGCACTCCGGGCACCTCACAGATCAGATCTGGCCCATACAACCCTGCCGGTGTATGAAAACCTGCCTCGTAAGTACCTGCCAGAACACGGCGCACAATGAGCAACGCTGTTGCCACCGTAAGCGAATATCCTTCAGGCCCGATAAGCCGACCGGTAACTCGCTGTCCGGTTCTGTCGGTGACTTCACCGACGATGATACTCTTTCCTTTTGCCCGTGTTGTGGTATCCGGGCCATCAAGCGTATGGCGTAGCCAGTTCTGGAGACTGGTGCGGATTGGTTTGAGGTGGATCAGGGGAAGTATGGCGCGTACCAGGCCGAGCCACGGCAGGTTTCGGCGCGAAATGGCGACAAAAACCTTGATGTTGGGAATACCAGTCGTGTAGTAGGCCGTAGCAACATCGCCCCACGGAATACTCACACACGGTTGTGGTCCACGCCCGAAATCAAAGGTTCGCACCTCATGGAGTGGTGGTGTGCTGACAAGCCGCCCGTCTCGCCGTTCGCATCCGCGATGGGCCATGGTCAGCATTGTGATGGCTGTGCCGCGTGAGATGCTGCCGAGCGCCTGAAATGCCAGCACCAGATTGTTCGCACCCGGTAGGCGACGTGCCAGATGCGCCGCCAGACAATCGGAGGGTACGACATCAAAGCCGACCCCTGGCATAAGCATGACTCCGGCCTGGCGGGCAGTCTGATCCTGACGTGCCAGTGCTTCAAAAACACTTATCTCACCCGTGATGTCAAGATAGTGGACACCACTGTTCAGACATGCCTGCACCATTGGCGCACTGGTCTCCTGGAATGGGCCGGCGCAGTGGAGAACGAGCTGCATGCCTTCAAGCGCACGACGCAGGGCTGCTTCATCATCCAATCGGCAGATGGTAAAGGGTAGATGCAGTTCATTTGCCAGCGCCGTTATCTGTGTTGCATTGCGCCCGGCGAGCCGTGGTCGCAAACCTGCCTGCACTGCTGCACGCGCGATCAGTCGTCCGGTATAGCCGTTGGCGCCGTAGATCATCCATTCAGCCATGGTTGTTGCTCCGTATTGACGTTGCGGTACCACCTTCCTATTATCACCCATCCCGGCGGGTGCAGCGTTGCCGGCACGTGTTGTACGTCAGTCTGCTACAATTGCTGCGCAGCAACGCTTTTGATCAGGGAAGAGGTACACCTATGACTGATACCGGGCTATGTCTCCAGCCGGCTACCACTATTGCGCACCTGATTCGACAACGCGCTGTTTCGGCGACTGAAGTGCTGGTTGCCCATCTCGAACGCATCGCCACGCTGAATCCGCTGGTCAACGCTATCGTGACCCTCGACATTGATGGTGCCCAGGCTCGTGCGCGAGCGGTTGATGAAGCTCTTGCCCGGGGTGATGATCCTGGTCCGTTAGCCGGTTTGCCGGTCGCTCACAAGGACCTGGCCGAGACGAAGGGGATGCGAACAACCTATGGTTCTCCGATTTTTGCTGATTTCGTTCCCGATTTTGATGCGCTGATCGTTGCCCGGCTCAAAGCAGCCGGCGCGGTCACGGTTGGGAAGACGAATACCCCGGAATTTGGTGCCGGTTCGCAAACCTTCAACCCTGTCTTTGGCCCTACCCGCAATCCCTACGATCTGAGTAAGACGTGTGGGGGGAGTAGTGGTGGGGCTGCCGTTGCCCTGGCTTGTGGGATGATTGCGATTGCCGACGGCAGCGATCTGGGCGGATCGTTACGCAACCCGGCCGGCTACTGCAATGTCGTGGGCTTTCGTCCTTCGCCGGGAAGAGTGCCGGTCTGGCCTGACCCGACCCCTTTTCTACCGTTTGCTATCGATGGCCCGATGGCACGCACGGTTGCCGATATTGCCCTGATCTTGCAGGCTATCGCCGGCCCCGACTTGCGAGCGCCGCTCTCGATCAGTGAACCGCCCTCGCTCTTTGCCCAACCACTAGAGCGTGATTTGCGCGGTGTACGTATTGCCTGGAGTCCTGATTTGGGTGGATTACCGGTTGATCTGCGGGTGGCTGAGGTTATCGCTGCCCAACGCGATGTCTTCACCCAGATCGGCTGTATTGTTGAAGAGGCAACACCCGATCTCAGTGATGCTGACGAGGTCTTTCAAGTCATGCGCGCTTTCCGCTACGAACTGACCCTTGGCGAGTTACTGGATCGCGAACGTCACCGCATCAAAGACACTGTGGTCTGGAATATTGAAGCCGGACGCGCCTTAAGCGGGCCGCAAGTTGGGCGAGCTATGCGTCTCCACGCTGCTCTCCTGGCCCGTGTGTATGAATTCATGCAAACCTATGAATTCATCATTGCCCCGGTGAGCCAGGTGCCACCGTTTCCGGTTGAACAACCGTACATTACCGAGATTAACGGGATACCAATGCAGAACTATATTGAATGGATGCGTTCGTGTTACTACATCTCTGTCTGCAACCTGCCGGCCATTTCGGTACCGGCTGGCTTTACCCGCGATGGACTACCGGTTGGGATCCAAATCATCGGCCGTCCACGTGCCGATCTAAGCGTGCTCCAACTGGCGTATGCCTTTGAACAGGCGACGCAACACTGGCAACGCCATCCCCAACTGGCAACAGGGTGAAATTGAGAGTGCTATAATGCAGATGTGCAAACGACATCAGCGCCAGTGAGAATACCACCTGTCTTGGGGCGGCCACAGATCATCTTCTTCTGTGAATTGGAAGGGCCGCCCCTGCTTGAGTTACTTGCTACGCCAGGACTACTCTCATTCCTGGCGGCGGGCGAGTATGGTGTTGCCGTTGCGCTCCACAACCTGTCACACGAGACAGCGCAGGCGATTACGACGCTCAATCAGCATCGGATTCCGGTTATTGCGTGGCTGCTCTTGCCGGCAGAAGAGGGTTTCTGGTTCAACCTGCAAAATTATCCACAGGCCATCGAGCGTTACCGGTCGGTACGGCAGTGGGCACAGGCACACCAGTTGCAGTTCCAGGCCATTGGTCTTGACATTGAACCGCCGTTGGGTGAAGTGATTGCCAGTCGCCGCCGTGGTATTCGTGATATTGCCCGCCGTATCTGGCTGGCGCACGAGAATGTGCTCTACGAGAGTGCGCGTGCTGCCTATATCGATCTGATCGCTGAGATTCATCACGACGGCTACGAGGTTCATACCTACCAGTTGCCACTCATCGTAGATGATCGCCGTGCAGCAACAACGACGATTCAGCGTGCCCTTGATATCGTCGATCTTCCGGCTGATGTTGAGGTGCTGCTTTGCTTTAGCAGCGTTCCCATCAACCAGTTGGGTAACGATCTTGGTGGTGCTCTGATCGATAGTTATGGTCCTTCTGCCGATGCAATTGGGGTCGGATGTATTGTGGGCAGTGCCGTGCGGGCCAGTAGTGCCGAAGATCTGCCACCGTTGACGTGGGATGCCCTGGAACGAGATTTACAACTGGCGGCGCACTATACCGATACAGTCTACCTCTTTTCGCTGGAAGGATGTGTTGAACGAGGGTTATTACCGCGTCTGCAACAGATTGACTGGACAGCAACGCCACGACCTGATGTTAGCCGGCGTTTGCTTGTCAAAAGCCTGCGCGTGCTGCTCCTGGTGGTGATGCTCGCAATGCGCTTTAGCCGTCCACTGCTCGCCTGGTCGGGCTGGATTGTGGCGGCGTTCTTGCTCATTCGCTTACGTCAACAGAAACGCTATGACAACCGATCTTCCTCTTGATGTTGAAACGGCATTACGTGCCGAAATGGTTCTTTGTGGTCGTTTACTCTACGAACGTGGGCTGGTGGTTGCCGGCGACGGTAATCTCTCGGCACGCCTGCCAGATGACACCATCCTGATTACCCCTGCCGGCCTGGCTAAGGGGATGTTGACGGTTGACGATCTACTCGTCATTGACCTCGATGGTCGATTGGTGCGTGGTGCACCGGGCCGCCAACCGTCATCAGAGCGCTATCTCCATCTCTTTGTCTATCGTCATCGGCCCGACATCATGGCGTGTATTCACGCCCATCCGCCTACAGCGGTCGGAGCAACCCTGGCAGGTGTCAGTCTGGCCGAGCCATTATTGCCGGAAGCGCTGATTGCCCTTGGCCCGATCCCAACTGCCCCATACGCACTGACCGGTACGACCGAGATGGGGGCAGCTATTGAGCCATTTGTTGCCGATCATGAAGCGATCTTGCTTGCCTATCACGGTGCCGTAACATACGGCACAACATTACTGCAAGCCTTTCACCGTATGGAGCAGATTGAACACTGCGCACGCACGTTGCTGGCAGCTCATCTGTTTGGGGGAGCACGTCCTTTGCCGCCAGAACGACTCGCCGAATTGCAGGAAGTGCGACGTGCCTTTCGCGCTGCTGGTCGGATTTAAGTGACGAGGAGGATGGTATGAAGCTCTCACCAGCAAAAGTTGAGCAATTAGCTGCAATGCTGGTTGATGTTTTGGCCGAGACAGATGGGGTTTTGTTTCAGGCCAGTGACCCCGAATTGCGGGCAGCGATCCGCGAGATCATGACCGATGAGCTGGAGGTCGAAGATCGCCTGAATGCCGAGGTTCATCAGTTACTGCAAGCGTATAAATACGAGATTACGCAAGGCCGCCTTGATTACGATACCCTCTTTCGGCGTATACGACAGCGGCTGATCACTGAGCGCAAAATTGTGCTCTGATGCTGTGATTCGGCTGTCGTCTGTTTGTTGGGGAAGCCATACATTGCTCTCGTTTGGGCTGCCCTAACAGAAAGATTCGGTATATGTTGCAAATAGAGTCAGATCAGCGTGAACAAACAACTGCGGCAACCGATCTGATGCTGGCTATCGCAGCGCTGGCAGCAATTTGGCGGTTACGCGCAGGTACCGGCTGGCGTGCTCGTGTCTGGCAGGCAGCCTTTGCTCTGCTGGCGGTCAGTAGCCTGCTAGGCGCAATCATTCACGGTTTGCGCCTCTCGGCACATACCCGTGAACGGCTCTGGCAACCGCTGAACGTTCTGCTTGGCTTGACGGTGGCCCTCTTCACCACCGGCGCCGTAAGTGATCGCTGGGGAGAAATGGTCGGACGCCGAACCTTGCCCGTCCTTGCCAGTGCGGCTCCTGCGTTCGCCTGGTTCAGTCGGCGCCTCCAGCGGGGGTTTCTTGCTTTCATTCTGTATGAATTGGTGGCAATGCTCGCAGCATTGAGCATCTACATCGATCTTGCCTATCGTCGGCGATTTCCAGGTGCCGGATTGATCACGTCCGGTATCCTGATCACCATCCTCGCTGCTGCCATTCAAACCAGTTCACTCGAAGTACGGTCAGGTAAGGTTATCATTGATCACAACGGTCTATTTCATCTCGTGCAACTGGTGGCATTACCATTGCTTGTTGAAGGAGTACGTGCCGGGTTAAAACCGGATCGTGATGTATGAGCTATTGGATACGAGCATTTTGTTTCCTGGTAGCCGTGCTGGTCGTTGTTGCGTGTAGCAGTGGAGCAGCACCGGTACGGGAAACCCAAACTGTCGATGGCCTGACGATTACCCTGGAAACGCCTGATCGTCCACGTATCAACACTGCGGTCGATTTTGTTGTATTGCTGCATGATCAGCAAGGAAATGCGATCAACGACGCTTACGTCTATCTCGACCTCGACATGCCGGCGATGCCGATGGGGGTCACGCGACCGGTAGCCACTCCGGATGGGCCGGGGCGCTACTGGGCACGTACTGCATATACAATGGAAGGGTTATGGGAAATTACCGTCGTGGTTGAATGGGCGGCGAACACCTATCGGGCCACCTTTCAGCGCGACGTTCTGCAATAAGATGGAGTTCATCATGACGCGCCAGCATCTTTCTGTGTTCTTGACTGCCACGTTGTTGATGCTCGTTGTGGCGGGGTGTGGTCAACCTGCGGCAGCACCAACCCCTGCGGCATTGCCAATTGCACCGGTGATCGCAGCATCCGAGCTGGTCGTTGGTGTTAATCGCCTTCCGTTTGGTTTACTGCAGGGTGGTGTACCGCTGAACGATCCTGACCTGACCCTCGATGTGACCCTATATTACGTTGGCCCCGGTGGTGATCGCACAAAGCCGGTAGCGACAACCCAGGCAGTGTATCGTGGTCAGGGACTCCCGGTCGGTCTCTACGTTGCCTACGCCACCTTCGACCGGGCGGGTGGTTGGGAAGCCGAAATCACCATTCCGCAAACCGATGGGCCACAGTCTTCGCGTATTCGTCTTGACGTCAGTGAACGTGCGTTCGCCCCGATGGTAGGCGACCGAGCGATCCCCGTGCAGAATCTGACGGCTGCTGATGTGCCTGCACTTGATCAGCTTACTTCTGATCCGCGTCCTGACCCGGACTTCTACCAGATGACGATTGCCGAGGCGATGAAGGCTGGCAAGCCGTTCGTCGTCTCTTTTGCGACACCGGGTTACTGCCAGACAGCGGTATGTGCACCAAATATGGCAGTCCTGAAGCAACTCAAGAGCGAATTCGGTGATCGGGTCAATTTCATTCATGTGGAAGTCTATCCGTACCCATTTGGCGAGTCATTTCAGCAGGCCAGAATGGTCGATGCAATGAAAGAATGGAACCTGCGCACCGAGCCATGGACATTCCTGGTTGATCGCGATGGCATTATCCAGGCCCGGTATGAGGGCGGTATCACGTTTGCCGAACTACGACCGGCGATTGCCCAACTTGCAGAGGGGCAACCGGTCAATCCTGCACCGTAAATAGCGAGCCGAATCCCGCATCGGGCATGATCGAACGTTCGCGCGCTGCGTCCAGAGGAGTCAAAACGGGCGATACACACGTGTCTAATGAATCAAAGATAGCCTGCCATTCGTGCAGCGGTCGTTGGCGAAAAATGTCAGACAGAGCGCTGATCACCATTGGTTGTGCTGATCGATCATATTGGAGTGGGATTAAATCTGGTCGTTCGATAACCGTACAGACACGTTGCCAGAAATGCGCTTCCAGGGCTGCTACGGCCAGATACCGGTGGTCGGCAGTCTGGTAGAGGCGATAACAGGCGAATTGACCGTTGAGCGTATCATCAGTCAAGAGACCGGCCAGGGCCAGGGCAAGGGCAGGCATATTCAGCCACTGCGCAGCACTCAGCAGTGATGTTTCGATCCGCCCGCCGCGATTAGACGTGTGGCGAGCTAACAATCCTGCGAGCACCCCGGCTGCGGCGGCCAGACCACTCACCATATCAGCCGCATGCACTCCTGGTGTGCGCGGATCATCTGCACTTGCAGCGAGAACACCGGCAAGAGACTGGGCATTCAGGTCATGCAACGCCATATGGCGATGAGGGTGTTCAGGTGGTAAACCACTGATCGCCACAATCAGCAATCGGGGATTGGTTTCCAGCAACGTTTCATCTGTCAGACCAAGTCGACCAAGCGCACCGGGACGGAGACCATCGATCAACACATCAGCAGATCGGATCAGATCATACAGCTTCGTCTGGTCGGCGGGTTGACGCAAATTTAGCGTGTAGCATTGCTTTGTGCGGTTCAGGATCGCAAATAGCGGATGCTCACCACTATGATCAGAGGGTGGGAAAGCACGCATTGGGTCGCCACCTGGACGCTCAATCTTCACCACCGTTGCGCCGAGACTGGCCAGCAGCGCACCACACAGGGGGCCTGGAATATAGCTGGCAATTTCAACCACTGACACGCCGTCTAGGATATGCGAGAGTTTCAGCATAGCACCTCATCAATCATGCTTACCCGGATCATCTTCATCGTATCACAACCGTGAATGGTCAAAAAAGTTGTAAAAAATCCATTCAACCGATCAAACGAAGAGGGGCGTTTTATCTCTTTCTGAAGGGATGAAAGTTGATTTTTGAAGACCTCTTGACAACCTACGACCGACGTGCTATACTACGCGAGCTGGAACGAACGAGGTCTCACTCGCAGACAGCGAGGTAGACCAAACAAGTGGAGAGCGAAACCGAGCGAAACGCGCTGAAGACAATTCAGAGACGTCGCCAGGAAACTTCAGTAACGCTGAACTTTCCTGGTTTTGTTTTCTCCGACGTTCCGCGCAAGCACCTTCACAACTGAATGACGAGAATAGCCGAATTAAGCACCACGTCAATTCGGTGAAGGGAAGCAGCGAAATGCTGTAACTCAACACCAACAATGTAGAGTTTGATCCTGGCTCAGGACGAACGCTGGCGGCGTGCCTAATGCATGCAAG
>FWWL01006885.1_pt1 | contig 15551 bp, 24 predicted proteins | sample 2228331 | NCBI WGS metagenome assembly FWWL01 (sample SAMEA103939775, study PRJEB20133) | metagenome
GTCAGGCTGGGCTGTGAGCCTGAGGAGCAGGAGATCCGGGAAAGGCTTAGCGGGCTGCCGGATAGCGAGTTAGCCATGCATACCGGCAGCTCGGAGTTCATTGCCCATCTATCGGCGGTACAGGTCTACGCGCTGGATAAAGAGGACGCGGACCACCTGTGGAACCTGCTAAGAGACCGGCGGGAGGTACGCGGGCTATGACCACCAGCGAGAAGGCGGGCTGCCTGTTCTTTCTTATCTGGTTCATCATCCTGATACTGGCGCTGCTGCCTCTGATGTTAGGTCTGGACTTTTGAGGATTTGAGGAGCGGTATGGCAAACGCACATCTCGAATTTGAGCCTCCAACCACCCTGCACATGATGTGTGAGGTGGCCCCGGAGTTTGCCGTCACGATAAGCATGAAATTCGCGTGGGACGCCCTGCAGGAGCTATTCATCCATCCCGGTTCTGCGCCGGACGGCGCCCCCGTATATGTGACTGTGGAGCTCGAAGCGTTACGGGTCACCACACCGGAGAGAACCATCGATCTGGACCCTGTGCATCTGCTGTTTGGGCTTGTCGAGTACAACGATGTGCTCCAGGAGCTCCTCGTCGTGTACGAGGGCGACAGGGCGTGGTTGCGCGCGCTCATTGCAAGCGGGGGTCAGCACTTCGAGTTTGACGCCCCGCTGGAGGCTGTTGCCGAGCCGATCAGGCGCTATGCCAGCATCATACAGCGAGGTATCGTTGATGCACAGGAAGGAGATACTCCACAGGCTCCTGCTTGAGAGACGAGCAGGTGCACCTTCGACCTGATGGTCGCGCTGTACGAGCGTGGGCCGGTGGTTCACAGCAGCAGCGCAGGCCGACGGTCGTTCCTGAAAGTGCTGAACCGGACCTTCCTGTAAGAGGCTTGGGATATGACAGGATATACTCCATGAGTGTGAGAGACGCGCAATCCGATGGAGGCCACAGCTTTACTGCATACATGGGGGGGGGTATCCAGCAATGCGCTACACCTCTTCACCTCTCAACATGAGGTTACTGTACTCCCACACCGGCGAACCGTTTGATACGCAACGGTGTATGCTGCGTCTGCGTGAGACCACGATGCAGCTCATACGGAGGGTGAACCCCCTCTGCCGCCGGGTCATGATACGTTATGGTCTTATCTCACGACCCGGTGTATCGATCCCTCTCAATCTGGACGAGGTGAGCTACTTCGTGAATGGCAGCTGGCAAACTGCCGAATCTCTGTTTGCCGCCGACGACGAGACGCTCATACCGGAGATGGTATATCTCGAGGTGATCGGCACCAACTATGCCACCCTGCGCTTCCAGGCCGAGGGGATGGAAGCGGAATCGCAGCTACTTCTTGATGAGCTGGAGCCAAACGATGGTACGGATCAGGTTTGAAGAGGTGCTTTTCAACCTTTACGATAACGACATCACGTTTGAAACGTACGTCTACGATGTACTTCTGGACCAGGAGCTTTCTGAATACATCCGCAGCGTCTACCTGGCCATGGTGAGATACAACCAGGGCTTCCACGCCAGTGTGACCATCACCCTCAAGCCCGAGGCTGTGGAGCCCATATTCATCCGTGAAGACGGACGGCCGTTCAAGCCAAGTTCCAATCCGACGTTGCCCAACCTGTACCGTCTGGCGATATACCAGGACGGTATGTCGCTGGAAGCTATCCTGGAGCAGTTCGGCAACGTGAAGGGGGGTCTTTGTTCGATGATTGTGGGGTGGCACAGGTTGGGCTGGCACCCATTGCAGGAGGCGCTCGTTCGTGACTGAAATCTGGCGCGAGCTGACCCGTTGCGATTGGTTGACCGCCGAGTCGCGCTGGGCGCTCATGTTCTGTGAGGGTCCGGAAGATGACAACCCCCAGGGCGCAGCCCCACTGCAACGCACGGAGTACCTTGCGGGCAGAGTGAAACGCAGGGTACACACGGCGTTCGGGAGGGGCAGGTACATCCTGGGCAAACAGGACCACGCGGTATTGAAGCAGATCAGGCCTTCAGCTGCCACGCAGCCCCTGCCGATCCTGGACCTGTACGCGCTCTGGGAAGAGGTATCGGAGTACCTGCGTCAGTACTGCCTGTCGAGTGACGATCTCCGGTCCGACGTGCTCACTGCCATCTACCACTGGGGTCCCCTGCCTGACCCGGCTTTTGTGAGACTTCTCAGTGCGGTCTACGCCAGGCATACTGTGCTGCTTGGCGACCTGATCAACTACGGGGTTATAGAGGAGTGGGCAAACGAACCACACGCGGTGGTGACCACCCACAGGGGCGAGGTGCTACTGTACCACCTGCGGGGTGATGAGGCCCTGGTACAGCACTGGTACCCGCAATGGCACTTCACCGTACGCCCGTTCAGGTGGCATCCGCTCTGCACGGACGAGCCCGACCTGTACGCACTTGCCAGGTCAAAGGGCCTGGTGCACCCTATCCGCACAGAGATCAGCAGAGCATGGGGTATCAGGCCGAAGTGCTGCGGCAGGAGGTTGACTCTGGAGGACCTGGTGGTGCAGCTGGCCACCTCTGTGGTGGATATACCCGTACAGTCCGTGCTTGCCGGTGCAGAGTTCAGCACGGTCGTGGTGAACCTGCGCTGCATTCCTTACAATCTGCCCGTAGTAAACGGTAAGTTCGTACCTGTTCGGGACTGGACCGTGCAGGATGGGTATCTGAGAGGTGCGCTTTACACCCCCGGCAGCAGCTCCCGGCAGGGTATACTTGCCACAGTGGGACATTGCGACCCGAACGGGGATGCTCAGGCGGTTCTAACAGCCATCGGTGCCGACGCCTGGCTGACCCTTCAGGAGTGGTATGGTAACTCAGGTGCCGGAGAAGGCTGTCTGCCGGGCATGGCCCGGCTGTATCGCTACTACCGGAGGTACCTGCAGGTCAGTGCGGGTGTGCTGAGGGGATGATTTGAATGCAGTTCTGTTATCCTGATCTCGCGGTTTAGAAGGACATGAGGGAGAAAGCACCAGTGCGTACAGAGTACGTCAGGGAAGGACACAGGTTCAAGACCTTCGCCTTCAGGGATGACCACAGCGCCTGTGTGGCAACCTACAGGATGATGTTCTATCAGGACAGGATGGAAGCGGACTGCTACGTCGCATTTACTGAGAACCCGAAGAGTTACGGAGCGACGCTTCCTGACGTAGAGACCCTGTGCTGGCACGGAATCGACGTGCTGGAGTGGGTCGGGCTTGAGCTTCGCTACATCGAAGAGGATGCAAGCCTCATCAGAGAACTCGAGAGGTTCAGCGGCCAGGCCAGCCGCCGGGACTGGATTGCACTTAGCTTTTCAATCCGGCCCGCGGTTGCGCAACATATTAGCACGTGCAGGGACGCGCAGATACCTGACGGGCTGCATGTGTTATCGCCCGAGCCTCTCAACCTGTTTTACGTGTGCCTGAAGGGCACCAATATCGACCCTGAGACCGGCAACAGTCAGGCAGTAAATCCCGATTCCCCGGGCTCCACCGTGCAGTTTGGGAAGCCCGTTCTTCACCTTGGTGCTTGCAACGGCCAATTCTACCTGTGCCTGCAAAATGTAATCATCGACCCGGTCGAGCTGCTCGCACCTGTGGCCACGAACACCTGCATCTTGTTGCCCTCAGACTTCATCGTGTCCATAGGTTCCGTAGCGGAAGCCATCGATCGGGCACTCTTAATGTGAGGTGAGACGTGCAAAACCTGCCACTCGCTCAGAAAAACGACCCGGCTTCCAGCAAGGTGGTTATGTTCGACGGGTCCAGTTTGAACGGACAGGCCACCATCGGGTGCGTGTTGCTCAAGAACGGTGTATCCGTGCTGGAGGTTGGCATGCCGATAGGTAAGGCCACCTGTAACGAGGCTGAGTATTTTGCTGCCATTCTGGGCCTCAGCATTGCCGCCGCTCTGGGCTGGCATGAGTGTACCCTGCAGGGCGATTCTCAGCTGGTTATCAAGCAGGCGCGTGGTGAATGGCAGGCTAACTCACCGAACCTGTGCAGGCTGCGCGACCATCTGCTGAACATAGCCAGGACACACGGCATGTATGTTCGGTTCGAATGGATCCCACGTGAGAAGAACCGGGCAGCAGACAGGCTGGCGGCACAGGAGCACCTCATCTGATGACTGGAGGTCGGCATGGAGGATGTTCTGTACCGGTTCCGGCAACTGGTCCACCGGATGGACGACCACGAGCTGAGCGGTTCTTTCATTCACATCGGGTCAGGGTTCTACGTCCTGCTGGAGAGCTATGGCGATATCGGTACCGGCCTTTTCATTGTGCAGGTGTGTGGCGGTGTCCGCCACGTGGATATCAGGTTTTTCAGGTGTGTCAGGGGTGCTGCGGGCACCAGGTTCAGGCTGAGCGTGCCTGAGGAGGAAGATATCCCTCATCTTGTGAGTACCTTACAGTGGCTCTGGCTGTACCTTCAGCTCATGCGCCGTCAGGAATGCGGTATCTGAGGGAGGTGGAACATGGTCTTTTGTCCTTTTTGCAAATCGGAGAACACGCTTTTCAGGATAGTGGGTCCGTTTTATCAGTTCTTAGCGGTTAAGGAGCTGACCGTCGAATCGGATCAGGTCACCGTATCCACCGACCCGTTTGGTGACCTGCGTTATCTCAGGGAGGTCAAACCCCGCTGGCTTGACCACGAAGCCTACTGGTGCTCTGCGTGCAAGCAGCTCTTCGAGAAGGACGCCTATATCTCCCCCTACACAGGCAAGCCCTTTGACCCGGACAATCTTATCACTCCCGAGAATGCGCCGGATTTTGATGAAGGCGACTGATGCTGTTTTTGCCGTTATCTGATTTAAAGTCCTGCCTTCCGATCCCTGCCAATAGTACCTGTGTACATCGTGCAGAAGGTGCCCTGGAGGCATCTGGGGAGGAGGGCTTTCTTGATGTGTACAGACCGGCGCGACGACCATCTGGATCGTCAGATAGATGATCTCTTCTATCGCTACCGCTGGCTCATCCATCGTATTGCCTCTCAGATGGAGGACCAGTATTATGACCGTGAAGAGGTGGAGCAGATAGGGCGGATCGCTATCTGGCAGACGCTGGAGGTGCTTGAGCGCAAGCCGGGTTATGCGTTTGGCACGGTGTTCGGGTTGAGGTTCCGGCAGTGTTTGAGGGACTGGTACAGGCAGATATCCGGGCCGGTGGTGCTCACGGCAAACAAGTATGAGCGCTGGCAGTGGCGCCGGGCCAACATACACTCTTCGTTCTCGCTGGATGCGTTGTTACCCGATGAAGACGATCCTGACGTCACCCTGAAGGACACTTTGCCTGACGACAGCAACGAGCTGCACCGGCTGGAAAGGGAGATGGTCGCAGGGCAGTTCTGGGACGCCATCCGGTCGTTACTCAGTCCCTTACACTACCAGGTGCTTGAGCTCAAGTTCCGTGGTCGGGACGAGCCTCTGGATAGTGCCACGGTAGGCAAGATGATGGGTATCAAAGAGAACTACGTCAACAGCATCGTCTGGAAGGCCATAGATACTATCAGAAACAGGTTGAAATCCCGTCCCGACCTTGCCGAGCTGATGCGCGACCTGCTGAGCGACCCGCCTGCGGTGGACTGGTACTTTGGCCACCACCACATCGACTTAGAGGGTATCTATCCATGGCCACATCTTTGTGCTGAACCTGCCAATAAGCGATAAAGGCTGAATCCACAGGATGGCAGGCATGGAGTACGATGTGGATATTGACGGTCTTCTGGTGAGGCACGCGGGTCTCATCCACCGTATCGCGTCGCAGTTTGAGCCCTGGGGTTACGACCGCGATGAGGTGGAACAGATCGGCAGGATAGCCATCTGGAAGGCGCTGGAGGTGCAGCGTCAGAAGCCGCAGTATGCTTTTACCACGTTGCTCGGGTACCAGATGAAGCGTGCGATGGCGGAGTGGTATCCATCGGTATCCGGCGTGTGCACGGTGCCCAGGTTCATTTACGACCGCGATCCACAGGTGCGCGCTCTCAATGTGAGCCTGAAGGAATCGCTGGACGAGCCTGTGGTTACCGAGGAAGGTAAAGAAGTCAGCAAGTACGATCTTTTTGAGGACCCTTATCCTTACATTGCCCAACTGGAGCTTCAGCTTGGGCTTGCTGTTTTCTGGGACTATCTCCGGTTGATTCTGACCCCGGCGCAGTATCGTGTGGTTGAGTCGATGTACCGCGGTCGGCAGGAGCCTCTGGAGGCTCCTGAGGTAGCGCAGCTGCTTGGTCTGTCGCCGTGGACGGTGCGGGCGATGCACCAGAAGGCGATAAAGCTGCTGCGTGAGCATTGCCGCAACAACGCCGGTTTCCGCAGCCTTCTCATCTCTTTGATGGAGGATCTGCATGTCTGAAGAGCCTGACATCGATGCACTTCTCAGGCGTCACCGTCCGCTTATCCACATGATTGCGCGGCGCTGGCACTGTGGACGGATAGATGCTGAAGAGATAGACCAGATAGGTCGGCTGGCCATCTGGAAGAGCCTTCTGGTACTGCAGGAGAAGCCGCAGTACCAGTTCTCCACGATTCTCTGTCGGATGGTCAAGCATGAGCTGCGCGACTGGTACAGAGGTATTTGCGGGGTACTCACGCTGCCGCGTCGTGTGTATTCCAACGACGCCACAGCGCGCAACGAGAACCTGTTTTGCGGTATCTCGCTGGACGATGAGAACAACGCATGTCTGCATAACAGCCTCATTGCCGCAAAGGACGAGCTTGCGGAGAGCGAGTGGCGGCTGAGCTGTGACGCATTCTGGCGATGTGTGAAAAGCCTGGTAACGGAGCAGGAATATGCGCTGCTGGAGTTTTTGTATCGTGGACGCAGTGAACCTGCCCGGCTTAAGGACGCAGCGCGTGTCTTCCGGTTGAGTGAGACGCGTATCGGTCAGATCCACAGGTCGGCTATTCAGAAGATTGCAGGTTTTTGCCGACGGAACGCGAGTTTCAAACAGGCGTTGGTGGACATGTTGAGTGGGTGAGATTCCGCCACGTTATGGGTGGAATCCCACCGTTGCAGGAGGGTAGTGGATGTACGAACGGATTGAGGAGATACCGATCTTTGATCGGGTGCGTTATGCACGTGCTCTGTCCAGAGTGAACCCGCAATGGGCGAGCAAGCGGTGCGTGCTGGCGCTGGCCAACCTCATGGAGTGGGTTCCCGTCAAGCATCCTGCTGGCTTTGTGGCAGGCATGTCCTGTCAGGAGTTCCTGGAGTTTTTGAGCCATCTGTTGCCGTCGTTCTCTCCGGAAGAGCTGCAGAAGCTCAGCGAGCCAGAGCTTGCGGCAGCACTTTTGAAATCGGGTTGAACTCGGTTGCGGACATCGGCTGATATGAAGCGGTCGGACACTCAGCATGGTGCTCAGCACATAGTGAGCATGTTTTCAGCGCTCGTTCCGGACCCGTCCTGGTCGTTTGAGGATCTCACACCCTCACAGACGAACTATCTTACACACGGCTATCATCGCTACCCTGCCAAGTTCATTCCTCAACTTGTGGAACGCTTGCTGGACGAGTATGTTGGCGACACGTCGTTTGACGTGCATGTGAACGACCCTTTCATGGGTAGCGGCACCACGGCCGTTTGCGCTCTGGTGCGTGGTTACAGGGTAAGCGGTACCGATGTGAACGTTGTCTCCAACCTTATCACGCGGGCTAAATCGACGCCCATTGAACCTGAGTATCTCAAAGCAAGGGTATCTGAGTTCTTTATATCGCTGGATAACAGTTCGAGCCTGTTTGGCAGTCCTGTAGATCCGGTGGTTCCAGATGAGCCGCTGATTGAGTACTGGTTCGCTCCTGACGTACGGACAAAGCTCGGCAGGATGCTCGCTCTCATCTTGAGGGAGCCGGACGAGCGTGTCAGGCGGTTCCTGCTGTGTGGATTCAGCCATATCCTGAAACCCTGTTCCTACTGGCAGACCGGGAGTGTGAAACCGGCACGGAAGAAAGATAAGGCAATACCTGATCCCTACGAGCTGTTTGAGCAACATATCGCCAGAATGATGCACGGCAACAAAGAGCTTTACGAGGTAGTTCCGGAACATGTGAGGGAGGATCCTGAGTACTATCTGAACGTCGTGCAGGACCAGGCGTTTCATCAGCCCTGCCGGTCCGGCACGGTGGATATCCAGATTACCTCAAGTCCTTACGTAACCTCTTACGAGTATGCGGATCTACACCAGCTGAGCCTTGCCTGGCTCGGCAAAACGCTGGGTCAGTTCCAGGACCTGCGCAGCTATCGCAAACAGTTCATCGGTACAGCCGCCAGGGTGGAGCGCTCCGATTACTTTTGCAGTCAGATCGCCCGCCAGGTTGTGGATGCACTCATGGAACGTGATGTGAAGCTGGCGCAGAGTGTGGCAGTCTACTTTGCTGACATGGAGCGCTGCTTCAAAGAGACACACCGTATTCTCAAGCCTGGTGGTATCGGCTGTTATGTTATCGGCAACACCACTCTCAGGGGCGTTGAGGTTCAAAGCGCACAAATCTTTGCCGAGACGGCGCAGCTAATAGGGTTGGATGTGGTACGCATCATCAGACGCATCATTCCCAGTAAGGTGCTGCCCCAGACAAGGGACAGCAGTACGGGCAGGTTTGCCGGTGTATCCGACTCGGACGTTCAAGCCTACCCTGAAGAGTACATCATCGTGCTGAGGAAGCGATAGCCATGTATGTGAGCAGTGCATTGCATGTAGACTACCCCTGGGCAGGTCCCAGGCCTGTGGAGAAGGTGAGGCTTCGGCTGGATGAGCGTCGTTACCGTCAGCTCCAGAAGCTGATGCAGATAGCGGAAGAAGCCTCTCACGCTATCCAGGAAGAGGTGCAGTGCCTTATTGTATTGCGTGGTGACGAGGTGGAGATACTGCACGACGGAGAGTGGGTGCCGATGAACACGCATCTTTTCTACGACTGGCCGTTGCTGGCCGAGCTTGCCGTTGGCGCTACGGGCGGGTTGCACATCGCACTCGATTCCGATGTCACCGTCATGACCACCGTAACGAACATCTCGGACCTTGAGTTGCAGCCTGATGGTAAATGACCACGGCTGACCGGTGCTGAGCGCGAGCGCTCTTTTTACCGATACCTTTTCCACAATGGGAGCTCTGGTCAGGATGCAAACACATAACCTTTCAGACACGCTGGCAACGCTGATAGTGTGGACGTTGCTGGCGTTTTTGTTCACAGGTGCCTTCTACGTGCTGTTTGTGGCGCCGCCGCCGGCAGCTTTTGCGCCCCCTGTATCCATACATGCTGTTGCCACAAGTCCGCAGGATTATGATGGGCGGCACATTGCTGTGGTGGGCACGGTGGTAACGATATCGCTTAACGAGCCCGAGGGTACGGTTATCGAGGTGGCAGGTGCTGAGCACTCACGTATCTGCGTTTTGCTGCCGGGCAAGCAGCAGGTGGAGGTGGGTATGCACCTTTTTGCAGCAGGTAGATTCGGCACCGCAGTGGTCGGAGACCTTGAACTTGTGCATACGCTGGATTGTCGGCAGGGCATCTTCGAGCTGCGGCCCTGATCGAGAATACATGGAGGTGATCCCATGATAGGCACCATCATCGGCTGGAGTATCCCCAACACCTGCACCAGGCGGGACGTGGTGGAGGTGTCCAACACGCTTAGCATGAACATCTACGGTTCCTATCTGCGCAACGATGTCGCCAACCGTATCGCTCAGCATCTCAACATGCAGCCAAAATCGCCCGGCTATTTTGTGGGCAGGCACAAAGACTACCCGCGCGCTGTATGCGTGTATGAACAGCGCAACGGTGGTCAGACGGCGCGTGCCGAGGTGAAGCTCGTTATACGGATGCATCCGGATAATCCGTATGATGTAGACATCTTCGGTGACCCGCGCATCACCAACCTGGTGAAGGGCATGCAGTTCACCTATTCCGGTACAGCCATCGGCAACGCCATTGCCAGGTATCTGATGAACTACGGTGCTATCCGCGTACGGCGCAGTGGAGGCACCTACTTCGTGCCGGAGCACTATCGCTTCGCGCTTGACAGGGCGCTGGAAGCCATTGCAAAGGTCGGCGGTGAACGCACCATCTTCTACGTAACGGGCCATCCGGATGAGCAGGAATCCATTGTCCAATCATTTTTCCAGCATCTGAACTCTCTGGTTCAGGACTTCACCCGTCGACTATCTGAGGTCAAGACGCAACGCGGGCTGGAGAGCCTGGCCCGTAGCGGTGTGCTGGAATCCCTGGACACCCTCAGGGTGTATGGTGAGATCCTGGACCGCTATTCGGATGACATCAAGCAAGCGCTGGCTCAGGCAAACAATATCATTACCAACCAACTACGCAATGCCCAGCTGAGGGTGGTTGAGTCTGGTAAGTCCGACCCCTTTGTACCCACTCCCTCTAAGAACGTACAGAATCTCGTCCTGCCCATCTGAGGAGATCGGGGATCTATGCGCTACATTCTACTGGACCTGGCCTATTCTTATTCCAGCAGGAGTGGGACTGTCAGATTGCACGCACCCTACGACGGTCCGGACAACCCTCGAGTTGTCAGTCGGACCGCCTGCGACCTGTACTGGAATCTGCAGGCCAGGCTGAAACGCATCAAGATAGACGCCGGTACGCACTACATTGCAGAGCCGGGCACTGTTGCTGAGCTGTACATCGTGGCACACCAGTTGGGGCTACCAGAACTCTTCACCTGGCTTGACAGCAGTCTCAGCCTCAACAAAGACCACGGCATGCACAGGCTGGATGGTATCAGCTTTTGTCGCGGCCTGAGCGGTCTATCTGAAACGCCGGAAGGCATTCCTTACGAAGAGTTCATGCGACGCGTAGATCAGGTAGACGCGTGGCGACCGCCAAACCCAATGACAGGTTGCCGTGATGTTGTACGGGATTTGCAGGTGTTGCATTACCCCGATTGCCCACTCACGATTCATCTTGCCGGTCTACCTCGCGGGCTGCGACCCGTGTGTCCAACCTGCAACAAACAGGGTAGTCGCCTCTACCTGTTACACGTGGACACCAATACCGATCGTGAGCTTCTTGGGTTTCATGACGGCTTACCTGTTGTGGAGCGCATGCCCCACCACAGATTAGGGCATGCGCTGTTCTACTGTGGCTATTGCTTTCATACCATCAATAAGTCCTATCTGGACGATTGGCACAATCGCCATTTCAGCATCGTTCGAGGACTAATGACCCTTTAGACGGAGGAGACATCGCCGTGAACTTCGTCAATCGCTCTGATGAGATACTGATGCTCCATGTGGGTTACCTCATTGGGGAGCACTGTCTGCTGCTGGGGCCGCCTGGTACCGCAAAGACCGCGCTGGTGCAGGAGTTCGCGCAGTGTACCGGTGCGAAGTTCTTCCACCGGCTGCTCACTGCGTTCTCCACGCCTGAGGAGGTGTTAGGCCCTGTGGACCTGGAGGCGCTGCAGCGCGGCGAGTACCGGCGCGTGGTCGAAGGCTTCCTGCCCACCGCAGAGGTAGCCTTCCTGGACGAGGTGTTCAAAGCCAACTCCGCCATCCTGAACGCCCTGCTGGACGTGATGGAGTACCGCAGGCTCTTCATCAGTCCTTCGCAGGAGCTGCAGCTGCCTCTGAAGATGATGGTCGGGGCGAGCAACGAGTATCCGGAGGACAGCACACTCGCTGCGTTTGCCGACCGCTTTCTCCTGAGAAAAGTGGTAGAATATGTACCGGACACCGACTTCGAGAGGTTGCTGAAGGCGGACGGCGAGCCTGTGCAGGTTCAGCGGCCCGGAATAGACTGGAGCAGCGTCGATTTAGAAACCGTTATACCGTTGCTATCCACGTTGCGCACAGCGCTTCGTCAGCGTGGTATGATACTCAGCGACAGGCGCTGGGTGAAGTCCTTGAAGGTGGTCGCTGCGCACGCTGCCATTGCTGGCAAGACCGTGGCTACGAACGAGGATGTGCTGGCCTTGCGCTGGCTGTTGCCACCCGTAGCGGTTGGTGAGCTCACACTGGACCGTGCGGAGCAGTTGCTGTACGATGTAGCGGTACCGGAGGTGGCTCAGGCACGCGAGGTGCTCAAGGAACTGGAGCGCACGTTCGCCGAAGTGGATAGCATGCAGAAGGCGATAGAGTTCATCGCGCGTGCAGATAACGTGCTCAAATCCATCAAATCGGCAGGCGATTCCGTGGCGCCATATCGTACCCGATTGCTGGAGCTCCGTGACGCTGCCTTACACCGGGTCACGTCTGGACTTACTGTCGACAGTTAGTGCAGGTACAACGAACGAGGGAACGGAAGGACAGAACCCTGTGCTTTTGTCCTTCCTGCGAGGTCAAAAATGTACATACCGATAAGGTATGTACAGTCATTGAAACATTGAAACATTGAAACATGGAAACCAAGGTCAAAACGAAGCAAACATGGAGTTCAAAACGGTAGAGCAGTATGCTCAGGAGGTACTGGCCGAGTACCTGGCCAGTAACAGTCTCATGGTAGCCACGCTCGGCATGAAGCTGGAGCTCTGCTACAACCGTAACAAGGACCGGTTGGCGGCGATACTGCGGGAATGCCATGACTATGCCAGGTCGCGTTATCGTGAGGTACCGGACATCCCGGTAATGGAATCGCACAAGCAGGCCGCATCGGAGTTCCTGGCCCGTGCAAGGGATCTGCTTAAGGACTTCTGTGAAGAGTGGCCGTCTCCAGAAGGGCCGCCGTCTCCAGAGTACGAGTTAGAACGCGCCCTGCTTGCTGCTATCAAACAGGTCAGTAGTCGTGGTGTCACCATCAAGCGGCTCCACAGGTCGTTTGGGTATTACCACAGGCGGTACCGCCCGCGCAGTATCTATCGGCGGCTGGAGGACCTGCTGATCGCCACACCGGTGCTGTGGACCAACCCGTTAGCCATCCAGACGCAGTTCTCGAACAGTCCCATACTGGTCACGGATATTGCTGTCGACCTGTTACGTCTGATAGACGACATCAATCTGAAGGTATCTCCGCATCCGGCGGTATGGCGTGTGCTGCGGGCTACGGTCAGGTCTCTGGACATCAGCAAAGCGCCTGTCGAGGTAGCCGAGCCAATAATGCGGTACCTACAGATACTGGGGGCGCTTCTGACAGATGGCGAAGGATGACCACGTTGTACATGCCCATAGGGTATGTACAGTCATTGAAACATTGAAACAAACATTGAAACAAACCAAAGGTGGATGAAGATGATGACCTTTACCTGTCCTCAATGCGGCTCCGACGTGCTTGAAGTATGGACCGCGCTGACGGCGTTCTACGTACTGGAAGAGATCCCGATGAACGGGGACCGACCGGACTTCGTGGAGATAGTCCGTACGGTCGAGCCGTGCTTTAATGATGAGCAGCTCCTGCACTACGAGTGTGGAGGCTGTGGCCACATCATCAGGCCGGAAGAGATCGCGCAGTATCTACAGTAAAATCGAAGACAGTTTGGTCTTGCAAATGGAATACCGTAGCGCACATTCCCAACGGGAATATGCCCTTATATGGCAAGCCTCCACACGGTTCGCGCACGAGCTGGTAGAGGGTTACCTTCAGGATTGTAACCCTCTACCGAACCGGATGGACTGTTTCACCGCCCTTTACGACAGAGACCTGGAATATGTGCCGAAGCCGGAGGACCCCCTGTGGCAGCGCACCGTACGCGATGTGCTGGAGACGGAGCTGGCCAGGTCCATGCGAGAGAAGTCCGTGCTGAGCCCCTACGTCAGCGCTGCCGCCACGCCCACTCTCCTGCAGGAGGCGATGAAGGCGTACGAGAAGCTGAAGCGGGCAGAGCAGGAACAGAACGACCGGCGCAAACAGCAGCTGATGGCCGGCTACCGTCAGCAGGTGCTTAGAGCAGCAGCGCAGGCGGAACAGGCTGCGGAGTCGGCGGACCGGCTGCGTTCCTTTGTGAAGCAGCAGGGCGACGAAGACCCCACATGGCTTCCGTTGGCGTTTGAGCTGCAAAAGGACCAGCGTCTGCTGGAGCTTGCGCGCACCATCCTGGAGTGGTACACTGCCGAGGACGCACGGGCAGGTCAGATCAGACGGCGTGAGGTACAACGCGCTGTCGTTCCAGTGGGTATTACCACGGGCAGGGAAGTGGAGGCACTGCTGCCGCAGGAACTGATGCTCATGAAACATGCACCCTTGCTGTTTGCCAGACGCTACATCGAGGGTCAGCTGCTGCAGTACGACCGCAACTTCCCTGTTGTTGTGCCTTCGGTTACAAACCTGCTGGTGCTGGTGGACGAGAGCGGCAGTATGGCCGATATAATGCATACGGTGAAACAGCTCGTATGGCTCATCAAGGAGCGCACAGAACGTGAAGGTGGCAGCTGTTGCATCCTGAGGTTCTCGACACAGGTGGAAGAGGTTACCGACCTTGAGGCGTTCCTGTCAGGCTTCATGAGCGGTGGTACCGACTTCGATGTGGCGCTCAGGGCAGCCTGTGATATGCAGCCGTATGACAGGCTGCTGTTCCTGTCTGACGGCATCGCCACCGTAGAGGAATCCACTCTGCAGCAGGTTCGTGCGCGCTTCCGCGAGCTGTTTGCCGTTGGCTTCGGCGGTGCTGGAGCCATCCCTGAGATAACACCGCACTACCTGGTAATCTGAAGGAGGTAATCCCATGTGGCTCAGAACGGAATACAACGGTGTCATAAGGTTCACCGACATAAACAAAGTGGAGTGCTTTGTTATCAGCAAAGACCACAACAAAGCGCTGGTTAAGGCCTGGCTATCCACGGAGGACTTCATCGTGTCCGAGTTCCCCAGTGTGGAGCAGGCGGAGCAGTTTGTGCGTCATCTGCTCAGAAAAGTTACCGGCAAGCCCACCACCAATGCCGACCGCTATATGCACATGGCTGACGATGACGACGTATAACGGGCATCAGGCGCCGTACACAGCTCATACCGTCCTTATGCTACGCATACGGGATTCGCGCAGGATAATCCCTGTGCCAATATAGAGACTGAGGCTTAGCAGGAGGGGACGGTATGAACATCATTGTGAACTACAGAAACGACGATGACGGCTGGCGCTCTGTGGTGGTAGAACCCGGCTCTATGGAGATCGAGAGCTTCCGATCTGCCGTTGCAGCGGCGCTTTCCGAAGGGCGGTTTGTGCCCTCTCGGGTGGGTCTGCCCGGCGCTGATGCCTGGTACGAGATCCGTCCGGACTGGATACTGACCACGAACAATCCGGCGACGGTGGACTTTACGGCAGAGGAGCTTGTGGAGCGCTTACGCAATCCTGAAAGCAACTGCCCTGCGCCGGTAGAGCAAACTGTAACCCAGCCTGAACCCATTGCTTGCAGTTCGGTATCCTCTGGCGGTCTTGACATGGAGGAGGAGCCGTGTATAGAATCCTTTAAAGACGGCTCCGAATCAGAGGAAGGCGACAACCTCGGCGCCGATGCTGATTTGGAGCACGCGCAGCACACGCAAAGCCAGGGCTCCGAGGCCGCCGAGGACAGCTTAAGATCTCTGTTGAGCAGGCTGTTCCCAGGCGGTTGAAAAGCCTGGAACGGAGCCTTTTTTGAGATGTGTGGTGGGGTGAGCCCGTTCTGATACCTT
>FWWL01007126.1_pt1 | contig 15550 bp, 11 predicted proteins | sample 2228331 | NCBI WGS metagenome assembly FWWL01 (sample SAMEA103939775, study PRJEB20133) | metagenome
TTGCCGTGCACAAGCCTGTGGAGAGGAAATTGTGGGCAAGCCGCATTTGCCCTCTTGCGATTTTTCGGACCGGCTTTTTTCCGCGCGTCGCGCCGCCTCGGTCCGGTTGCATCAGCGACGAGTGGAATCCCACGCGCGACGAACGGTTGGCCTAATTAACCATTTACCCTCTTGCGCCGGAATCAGGAAACGGCACTATAGGTAGTGGGGCATGCGGACGGGGCATACCAATACCAGTGGTTCAATCGAAGCGCGGGGGCAGACATCGGCTTCCACGTCAAGGGCGTTTTACCCCTTTTCGACGCATCACTGGGGATAAGTTTTCCCCCGTCGCGGGCCACAAGATGCTATACGGGACGCTTGCGCCCCGAGTCGAACAATTGCGGAACAAAGTTTCCCATCAACGGTCTTACGGGGGCGTCATGGATTTCAGAGATACGGGCAAGGGTAGCGCAGACGATATGGGTGAAGCAGATGTACTGGACGCAGCCGCAAAGACGGATTCGGGCGCAAAAATCGCGTCGGGCGAGGCCAATTCTGCGGAAATGGCGCTGATCGCCATGGCCGCCACCCAGGCTGCTGCCGCCGCCAAGCCCGCAGAGGCTCTGGACAGCAAGGCCGTCGCCGCGCGCCGGTTCCATGTCGTGACCGACAAGAGCCGCGATGTGCTGCTCACCGATTTCGGCAAGGAGACGCTGGAAGACCGCTATCTGCTGCCCGGCGAATCTTATCAGGACCTGTTCGCGCGCGTGGCGGATGCCTATGCCGACGATCAGGAGCACGCCCAGCGGCTCTATGATTATATCTCCAAGCTGTGGTTCATGCCCGCAACACCGGTGCTGTCGAACGGCGGCACGGGCCGGGGCCTGCCGATCAGCTGCTATCTCAACAGCGTCGATGACAGCCTTGAGGGCATCGTCAACACCTGGAACGAGAATGTCTGGCTCGCCTCGCGCGGCGGCGGCATCGGCACCTATTGGGGCAATGTGCGCGGCATCGGCGAGCCGGTCGGCCTCAATGGCAAGACCAGCGGCATCATTCCGTTCGTGCGCGTGATGGATTCGCTGACCCTCGCGATTTCGCAAGGTTCGCTGCGCCGTGGCTCGGCCGCCTGTTATCTCGATGTCTCGCATCCGGAGATCGAGGAGTTCCTCGAAATCCGCAAGCCTTCGGGCGATTTCAACCGCAAGGCGCTGAACCTGCACCATGGCGTGCTGCTGACCGACGAGTTCATGGAAGCGGTGCGCGACGGCGCGGACTTCAACCTGAAGAGCCCCAAGGACGGCAGCGTTCGCGGCACGGTGAATGCGCGCGCGCTGTTCCAGAAGCTGGTGGAAACGCGCCTCGCCACCGGCGAGCCCTATATCGTGTTCAACGATACCGTGAACCGCATGATGCCCGCGCATCACCGCGAACTCGGCCTCAAGGTCTCGACCTCGAACCTGTGCAGCGAGATCACCCTGCCCACGGGCCGCGATCACCTGGGCAACGACCGCACCGCCGTGTGCTGCCTGTCCTCGCTCAACATCGAGACCTGGGACCAGTGGCACGACGACAAGCGCTTCATCGAGGACGTGATGCGCTTCCTCGACAATGTGCTGCAGGACTATATCGACCGCGCCCCGCCCGAAATGGCGCGCGCCCGCTACAGCGCGATGCGCGAGCGTTCGGTCGGCATGGGCGTGATGGGCTTCCACTCGTTCCTCCAGGCACGCGGCCTCGGCTTCGAATCGGCGCTCGCCAAGTCGTGGAACATGAAGATCTTCAAGCACATCGCGGCCAAGGCATCCGAGGCCTCGATGCTGCTCGCCAAGGAACGTGGCCCCTGCCCCGATGCCGCCGACCAGGGCGTGATGGAGCGCTTCAGCTGCAAGATGGCGATCGCGCCGACCGCGTCGATCTCGATCATCTGCGGCGGCACCAGCGCGTGCATCGAGCCGATCCCCGCGAACATCTATACCCACAAGACGCTCTCGGGCAGCTTCGTGGTCAAGAACCCGTATCTGGAAAAGCTGCTGCGCGAAAAGTCGAAGGATTCGACCAATGTGTGGAACTCGATCCTCGAAAAGGGCGGCTCGGTCCAGCATCTCGACTTCCTGAGCGCGGAGGAAAAGGACGCGTTCAAGACCAGCTTCGAGATCGACCAGCGCTGGCTGCTCGAACTGGCCGCCGACCGCACGCCGTACATTGACCAGGCGCAGTCGCTGAACCTGTTCATCCCGGCGGACGTGGACAAATGGGACCTCTTGATGCTGCACTTCCGCGCGTGGGAACTGGGCATCAAGTCGCTCTATTATCTGCGCTCCAAATCGGTCCAGCGCGCAGGCTTTGCCGGCGGCGTCGAGGCGGACAACACCATCGACGCACCCAAGTTCGAGCTCGGCGAAACAACGGATTACGACGAGTGCCTGGCCTGCCAGTGAGCAATTCCCTCTCCCACCGGGAGAGGGAGGGAGCCGCGCAGCGGCGGAAGGGTGAGGGTGAAAGGCGGGCAGCCATGCGCACCTATCGCAATCAGCCTTCCGGCACTGTCCCCCGCGCCCGCCAGTTGCGCCACGATGCCACCGATGCAGAGCGCGCTTTTTGGCTGGCGTTACGCGAGAATTTCCCGGCTGCGCGGTTTCGCAGACAAGTGCCGATCGGGCCGTATTTCGCGGATTTCCTCAGCTTCCGGGAGAAGCTGGTGATCGAAGTGGACGGCGGCCAGCACGATCAGCGGGCAGAATATGACGCGGCCCGGACGCGCTTCATCGAAGCGCAGGGCTACCGGGTCATCCGGTTCTGGAACAGCGATGTGCTGCCCGACCCGGAATATGTTGTGAACGCCATATCCCTCTCCCTCAAGGGAGAGGGAAGGAGCGACGAAGTCGCGGAAGGGTGAGGGCGACAGCCTGATCCCCACCGCATCACCCTCACCCTCCCAGGCTGCGCCTGGGCCCCTCCCTCTCCCACTGGGAGAGGGGAATTCGGAGTAACTCGATGTCGTTGTTAGAAGCCCGCACGCAGTACAAGCCCTTCGAATATCCCTGGGCCTATGATTTCTGGAAGCGCCAGCAGCAGATCCACTGGATGCCCGAAGAGGTGCCGCTCGGCGAGGATTGCCGCGACTGGGCGCAGAAGCTGTCCGACCATGAGCGCAACCTGCTGACCCAGATCTTCCGCTTCTTCACCCAGGCCGATGTCGAGGTGCAGAATTGCTATCACGAAAATTATGGCCGCGTGTTCAAGCCGACCGAGGTCAAGATGATGCTGACCGCGTTCAGCAACATGGAAACCGTGCACATCGCCGCCTACAGCCATCTGCTCGACACCATCGGCATGCCGGAAAGCGAATATGGCATGTTCCTCGAATATGAGGAGATGAAGGCCAAGCACGATTATCTCGCGACCTTCGGCGTCGACAGCGACCAGGACATCGCGCGCACGCTCGCCATGTTCGGCGGCTTTACCGAAGGGCTGCAGCTGTTCGCCAGCTTCGCGATGCTGATGAACTTCCCGCGCTTCAACAAGATGAAGGGCATGGGCCAGATCGTCAGCTGGTCGGTGCGCGACGAGAGCCTGCACTGCGAAGGCATCATCCGCCTGTTCCACGCCTTCTGCGCCGAGCGCGGCTGCCTGACCAAGGCAGTGAAAGAGGACATTATCGACTGCTGCCAGAAGACCGTGCGGCTGGAAGATGCGTTCATCGACCTGGCATTCGAACAGGGCCCGGTCAGCGGCATGACGGCGAAGGAGATCAAGCGCTATATCCGCTATATCGCCGACTGGCGCCTGAGCCAGCTTGGGCTGCCTGCGATCTACATGATCGAGGACCACCCCCTCCCTTGGCTCGCCCCGCTGCTCAACGGCGTTGAGCACGCCAACTTCTTCGAAACCCGCGCAACGGAATATTCGAAGGGCGCAACCCGCGGCAACTGGAACGACGTGTGGAGCGCCTTCGACAAACGCCAGAAGAAGAGCGCCGCCAACGAGGTCGCCGTGGTCGACGACAGCGAGGACATGTTCAAGCAGGCGGGGATTGCGGCGGAGTAATCACACCGGTGATCGAGTTCGATCCGGTGAAGAACAATATCAATATCCATGAGCGTGGCCTGCCCTTCCAGCTCGCGGCCCTGCTTTTCGATGGCCCTTTCATCGAGGAGCAGGACAGCCGGCAGGATTATGGCGAGCCACGCTTCATTGCGACAGGCCCTATCGCGGCTTTGGGCGACCGCGTCTTTGTGGTAGTCTATACATGGCGCGGCACCAACCGTCGCATCGTCAGTTTCCGGAAAGCCAATGACCGCGAAGTCAAAAGATACCGAGCAAGTCTCCCGCGATGAGGCCTTGGCCTTTGCCAGGAAATGGGCGACGCCGGAAAATATGGCGCGGCTCGACGCGGTGACAGACGACGACATCGCGCGGCAAATTGCTGCAGATGCTGACACGGCTCCGGAGCTCACTGACGACTGGTTCGAGAACGCACGGCTGGTCATCCCGCTCAAGAAGCCGCGCGCAGCTTAGCACCAAATCGGACCCATTTTGCGGTGATCCGGAGCATTTCGGACCAACCCCGCCTGCAGGTTCCTTCGCCGCCTCGCTAGATTAATGCGAGGAAAGGAGCCTCGATCATGCCCAGCTATATCGTCAACAAGCAAGCCCAGTCCAATGGCGACCATGAGGTGCATAATGCCTCAGACGATTGCCCCTATATGCCAAACGTCTCCAATCGGCTCGATCTGGGATATCACGATAACTGCCATGGCGCTGTGAAAAAGGCCAAGGAGACCTATGCGCAATCCAATGGCTGCTATTACTGCTGCCCCGCCTGCCACACGAGCTAACCTTATCCCCGCTCTCCCATGGTGATCAGCCTGATCCCCGCGCGCTGGGTCGCGTAGCTCCATAGCCAGTTGACGATCACCGCGGCGCGGTTGCGGAAGCCTGCCAGGAAGCCGATGTGCACCGCGCCCCATAGCCACCACGCCGGGGCGCCGTGCAGGCGGAGCCAGCCGAAATCGGCGATCGCGCTTTTGCGGCCGATTGTGGCGAGGCTGCCCTGATGGCGATAGATAAAGGGCGCGTCCGCCGGTTTGCCGCGCAGCTCCTGCCCGATCAGCCGGGCGACATGCTGGCCCGCCTGTTTGGCGGCGGGCGCGAGGCCGGGGACGGGCTTGCCCTGCCAGCCGAGGCTCGCCGCCGCATCGCCGATCACAAACACATTGCCCTGGCCCGCGACGCGCAGGCACGGATCGACCGTCACCCGGCCCGAGGGATCGGTGGCAGCATTCAGCCAGCGTCCGGCGGGCGAGGCGGCGACGCCGGCGGCCCAGAGCACGGTCTCGCTCTCGATCGCCTCCTCGCCGATCAGCACGCGCTCGGCCTCGATGCCGGTCACGCGCGCGTCGAGCCGGATCTCAACGCCCAGCCGTTCGAGCGAATGGGCAGCCTCAGCGGACAATTCGGGCGGAAAGGCGGGCAGGATGCGGTCGGCGGCCTGGACCAGGATCACCCGGGCATCGGCGGGATCTATGCTGCGATATTCATGCTCCAGCCCGTGCCGCGCCAGTTCGGCGATAGCGCCAGCCAGCTCGACCCCGGTCGGCCCCGCACCGATGATGACGAAAGTGAGCAGCCGCCGCGCGCGCGCAGGATCGCCGCAGCTTTCGGCCTTTTCGAACGCGCCGAGCAGCGCGGCGCGCACCGCGATGGCGTCTTCCACGCGCTTGAGGCCGGGGGCGAAGGGTGCCCAGTCGTCGCGACCGAAATAGCTGTGCGTCGCGCCGGTGGCGAGCACGAGATAGTCGTAAGCGAGCGCGTTGCCGCCAAAGCCGATGGTGCGCTGGGCCGCGTCGACCCGGTCGACCTCGCCGAGCAGCACGCGCACATTGCCGTCGGCGCGGAACAGCTGGCGGATGGGGATGGCGACATCGGCAGGCGAGAGCGCGGCGGTCGCGATCTGGTAAAGCAAGGGCTGGAACAGGTGATAATTCTGCCGGTCGATCAGCGTGATCCGCACCGGCAGGCGGCGCAAAGCCAGCGCGCAGGCGAGCCCGCCAAAGCCGCCGCCGACGATCACGACATGCGGCCAGTCATCAGGCACCATGCCGGGCTTTGCATCGCGCAGCACGTTCGCCTGCAGCCAGGCCGCGATGACTGCATCGATCGAGGCGCGCCCACTGCCATGGGCGATGAAAAGGCCGAGCGTCGCCATCGCCAGCAGTGGCAGGCCCGCGCCATAGCCCATCAGCATCGCCCCCTGCAGCCCCAGGATCGCGAGCAGCGACACCAGCGGCATGGCGAACCCGGCGAGCATCAGCAGCGCGTAGAGCGCGGCGCTGGCAGGCGGCAGCGCCGCGAAGCTGGCGAGCGGCAGCAGCACCTGCGGCTCGGGCAAGGCGAGCCATCCCGCGTGCACCACTAGCGCCAGCGCGAGCCAGAGCCGCAGACCGGCGAGATACCAGGGCGCGGCATGGCGGGTCAGCGCCTCGCCCGCCGCGATCAGCAAAGGCGCGAGCGGAACCGCGCTGCCTTTCAGCCCGCGCGCCAGCAGCCGGTCGAGCGACAGCGCCCCTGCGCCGCGCATCGCGTACCAGCCCATCAGCGCGATGGTAAACAGTTGCGTGTCGGTCGGCAGATAGCCGAGCTGCGCGACCAGCATCAGTGCGCCCACCGCCAGCGCCGCGCCGCGCGTCATCAGCCCCAAAGCGAGCAGCACCGCACCGCCGAGTTCTATGCTGAGGCCCAGAGCGGCGGCATAAGGCGGCGACAGGAAGCTCACAGGATATTCCTGGCTCGCCAGGGTGAGCGCGCGCTCCCAGTCCATCAGCTTGACCAGGCCCGAGGCGAGCAGTCCTTGCGCGATGATCAGCCGCACGGCCAGATCGAACAGCGGGCGCGCCGAGGCGATCAGCGCGGCATAGAGCTTGAGCCAGACGCGGAAGGTTATGCGCAGCGCCGGCGGAAGCGGGCGCGGCTGCACCCCCTTCGCCTTGCCCTTTACTGTGGCAGCCTCCATCCCCGCGCATCCCGATTGCGTGCACCCGCTAACGGGTTCGCTTGGGCGGGACGATCGTTACACGGATGGAGCGTCCGGCTCGGGCACGCGCAGCGTCGCGAGCGCGGCGAGCGCTAGCACGGCCGCCGCGAAGGCCATGGTCCAGACCGGCTCGGTCGGGAAGAACGCCTTGAGCAGGCTGCCCATCACCGTCGCCACCAATAGCTGTGGCAGCACGACGAAGACGTTGAACAGCCCCATGAAGATGCCGAGCTTCGATTGCGGCAGGCTGGAGGCGAGGATGGCATAGGGCATGGCGAGGATCGACGCCCAGGCAATGCCGATGCCGATCTCGCTGACGATCAGAAGGTTGGCATCACGGATGAACAGGAAGCTTGCGAACCCGGCCGCCCCGCAGAGCAGGCACAGGGCATGCGTGCGCACCTTGCCGATGCGCGCGGCGAGCCAGGGCAGCAGAGTCAGCGCCGCGATTGCCGCGATGCCGTTATAGATCGCGAACAGCACGCCTACCCAGTTGCCCGCCTCGTTATAGGCCGGGCTCGCCGCATCGGTCGCGCCGAACACGGTCTGCGCGACCACCGGGGTGGTGTATATCCACATGATGAACAGCGACGACCAGCTGAAGAACTGCACCAGCGACAGCCGCTTCATCATCGGCGGCATGCCCGAAAAATCGCCGACGATAGCGCCGAGCAGACTGTTGTCGCGCCCTGCGCGCGCCATGCGGATCGCGATCAGGCTGGCCAGGCCATAGCCGGCGAGCAGCCCGCCGAGCAGGTACAGCTCCTTCTCGAGATCGAAGCTTCCCACCAGAACGATGACGACCGCCCCTGCGGCGATCCAGGCGATGGCGCTGGTGAGCGTCCGCGTGGCGAGCGCACGGATCGGCTGGGCATCGGGCGCATCGGGCGCGCCTTTCGCAAAGGCGCGCATTTCCTCAGGGCTGTATTCGCGCGTGGTGACGATCGTCCAGAGCACTGCGACGAACAGCGCGACCGCGCCGAACCAGAAGCTGATCCGCACCGTATCGGGCACCTGGCCCGCAGGCGCGGTGTTGGCGATACCGAGATCGGTCAGCAGATAGGGGAAGAGCGATCCCGCCACCGCGCCCGCACCGATGAACGCGGTCTGGATCGCATAGCCCATGGTATGCTGGTCCTTGCGCAGATTGTCGCCGACAAAGGCGCGGAACGGCTCCATCGAGATGTTGAGCGACGCATCGAGAATCCACAGCATCATTGCGGCGAGCAGCAGCGATTGCGACAGCGGCATGATCACGAGCGACAGCGCCGCGAGCACGGCTCCGGCGAGAAAATAGGGGCGGCGGCGGCCGAGCCGGGTCCAGGTGCGGTCCGAATAATGGCCGACGATCGGCTGGACGAGCAGGCCGGTGAGCGGGGCAGCGATCCACAAGGCGGGCAGGTTGTCGAGGCTTTCGCCCAGCGACTGGAAGATGCGGCTCATGTTCGCATTCTGCAGCGCGAACCCGATCTGGATGCCGAAGAATCCGAAGCTCAGGTTGAACAGCTGCCAAAAGCTCTTGCGCGGTTTTTCCGCGATCATGCGCCTCTCCCTGGATGTCCGCCTTATGCTGTTCGCGGGGTTCCTGGCCCGAACCGTGGCAGAGCGCCCGTCAGCGCACAACCGCAGCGCATACGTATACTTGGCAGCGCGCGTTCAGCCGCTGGAGCCGCGCACGATCAGCTGGGTTGGCAGCATATAGGGCTCGACCGCCTGCCCGCGGATCTTGCGCAGCAGCGTATCGACCAGCGCCTCGCCCGCCGCCTTCACATCCTGGCTGACCGTGGTGAGCGGGGGGTTGGTGAAGCTCGCTGCGGGAATATCGTCGAACCCGACCAGAGCGACATCGCCGGGGACGGACAGGCCCGCCTCGGCGAGCGCGCGCATCGCGCCGATCGCGATCAGGTCGGACGCGGCGAAGATCGCATCAAATGCCGTCCCAGAGCTGAGCAGCGCCTGCACCGCCTCGTGCCCCGCCTCTTCGGAGGTGACGGAATCGCGCTGCAGCGCCGGATCGGCCTCCAGCCCTGCCTCGGCCAGCGCATCGCGATAGCCGCGCCAGCGGTCCTCGAACTCGGGCGCATGGCTCGATGCGATACCGATGAACGCGATCCGCCGTCGCCCGCGCGCGATCAGGTGGCGGGTCGCGGCATAGCCTCCGCTGCGGTTCTCCGACCCCAGGGTGATGCCCGGCTCGTTCGCCATCGGCGATCCCCAGCGCACGAAATGCGTGCCCTGCTGCACCAGATGCGTCAGTCGCGCGCGATAGTCCTCGTAATCGCCATAGCCCAAGAGGATGATGCCATCGGCCTTGTGGCTGTCCTGATAATCGACATGCCAGTCGCTGGAGAGCTGCTGGAACGAGATTAAAAGGTCGAACCCGGCGCGCGAGGCGGTGCGCGTGATCGATCCGAGCATCGCCAGGAAGAACGGGTTGATCATCGAATCGTCGGGCGTCGGGTCCTCGAAGAACAGCAACGCGAGCGTGTTCGCCTGTTGCCGGCGCAGCGACGAGGCGTTCTTGTCGACCGAATAATTGAGCTGCGCGGCGATCGCCTGGATGCGCCGACGCGTCTGTTCACTGACCGCCGGATTGCCGCTGAGCGCGCGCGAAACCGTGGGTTGCGAGACGCCCGCCAGCTGTGCGATGTCGAATGAGGTTGGCCTGCGTCCCATCCTGCCCCTTAGCGTCCAGTGGCCTGCAAAACCCCGATTTTTTAAGGCTCTTTGCGACCTTTCAGCCTGAATACGTATGCGTATGCCTTTTGCAATCGTGGTGCAAAGGTTATTCAAACTGCCGACCGGTTCACCTGAAAACCGGCGGCCCTGGACTTTTTCCAGACGCCAGAAATCATCCCCGCCACTGCCGCGCGGGGCCCCTGGGGAGAGTGATCATGAAAGCGATTTTTCGCGCCCGTCGACTGCGCCTTGCGTCCGGCCGCACCAGCCTTGCCGCCCTGTCCACCGCGCTGATGATCGGTGCTGCCAGCCCCGGGCTCGCGCAGAGCGCCGATGCCGACCAGCCGCAGGGCACCGCCGAGATCGACGAGGAAGGCGGCGTCATCGTCGTCACCGGTTTCCGCGCCAGTGTCGAAAACTCGATCGCCGCCAAGCGCGAGAGCAACTTCATCGTCGACATCGTCACCGCCGATGACATTGCCGGTCTTCCCGACGTATCGATCGCGGAATCGCTGGCGCGCCTGCCCGGCGTGACCTCGCAGCGCACCGGCGGCCAGGCGAGCGCGATCAACATTCGCGGGCTTTCGCAGGACCTCGTCTCGGCGACGCTCAACGGCCGCGAACAGGTCGCCACCAGCGGCAACCGCGTCATCGAATTCGACCAGTATCCCTCGGAACTGATCAACCAGGCCGCGGTCTACAAGACGCCGCTCGCCAGCCATATCGAAGGCGGCATCGCGGGCAAGGTCGAACTCAAGACCGTGCGCCCGCTCGACAATGCCGACGCCTTCAAGGCGACCGTCAACCTGCGCGGCCTGTACAATGACCGCGCCAGCGAAAGCCCGGACGTCTCGTCCTATGGCTATCGCGTGTCCGGATCGGTCCAGGCCAAGCTGCTCGACGACACGCTCGGCATCGCGTTGGGTTATGCACGGCTCTACCAGCCCAACGTCGCGACGCGCTTCGTGCAGTTCGACTTCCCGATCCCCGGCACCAACGGATCGCCCACCCGCGACCTCAATGGCGATGGCGTTGCGGACTCGCTCAATTTCGGCTTCGAGGGCATCCAGTTCGGCGGACGCGAGACCCGCGATGCGGCAATCGGCGTGATCCAGTGGGAGCCGAGCGATCGCCTCCGCGTGCTGATCGACGGCTATTATTCGCGCTTCAAATCTGACGTGCAGCGTCGCGGCCTGCGCGTCGTGTCGCCGCAATCGGGCGATAACCAGTTCATCAACCCGGTGATCGCCAACAATGCGCTGATTGGCGGGCGCATCGTCAACCAGGTGGGCTCGAACGGCTTCGGCTTTGGTCTCGGCACCGAGCTGGTCAATCAGGACGAAAGCCGCCGCGACGAGCTGTACACCATCGGCGGCAACCTGGCCTATGACTTCAGCGACCGCGTCACGCTCGCCGTCGATGTCGGCTATTCGAAGGGCACCAGCTTCTTCAACAACGCCGGCATCAACCTGCGCCCCTATGTGAACACGCCCACCGGCCTTCGCCGCGCGGATTCGATCCCGGGGCTGATCTCGGTCGACTATCAGCTCAACGGCACGCGTCTTCCGACCATCCGCTCGATCAGCTCGAACTTCACCGATGTCGATCCGGCGGGCGGCGGCTTCTTCCTCGACGGCCAGTTCCTGGTGCCGCAGGCGGATAGCGACGAGCTGTTCGCGACCGCAGCCGACCTGGTCATCCGCTTCGACGAGGCCAATTTCCTCGACGCACTGCGCTTCGGCTTCCGCTATGCCGACCGCCGCGGCGACCGCCGGGTGACTTCGTTCAACACCTTCGGCATTCCCGGCAGCCCGCTGGCAGTGCCCGGAAATCTGGTCAAGCAGGCCGGCTTCTCGGGCGGCTATGCGGCAGCGGGCCTGCCCGGCTTTGCGGTGGTCGATATCGATGGCGCGTTCAATCTCGCCTTCGGCAACACGCTGGGCGTGCGCCAGCCCACCGACCAGATCGCGTTCGATTTCACCATCGACCAGAGCTTCCGGATCGATGAAGAGACCTATGCGGGCTATGCCCAGCTCGATTTCGATACCGAGCTCGGCGGCCTGCGCTTCCACGGCAATATCGGCGCGCGCTATGTTCGCACCGACCAGAGCTCGACCGTCAATTTTGCCGACCCGAACCTGGTCGACAACCCCGCCACCCCGCCGCCGGCACGCGAGAACCGTCGTCCGGTAACGCGCGGACGCACGTTCAACGACTTCCTGCCGGCCGTGAACCTGATCCTGGACCTGTCGGACCGCGACATTCTGCGCATGAGCTACAGCCGCCAGATCTCTCGCCCGCGCTTCTTCGAGCTGCGCGGTTCGATCAGCGTCAATACCGGATCGGACGGCAACACCAGCGGCGGCGGCGGCAACCCCGAGCTTTCGCCCTATCGCGCCAACCAGTTCGACCTCGCTTATGAGCACTATTTCGGCAATTCGGGCGTGTTCGCGGTCAGCGCCTATTACAAGGACCTCGAATCGTACATCATCAACGGCACGATTCCGCAGTTCAACTATGTCGAAAACGGCATCATCCCGCCGCCGATCCCGGGCACCAACATTCCCGGCAACGCGGTGGGCAGCTTCTCCTCGCCGATCAATGGCGACGGCGGCTATGTCTATGGCTTCGAATTCCAGTTCTCCAAGACCTTCGTCGAACTGCCCGCTCCGTTCGATGGTCTTGGGGTTCAGCTGAACTATGCGTACAGCAAGAGCGATCTGGAATTCCCCAGCGCGACCAGCGGCGCGTCGATCAACCTGCCGCTGCCGGGCCTGTCCGAGCACGTGTTCAACCCGACCGTGTTCTACGAAAAGGCCGGATTCGGGGCACGCCTCAGCACCCGCCACCGCTCGAGCTTCGTCAGCCCGCAGATCGGCATCAGCGAGCTGGTCCTGACCAGCGCCAAGGAAACGGTGATGGATGCGCAGCTTTCCTACCAGTTCCAGGAAGGCAGCGCGCTGCGCGGGCTCAAGCTGCTTGCGCAGGTCAATAACCTGACCGATGAACCGACCCGGACCTATTGGGGCAATGTCGCCCAGACGGGTACGATCCAGAATTTCGGCCGCACCTTCTTCCTGGGTGCAACCTACGAATTCTGATCCGGTCACCAGTCGGGGGGCGGGTTTCCCCACCCGCTCCCCGTTATTTTACGAGGTTTGCCGCATGGTGCGACACTGGATGACGCTGGCCGGACTGGTCGCCCTGGCCGCATCGGCCCCGGCCGCAGCGCAGGCCCCCGATTACAGCGCCGCCACCGTGCGCAGCCGTCCGCCGCAGGACGAGATCATCTATTTCGTGCTGCCCGACCGCTTCGCCAATGGCGATCCCGCCAACGATCGCGGCGGACTGAAGGGCGACCGGCTGAAGACCGGGTTCGACCCCGCGCACAAGGGCTTCTTCCATGGGGGCGATCTTAAGGGCCTCACGCAGAAGCTCGATTACATCCAGCGCCTTGGCGTCACCGCGATCTGGTTCGCACCGATCTTCCAGAACAAGCCCGTGCAGGGCGAACCGGGCCAGGAAAGCGCGGGCTATCATGGCTATTGGGTGACCGATTTCACGCGCGTCGACAGCCATTTCGGCACCAATGACGAGTTCAGGGCCTTTGTCGATGCGGCGCACGCGCGCGGCATCAAGGTCTATATGGACATCATCACCAACCACACCGCCGATGTCATCTATTTCAAGGAATGCGCCGGGAAACCGGTCTGCGCCTATCGCTCCAAGGCGGATTATCCCTATTGGACCAAGGGCGGCCTCGAGGGCGCGCGGATCAATGCAGGGTTCGAGGGCGATAGCGTTCGCACGCAGGAGAATTCCGCGCGGCTGACCGACCCGACCTATGCCTATACGCCGCAACTGCCCAAAGGCGAGGAGCAGATCAAGGTCCCCGCCTGGCTCAACGATCCGATCCATTACCACAATCGCGGCAATACCAGCTTCTATGGCGAGGATTCGCGCTATGGCGATTTCGTCGGACTAGACGATCTGATGACCGAAAGCCCGCGCGTGGTCGACGGGTTCATCGACATTTATGCCAGCTGGATCGACCGTTTCAGCATCGACGGCTTCCGCATCGATACCGCGCGGCACGTGAACCCCGAATTCTGGGCACGCTTTGCCCCCGCGATGCTCGAACGCGCCAGGGCCAAGGGCATCCCGAACTTCCACATCTTCGGCGAGGTCGCCAACGACGCGATGGACCCCGGTTTCCTGGCGCAGCACACGCGGCGCGACAAGCTGCCCGCCGTGCTCGATTTCGCCTTCCAGGCCGCGGTGCGCGACATGCTCACCGGCAAGGCGGGGACCGACCTGTTCGCCGGGCTGATCGCAGGCGATGTATTGTACGAAGGCGGCGAAGCGACCGCACTGACACTGCCCACGTTCCTCGGCAATCACGACATGGGCCGGCTGGGGCACATGCTCGACAAGGCCTATCCCGACGCCAGCGAGAAAGAGCGGCTGGCGCGGATGAAGCTGGCGCATGTGCTGCTGATGACCGCGCGCGGCGTGCCGACCGTCTATTATGGCGACGAGCAGGGCTTTACCGGCGACGGCAACGATCAGGACGCGCGCGAGGACATGTTCGCCAGCCGGGTCGCCAGCTATAACGATAACCGGCTGGTCGGCTCTGCGGCGACCACGGCGACCGACAATTTCGACCCCGCGCACCCGCTCTATACGCTGATCGCCGAGCTGTCGGCGATCCGCAAGGCGCACGCCCGGCTGCGCGAAGGGCGCACCGTGCTGCGCCATTATGGGCCGAAGCCCGGCCTGCTCGCCTTCACGCGCGGCGAAGACGATGGCGAGGAAATCCTCGTCGCGGTCAACACCTCGGACCAGCCGGTCAGCATGAACGTCGAGGTCGGCTATCGCTCGCGCGCGTTCATCGGCCTTGCCGGCACCTGCCCGACCACCGCGAGCGCGCCGGGATCGGTCGCGATCAGCCTGCCTGCGTTCGGCTACGCCGTCTGCCGCGCCACCCCGATCGACTGAGAGCCGAAAAATGACCAAGCCGATCTGCGACGCCCGGCCCGCCATGGACAGTGATACCGGTGCCAGCCGCCCCTGGTGGAAGGGCGCGGTGATCTATCAGATCTATCCGCGCAGCTTTGCCGATGCGAATGGCGATGGCATCGGCGACCTGGCAGGCATTACCGCCAAGCTCGACCATATTGCCGAGCTTGGCGTCGATGCGATCTGGCTCTCGCCCTTCTTCCCATCGCCGATGAAGGATTTCGGCTATGACGTGGCCGATTATTGCGGGGTCGATCCGATCTTCGGCACGCTCAAGGATTTCGACGCCCTGGTCGCGCGCGCGCACGCTCTCGGCCTCAAGGTGCTGATCGACCAGGTCTTCTCGCACAGCTCGGACCAGCATCCCTGGTTCGTCGACAGCCGAGCGAGCGCGCACGCCGACAAGGCCGACTGGTATGTCTGGGCCGATGCCAAGGCGGACGGCAGCCCGCCGAGCAACTGGCAGTCGGTGTTCGGCGGCCCGGCCTGGACCTGGGATGCGCGGCGCGGACAGTATTACATGCACAATTTTTTGAAGGAGCAGCCGCAGCTCAACGTGCACAACCCGGCGGTGCAGGCGGCGCTGCTCGATGTGCTGCGTTTCTGGCTCGATCGCGGCGTCGACGGCTTCCGCATGGATGCGGTCAATTTCGCGATGCACGATCCGCAATTGCGCGACAATCCGCCCGCGCCCGATACCGGCAAGCCGCGCACCCGCCCGTTCGATTTCCAGCTGAAGGTCTACAACCAGTCGCATGCCGACATTCCCGGCTTTGTCGAGCGGATGCGCGCGCTGATCGACACCTATGGCGACAAGTTCACCGTCGCCGAAGT
>FWWL01005856.1_pt1 | contig 15548 bp, 13 predicted proteins | sample 2228331 | NCBI WGS metagenome assembly FWWL01 (sample SAMEA103939775, study PRJEB20133) | metagenome
GGCCCCTTGTCCGTTCACATCCCATTGAAAAAGTATAAGGAGGGTATTAACGCGCGTCAACGGCGCCCGGCGTGCCTTCAAGCCCTTTTTCGGAAGCGGTCGCTCTCCGGTTAATCGGCCCCGGGCATCCCCCTCCGGTCATCCTTCCGCTTCGGTCCGTCTCGAGCCCCCAGCGACCCCCTAAAAAAACCGGGTTCGGCCTTGACGGACCCGGGCCAGGCAGCAACCCTTCAGGCCCCGGTAGCCGCCCGGCCCCCTTCCTCCTCCCACTCCACGGGGGGTGCGTCCTTCCACAGCCTCTCGATCTCGTAGTAGTCCCTCTCCTCCTGGCGGAATATGTGGACCACGATATCCAGGTAGTCGAGGAGGACCCAGCGCCGATGCCTCACCCCCTCGCGTCGGACCGGTTTGGCCCCGTGGGCTGCCAGCTTCTCCTCCACCGCCTCCTGGATGGCGGCCACCTGGCGGTCGGTGTTGCCGCTACAGATTACGAAATAATCGGTGAGGAGGAAGACCTCCCTCATGTCCAGAACCAGCACGTCGCGGGCTTTCTTGTCCGCCGCCGCCCGCGCCGCGACCACGGCCAACTCCTTGCTCTCCGCCGGTATCCACCTCCTTCAAGCGTCACACTGCCCTCACACGCCGGTCGGAGGGGTCCCTTCTCCATCCGCCTCGAGACACGATGGTGCCTTTTCACCGCGCCCTTCTCCGGCCGGCTCCACGGACGGATTCACTCACTCCGCCCATAGATTACCACACGCCGCTTCACGCGGGGTTTCCGGGGATGGGCTCGGCAGAGCGCCCATCGGAGCCACGCGGGTTCGGAAGGAGCGGGACCTCCCGCGTCCCGGCATGACACCGGCCCGCGCCCCCGGACCCGTCCGCCCATCAGTAGGCCATATCCTTCCCGGCGATGAGGACGACCTCCGCGCCAGCCCCCGGCTCCTCCTTGATCTCCCGCACCGAGAGTTGCACTCCCAGGTACCTGGCGAAAGCCCGCGCCCGGGGATCCGCGCTGCGGCAGACGATCAGGCTCTCCAGGTGACTGAAGTCGTTCACCTCCTCCCCGTCCACCACCGCCTTTGCGTTCCGGCTCGTCTCACCCAGGGGGATGCCCATGTCCGCCAGCCGCTCCCCCACCTTCCTTCCCAGCTCGGGAACCCCGCATCCGTTGAGCACCTCCACCCGAGGCACCCCCCGGCATGCTATCTCCCCCTGCACGGCAGCCGCCGCCCGAAGCATGGAGAGCGCGTAGGAGGCGTCCCTCTCCGCGGAACCCGTGCCGGGGACAAGGATCACGCTGCCCCATCCTTCGGTCACCTCTTCCGGAGACATGCCTCCCCCCCCACGGCAGAGGCTCTCCAGGGCCCGGGGAAGGTATTCCCTCAACCGCTCCACGCGGCGGGAATAACCGTCCCAGTAGTCCGCCCGGTCAGCGGCCAGAAGGTAGTAGAGCAGCCTGTCCGCATCGCCTATGCGCTGGCCGCCGAAGACGCTCTGCACCTCCCCGCTCAGCGGGACGCGGAACTGCGCGTCCTCCTCCAGGACCACCGGTGGGAGGTCCAGGGACTGCATGATGCGGACCGCGTCCCGCAGATCGCAGCGGAGGAGATAGTCCACCTCCGTTCCCGCCAGGTTCCCCACCGTGGAGCGCAGGAGGTCATCGCCTCCCTCTCCGCGCAGGCTGTCCCGCAGGCGCAGAGGCCTCCCCGAGGCGTCGTAGGTCAGGAGCACCTCGGGGACCAGGTAGGCCTGCAGGCCTCCGTTCTCGGGGGCGAGGGTGAAGAGTGCCAGGTAGAGCACCTCCGGCGCCTCCCCCTCGCCGGTCCTGCCGGTAAGGCACAGGAGGACGGAGATGTCGCCCTCCAGCCTCCGGCCGGTCTGGGGATGGGTCTGGAAGAGGTATTCCTGGCTCTCCTGAATCCCGCTGGGACCGGAATCCCTTTGCCTCAGCCGCTCCCAGGCCCTGCGGGGCAACCCGATCACCGGAAGGTCAAGCACCCACCCGGAGACCAGGGCCGCGAGGACCAGCAGGATGAGGACGGCCGCCAGGCGTTTCCTGAACCTGGACTCCCGCCGGTGGCGGCGGGCCAGGCGCGAGGGCTTCTCCCTCGGGGGTGAACCGGTGTCCCCACTCCGTCCGCTCTCCGGAAGCCTCTCCATGGGCCTCAGTCCCCGTCACCCCGCATCGCTAAGCTCGCCTCGAGCCCCTGCTCACCTATAAAACCCGTTCTTCTCGATGAACTCCCGGACCCCCTCTGGCACCAGGTAGCGGATGGGCCTCCCCTCCCTGACCCGGTTGCGGATGTCCGTGGAGGAGATGGCCAGGGCGGGTATCTCCATGACCAGCACGCGGGGGTCGGTGGCGCGGCGGGACTTCTCCGTCTCGGGCAGCGACTCCTCCAGCCGCCGAAGGTCGTATCCCGGACGGGTGGCGGCGATGAAGGTGCACTCCTCGAGGACCTTTTCCGGTTCCTTCCAGGTGAGTATCTCCAGGATGGCGTCCGCCCCGGTGATGAAGAATATGCGGGTGTTCTTCCCGTAGATGCGGTGCAGTTCCCGGACGGTGTCTATGGTGTAGGAGGGCCCGGGACGGTCGATCTCCATGCGGGAGACCTGGAAATGGGGGTTGTCGGCGGTGGCTATGACCGTCATCAGGTAACGGCTTTCGGGGTCCAGGTTCCGGCGATCCTCCTTGTGTGGAGGGTGGCCGCTGGGGACGAAGAGGACCATGTCCAGCTGGAACTGCTTCCAGGCCTCCTCGGCGGTCACCAGGTGGCCGTGATGGATGGGGTCGAAGGTCCCCCCCATCACCCCTATCCTCTTGTAGCGCAACCTCCCCATCTCGGCTCCGCACCTGCCCCTGATCCCGCGCGCCTCAGCTCCGCACCTGCCCGTCGCCCCAGATGATGAACTTGGTCGAGGTCAGCTCGCGCAGGCTCATGGGTCCCCTGGCGTGCAGCTTCTGCGTGGAGATGCCTATCTCCGCCCCCAGTCCGAACTGTCCCCCGTCGGTGAAACGCGTGGACGCGTTGACGTAGACGTCCGCGGAATCCACCAGGCTCACGAAGCGGCGAGCTGCCTGGTAATCCCTGGTAACGATGGCCTCGGAGTGCTTGGATCCGTAGCGGTTTATATGCCCTATGGCCTCCTCCAGGTCATCCACCACCTTCACCGCCAGTATGAGGTCCAGGTACTCCCGGAACCAGTCCTCCTCGGTGGCCTCCTCCACATCGGGGAGGATCTCCCGCGTACGGGGGCACCCCCGCAGGGTCACCCCCTTTTCCCGTAGAGCCTCCGCCGCGCGGGGCAGGAACTCCCGCGCCACCGCCCGGTGCACCAGCATGGTCTCCATGGCGTTGCACACCCCCGGCCGCTGGCACTTGGCGTTGATCACGATGTTCAGGGCCATGTCCAGGTCCGCGGAGGCGTCCACGTAGGTGTGGCAGTTCCCCACCCCGGTCTCGATCACCGGCACGGTGCTCTCCTCCACCACCGTGCGGATCAAACCCTCTCCACCTCTGGGGATGAGCACGTCCAGGTATTCGCGCATGCGCATGAGCCGTTTCGCTGATTCCCGGTCGGTGAGAGGCACCAGCTGGATGCTGCCGGAGGGCAGGCCCGCCCTCTCCCCGGCCTCGGCTATGGTCTCGGTCAGCACACGGTTGGAGTTGATGGCCGAGGAGCTCCCGCGCAGGATGACCGCGTTCCCCGACTTAACGCAGAGCCCCGCCGCGTCCACGGTGACGTTGGGGCGGGCCTCGTAGATGATGCCCACCACCCCCAGGGGGACCCGCACCTTTTGGATCTCCAGGCCGTTGGGCAGTCTCCATCCGGCCACCACCTCCCCCACGGGATCGGGCAGCGCCGCCACCTCCCGCAGTCCCCGGGCCATCTCCGCGATCCTCGCCGGGTTCAGGGTCAGGCGGTCGATGAGCGCCGAGCTCATGCCGCTCTCCCTGCCCGCCTCCAGGTCCAGGCGGTTGGCGGCCAGGATCTCCTCCTCCCTGGAGAGCAGGGCCGCGGCCATCTCCTCCAGGGCCCGGTTCTTGACCTCGGCGGTCAGCGCCCCGAGGTGAAGGGCGGCATCCCGCGCATTCCTCCCTATCTCCTCCAGAACCTCCATATCGCCTCCTTGTCCCCTGTTTTCTCCCTTACTCGCCCTTTACCTCCCGGGCGGCGCCTCCTAGCCACCGAGGATGGGGTCCGCTCATCCGCCCCCGGCATCCCTTCCCTCCAGGACGACCAGGTAGTCCCGGTGGATCACCTCCTCGCACTCCGCGCCCAGGCGCCCGGCGGCTTCCCTGGTGTGAAGGCCCTTGACCCGGTTCACTTCCTGGGAGGACATGCCGCATATCCCCCGCGCTATGGGCCGCCCCCGCGCATCCACCACCTCCACGGCATCGCCGGCGCTGAACCTGCCGCGGCACTCCAGGACCCCGGCGGGCAGCAAGCTCTTCCCGCCGCTGAGCAACGCCTCCCGCGCCCCGTCGTCCACCACGATGGTCCCCCGGGGCGAGGCCCCGAAGGCTATCCAGTGCTTCTGGCTCCGCAGGCGCCGGGTGGAGGGATGAAAATAGGTCCCCACCCTCTCCCCCCGCAGCACCCTCTCCAGCACCCCGGGTTCCCTGCCGGGAGCCACCACCACGCCGATGCCCGCGGCGTTGGCGATGCGCGCCGCCTCCAGCTTGGCGCGCATGCCTCCGGAGGAATGCTCGCCTCCCGCCTTTCCGGCCGCCCGGACCAGTTCCGGCGTGATCTCCTCGACCTCGTGAACGATGCGGGCCTCAGGGTCCCGCCGCGGGTCGCCGGTGTACAGCCCCTCGATGTCCGAGAGCATTATCAGAAGGTCGGCGCCGGTGAGCACCGACACCAGGGCGGCCAGGCGGTCGTTGTCCCCGAAACGTATCTCCTCCACGGCCACGGTGTCGTTCTCGTTGACCAGCGGGAGCACCCCGTGCTCGAGGAGCTTGCGGAAGGTGTTGCGGGCGTTGAGGTACTGGCGCCGGTGGGCGAAGTCGTACTGGGTGAACAGGACCTGTCCCACCAGTATCCCGTGCCGGGCGAAGAGGTCGGCGTAGGTGCGCACGAGCAGGCCCTGCCCCACCGAGGAGGCCGCCTGCAGGGTGGGTATGTCGCGAGGCCTCTCGGTGAGGCCCATGAGCTCCACCCCGGCGGCGATGGCCCCCGAGGAGACCAGGATGACCTGGGGACCCCGGGCATACACCCCGGCTATCTGGTCCACCAGGCTCTTCACCTGCTCCCTGTCCAGGCGGCCCCGGGCGTCGCTCAAGGTGTAGGTGCCCACCTTGACCACCAGGGTCCTCACCTCGGGCAGCCTTCTTCTATCCATGTCCCTCCCATCCCGGACACGACGACCTCCGCATCACCGCGGCGGGGTCCGTTCCCTTTTTCCTTTTTTCCCCATGCGGCTCAAGCCGCTTTTCACGTCTTTTCCCCCGCAACGGCCCCGGGCGGGGCTTTTCTCCGGACCCCCGCCTCACCATTTAAGGTTAGCACAGTCCGGCGGACCTCCCTCACGTCCCTCCCTCAGGTCTCGGGCAGGAAATCGAACACGTGATCTCCGATGACCACCGTGTCCCCCTCCCGGGCCCCCAGGCGCAGGAGCTCCTCCTCCACCCCCATCCTGCGGAGCCTGGCCTGCACGTAGGCCAGGGCTTGCGGCCGGTCCAGGTCCAGTCGCCTCACCAGCCCCTCCACCTCATCTCCCAGGACGCGGTAGTAGCCCTCCTCCCGCACCACCCGGAAACCCCGTTCCCGGCGGGGGTCGAAGGCGTACACCACCCTCTCCACGCTCTCCGGGTAGGCTCCCGCCCTCCTGGAACTTTCCACCATCCCCCACAGGCACTCCACCAGGTCGGGCACCCCATGCCCGGTCACGGCGGATATTGGAAATAACTTCCAACCCCTCCTTTCCGCCTCGTGGCGAGCCTCCTCCAGGTAGGGCTCGTGGACGGCGTCTATCTTGTTGGCCGCCATGAGCTGTGGCCTGCACACCAGGCGGGGGCTGTAGGCCTCCAGCTCCTTCAGCACCACCTCCAGCGCCCGCCCCGGGGGCTCCATGGCCATCCCGGAGACGTCCACCAGGTGGAGGAGCACCGCGGTCCTCTCCACGTGGCGGAGGAACCGCAATCCAAGTCCCTTCCCCTCGTGGGCCCCGCCGATGAGACCCGGGAGGTCGGCGATGACGAAGCTCCTTTCCTCGTCCAGGCGCACCGTCCCCAGGGCGGGCTCCAGGGTGGTGAAGGGATAGTCGGCTATGCGCGGCCTGGCCGCTGAGACGCGGGAGATGAGGGTGGATTTACCGACGTTGGGCAGGCCCACCACCCCCACGTCGGCCAGGAGCTTCAACTCCAACCTGATCCGCCTCTCCTCCCCCTTCTCTCCCCTCTCGGCGAAATCGGGAGCCCTGCGCGCCGGCGTGGCGAAGGCGGCGTTGCCCCGGCCGCCCCTCCCTCCCCTGGCCACCACCACCTCCTGACCGGGCCGGGAAAGGTCGGCCAGGAGCCGGCCCTGCTCGTCGCGCACCTGGGTGCCAACCGGGACGTGGAGGATAAGGTCATCCCCGTCCGCACCGTGGCGGTTGTTCCCCGAACCGTTGCCTCCCCTCCCGGCGCGGAAGCGCGATTGCCGCGTGTATTCCACCAGGGTGTTAACGCTGTCCGTGGCCCGCAGGATCACCGAGCCACCCCGCCCGCCGTCCCCGCCGTCGGGGCCTCCCAGCGGACGGAACTTTTCGCGGTGGAAGCTCACGCATCCGTGGCCTCCGTCGCCGCCACGCACCAGTATCTCCACCTCGTCGATGAACAAGGCCCGCTCCCCCGTTTTCCCTCTTCCGATCTCGAGACCCTGACCACCGGCGGCGGGTAGCTCACGGCCCGCCTGGCGCCGTTTTCTCCACCTCATAGACGAACACGGGCCCCTCCCCATCCCCCTCGCTCCACCTCGAGACCCTGCTCCCACCCGCCGGTAATGCGCCGAGTCAGAAGGCGGCCTCAGGTCGAGGATCCCAAAATGAAAATCCCCGGAAGACCGGGGTTTTCGCCTCCGAGCCCTGCGGACGACGGCCGTGCCCGCGGTTCAGGAACCCTCCGCGGGGATGACGCTCACGAAATGGCGGTCGCCCGAGCGGTGGTACCTCACATATCCGTCGACCTTGGCGAAGAGGGTGTAATCCTTTCCCAGCCCCACGTTCTCACCGGGCTTGATCCTGGTACCCCGCTGACGGACCAGGATGGAGCCCCCGGTCACGAACTGGCCGCCGTGGCTTTTGACGCCCAACCTCTTCGAGTGGCTGTCCCGTCCATTGCGTGAACTTCCTACTCCCTTCTTGCTGGACATGCTCAATCACTCCCTTCGGAGTCCCTTGGTTCCTCCGCCAAGCCGCCCTTTTCCGCGGCGCCTCCCTCAGGCGACGTCCCCGCGGTGATGCTCTCCACACGTATCTCGGTGAAAAGCTGGCGGTGGCCGCGCTTGCGGTGATACCCCTTTTTAGGGCGGTATTTGAAGACCACGATCTTCCGTCCCTTGCCGTGTCCCAGAACGGTCCCTTCAACCCTGACCTTCGCGGCCTCCTGCCCCACGAGGACCCCGCCTTCCCCGCCGGCCATGAGCACCCTCTCGAATACGACCTTCTCCCCCACCGGGACGTCGAGCTTCTCCACCCGTATCACCGTTCCGCTCTCCACCCGGTACTGCTTTCCTCCCGTCTCTATGACCGCGTACATCTCCATTCAACCTCCAGGGTCATTTTAACACGGCTTTATAGATTAACACGGCCCCATCATGGTGTAAAGCGAGGACCGGGGCCCGGTCCCTCGAGGCCCCCGTCGTCCCCATCACCCCGTGAGCGCCGCGTTCCTCCGGGCGCCTCCGGGGGCGGCCTCTTCCCGGGAGACCGTTCCCTGGATAAATGACAGTCCCCGACGGCGAAAAGCGGGGCCGCCCGGAGACCGGGCGACCCCTATATGAAACCCCCAACCGGTCAGAGCACGCAGCCCTCGGCGAAATACCAGTCCGTGGAGGGCTGCGAGGCCCCCACGGAGCTGTTGCCGTCGGTTATGCCGCCGAAGTTGAAATACTCGGCCAGCTCTGCCACCACCGGGAGCGAGGCCTTCACCTGGGTGGAGACGTCGGTGGAGGAGGGCCCGGGAATCTCGTCCACGTGCACCGTGTAGCGGGAACGCGGCATCATGCGGACGGAACGTTCCACGCGGTTTCCGTCCGGGCGCAGGAAGCGCAGGTTCACCGCTACCTCCTCGAAGTGCGGATTGACCAGGAGCACGTAGAGGTCGAAAGACCCTCCCGTGTAGCCCTCGGCCAGGTACCACTCCTCCCGGGGCGCCTGGGCTCCGATGGTGTTGTGGCCTCCGGCACGCCCCGCGAAGCTGAAATACATGGCCCGCTCGGCCACGATGGGGAGGTCGGAGGTCACCTGGGTGGAGACGTCGGTGGAGGAGAGCCCGGGAATCTCGTCCACGTGCACCGTGTAGCGCCGTCGGGCGGGCACGTTCACCCGGTGGGTGACCACCTGGCCGTCGGGGCGCATGAAGCTCAGGGTGACCGCCGCCGCGCTCTCGTTGGGGTTCTGGAGGAGGATCCAGGTGTCGAAGGACCCTCCCGTGTAGCCCTCGGCGAAGAACCAGTTGTTGGAGGGGGCGGGGGATCCGATGGAATCCGACCCTCCCTTATTCCCCTGGTAATTGAAGTACATGGCCCGCTCGGCCAGGACCGGAAGGTCGCTGCTGACCCGTATGGAGCAGCTCCCCCTGCCCACCGTCTCCCTGACCGGGACGGTGAAACGGCTGTAGGCTCCCACCTGATATTCGAACGCCCGCTCATCCCCGCTCTCCCCCTGGAAGACCACCTTCACCCTGGCGGCGGACCCGTTGGGGTTCATGATGAGCAGGAAGGTGTCGAACCTGACCCCCGGATCGAGGGGGGTTCCAGGCAGCTCGGCGGTGGGGGGGATGGGTTTGAAGCACATGAACTCCTGGGTTATGTACAGGCCTCCGGGTCCCGGGACCACGCCCACCCCGATGCAGTTGAACTCCGGGCGCAGGATGTTCGCCCGGTGTCCCGGGCTGTTCATGAGGGCCTGGAAGGCCACTTCCACGCTGGGGGCTTTGGCGATGTTCTCCCCGGCCAGCGTCCAGCCGGTTATCCCCCTGGCGGCTATGCGCTGCTGCAGTCCCCCGGAAACCGGGGAATCGTGGCCGAAGAAGTTGTACTGGATCATCTCCTGGGAATAGGAACGGGCGAAATCGGTGAGCCGCTGTTCCACAAGGAGGGAGGGGAGGCCGGCCGCGTTGCGGGCCTGGTTGACCAGCTCCAGCATACGCGCCTCCTCGGCGGTGACGTTCACCGCCGCCTGGACCGGAACGACCTGGGAATACCACGGGAGAAGGGAGGCGATGAGCAGGATGGGAAGTATAAGGAAGCTAACGGTCAACCCGTGCCACCGAGAAAGCCCTTTCATCTGCGTCACTCCTTTTGTCCCCGAGGGCTGGTGGCAACTCTTCCCGGCAAAAAAGCGCCCTTTCCTTTCGGAAAGGGCGTCGCTTTCGAGGCGGCAGCCTGGCGATCATAGCCGCTCGCGCGGCCTTAGACCCATGGCTTTGCGCCCTCTCCTTTCGGAAGAGTTTGCCTTTATCACCTTCAGGGATATGCGGTTTTCAATTTCAGGTCTTTTATCGGCTCTTTATAGTTAGACCTTGAGCGCCCGCCCGGCCGGGGACGAGAGTGAAAATGCGCCCCCGAAGAGCATCCCGCCGTAAGCCAGTGAGGTCTTGAGCGCACCTGCAAAACCGGGGCGGGTGTCTCGAGCTCCGATCTTCCTGGAGAGGGAGAGCCCGCCCGGCCGGGGGTGAGAGGGTTCGAGGCCCGGGGTGAGGGTCCTCCGAGCCCGTTCGGCCCCTCGCTCCCTCCGGCCGCGGTCGGGCGGTGACCATCCCTGCCCACATCCCGGACATGCGCCGGGCTCCCGCCCCCGTGCTGAGCGGCCGGCGGAGGGACAGCCTGTTCCCCGCCTGAGCCTCTCCCCGCCAGGGCGGTGTCTGCGGGCAAGGCACGTTGGGGACCGGGGAAAAACCCCTAAAGTCCTCCACGCGGAGGACGATAATTTAATTGCCAAAATGATCATGCCGAGTGAGTTTTGGCGCGGACCGGAAAGCCTGCCCACTTTCCGGTCTCCTTTTTTGAATATTTATTGGGATTATTGTTTAAACATTTATTGGGATCATTGTTTTATTGGGATCGTATTGGGATCGTTCCGCAGGGGGTTTCCAGCAATGGATGATCTGTTGCGCGCTCACTATCACCAATTATTGTTTTACCGGGATCGTTCCGCAGAGGCTTCCCCGCCCCTCCATCCGGTCCTCCTCCGGAAGGGTTTCTATGCTTCCCGGAGAATGGCCCAGAACCCAAAGGGGTTCCCTTCCATGTAGGTCCATCTTCCGAAAGATGTCCCGGAGGACGCCCTGCCCCCCGGCGCCGCGCGCATATCCTCGCGGGGCCTCCTATTCCCGGCCCTCCTTGCCCGCCAGGCGCCCCAGGACCACTATCCTCCTCGCGGCGCTGTACCAGGGATGACAGGCGGTGAGGGTCACCTTGGGCTCGCCTCCCTGCTCCAGCACGGTGAGGTCGGTGGGGAGGACTATGCGCTGGTCGTAGACCAGGTAGACATAGCGCGCTTCCGCGGTCACCAGGATTATCTCATCCCCCGGCGCCAGCTGTTCGATGTGGCGGAAGGGGGCCCCGTAGGTGGTGCGGTGACCGCTGATGACGCAGTTGCCCTCCTGTCCCGGGTAGGCGGTGCCCGGGATGTGCCCGGGGCCGCGCTTGAGGTTGTCCGCGTCATTCAGGCTTTCCAGCTCCACCACGATGGCGTCCAGCCCCAGGCGGGGGACCACGATGCGGGCTATGCCGTCGCCCACCGCTACCGGCTCCCTCTCCGGGGCCGGGGGCCTTTCCTCCCAGGTCCTGAAAAGCTCCTCCTGGGCCGCGGATGCTTTGCGGTTGGTGTAGTGTATGTAGGCATATATCCCGGCCAGGACCAGGATCCCGGCCAGGATCAGGACGGCGCCGGCTATGAGGAGCGCCTTCCCTCTGCGCCGCCCCGCTCCTCCGACCTCGCCGTTTTCTGCGGCCTCAGAGGCCGTCCCTTCCTCCGTCATGCCTCCTCCGCCACGGCTGATCAGGGCTCCCGGAAGATCATCCCCCTTCCCTTGCACACCGGGCAGGGCTCCCCGAAGGCCTCCATCAGGCCCTCGGAGACGTTTTTCCGGGTCATCTCCACCAGGCCCAGCTTGGTGAGCTCCACCACGTAGGTCTTGGTGCGGTCCTTCTCCAGTTCGCGGTTCAGGGCCTTGAGCACCGCCCGCCGGTTGCGGGACTCGTTCATGTCGATGAAATCGATGATGATGATCCCCCCGATGTCCCGCAGGCGGAGCTGTCTCACCACCTCGGTCACCGCTTCGATGTTGGTCTGGAGGACGGTGTCCTCGAGGGACTTGTCACCCACGAACCTCCCCGTGTTCACGTCGATGGCGGTCAGGGCTTCCGTGGTGTCGATGACTATATACCCCCCGGAGGGCAGGGGCACCTCGCGCCGCAGGGCATCCTTTATCTGCCGGTTGATGTCCAGGGCCTCGAAGAGCGGCGTGGTCCCGGTGTAGTGCAGGACCCTGTCCACCAGGTCCGGAGCCACCATCTTCAGGTAATGGCGCAGGCGGCGGAAGGAGCGGTGGGAATCCACCAGGATGCGGTCAAAGCTTGCATCCATGACGTCCCTGACCACCTTGACCTCCAGCTCCGGTTCCTGGTAGAGGACGGCGGGGGCCCTCTTCTTCTCGGAATTCTTGCGCACCTGGTTCCAGACCTTGCTCAGGTAGGCGAGGCTCTTCCGGAGTTCGGCGGCCTCCGCGTCCCGGGCCGCGGTGCGCACGATGAGGCCGACTCCCCGGGGCTTCACCTCCTCCACCAGCCGGCGCAGCCTTTCCCTCTCCTCCTCGCTCAACTTGTGGGAGATGCCGATGGTGTCGTTCTGGGGCAGCAACACCAGGTAGCGCCCGGGTATGGAGAGGTAAGTGGTCAGCCGCGCTCCCTTCCCCCCCATGGGGTCCTTGGTGACCTGGACCACCACCGGCTGCCCCACCTTGAGGAGCCTGGTGATATCCGGCCTTTCTCCCGGCCTGGAGCGCTCCACGAAGATATCCCCCACGTAGAGGAGGGCGTTGCGGTTGTGCCCGATGTCCACGAAAGCGGCCTCCATGCCCGGCAGGACGTTCTGCACCCGGCCCTTGTAGATGTCGCCAACGATGCTCCTGCGGTCGGCGTGCTCCACGAATATCTCCTGCAGGATACCCTTCTCCATGACCGCCACCCGGGTCTCTCCGTCGTAGGAGGCGACGACGATCTCCTTTCCCGCAGGGCTCACCTGGCGCACCTCGAGGTTCTTCTTCCTCCTGTCCAGCACCTTCTTCCTCCAACGTCTCGATATCCTCCGTTCCCGCACGGCCGTGCCGACCACGCCCCACCCGGGAGTCCTTTTTCGCCTACGACGCCCCTCTCTCGCTCATATCCCCGCTCTTCTCTCCCTGCCCGGCGCTGCCGCCTTTTCCACTCACGGCCCCTTTCCTCTCCAGGGCGGGGCTCTACTTCCTGCCCCTCAGGTTGCCCTTTCCCCGCACGGCAGCTTCTTCCACGCCTTAATCCCGCTCTCTCACCTCCCGGGGAACCGGTTCCTGCGGGATGGACCCCTCCTTCCGGTCTCTCCGGCTCATCCTTGCCCGAACGGCGGCCTCTTCGCGCTTTATCCCCCGCTCGCTTTCATCCCGCGGAACCGGTTCCTACGGGATGGACCCCTCTTCCAGCCTCTCCAGCTCATCCTTGCCCGCATGGTAGAAATATACTTCACCGGGGTTTTCTTCCAGGACCTCGTCCCGGGAAGCGTAGAGCCCCACCCTGGTCACCTTGCCGGCCTCCACCCCGAAGCTCTCCCTCAACCTCTCCAGGGCGTCGCGCAGCCTCCCCCCGCCCTCGCCGTCCACCCGGAGGCAGAGATGGTAGACGCCGTTCCCGCCCTCCACACGGTAAAGCCCGTAGCGCGCCCAGCGGGAGAGCTTGGGCATGTATTCGGGGAGCACCTGGAGGGAGACCACCCCCATACCCAGGGGAAGAGCCTCGTTCATCCTCTTGAGGACGGACTCCAGGTCGGGCTCCCTCCTCACCGCCACCTCGAGATATTCCGCCTCCGCCGCCACCCCCAGCGGGAGGGCTGGAGATAAGCTCATCTTCACCCGGGGATGGAAGCCGGAGGTGAAGACCAGCTCCGCGCCGGATCTGCGCAGGGCCCTCTCCAGTGCCCGCATGGTCTCGCGGTGGGAGAGATAGGAAGCTTCGCCCTTCTTGTAATATTTTACCAACAAGCGCTTCACCTCGAACCTCCCGCCAGCCTGTTGGTCAACTCCCTTCCGTCGCAGACGCCGCAGTCCGAACAGGTGCCGTGCCGGCAGTCGGGTGTGGGCTCTCCCCTGAGAGCCTTGCGGTATTCCTCCCAGAGGAACGCCCTGTCCACCCCCGCGGACAGATGGTCCCAGGGAAAGACCTCCCCCTTGTCCCTCTCCCTCTCCACGTACCAGGCGGGGTCCAGCCCCTGCGCCTCCAGAGCCCGACTCCAGCGTTCCCAGGAGAAGAACTCGCTCCAGTTGTCCAGGCAGCCCTCCCGGGCCGCGGCCTCCACCACCGGCCACAGGCGCCGGTCGCCGCGGGCCAGTATCCCCTCGAGATAGCTCATCTCCCGGGAGTGCCACTTCCAGGTCACCCCCTTGATGCGCAGCCCCTCCTTGAGGATGAAGTGGCGCCTGGCGGTCTCCGGCATGGAGATCTGCCTCGCCCACTGGAAGGGGGTGTGCGGCTTGGGGACGAATGTGGAGACGCTCACCGAGAGGCGCAGCCCGCGGGCCGGACCGCCGGCGTCACCCTCGCGCATGATGCGGCGCACCAGGTGGCATATGGCCTCCACGTCCTCTTCCTCCTCCCCCGGGAGGCCGACCATGAAATAGAGCTTCATCTTGCGCCATCCCTCCCGGTAGGCCGCCCCCACCGCCTCTATGAGGTCCTCGTCGGTGACCTCCTTGTTGATGACCGACCGCAGGCGGGGCGAGGCGGCCTCCGGAGCCAGGGTGAGGCCCGTCTTGCGGATCCTGCCCACCCTGGAGGCCAGCTCAACGGAGAAGGAGTCCGTGCGCAGCGATGGGAGGGAGACGGCCACGCCTTCCCTCTCCAGGTCACGGGAGAGCCTATCCGCCAGGGAGAGGATCTCCGAATAATCGGCGCTGCTGAGGGAGGAGAGGGACAGCTCGTCGCACCCCGTGGCCGATATCATCTCCCGTCCCCAGGCGTAGAGGAGGTCCTGGCCCCTTTCCCTGACCGGGCGGTAGACCATGCCCGCCTGACAGAAACGGCAACCCCGGGTGCAACCCCGGAAGATCTCCAGGCTGCAGCGGTCGTGCACCGACTCAACCAGGGGCACCAGCGGCCTGCGCGGCCTGGTCGCCCGGTTGAGGTCGGAGACCACGCGCTTGCGCACCGGCATGGGGGCGCCGTGCAGGGCTTCGATCCCCGCCAGGGTCCCGTCCGAGCGGTAATCCACGCGGTAGAGGGAGGGGACGTAGACCCCGGATATGGAGGCGCAGGCGCTCAGGAACCCCCTCCGGTCTTTCCTCCCCGCCATCTTCCATTCGCGGACCGCGTCCAGGACCTCGTGGATTACCTCCTCCCCCTCGCCCAGGACCAGGAAGTCGAAGGCCTCCGCCACCGGCTCGGGGTTAAAGGCCCCCGGCCCCCCTCCCACCACCAGGGGATGGAGGTCCTCCCGGTCCGCGGCGCGCACGGGTATCCCGGAAAGGGAGAGCACCCTCAACACGTTGGCGTAGGTCAGCTCGTGCTGGAGGGTGATGCCCACGAGGTCGAAGCGGCTCAGGGGGATCCTGCTCTCCAGACCGAAGAGGGGGATGCCCTTCCTCCCCATGAGCTCCTGCATGTCCACCCAGGGTAGGTAGGCGCGGTCGGCCATGGCATCCCCTCGGTCGTTTATCTCCTCGTAGAGGACGGCCAGCCCCAGATGGGACATACCTATCTCGTACACGTCAGGGTAGACCAGCGCGCAGTTGACCCCTTCCCGCGTCAGGGGCTTGCGGCGTGCGTTGACCTCTATGCCCAGATAGCGGCCGGGCTTGCTCACCAGACCGATATCCCGCTCGAAGAGGGGGCTCACGGGATCCGTGTGGTTGACCTCTTCCATTCCCCGTCTCGCTCCGATCCCTTCTCTCCGTTCTCCTCCGTTCCATCCGCCGGTTGGGACGCGCCGCCTACCGCCCGCTGCTCCGCGTCGGACAGGCGGTCTCCCCGCCCCGACCCGGTCTGCCGTCACAACCTTCCCGACGGCGTTGACCACTTCATATTAAGGCATATCAAGGGGTGGCGTTACCTTTACCGGGGGCGGCTTCGCCCTTCCGCCACATGGT
>FWWL01007131.1_pt1 | contig 15535 bp, 12 predicted proteins | sample 2228331 | NCBI WGS metagenome assembly FWWL01 (sample SAMEA103939775, study PRJEB20133) | metagenome
CTGTGACAAGTTCACTTTCGATGCTGCAACCGGCGGTTGCCCTACTCGAAGAGGGCCTGGGGCTGAACCGCCGGGCCTCGGTTGCGGTGCTGAGTTTCATCACGGCCATCGGCTCCGCAGGAGTCGTCTATTTCTCGAAGGACTTTGTCGCCTTGGACACGCTGGACTTTTGGGTAGCAACCTTCGCCATTTACTTGCTGGCCACATTCCAGACCATTCTTTTCGGCTGGGTACTCGGCGTGGAAAAAGGGATGGAAGAACTTCAGCGTGGGGCGGCCATCCGCATCCCGACCATCTTCAAGCCGATTATCAAATACGTGACGCCCCTTTATCTTCTGGCGGTTTTTGGATTGTGGCTGTATAAGAATTTCTTCGCCCTGCCAGAGGGACAAACCGGCCGCATCCAACAGGTTTACAGCGATCCCGTGGTCGGTGGGGTCGTTCTTTTCATCCTCTTTGTTGCCATCCTTTTCGCGTTCCTCATTGCCCAATCGGTGAGGAATTGGCGGCGCATGGAAGCCGCTCAGGAGGAGGTCACCATATGACGCTCGGCGGCTGGATTGTGATGCTTTTGTCGGTGGGAGGGGCAACCGGCCTCTTAGTGTGGTGCCTTTACAAGGTGCTCACCACTCCCGGTAGTGAGGAACACCTTGGTCAGGTCGAAATCCATACCCCAGATATGGATCAAGACTGACTCGAGGGACGCGCCGTCGCCTCCGATCGGTCGGCGATTGATGCCCCATGGCGTGTCACGGCCACGACGGCGCGTGGCCCTCCATTGCAACACGTGACGGTCCATTGCCAAATCGGTGGAGGGGTGTATGGTGTCGCGCGCCGGCGTGCCGGTTGATGATCCAGGTTGGTTCGCGGCCACGACGGCGCGTGGCCCTCCATGATCCTCAATCTCGCGAGGAGAGCTCATGGCACGTGTCCCTCCATAAGCGGGTGGGGATCATCGTGGTCGAACGTGGTTGTTTCCAGCGGGTGGGGCAGGACGTTAGTGATCCTCCATCCTACCATGCTTTGGTCGAGGTCATTTCTGGTAGCCAAAAAACACGTTGGGCGATATACTCAATTTCTTTTGCCGGTTTTCCAAGACTGTGTTGACCGCCGGGTAGGTGCAACCACCCCCAAAGGGGACGGGTGGGGCCGAGCCCCTGGTTGATAGGGATTTTCAAATCATTTACATCGGACGTTCTCATGACAGTTCGGACACGTTTTGCACCGAGTCCCACAGGCTATCTCCACATTGGCGGGGTGCGAACTGCCCTATTTTGCTGGCTTTTTGCACGACGGCATGGTGGGCAGTTCATCCTGCGAATCGACGATACAGACCAACAACGGAACGTCGAAGAGGCGTTGCGGCCGATCCTGGACGGTCTCCGCTGGCTCGGGATTGACTGGGACGAGGGGCCGGAGGTCGGTGGCCCGTGTCAGCCGTATTTTCAGTCGCAGCGACTTCCCATTTACCAGGAGGCCGTTCGCCAACTTTTGAGCACGGGTCATGCTTATTGGGATTTCGCCACGCCAGAGGAGATCCAGGCCGAACGGGAGGCGGCCCAAAAGGAGAAACGGGCCTTCGTCTATAGCCGCCGGTTCATGGCCGAAACCGAGGCCGAGGCCGCCCGATTCCGCGCCCAGGGCCGCACCGGGGTCGTACGGCTCAAAATGCCCCGGGAAGGGAAGCTGGTGATTGAGGACCTCATCCGTGGCCGGGTGGAGTTCGATTGGGCACAGGAACAAGACCACGTTATCCAACGGTCAGACGGAACCGTACTCTATCACTTGGCTAGCGCCGTGGATGATCACGCCTTTGGAATCACGCACGTGATCCGGGCGGAGGAGCACTTATCCAATACCCCTCGCCAGGTGTTCATCCTGCGGGCATTGGGCCACGAACCGCCGCAATTTGCCCACCTGCCGTTTGTGGCCGAACCCGGAAGCAAAGTCAAATTGAGCAAGCGAAAACTTGATAAATACCTGAAGAACCGTGATTTCGCCGAGCTGATGGAGCTTGGTCAAAAGATTGCCGAGAAAATCCGTTATTCTGCCGCCAGCGAACTTTTCAATCCGGTGGTTGTCGATTTTTACAAGGTGGTAGGCTTTCTGCCGGAAGCCGTTGTTAACTATTTGGCGCTTTTGGGTTGGTCCCTGGACGATCGCACCGAGTACTTCACGAGGAATGAGTTGATCCAGGCATTTTCTTTGGAACGGGTGAACAAGGCCCCGGCAAGCTTCGATCCGAAAAAACTCATGGCCTTCCAGCAGCGCCACATGAAGGAGGTGCCACTGGAGGAAAAGGTCAACATGGTCATACCCTACCTCCGGCAGGCGGGGTGGATTGCAGAACCCCTCTCGCCGGACGTCCGGCAACGCATTGCCGACGTTGTAACGGCTGCGGGGGATCGGTTGCGGGTGGCGGGCGAGATCCTCAATTATCCGGAGTTCTTTCTGGGCGATGACCAAATCAGCTATGATCCTAAGGATGTTCAAAAGCGACTATCCAGACCGGAGGTAGGACCGAGATTGGAGGCCCTGGCCTCGCTGTTCGAAACACTCGAAACGTTCACCGCCGAGTCGCTCGAGTCCGCCATCCACCGGTTTGCCGAATCACAGGCAATTGCGTTGGGTGAAGTAATTCACCCCTTGCGAGTGGCCGTGACGGGCCGGAGTGTGGGGCTAGGACTTTTCGAGACGCTGGCCATCCTTGGTCGAGAAATCGTTTGTCGCCGGTTGAGATTGGCCCGAGAGCGGTTTTGTCCATCACCGACATAGTAATGAAGAAAACCAGCAGCGACGTGTGGTCCACAAATGAGAATTGGTGAAAGGTGTTCTAGCTGGGAAGTCAACAAGGAGTCATCGTATGATGGCCGAATTTAAGGAAAACGGATTGTCAGAAACAAATCTGAACAAGCCGCAGGGATCAGATAAGACACCATGCTGCGGTGACAACGTGCAGGGAACGGACTTCATTCGGGAAGCCATCATCGAGGACCTGCGGAGCGGTCGTTACGATCGTGTCCACACGCGGTTCCCACCGGAACCGAACGGCTATCTCCACATTGGCCATGCCAAGTCGATCTGCCTCAACTTCGGCATTGCCCAGGAATTCGGCGGAAAGTGCAATCTCCGGTTTGATGATACGAACCCGACAAAAGAGGACGTCGAGTACGTTGAAGCCATCAAAGAAGACATCCGCTGGTTGGGGTTCGACTGGGAAGATCGCTGCTATTATGCATCGGACTATTTTGAGCAGCTTTATCAGTGGGCAGAAGAACTGATCAAGAAAGGCAAAGCCTACGTCTGTGACCTGTCGCCCGAGGAAGTCCGTGAATATCGGGGGACACTCACGGAACCGGGGCGAGAGAGTCCGTATCGCAATCGCTCGGTCGAGGAGAACCTAGACCTTTTCCGTCGCATGCGGGCAGGTGAATTTCCTGATGGGTCGCGGACCCTTCGTGCCAAGATCGATATGGCCCACCCCAACCTGAACATGCGCGATCCCGTGATGTACCGCATCATTCGGGCAAGGCACCATCGCACCGGTGATAAATGGTGCATTTACCCGACCTATGATTGGGCCCATGGGCAGTCAGATTCGATCGAGGGCATCACACACTCGATTTGCACGTTGGAGTTCGAAAACCATCGACCTTTGTATGAGTGGTTTATCAAGGAGTTGGGCATCTTTGCCCCGCGCCAAATCGAGTTTGCGCGGTTGAATTTGACCTACACTGTGATGAGTAAGCGGCGACTCCTCCAGCTTGTCCAGGAAGGGATTGTCCGAGGTTGGGATGATCCGCGGATGCCCACCATTTGCGGCCTGCGGCGTCGTGGTTACACCCCGGCAGCAATCCGGGATTTTTGCCAGAGGATCGGCGTCTCAAAATACGACGGGGTCGTCGATATCAGCTTGCTGGAGCATTGTATCCGGGAGGATCTCAACAAGCATGCGCCGCGGGTGATGGCCGTCCTGCGACCTCTGAAGCTGGTCATCGACAACTATCCCGAAGGCCAGGTGGAATATCTTGAGGCAGTGAATAATCCCGAGGATCCCTCCATGGGCACACGCCTCGTGCCGTTTTCCAAGGTCCTCTACATCGAACAAGACGACTTCCGCGAGGTCCCCCCGCCGAAGTACTACCGTTTGGCACCGGGGCGGGAAGTCCGGCTCCGTTGGGGCTACTTTGTCCGTTGTACAGGCGTCGTGAAGGACCCGCAAACCGGAGAGGTGATCGAAGTCCACTGCACCTACGATCCCGAAACCCGTGGGGGAAATGCCCCAGATGGCCGAAAGGTCAAGGCGACCATTCACTGGGTCTCTGCCACGGATTGTATCGAGGCGGAGGTCCGCCTATACGATTACCTCTTTACCAAGCCCGACCCCGACGATGTACCCGAAGGCCTCGATTGGCGGGCCAATTTGAATCCCAATTCACTCGAGATCATCCCCAATGCAAAACTGGAGCGGAGCCTCGCCGGGGCCTCTGTCGGGTCACGGTATCAGTTCGAGCGATTGGGCTACTTCTGTGTCGATCCGGACAGCACCCCCGAGAAGTTGGTCTTCAATCGGACCGTCACCCTCAAGGACACCTGGGCGAAAATCCAGCAGAAATTGGGATCGTAAAACGCGAAGTCCAACCCGCGGCCCACGAAAGGAAAGCCCACAATAGGTGAAGGGAGCCGTTTTGTCTCACGAGCGGTCCTTTAGCACTGATCACGCCGAGTGCTTGACCGGCCAGGCGTTCGAATATAGCCTACGCCCAGGCGTCGGTTCCCATCTCGTGCTGGAGGGTCGATATCTTTTCCAGCCATTTCAGGTGCTTTTCCGCGCGTTGTAGCGTTGTCTGAAGATCGTCTGTTGACTCGGCAGCCCCTACCGACTGCATGAGTTGCAATTTGCGAATGAACTTCTGGTAAAAATCGAGGAGATCAACGGGCTCGTCCGCCTCCACACCGGCCTCCAATAGGTCACGCCGGATTTGTGCCAACTCAGTGTATTCCTGTTCGGTGATATTGCCGGATTCTCGCAGTTTCTGGAGCATCTGCGAAAATTGCCGGGGGGTGATGTGAGTCACGTCATATTCCTTGAGAATTTCCAACAAAGACGAGCTACCCGACTGCCCGAGCACCGTCATCAAGGCCTCGTTGAGTGTCTTGTCATCGGCCGATTGCGGCCTGGTCTGGTCGCTTTGCTCCACGGGACGTGTGGGCTGACCAACGATACCCGAAAACAACCCTCGCAAGAAAGTGGCTGGGATTTGCATCGTGTCATCTCCGTTCAACGAAGGGGACCTGCCGCAACCCGCGGCAGACATGGTGTCCCCAATTGTGCAAACACCATGCCGCGACTTGCTTAAGAGGTGACTCATGTGCGGGGGGCACGCGAAAGCCTGAGCATGGAGAAACTGGGAAAAATTATGCCCAAAGAAAACGGCAAACAGCGAACCTAAAGGACATACACAAGATGGAACAGAGAAGCAAGATTTGTCGAAGTCCGGCTTATTTCGCCATTTTTCTCGGCAGATTCCGCCGGTCGCTTCCCTGTAGCGATGCGCCGGCGGTTCTTTCTGAGTGTTAACAAGAGGCGTTCAAAGCGTTTCTGTTCCGATGTCGGGAATGGGTCCGGCGGGCGTGATCGACAACCCGTCCGAGGCCCGTAGTGTCAACCGATATCGCATCCCCGCTTGGACCAGGACATAGACGGCCTCACCGTGGGCCGCCCGCACACCGGCCTGCCGGGCCTTTTCCTCGTCGCGGGCAAATTCCCAGAATTGGGCCCATAGTTCCCGCTCAAAATCGGAGCGGACCTGGCCCGTCTTATAAACGGTCGGTTGATCGTTTTCCCGATCGATACGGACCCCCTCATCGGGCGACTGGGCATTTCCAAACACCCGTTGGAAGAGGCACAGCGACGCCGCCCGCAAGGGGTCACCTTCCTCGACGTATTTGTCCTCAAACTTCACGACCAGCGCATCCACATAGACCTTGTCGCCTTGGACAACAAATGTCCGCGGCTTCTCGATGGGACGGCCATGGTCATCCACTTCGACGAACCGAACGGTGGTCTTGACAACTTTCCCGTCTTCCGATTTTTCCTGCGACAAAACGTCAAGATAAGCCACCCGGCGGTCCACCTTGAGGAGCTGGATGGCCATCGTCAGACGTTGGATTTCTCGCTCTTTTCGTTCCGATCTCGCGAGGCCGAGCCCGAGCGTGAGCCCCAGGCAGGCGAGGACGGTCCCGAGCCCGATCCTCGCTCGCGCGCGCTCGCTCACCGGGCTGCCGATAGATCGGCGGAGAGTTGCGTAATCTGCGTTTCTTTCTTCTGAAGGTCTTCCTCACGGATCTTAAGTTCGCCCGAGAGCTTGGCCAATTCGGTCTCTTTCTCGGCGAGCGCCTTCTCCATAACTTGTTGCGCCGACCGTGAGGATTCGTAAAGAGAATAACCCAGGTACACCCCACCGCCGAGGAGGCTCAGGATGATCAAAATGACAATCGTGCTGAGCAGCGTGTTAATCGCTTGCAGGAGCTTCATGGTTCGTTTTGGCCTCCCAAAAGGTCAGAGCCAGCGGAGTCCATAGGCAGAGTGCGGCGCCGAATTCCAAGTTTCCTTCACAAGAAACAGACATGACGGGCAGGGAGTTCAAGATATGTCATCTCTAGCCAAAACATAGCACGTGGGGGCATTTCCTCCAAGGCAATACCCACCTAAAGAGGGGAATACCCTGGCCCACGGCTTATCCACCCGATTACCCGGTCAATTTTTGCCGCAGCAACTGCCAAAGGGCTTCCAAGGCCTGGGGGATCACTTTTGTGTTGGCCACGACCGGCATGAAGTTTGTATCGCCGCTCCAGCGGGGGACAATATGCCAGTGAAGGTGTCCCGGCAACCCTGCCCCAGCTACCCGACCGAGATTGAGTCCCACATTAAAGCCGTCTGGGTTCATCACCTCCTTGAGGAGACCGAGCATGCGGCTGATCGTCTCCATCAGGGCCGTGTGTTCTGGGAGTGTCACATCGCGAAACTCTCCTACGTGTCGGCGTGGGGCCACGAGGAGATGCCCGTTGTTGTACGGATACCGGTTGAGGACAACAATGGTCAGGTCGTTCTGATACACGACCAGGCGCCGCGGCTGTTCGGGATCGGCCACGGCCTGACACAGAAAGCAACCCGGATCGGCTCCCAGAAGGAGGCGAGAGGAGTCCACCACCTCCGGGGCCTTCTCATCGCACGATTCAATGTAAGCCATTCGCCAAGGGGCCCAATGAAGTTCCATAGCCCTCCGATCAGCCTTTGAGTTGTGAGCAGTCATGACACATCCTTGATGTTACTCTTGTGCCGGACCAATGATTTCGACCTCACCCAATCGATACCGCCGCTGTCCATCGTCGTTTGCCAGCGGCATGGCGATGGTGGGCGTTCCGGTAACCGTCCCCAACGAGAGATAGACTTGATATCGGCCGGGTTTGATCTGGAACGGGAGGCACGATTCGGCCGTCCAGGTCATCGGGACGGGTGGCCCCAGGTCCTCCTCCGGGTTGTTGGTAGCACTGGGACCGCGAAGCGTCATTTGACGAACCGGCAGGTCGCGGGCATTCCCTTTTTCGTTCACCAGGACCGCCACGATCCCACCTTTTTCATCTTTGAGTGTCAGCGCCGGATAACCTCCCGGATAACACGGGGCCACGCCGCGATTTTCGACCGTAACGGACCACCGAAGCGGTGTTCCCAAGGCCACTTGGGACGACCATCGCACTTCCGTAGGAACCAGGCGATACCCGAGATAGCGATTGATCCGCGCAATCAGGTCACGGTTGGCCTCCAGGAATTCCCGTGGCCACCAGTGGATTGAGGCATAGCTGGCGTGGTACTCTAACACCGCCCGCAAGTAGAGTGTGCCATCCTCCCACGCACCTCGTTGCTGTGACGGCCCATAGTGCTCACATTCCAAAATGACGGGCCACTTCGGCCAGAAAGGTTGGGCCATCTCAGCATGGAAGTATGACTTCGGTCGCGGTTGCACCAGGATGCTGTCGTCTCGAAGCGTCAAACCGGCGGCCAACGCGTGAGCAATGGCCTCTTCCCCATTTTCGGTCATCACGTAATCGTCATTGGCCGCCAAAAGCGTCTTTTTGAAATGTTTGCGGTAAAGCTCGATATGCCGGATCACCGTCTCGGCCGGGTAGCGAATGCGTGTACTCGAAAAGGTATGGCCCTCTCCCCAAACACCAAACGATCCCACGTCGATGAAGGCCACCTCAGGATTACCATCGTAGCGCGCAGCCATGGCCGCCAAAAACCGATCGAGCTTTTCCAAAAAGACCGGATCATTGTAGTCCGGTTCCCAATATGGCCCATCTTCGGTCACGCCCGTTCCTACCTTAAAGTTGTATCCTTTTGCCCCGGCCTGCTGGACCCATTCGGGCGTGGCAAAGCGTGTCCACGATTCCGAACAGCTTATCCGCAGGGCGATGCGTTTGCCTTTAGAAATCCACCGCTGGGCCGGGGTGTCCAAGACGGACCAGCAGAACTGGCCCTCGCGGGGTTCCAGGTAAGACCAGGGAATCCGCAAATACACGACCGACAGGCCGGGGAAATCGTCCATCGTGTCGGACGGATCTAAGCGTGATCCATAATTTGCGGGGACGTTATCGTAATAGTGCAACACCCAGCCCATCTCGGGATTGGTCAGCGGGAGCCCGTTGTCTTGGAGTGAAACGACTGTCTCCGGCGGTCCCTCCACAGCTTCAAGCCCCTGCAGCGATTGAAGGGCCAAAATGGCCCCGCACAACCAGATAGCAACACCAAAGGGGACTTGTTGGCCCATGCGTTTGTTCCTCGTTTCTACGGGCAGATGATCTGGCAAAGTGCGTCAAACTCACACGATTCCAACCAGCCAAATTACCCAAATTTCCCGACCCTCATATCCCGATCGTAACCACGATCAAAATCGCTATTTTCCGTGTGGATCACAAAAAACGCAACAACAAACCGACCGGACCATGCCGAAAGTTTGAATGAGTGGCCCAATGTCCCCTTGCGCAGCTTTTGCGGAGTTAGTCAGGCGAATTGGTGGAACCAAGCGTGTGAGAACACAGACGAATCAACGTCTTTCCCGCAAACCAGTCATTTTGATTCGGAGACACCCTCTTATGATCAAGCGATTTGTCGGCGCTGTGGCAACGACGTTGTTATTGGCGGGCGTTACATCCGCCGGAAATAACGTGTTACCTGAATTGCCACCGCTTCCGCCTTTGGACGAAATCAGTGCACCGGACACGACGGCCTCGGCAACAACCCCCGGTATGATACTACCCGTCGGGGGATCAGATTGGACCTTGCCCGAGCGGTTAAGCCCCCCTCGAGGATTATTGACGGGGATGGAAAAATCACCTCCCGCGCCGCTCCCGGCGGAGCCCTCTGCGCCCCAGGAACCCGTCCGGGTGACCCGCGTTTGTCCGCTATCCAACCAAGACGCCTGGACGCTTCCGCAACCTTGTTTCCTTCAGAACCTCGGAATCCGCATGGGCGGATGGTTGGAACAGGGCATCACGTTCAACGCCCAGGACCCAGGGGACCGTTTCAACGGACCCGTGGCCACCAACGACCTGGACTCGGAATACCAGATGAACCAGCTCTGGCTATGGTTTGACCGTCCGGCCGACAACGGTGGGTGTGGGTTCGCCTGGGGTGGTCATGTGGACATCATGTACGGCACCGATTGGCGATTCGGGATCAATCACGGCCTCGAGGATCGCATCAACGGGTTCGACCGTCAAACCTATGGCATGGTAATTCCGCAGTTTTATTTGGAACTGGCCTACAATCGGCTATCTGTGAAGCTGGGGCACTTTGCCGGGATTCTCGATTACGAGGCCGTCCCGGCACCCATGAACCCCTTCTACAGCCATTCCTACTCTTACGGTTACACAGTTCCACAACTGGTAACGGGCCTCTTGGCGGACTACAAGTTGACCGATCACTTGTCGATCCAAGGTGGATTCCATCGAGGTTGGATGCAATTCGAGGATAACAACGACGAATTAGATTTCATGGGTGGCGTGAAGTGGAAATCCTGGAACGAACGGCTGACCTTGGCCTACGCCGTATCCGCCGGGGCACAGGATGACGCCGGCGAGCAAGATCGTTTCGTCTATAGCTTGGTGGCCCAATACCAAGTGAATAAACGCTTCAAATATGTCTTCGTCCACAACTTAGGGACGGAGAACAACGCCCTTCCGAACGGTGGCGACGCCGAATGGTACGGCATCAATCAGTACTTCCTCTACACGATCAATCCCTGCTGGACCGCCGGAATGCGCGTGGAATGGATGCGGGACGATGACGGTGTGCGGATTGCCGGTCCCGGCAATATTCCGGGGGTTCGGGCATGGAGTGGCCGCGGATTCGCCGGTGACTTCTACGAAATAACTTGGGGCCTAAATTGGCGACCCAATGGCAATTGGACGATCCGACCCGAAATCCGCTACGACTGGTACGACGGGCTCGCCGGCCCCACAGGGCTGCCTTTCGACGGCGGTTCAAAGGACCATCAATTGACGGTCGGACTGGACGCCATTTTCAGCTTCTAACGTTTCGGAACGGTTGCGGGACCCTCAGAACCAGACCGCACCGCGAGGAGGTAGCCACGCAGCGCCGCGTCATCACCGCGGCGCTTTTTGTTGATGGGCAAATTGCCAAGTCGGCCGCGAGTGGTGTGTCGCTTTTCACCCGGCCGGTTGGCAACGTACACTTAGGGTTCTTTCCGAAAACTTGGCAAGCATTTTTGAGCGTGGTGATCGGGATACTGGTGAAGGATAGTAGTATGCCTTTGGGAGACGACGAAATCGTCTTTCATGCCCGCAAGTTCCAGGTAGTTCAGAAGCGGATTCCCAACAGTCCGGAGCCGGTTCGCTATGTCATTCGTCATCCTGGGGCCGTGGCCATCTTGGCGGTGAGCGACGATGGCCGACTTGTGTTTGTCCGGAATTATCGCGTCACTATCGACGTGGAACTCCTCGAAATCCCGGCCGGAACCCGTGAGCCCGGCGAATCACCTCAGGAGACGGCGATCCGGGAGCTGAAGGAGGAAACCGGCTACCGTGCAGGCATCTGGCGGCAACTCTGTGAGTTTTACACATCACCCGGGATCACCGATGAAAAGATGACGTTATTCTTGGCCCAATCGCTGGAGCCCGGAGAGCCGCAATTGGCCCCCGACGAACATCTGGAACCGTGCCTGCTGACGTTGGATGAGGCCCTCGCGGCAATCCGTGACGGAACCATCCAAGACGCCAAGACGCTTGTGGCCGTTCTCACCTATCAAAACACGGTGAGGGAGAATCGGCACAAGTGATGATTTGATAAAATGTTAAGCCTGACGGGATATTTACTCGTCGTGCAACCGCGAGCCGCCAACATAAACTGGCGGTGAGGTATTCGGCCACGACGGCGCGTGGCCGTCCAAAACTACGGTCACGACCGTGCGTGGCCATCCATCCGTTTCGTTTGCCCACGACGGCGCTTGGCCGTCCAAAGCAAACGATGGATTATGCCCCATCAAACGCATCTTTGCAGCTGGGTTGCCTTGGTGTTCAAACGTTGGAAGCGTGCCCCATTGCTGCAAAAAAGTGGGTAAACTCCAATGTCGCTTTGGGTACACTTGCCCCTGCCGAGTCGCTACACTAAGAGGACGTCACCGATTTGTTAAGTCGTTTGGCATCTTGACAGGTCACTTTCGAACGAGGAGTCACACCATGCAGCGGCGAGAGTTCCTGGCGTCGTCGATGATTGGGGGAGTGGGAGCTGTCATGGCCTTGAGCGAGCTTTCCCAGGCCCTTGAGGGAGCCGGTGGCCCAAAACAGTTACTTGAGTTGCGTCGTTACCAGATCGCAGCTCCGGAGAAGCGAGACCGCCTGGAGAGATTCTTTGCCGAGGTCGCCATCCCCGTGTGGAACAATTTGGGGATTCAACCCGTTGGTGTCTTTCGCTATTTGACAGAAGACGATTCAAGTCTTTTTGTCCTATTGCCGCATAACAGCGCCGAGACGGTGATTCGCGAGATGTCGGCCCTGCTGTCCGATCCCAAGGCCCAGTCGGCCGGCAAAGATGTGCTCTACGATCCGTTCGACGATCCTACCTATCAACGGGTTGAGAGCAGCCTCTTGCTCGCCTTCGATGGCGTCCCCAAGGTCCAAGTTCCCACCACGGCGGAGTCCCGGATCTTTCAGCTCCGTATTTACGAAAGCCACAATTTGACGAAACACGTGAAGAAGGTTGAGATGTTTAACACAGGCGGGGAATTGGAGATTTTCTATCGCTGCAAAATGAATCCCGTCTTCTTCGGACAGGCCTTGATCGGTACCAAACTGCCCAATCTGACCTACATGTTGGGTTTCGACAACGAGGCCGCGCAAAAGGAAGCCTGGGCAGCGTTTATGAAAGATCCACAGTGGCTCGAGTTGCGCGATAAGCCTGAGTACGCCCAAACGGTGTCCAATATCACGAATATCCTCCTTCGGCCAAGCCCCGTCTCACAGATTTGACAACGTTGCCACGAAGAAGATGGCCTCGGCGTCGCTATTCCCGCGGTGGTTAAAAGGCCATATTCGGTCGCGCGACGATGTGTGGGCACACATGAGGGAGGTGCCTCAATAGGTTATTGAGTTGGAGGTTATCTCGACATGGCTTCCATTCTCGATCGCATCGTTGCCACCAAGCGCGAGGAGGTGGAACGGGCAAAGGTTTTTGCGCCCGAGGAACATCTCCGTCGCATGGTGGAACAACAGCCACCACCGCGGGATTTTCTGGGTGCGATCCGCAACGCACCTAGCATTGCCCTCATTGCAGAAGTCAAGAAGGCCAGCCCCTCCAAGGGTGTTATCCGCGAGAGCTTTGACCCCGTGGCCATCGCCCAAATCTACGAAAAGCACGGGGCTGCGTGTATTAGTGTCTTGACCGATGAGCCGTATTTTCAGGGGCACATCGAATTCCTTCGTTGGGTCAAGGAAAGCGTTCAAATTCCGGTGTTGCGGAAGGATTTTATCCTTGACCCCTATCAGGTTCTCGAAGCCCGCGCTTACGGCGCCGATGCGGTCCTGCTGATTGCCGAATGCTTGGATAACGAGCAGTTGGTGCATCTTTATCATGAAATCCTCTCGTGGGGGATGACACCACTGGTTGAGGTTTATGAGCCGGAAAACCTGTCGCGGGTGATTGACCTGGGGGCCTCGCTCATCGGGATCAACAACCGCAATTTGCGGACGTTCGAGGTCGATCTCGAACACACGATCCGCTTGCGGGCGAAGATTCCTCCTAATCGGCTGGTGGTGGGCGAGAGTGGCATCCAAACTCATGAGGATGTGGAGCGCCTTCGCCAAGCAGGGGTCAATGCCATCTTGGTCGGAGAAAGCCTCATGCGGGAAGCCGACATCGGCCAGGCCGTGGACCGACTTCTTGGAAGAAGTTAGGGCCCCGTTTCGCCCGAGGTGGTCTGGGAAGGTCTTTCCAGATTCAGCACGAACATTCCCCAAACAAGCGGTACCCGCTCATGCCGCCCTTCCTGGCCAATACGGATCTCGGCGGCCTGAGGTGAAACCAAGCCTGCCACGAAAACCGCGGCGCCGGTTCGCACATCGGGGCGATCAGGCCGAAGCCGAACAAGGGCATGTTGCTTTTCGCTGCCAAACTCCAGCAAGATCATGCCGGGCGAAGGCTCCGCGACGAGGTGTCCGACGAAGACGATCCCATTAAGCGGCTGAAAACCCATTTGTGTAGCCAAGTCATTGAGGCGATTCCGTGCTTCCCCGGAAATGCGATCTGGCGCCAGTGCCTTGAAGAGCCCCTCCGCTTCGACCACAGCCTGGTCGAGGACCGTGGGTGGGACACCCTCCGGAATCTTCCCTTGGATTTGCAGGAGCTTCACGATATTGGCGATCCGTGCCCACTCCGCCAGCTTTTGGTACTGTTCCACGTCCTGGGGAACCCATCCGATCGACTCCGCGAACTGCCAAAGTGGTGAAATCTGGCGCAGATCGACCACGGACTCCGAGGCAATGCCCTCCAGACGAGGCGGGGCAGGCTCGGGCAAGGACCGAATAACTCCCGAGGCCCCTTGGGCCAACTCCCGCAAATAGCGGATATGGCTGGCAAAACCGTATTGGGCCAGTTTATGGACAAAGGTATTGACGCCGATCACCCGCCCGGTGCCGTCCAGGAGCGGGCCCCCACTATTGCCAGGAGAAATCCGTGCATCATGTTGAATCCAAATCATGGCCGGGGGTGATTTGATTTTCGTCACGATGTGATCGGGAAAATTCTGTATCAATTCCGCGGTCGTAAGAACACGACTGACGACACCTCGTGACAGCGAGAAATCCACGTTGTAGGGGTGTCCGAAGGCATACACTTCTGTCCCCAGGCGTGGGGTGTCGTTATAGGAAAGATCAAGGATCATCATCCTCACGGGCCGCTCCGCCAGTTCGAGGATGGCCAAATCCATGGCCGGGGCTTCGGCCACGATTCCGGCGATACGATACGTTTGCCCGCCCGCCGAGCGGACGTACGCCCTGTTATTCATGTTCTGAACCAGGTGGTAGTTGGTTGCGATCCACCCCCGCTTGTCGATAAAAAAGCCGGTCCCCGTCTCGATGGCTGCCCCGCCCTCTAGGGGAATTTCGATCTTGACGACGGCCTCTTTCACCTGATCCAGCGTTTTTGCCACAAAGACCTGCCGCGAGGTCCACTCCAAGGGAGGTGGGATCGTTTCGCCTTGGGATTTTGGCTGGGACACAGGCCGCCTTGCGGCGCGTTCTCTACTCGCCGAGAACCCACCGGCAAGCCAGATTGCAAGCACGGCCAGGCCGATAAGGACCACACCGGCGGTGAGCGCAAGGGCGAATCCATAGTTTGAGCCCAAGAAAAGCTTGCGGCGACGGCCTTTTGATCGGCGGCCCCGTCCTGCGAAGGATTCCGTTACCAGGGGTGGAAACGACTCCGATGATTGCTCTCGTGGCGTGGTCTCCTGCGAAGCGTCACTGCCCCGACCACAACGGGGACAAACCTTGATCACCGCCGGTTTTGACGACCGGACGACGATACGGCATCCACAATGCTGGCACACCCACACATTGCCCATAACTTCCCATTCTCTCTCTGCCTATTCAGACTACCGATTTGGCCTGCTCCCCGCCAGGGTTCTGATGGCCCGCTTGGGTTCTAGATCTTCGTAATGACCGGGCTGGCGCGGGTCTATCAACCTCGATTGACCGTCGCAGGTGCTGTTGAAATCCTTGGTGGATCATCCTCGCGTTGAAGTTTACCCACTTTTTGCAGCTATAGCGGAGGCTTCCAATGTTTCAATAGCCACTTAACCAAGTCCACATATGCGTTGGGTGGGGCAAAATCCATGGTTCGCCTTGAAGGGCCACGCGCCGGCAGGGGCAAACGAAACGATTGGAGGGCCACGCGCCGTCGTGGCCGTGATTTTGGAGGGCCACGCGCCGTCGTGGCCGTGAATCACAATGGATCATC
>FWWL01007132.1_pt1 | contig 15534 bp, 15 predicted proteins | sample 2228331 | NCBI WGS metagenome assembly FWWL01 (sample SAMEA103939775, study PRJEB20133) | metagenome
CATCCACCACAAACAACCCAATCCCTTTCTGCATTTTTTGAAGGACTAGCTCACGAAACCGCGCATTATTCAACCGCTCTGGCGAAACCAGCAGAATATCGCAGCGGTTCTGCGCCAATGCCGCTTCGACTTCATTCCATTCTGATTGGTTAGCGCTATTGATCGTATAGGCTTGAATGCCAATCTTTCTCGCCATATTGATTTGATTGCGCATCAGCGACAACAAGGGGCTGATGAGCAAGGTCGGGCCTAAATTCTGCTCGCGCAGCAATTTGGTCGCCAAAAAATAGACCAGACTTTTGCCCCACCCCGTTCGCTGAACGACAAGGACACGCTGTTTTCTGACGACAATCGCCTCAATCGCTTCCCACTGACCCGCTCGAAAGCGCGCTCCTTGACCCAGCATGGACTTTAGGAGGTCTTCGGCATGGGCGTACAAATCACTCATAGATCAACTCTCTCCTCATCCAGCCACAGGGTCGGGTTGGGCAGGACGAAGTCCTCATGCAGGTCGGATTCGGTCACCCCGCCAATGTGGGAGCTGTCGCCGACAGCGACATGCACGGTTCCCTTGATCTTTTCGGCCTCTAAAACATTGCCCGGATTTTTCGCGTTCGGGTTAGCGCCGATGCCGAGTTCGGCACAAGTGCGGCGATGCGCCATCCGCGGATCGTCGAAAGCAAACACCCGCCGAAAATGATCGCCAACCGCGCCGCCGTCCTCGACGGCTGTCACCAGCCCGCCCTGAAAGGTCAGGCGCATGGCTTCGGTCAAAGCGGGGTACCAGCCGGCCGGCACAACCAGAACCCCTTCGGCGCTGCCTTCTACCGGCGCGATGTACGCCTCGCCGCCGGGCAGGTTGCCAAAGGCGCCGCGCTCGTGCAGCAAACCGGTATCGGCGCGGCCAGCCCGCCCGCGGATGCTGAAGCTCAAATCCGTTCCCTGCGGGGTGGTGATGCGCACCGAGTCGGTCGCCGTCAAAACGTCCGCCCAGCGGTTCGTCTCGCGCGTGATCTGGTTGTAATCGGCCGCCATGGGGCCGCCCACGGCGAACATCTCGGCTTCCACTTCGGGCATGCTCGCCACCCGCGCTCCCCTGCGGCAGGCTTCCTCGCGGGCGCGGGTGTGGGAAAGCGAGTGGGTGGTCATCATCACCAGCACATCGTACTCCAAAAATCGCCGCGCAGTGGTCTCATCCGGCTCGCGTCCGCTCTGTCCGGTTTGCGGAAAGGCGATCAGGTCAATACGATTGTCGCCAAACGCCTCGCGCATCATTTGGAAAATGGCGCGGGTCATGCGGGCGCGGTGGAGCATCGCTTCCAGTTTGTCCGCCGGTAGATTCTCCCAATCCGCCGCGCTGGGCACATCGGTGACAAAAGCCAGCCGCTCTCCGGGCTGTAAGTTCAGGTTAACCGTCAGCATGTTGACGGCTGCCGCGCGCAGACGCTCAAATTCCTGCATCATTCCCCCCTATCTCAAGCCGTACTTTTGCTCCAACGGTTGATACTCGACATCGAAACCGAAGTGTTTCGGCCCCAGCAGCTCCAACCCGCGCGGCGTGCGCCACTGTTGCGGCGCCGGCAGGCCTATCGCCGACACCGGCATCCCCTCGTGAAAGAACGGATTGAGGTTCGGTTCGTTGGTTTCCTCATTGAACAGGCAAATCAAATCGGGCGTGGTCACATCCACTTGGCCATCCCGCCAAGCCATCAGATGCTCATTCTTGAACCAAAGCCGATATTGACTGCCAGCGTACTCGCCTTCGCCTTGAATCGTCACCTCGCCCAGCGTGAACCCTTCAACGGTGTCGTAGTGATGCTTCGATACGCGACCTTTGAAGAGAACCAGGCCGCCGCCTGCTGCCGCAACCCGCTCGGCGGCCGATTGGCCGCTCTCCTTCGCCTCGCGATAGGTCTTGCCGATTTTCCAGGCGTGGCTGATCGCGCCCTGAATGACGGCCTGACGCAGGACTTTCGCCTGAGCCGGGTGGTCGGCAACGCCGATGCGGTTCTTGCTGGCCACCGCCATGGCGCGCACCAGCGCCTCGGCGCGCAGGTCGTTGACGACTTTGGGCAGAATCGCCACATCGCCAAACTGGTTGGCGCAGGCCAGCGGGTAAATCGGCAGATCGTAGATGCAGTAGGTAGAGTGCTGCAACTCCGGCACGGAGCGCCCGGCAGGGTCAGCGTCAATGATGTAGCGGTCGAGCAGAGCGGCTACGTACAGTGCTTCCGCCGTGTTGCCGCCGCCCAGCTCGGTCGAAATCACCCCGTAGAATTCGTGTCCAAAGTAAGCCTCCAACGCCCGATAAGCCAGATACGGCTCCGGTTCACGGAGGCGCGGCAGATCGGCGTATTGCGCTTCTAGTTCCGGGGTGGTAGGAGACACACTCCCGCACATGTACGGCGTGGCGATCCAGGCATCCTCCGGCACCTCGCTGAAATCCACCAGGCGGAACTGCTTGCCCTGTTGCAGGGCATCTTCCATCAATTCCAGCCCCTTTTCCAACGAGCCGCCTCCGCCGGTGCCGAGAATGGTACAGCCATACAGAATATCGTACAAATCCTGCCGGGTTAAGATTTTCATGGTTCGTTTCTCTCCTATGGTGTAGATGGATTTACTTCCCCACCAACGGCTCAGCCAACTCTTTCAATTCGGGGTGAACCACCACGCCCTTGTCCAGAATCGGAACGCCATCCAGCCAAACCGATGAGTTCAGGCAAATTCCGTCACAATGCGACTTGGCCTGAATGCCATCCGGCGGCGCATCCACCGGACTGAGGTAGCCCAACCCCCATTCGGTGCATCCCCAAATGCGTTCGTCTTCCAGCACATTCCCGCACAGGCGGGCGCCGGGGTTGAACCCGTAACAGCCATGCGCCACGCGGAACATGTTGGGGTCGTCAAAGCTTTCCAGCCAGCGGCGCAGTTCCTCGGCCTGCGCCCCCCCGCTGATGCGCGCCACCCGTCCGTTCTCCACATCCAGCATTACCGGCTCTTTGAGAAAACCGCATGGCGGCGCAATCGTGCCGTCGAAAACCATCTTGCCGTTGATCGTTTCGAAGTCGGGAATAAACGAAATTTGACCGCCCAAAAAGTGCATTCCGGGCGTATCGCACAGCCCGTCATCGCAGCTGACTTTGCGCTCTTCCGGCAGCAGGTTGAAGGACAAATCATTGCCGGCCGGGGTGGTAATGCGCATCTGGCGCGCCTGTTGGGTCATTTCGCTCACGCGGCGCATGAAGCGCGACAGCGCTGCTGCATCAATCCGCCCGATCAGACGCACCATCATGTCCACCGTCATCTCGACCAGACACATGTAGCGCAAGCGCGGGTTTTGCGCCATCGCCCGTTCGAACGGGGTGGAATAGAGCAGCCACTGTTTGTTGAACTCCACCCAGGAGTCGGCTTGGGACAACGCGGCCGTCAAGGCGTCCACCGGCAGCATCGGATCGGCTGCCTTGCCGACGCCCAACGGCGAAACCAAGCGAATCACCATGGGAATGGCGCCGACCGTGTGCGCCGCCGCAGCGACCGCCTCCACCACTCGCATATCGCTCTGCGTATCGGCGGTGATCACCAAGGTTTCTCCGGGTTTGAGGCGGAACATATCCGTAACCAGGATATGCGCTGCGCGGGCTAGTTCGTAATCAAACGACTGGCTCATAAGTAACTCTCCTAATTCCGTGTTAAGGTGATTGATTTTGGATGCTCTTCCAGCAGGTAACAGGAGGCGGTGTGCCGATCGCCCACTTCTACTGCCGGGGGTTCGGCCGTGCTGCAAACTTCCATCCGGTACGGGCAGCGGGTATGAAAGCGGCAGCCGGATGGCGGATCAATCGCGCTTGGCACGCTCCCCTCCAGGGATTGCAGTTCGCTCAGGTTGTTCATGTCCAGCGTGGGAATGGCATTGAAGAGCGCCTGAGTGTAGGGATGACGAGGGCGGTTGAACACTTCGCTGGCCGGGCCCTGCTCGACAATTTTGCCCAGATACATGACCACAATCCGATCCGACATGTAATGCACCACGCTCAAATCGTGCGAAACGAGGATGTAGGTCAACCCCAGCCGCTGTTTCAACTGCATCAGCAAATCCAGAATTTGCGCCTGGGAGAGAATGTCAATTGAAGAGGTCGGCTCGTCCAGCACAACCAGTTTGGGCTGCAAGGCCAGCGCACGCGCTATCGCAATCCGCTGCCGCTGACCGCCGGAAAACTCATGCGGGTACTTGTAGAGCGAGTCGCGCGGCAGTCCGACCATCTCCAACAGGTCTTGCACGGCTTCCGTCAATTCGAGGATGGGAAGCCGGCGATGCACGGTCAAAGGCTCGCCGACCACATCCCGCACCAGCATGCGCGGGTTGAGCGACCAGAACGGATCCTGAAAGACAATTTGAATGTCCTTGCGCACTTTGGCGCGCAGTTCGGATTGGGAGAGATGGGTAATATCCACGCCGTCAAACCATATCCGCCCCTCGGTTGGCTCTTCCAGACGCAGCAGCAGATTGACCAGCGTCGTCTTGCCGCAGCCCGACTCCCCCACCAGCCCGATCACCTCGCCCTTTTGAATTTCCAAATCCACCCCGTCCACCGCGCGCACCCAATTCTTCGTGCCAAATAAGGCATCCGAGCGCACCGGAAAGTACTTCTTGAGACCCTCGATCTTGACCAGCGCTTCACTCATAATCTACTTCCTCGCCGCCAAAAAACAGGCTGCTTTGTGATCGGCCTGACCCTTGACTTCCAGCATCGGCTCTGTTTGCGTGCATTCCTGCTCGCCAATCGGACAGCGCGCGTAAAAGGGGCATCCCTGCGGCGCGTCCGGCTTGATCTCCAGACCGGCAAATCTCAACTTCTCGGACTTGTCGCGCGGGATGGCCGAAATCAGCGTTTGGGTGTAGGGATGAAGCGGTTGACGGGTGACCAATCCGCTCGGCCCCTCCTCGACCAATTTGCCGCAGTAGAGGATACCCACGTTTTTACAAAAGACATTCACCAACCCGACATTGTTGGCAATAAACAAAACGCTGATGCGCAGGGTTCTCTGCAGCTCGTCAATCAATTTCAAGATGCCGGCTTGAATGGTTACATCCAGGTTGCGGGTCGGCTCATCGGCAATCAGAAATTCCGCGCCGCAGGACAGCGCAATGGCAATGATGACCCGATGACGCTGACCGCCGCTCAGTTCGTGCGGATATTTTTTGAGAATGTTCTTCGCATCCGGCAATTTCACCATTTCCAGCAGTTCAATGGCCCGCTGGGTGCGCGCCGATCCTTTCAGCGCCTGGTGCTGTTCGACCACCCGTTCGATTTGTTGACCAACCGTAAAAACGGGATTGAGCGTGGACATCGGATCTTGAAAGATCATCGCCAGCCGCTTGCCGCGATAGGCTGAGGCCATCTCCCGTTCCGTTTTTTTGAGCAAATCCTCGCCGTCCAACCAGATCTCGCCGCTGTGAATGATCCCCGCCGGTTTAGGCAGCAACCCCAGAATGGTCAGCGCAAGCACGGTCTTACCCGCGCCGCTTTCCCCCACTAGGCCGTAGGTTTCGCCGCGCTCAATCGCCAGATGTTCAATGCGCAAAACCGACCGAATGCCCTCCAACGTCCGGAAACCCACCGCAAGATTTTTGATTTCGAAGTAGGCGGTCATGTCATCCCCTCAGAATTTGCGGGTGCGCGGGTCAAGCACCTCGCGGATGCCGTCGCCAATCAGGTTGAACACCAGCACGGTGATGAAAATGGCAATGCCGGGAAAGGTGCTGTACCACCAGGCGTTGAGAAAATAGGTGCGGCTGGTGGAAATCAGCAAGCCCCATTCCGGCGTCGGCGGTTGGGCGCCCAAACCCAAAAAACTGAGCGCGGCAATCGTGAGAATCACGCCGCCGATGTCCATTGAAGCCTGAACGATCACCGGCGCCATGGTATTGGGAAGGATGTGGCGAAACACGATGCGCGGCATTGGCGTGCCAATCGCCAGCGCAGCGCGCACGAATTGCCGCTCGCGAATGGAAACCGCCTGACCGCGAATGATGCGCGTGTACCACGGCCACCACGAGATGGCTATCGCCAGCATGGCATTGCTTAGGCTGGGGCCTAAAAAGGCGGCAATGGCGATCGCCAGCAACAAGGGCGGAAAGGAGAGGAACACGTCCGTGATGCGCATAATGACCTCGTCCACTACCCCTCCCAAACCGCCAGCAAGCGCCCCCAAGGGCACACCAATCAGCAGCGCCAAACCAACCGCAATTAGCGCCGTTTGCAGGGAGATGCGCGTCCCAAAAATGATGCGCGAAAACAAATCCCGACCCAATTCATCCGTCCCCATCAGGTAGCGGCTGGAGGGAGGCAGCAGTTTATCCTGAGGGTTGGTTTCGCTGATGGCATGGGAGGGATAAGGCGCGATCCACGGCGCAAAGATCGCAATCAGCGCCAGCAGGACGATGATGATCAGAGAAATGCGCTGCAGGGTATTGCGGTTAAGCAAGTAAAACGAAAGGCGCAACTCCCGCAAGGAAGGTTGAAGGGTTTTGTAGGTATCGGCAAGCCAGTTGAGCATGATCCTCACCTCCCCTATGTCCTCACGCGCGGGTCAAGCGCAATGATGATGTCCGCAATCAGGTTCAAAATCACATAGGAAAAGGCCGAAAAGATGGTCACCCCCATAATCGCGGGGTAGTCCAGCCCGATGACTGCCGTGGCAATGTAGTTGCCAATGCCCGGCCAGGTAAAAATCGTCTCGGTCAGGAAAGTATTGACCAGCGTATAACCAATCGAAAGGGCGACGACCGTCGAGGTCGGTCCGATCGAGTTTTTTAGCGCATATGACCAGAGGATGATGCGATCCCGCAGCCCATACGAGCGGGCAGCGGTAATGTAATCTTCGTTCAAAATTTCCAACAATGCCGAGCGGGTCATGCGGGCAACCAGACCGACCGGGTACAGCCCAATGGTGATGCCGGGCAGAACCAGATGCCACAAGGCATCCAAAAAGATGATCCAGTTGCCGCTGATCAGCGAGTCGAACATCAAAAAACCAGTGATCTGAGGGATTTCCATCGTGAGTTTAATTTCGGTGCTCAATTGACCGCCCATGGGAAACCAGCGCAGCGTGCGGGCAAACGCCAGTTGCAGAATCAACCCGATCCAGAACGTCGGCAGCGAAACCGCGCCAATGGAAAACAGCCGGCTGAGATGATCCACAATGCGGTCTTTCTGCTTCGCCGAGATCACCCCCAGCGGTATCCCAATGAAAACCGCCGCGAAGGTGGAAATCAGCACCAACTCAATGGTCGCTGGCAGACTTTCCATCAGGTCCAGCGATACCGGCCGGCGGGTGCGCAGCGAATTGCCCAAATTGCCCTGCGCCAAATCTAGCAGGTACTTTCCAAACTGGACAACCAGCGGTTGGTCCAGCCCAAGTTCCAGGCGAGCCTTTGCGATTTGCTCCGGCGTGGCTCTTGGGCCGGCCCATTTTGCGGCCGGGTCGGAAGGCACTACCCGCGCCACGAAAAAGGTGACCAAGGCCACCCCAAACATGACAACCAGACCCAGCAATAAGCGGCGTAGAATGAATTTTTTCATTCAAAATCTCTGTGGATTGGCATCGATCCCGGCGGCTCAACCCGCCCGCCCCAAGAGCAAGCATTTTCATGCTGAAACTGGGGCATAGAACGGCAGGAAGATTGACAGCCCTTTCCATGCCCCAGTCGGCTTGAAATGCGGCTTTTCAGCCGGGCATTTATTCCATCGTCAGTTCATGGAAGAAGACCACCGTCGGGTAGGCCGGGTTGAACCGGAAGCCTTTCAGGTTCTTGACGGTCACCCAAACATCCTCGCGGTCATATATGAACAGCGAGGCTGCATCTTCCAACAGGATGCGCTGCGCCTCGATGAACATCTGCTCGGCTCTGGCAAAGTCCGTTGAGGTGATTTCGTTGGCTTCGTCAATCAACCGATCGAATTCGGGGTTGCTGTAGTAGGCTAAATTAAAGAGAGGCTCATCTTCCGAATGGAAGGTGCTGAACAGGAAGGAGTAGGGGCTGGGCAGATCCGGCCACCAGTACATCACAAAAATGTCCTGACGATTTTCCGGCGCGCCTTTGGCCAATTCCCACTGGCTGTCCCATGGCATACCGCGGATTTCCAATTCAATGTTCAGTTTAGCCAGTTCGGATTTGTACAGTTCCGCTGCGCTTTTTTCGGCTTCGTTACCCGCCGTATAGGTGAGCAGCAACTTGAAACCGCCATCCCCGTAACCGGCTTTTTGCAGATGTTCACGGGCTTTATCGAGGTTGTACTCGTAGCGCGGCAGTTGATCGCTCCACCCCCACAAACCGAACGGCACCATGCCATACGACTGGCGGCCGTAACCGCCAATCACGGTTTCAATGACCTGATCATAGGGGAAAGCATACGCCAATGCCCGCCGCACGTCCACATTGTCCAATGGCGGCTTCTGTGTGTTGAACATGCCGATCAGGTTTTGCAGGGAGGGTTCCACGTAAACCGTCACATTCGGATTGTTTTTGAGGGCTTCGATATCGGTAAAGGGCAATTCAACCGTGATGGTGGCTTCGCCAGTTTCGATCAACTGGCGGCGGGTGGCCGGCTCGGCCACTTTGCGGAAAATGACGGTATCGAAGCTGTTTTCCTGCCAGCCGCCCCAGTAATCGGCAAATTTTTCGAGGATGACCTCGTCCCCCCAGCGGGAACTTTTCAGCATATACGGGCCGGTGCCGCAGCCTTTGGCTTCCTCAATCCAGCTGTTGTCCTCTTGAACGCACTTTCTGGAATAAATGAAAGCCGCGTAACCGGTTGAAGCGACCAGATCGAGCGGGGCCGGGTAGGCCAGCTGGAATTCTACCGTCTGGTCATCCACAACTTTGATCGCTTCCACAGCCGACCAGATATAGGAAGCGCCAGCCCCTAACTGCATGGTACGGTCAATCGAGTATTTGACATCCTCCGCCGTCAACGGATCGCCATTCTGGAACTTGACCCCCTGACGCAGTTTGAACGTCCAGGTCAGGCCGTCCTCCGAAACGGTGTAGGATTCGGCCAGAACCGGGATCACTTTCTTGTTGATGGCGTCATAGCGCAGTAACTGTTCGTACATGTTGTTATGCACATGAATACCGTTGGAGAATTCGATCGCCGGATCCCAATTGGTGAGCGGCTCACTGTTGAGCGCATAGACAGCGAACTTCACCGGTTTTTGGGCTGGGGTTGCGGCGCCGCCACCGCAAGCCGCCAGCAGGGTACTGATCAGTACCGCTAAAACAATAACGACAAACCACTTCTTCTTCATTTTTTCCTCCTTTGGAATACTTAAATCGCAACCAGGCGCGTTGCCAAAAACACCGTCCTTAAGGCCAGCTGGTAAAATGCTGGATCGTTGGATTAGGGAAAAAGGGGAGTTCTAAAATGCGATTGAAATCAACAAGAACATCACTCAAATGAATAATGGCGTTATTAAAACAAAACCGGCTAAAAAAGTCAATGTGAAAAGGTTCAAATTTTTAATTTTCGATGATCGCAACCTTTTTTCGGTCGCTATGCTATACTTTTCCAGACCCCCTTTGAGCCAAACACAGTTTGCGTTTGGGATTCCAGTCAAAACCCTGTTTCAATGACGCTAAACGGCCGATGATCACAAAGGATGACCTGACCTATGAACACCCTGGAAGCCATTCACAACCGGCGCAGCATTCGCGCCTTCCTGCCTGAACCGCTCGGCGATGAGGTCTTGAGAACGCTTATCGAAGCCGGCGCTGCCGCTCCCAACGCCGGCAACGCCCAACGACGCATCTTCATTGCCGTTCGCAACCCCAAACGGTTGATGGCCGTTCAAGCGTTCTCGCCCGGTATTCTTTCAAAGCCATCTGCCGTCATCGTCTTGTGTGCAGATTGGCGCAACAGCCCGCCGGGCAGCGAAACCAGCGAGGAGACCATCGCTTATGATCTGGGCGCAGCCTTGCAAAACATCTTGCTGGCAGCCACCGAACTGGGGCTGGGAGGATGCGCGGTTGGGTCATTCAACGCAGCCGGATTGAGCCGCCTGCTCAATCTACCGGCGCAGGTAAAACCAAAACTGCTGGTCACGCTTGGGAAACCGAAGTTCATCCCCCCTCAACCGCCCAAAAAACGCTTGGACGAAATCTTTTTCGAGGAAACCTATCCGGAGGGAGCATGAGTCAGGAAGATTTGCAAGAGGACATCTTCTACCTGATCGCCTACATGATCACCAGCGCGCGGGGGCTGTATGATGAGCCGGCGGATTACGGCGTTTTTCGCCTGCTCGACTCAGCTGGCCGCTTGTTAGACCTGTTACATCGTCAGGGATTGCTGAGCGATCCTTTCCTTGTGGAATTGAAACAAAAAATCGAAGCCGAACGAGAAGCGAACATGGATGAAGAACGCCAACGGTCGCGCCTGGACGAGTGGGTACTCGCCATCAGCGACGAAATGCGCCGCCAGTTGGACTAAAAATGACTCAGGAGAAGCGATCATGCCTGCCAGAATTTTAACCACCCTTCAGGATTGCCAGGACTTCATCACTGGCTTGAAACTGCTCGGCACGGGCGGCGGCGGTTCGCCGGCTTCCGGCCTGGAAATGCTCACCCAAGCCCTCAGCGAGGGGCTGCGTCTCGGCTGGGTGGATGCCGCCGACCTGCCCGATGAGTCATTCAGCTGCACTGTCTTTGGCTCAGGGTCCATCTCGGAAGAGACGCCCGGCACACTGGCTGAGATTCACGCGCTTGGCAAAAAACGCGGCATCCCGGTACGGTACGGCTACCGCGCGCCTGAAATTGCCGTCCGCGAGCTGGAAAGCTACGCCGGCGTCAAAATTGGCGCCATTGTGCCGGTTGAATTGGGCGCATCGAATACCCCTGCCCCGTTGGTCACAGCAGCGCGGCTAGGTTTGCCGCTGGTGGACGGAGACTACAGCGGACGCGCCGTCCCGCAGGACATGCAGACCACCTACTTCCTCAAGGGGATTCCCACTCACCCGGCTGCCATTGTGGATTGGTGGGGGAACATCCTCATTCTCAAAGAAGCCGTCACCACCGAGATGGGCGAACGCATTGGCAAGATGTTGGGCGTGGCTTCGTTCGGGGTGGTTTATTTTGCCAACCTGTTGCTCTCCGCCCAGCAAACCCGCGAAACGGTGGTTCCCGGCACGCTCACCCGCAGTTTGAAGCTGGGGCAGGCGGTGCGACGGGCAACGGTAGCCGGACGAGATCCAATAGCGGAGATCGTGCAGGCGTTGGAAGGATGGCTGCTGTTCGAGGGCGTGGTCAGCGGCAAGGAATGGCAGGACAAAGAAGGCGTCATGGTCGGCACGACCTATCTGGAAGGCAGCGGCCGACATGCGGGAAAGCGAATGAAAATCTGGTTCCTCAATGAGAATCATGTCAGCTGGCTGGACGACCAACCGTTTGTGTTCAGCCCCGACCTGATCATCCTCGCCAATCCCGAAACCGGTAACGGCTACACGAATACGGAAATCAAGTCCGGCGACCGCGTCGCCGTGATCGCCGCCAAAGCCCATCCCCTCTTCCGCAGCCAAGCCGGCCTGCGTTCCTTCGGCCCGCGCTACTGGGGCTTCGACATCGAGTATGTGCCCGTTGAAGAAGCGGTCAACCGATTGAGCCTCGGCTTGAATACATAAATCGAACTGAGCGGTTTTTTTGGCTGAGGTAGGATCGTTTCCTCGACCCTGTCAAAAGATACGAGAGATTAGGCCATTCGCCGAAGGCATCTCCCGCACCCTACGACTTTGCTGACGAAGCGTCCCATTCTCGCACGGTTTCCACAAAGCGCCGCAGGTTTTGCAGCGGGGTGTGCGCCGGCAAGTCGCAGCCGCTGGAGGGAAGGATGGGGTTGCCCCCTTCGCTGATACGCAGCAGCCGCTCGGTCTGTTCGACCACTTCCGCTTCGCTGCCGCCGACAAACACTGCGTAGGGGTCGAGGTTGCCGCCGATCAGGCAGCCGGAAGGCGCTTTGCTTACCGCTTCGGCAAAGTTCATCGGCGCGCCAAAATGATAGGCTGCGGCGCCACTTTCAAATAGAGCGTCCAAATGCGCGCTTTTTGCCCCGCAGTTGTGCAGCATCGCCACGAAAGAGTCGCTTTGCGTTTCTTCAATCAGCTGTCGGACGTAAGCGGAGGAGAATCGTCGCATGGCGCGCGGCGAAAGCAGCCCGGCGGCCGGCTCAGCCAGAATCACCCCATCCGCTCCAGCCTGGCAAAAAGCGCGCGCATAGGCGATTTGAAACGGCAGAATTTTCTCCAGTATCGTTTCAATCAGCGCCGGGTCGGAAACGGTCAACTCCAGCGCCTCGCTGGCGCCAACCAAGCGGATGACCAACGAAAACGGCCCAATCATGCAGCCCAATATGGGGGTTTGCGGGAGATGCTTCTTCAGGCGGCTCACCGCCTCCAGTCCTACGCTGCTTCGCCCCTCGCCGACCTGCGGAACGGAGAGCGCGGCAATGTCGCTTTGGCTGGCAATGCGCCGTCCAACCACGGACGGAATCTCGTTTGCAGAAAAGACCACCTCGCAACCGAAGGCCTCTGCCTCGACGCTCAAGTCCATGGCGCTGATCAGAATGGGGAGATTGAGCCACTCCCCCATGGCGAGCTCCGCCTCGCTTTGCGCTTCCGGGTTGCAAACCAAATCCTGAACGCTGGCGCCGGTCAGCTGCGTTCCTGCCTGCGCGCAAATCGGCATGGGCAACCGAGAAGGAGATTGCGACACCCATTCCACCCAGTTCATGCTCACACCGCCATTCCCATCAACTGCTTGGCGAGCGTTACCGCGCGGCTGGCGTCTTCAGCGTAGCCATCTGCCCCAATTTGTTGGGCAAAGTTGGCCGTGACCGGCGCCCCGCCCAACATCACCCTGACCCGCGGACGCAGCCCGCTTTCCGCAAGCGACTCAATCACCGCTTTCATGTTGCCCATCGTGGTCGTCAGCAACGCCGACATACCCACCAGATCGGGTTGGTACTCTTGCACGGCCGCGATGAACTTGTCCGGCGGCACGTCAATGCCCAGGTCAATCACCTCGAAGCCGGCGCCTTCCAGCATCATCGCCACCAGGTTTTTGCCGATGTCGTGCAAATCGCCTTTGACCGTGCCAAGCACGACCTTGCCAAGCGGCTTGATGTCCCTTTCAACCAGCAGAGGGCGCAAGCGATTCAGGCCGGCTTGCATGGCGCGCGCCGCCACCAGCATCTCCGGCACAAAAAACTCGCCCTCCTCAAACAACCGCCCCACCTCGCTCATCGCCGCAATCAGTCCCTGCCGCAAAATCGCCTCCGGCGCTATCAATTCAGCCAAGGCCTGCTCCACCGCTTGCTCCACCATGCCGGCTTGACCGTCCACGACCGCGTTGTAGGTTTTCTGAAGCAGATCGCTCATGTCTTCGTCTCCTAACTTGATTTCAATGATGAGCCATTGCGCAAAAAGCAACCCAACTACCCGATTTGGATGGGGTAGATGCCAACCTCGCGCGCCGTGCGGATCATCTCAAAATAATACTCCGGTTGGACGCCTGGGTGAACCGAGTTGCTGGTGGAAAGCAGAAAACCACCGCCCGGCGCAGCCGCAGAAATCACATCCATCGTCTGTTGGCGCACGGCTTCCAACGGCCCATAGACCAATACCCCGGCACAATCCACATTGCCAATCAGCGTCAATCGGTCGCCATATTGCCGTTTCAAGCTGCGAATATCCATGCCGGCGCCCGGCTCAATCGCCTGATAGCCGTCAATGCCCGCTTGAATCATATCCTCAATGATCGCGTTGACATTCCCGTCCGTGTGCTTAACATACGCCTTCCCGTAACGATGACACAAATCGGTAATTTTCTGGATGCGCGGGAAAACGAACCGGCGAAAATGACGCGGCGAAAACATCAATCCCTTGGCAGAAGCCCAGTCAAAACCGCCGTGTAAACCGTCCACCCCGCGCTCCAACAGCGCTTCGGCAAGCATCAAGGTTGCCTTCAATTTCGCGTCCAAGTAACGCTCAATCAGGGATGGCGCCTCAATCAAACCGATCAGAAACACCTCAGCCCAATCATAGGTTGAGCCGATTTCCACATCCGCCGACCCCATGATCATGCGTTTTCCGCCAAAGCGCTCAATGACCATATCCACCAACGAAAAGTCCCAATCCTCCAATCTGGGAGAGGAGGCTTCTAAATGCTCCGTCAAGCGGAGCATGGCCGGCAAGCCCTCTTGGCGTAGAAAAGAATCCACCTGATCGTACACGTCACCGGCGGGCGAATAGCGGCAAATCCGCCAAAAACCGGGCGACTCTTCAAACCGCCAAGTTCGTTCATCCACTTGCTCGGGGACGGATGGATTGACGGGAATCGGATCGCACAGCGGAAAAACATCCAAATCGAGCGCTTCCCACAAATCCAATGAGTCAACCATTCTTTGGCGATGATAGGCGAAGTAGTCGCCGCGCAGAATGGCCTCATTCTGCGCCACGCCGCGCACGCGCCCGCCAAAGCCGCACAGGTTTTCGCGCCCCAAGACGAGTTGCGCAGTGGGGTTGTCAATGGTCAGCTCAAAGATCGGCACGTGATCGGCCTCCTGATGTTGAAAAGCCAGCTTGGCTCGTTCTAATCCGTTCATCTCTGGTTTGCTCCACTCGCTTCTTGTAATTTTGACAGCGAGCTCATCCCATCCCGCCCTCTCTAAATTGGTTATAATGAGGATATGTCAGACAAAAAACGCCTCATCATCGGCATTTCCGGCGCCTCTGGCGCAATTTACGCTGTACGCCTTTTGCAGACCTTGACGCAGTTCAACGATGTCGAAACGCACTTGATCATCACGCCGGCTGGCGAACGCACCCTGCAGAGCGAGCTGGGTATGGACACGACGCAAGTCAGCCAGCTGGCGACAATCCGCTATGCGATTGACGACATCGGCGCGCCGATTGCTTCGGGATCATTTCCTACCAGCGGCATGGTCGTTCTGCCCTGCTCGATCAAGACCCTTTCCGGCATTGCCAACTGTTACAGCCAAAATCTGCTGCTGCGCGCCGCCGATGTGACCCTGAAAGAGCGCCGTCCGTTGATTCTCGCCGTGCGGGAAACGCCCCTCCATTTGGGTCATCTGCGTCAGATGACCCAAGCGGCCGAGATGGGCGCGCTGATTGCGCCGCCCATCCCCGCCTTTTATCATCAACCTGAAACTGTTAACGATCTCGTTTACCACTACATTTGCCGCGTCTTGGATTGGTTGAAAATACCCTGTCCGAATGATCGCCCCTACCGCTGGCAAGGCGGCTAAGACAACCTAGCCCTATTGAAAATAGCGCGGCTTCAAGGTTGGATACAAGTTGCGGTACTGCTCGTACGCTCGCTCATAGACGGCCTGATCGGCAGGATTGGGAAGCGTTGAACCGGTAACATGGATGAGTGAGTGGCAAGCCGAACGCACATCGGCAAAGCGACCAACTCCAACCGCCGCCAAAAGAGCAGCGCCATAGGCCGCCCCTTCGGTGGCGTTG
>FWWL01006774.1_pt1 | contig 15526 bp, 10 predicted proteins | sample 2228331 | NCBI WGS metagenome assembly FWWL01 (sample SAMEA103939775, study PRJEB20133) | metagenome
TCAAACTCAATCTTATTTCCACTCATCCTGAATTTCACCGGATCTCCGGCCACAGTCATATTCCCGGAAAAATATTCCCTTATCGGTCCCAGGCATACCACTTCCACCTGCGTCCAGTCGGAAGGCAGATGAACCACAGCCTTAAGGGCTGAGTTCGTGGGATTCACCAGCCTTATGCGGCCATCCCCGTCCCAGATCTCCTGGAGGTCAAAATGCTCGACCCGGACGCCTTTCTCGAAGATCTTCAGGTAGGGAATTTCGTAAAGGTTGGAAACTATCACCAGCCCGTCATCGTCCTCGTAGAATTTCTGGCTGTAGGTGTTGTAATGGCCGCAGAATTCGAATTTCCCTCCGGTGGCTTCTTTCATCTTCTTGTTGGCTTCAAGAGAATGCCAGAGCAGCTGATGAGCATAATCCAGATACATCTTCTTCCCGGTATGTTTGTAACCGGCAACGATAGCTTCCATAATCCAGGGAATGTAAGTGGGAGCGGTGGCCACAGAAGAATCTGTCCCGGTAGTGGGCTCGCCAAATTGTCCGGTCCAGTCTCCGTCTTTCCTGGCCACTCCTCCTTTAAGCCAGTAAAATTCAGGCGGGAATTTATCCATATGGACAAACGACATCAGCATAGCATCGAGAATTTTCTCCGCCTCCCGCCGCCACTTTTCTTCCCCGGTGTAATCATAAAGACGGAAAAGGGCCTTGGCGGCAAAAGCATAAACGTTGACTGAGGGTTCCCCGGCATGGTCTTCCAGCAGCAGACCGTAATTTTCCAGCACCTGAAGCTGATTTTCCATGGCTTCCACCGCCCGCTGAAGATATTTCTTATCGCCGGTAAAGGAATAAGCGCTGAGCATCACATCTATTCCGAATTCGCAGGCATCGAAGGTGTTGAGGTCGTCTTTCCAGATGAGCTTTGGCGGCCGGGTGGCCGGGTCGACCACCGCTCTCCAGTACCATCTTTTTCCCTCAGGATTCCACATCAGGCCTGAATGCACCTTTTCAAAATTGACCAGCAGCGCTTCCCGCACTTTCTGTCTTCCGGTGAGAGGATATTCAGCCAGCAGGGATTCCACATTATAAGGCTGCGACCAGAGAAAACACTGTCTCTGTTTGACGTCCACTGTCTGATCCATGAAATAACCGTAGAACGGATGTTCCGGCGAATTCCAGCGCATTTTTTCCAGATAATAGTTATTAGCGTTTATGGTGTACTGCAGCCAGGAACGATCGCCGTTCACGTAGAACATCGTCATAAAGGCTTTCCCCGTCATCTCGTTATGCCAGTCGTTCGTCGGCCATTCATAGGCATGGTAAACCCAGCCCTCCCTGGTGATGGTTTTTGGAACATTGCTCACCAGGTATTTCTCAACCTCATCCAGGTCAACCCTCTCAAAAGTTATCCCGTTGCTCTTCAGATATCGATCATACCTGGAATATATGTTTTCATCGGAAAAAGTGGCCACCAGATTAAATCTGGCTTCTTCCTGCGGTTTGATCTTCGCAGCCTTCCAGACGAAAAGCCCGTGCTGATGGAGAATCCACCAGCCGCCGGTCCAGTAATTGCTGGTGGTATCCCTCTTAACCTTCCAGGGGAGCATGCCGGAGGCAGCCAGACCATCTCCCCTTACAGTGAAAGTATAATTATCGGTAAAACCCAGAGGCTCTATGTTGCGCGAGCAAAGAAGCTCAGGCGGACCGAAAGCCGTGTCTATGATCCTGCTGGCTGGAAGAGTTAGCAGATTAATGTACTGGCGTTCCCGGTCAAGATTATTCTTTACAGTGTGGTCAAAATAAAGATTAGGTCCGCTCAGGCTTATTTCAAGCCGGTGAGTTAAACCCTGACCCTTATCGGCCGTTAGCACCAGCACCTGTCCCCGCTTTTTATCTTTTATGATCTCGTGTTTTTCAAAATACACATACCATCTGTATGAAGGATTTTTTTCCGACTCTTTGGCATTCCACATCGAAAGAAACGGATTGTCGGGATAACTCTCCGGCTGTCCGACCAGCCCGATGACATCATTAGAGCTCAGCGTCGGGTACATTTCTCTCGCCCGGTCCCAGCCTAAATAACGATAACATAGCTCTCCACGGTAGCGGAGCTCCTGCAAGTAATAGCCGTTCCAGCGAGGATCAAGGTCCCGCACTTTTGGTGGATTCTCGAAAGGGTTGACAGCCTGATGTCCCTTCCAGACGTCAACGAAATCCAGCCTGAGGTAAATCAACCCGTTGTCCATCTCAATAATGTCTCCGGGAGAATCCCGGCCATCCCCGTCATGGTCATGCCAGACGATGCTTACCTGTTTCCCTTCACGCGGGGCAATTCCCAGCAGGTAGTAAATCAGAAGCAGAATAATAATCACTGCCAGAATTATGATGAAGGCCATCCATATAACTTTTTCAGGCTTGATATTCATCCACTCCCCTCCTCTTTTTTAATTCTAAAAAGGCTCTTCCTTTCGCAGAAAAATCGTCCTCGCTCCGATCTCCTTTTCGCTTGACCGCAAATGTGAGAATAGAAAATCCGGACAAAACCACAACAGAAATTTCTTTTCCACAGAAAAGTTTATGGAAGGACCAGCATCGAGTCAAGCCTGAAGGTTCAGACAGCAAAATGTCTGCTGGCGAAAATCTGGAGAAAACTTCACGATGATCTGATCCTGATTCCAGGGCCGGCCCGATCTGAAGGGCAAGTTCACCTGTTAAGACGCTTTTTCAGTGCTCTGGTCAACGCCGGAACCACCACAAACAGGTCTCCTACGATTCCGTAATCGGCGATCTTGAAAATCGGAGCCTCCGGGTCTTTATTTATCGCGACGATCACCTTGCTCGTGCGCATTCCGGCCTGATGCTGAATCGCCCCGCTGATGCCGCAGGCTATGTAAAGGTCGGGCCTGACCGTCCTTCCGGTCTGACCGACCTGATGGGCATAGGATATCCAGCCGGCGTCTACCGCGGCTCTGGAGGCTCCGACCGCGCCACCAAGAACATCAGCCAGCTCTCTGATAACATTAAAACCTTCCGGGCCTTTAACTCCGCGCCCTCCGGAAACGATGATCCGAGCGTCGGCTAAGTTGACCTCGCTCTTTTCCACGATCAGGTCCAGAACCTTGGTGGCTATTTCTTCCTCTAACATCACCGGCTTCTCCCGGATTATCTCCCCCTGGCGCAACGGGTCAGGAACCGGCATTTCAAACACATGATGTCTGACCGTGGCCATCTGCGGCCGGTGATTCTGGCATTTGATGGTGGCCATGATGTTGCCGCCAAAAGCCGGACGTATCTGAAGCAACAGATTGCTGCCCTCTTCGATTTCCAGCCCGGTGCAATCAGCCGTCAGCCCGGTATACAGGTAGGTGGCCACCGCTCCAGCCAGGTCACGGCCGCGGGTGCTGGCGCCGAGCAGGAAAATTTCCGGGCGGTATTTTTTTACCAGCTCCACCAGACATCTGGCATACGGGTCCGTGCGGTAAATCCGAAGTGTCGGGTCGTCCACCAGAATAACTCTGTCCGCTCCATAGGTGATGGCTTCACGCGCGATCGATTCCGCCTGGTGGCCGAGCACGCAGGCGGTTAACGTTGTGCCTCTCCTGTCGGCCAGACGTCTTCCCTCGCCGATCATCTCCCAGGAGATCGAAGCCGCATGGCCGTCGTATTGCTCCACCCAGACCCAGACCCCCTGGTAAGCGTCCAGGTCGGGTTTTTCGGTTTTTTCCACCTGAGGCAGGCTCAGAGCTCCGGTCGGGCATTCAGAAACGCAGGCGCCGCAGCCGGTGCAGGCTTCACTCACTTCAATTATTCCGTCACTTCCCAGACTGAGCGCGCCAAAAGGACAGGCCTGGATGCAGACTCCACAGCCGGTGCAGAGTTCTCTGTTTATCTGAAGCAAAGCCATGGTTGCACCTCACACGATGATTTTTTCGGCAATGAGTTTTTCTGCCAGAATCTCTGCCATCTGCTCGACTGAGTCTCCCTGAATAAGCTCGCATTTGCCGGGGCGGGGTGGCGGAGTTTCTATCTTAACCACTCTCGTCGGCGAACCGTTAAGCCCGATCAGGTTCGGGTCGACCTCGAGGTCCTTTGAGGTCCAGACGGGAATCTGAACTTTTTGCGCCCGTCTGATTCCGAGAATGGTCGGATAACGCGGCTGGTTGATATCCTTAACCACAGTTATCAGACAGGGAAGCGCCGAGTGAACCAGCTCTCTTCCCTCTTCCACCAGCCTTTCCACTTCTATCAATTTTTTCTCAAAATCTATGCTGGCTATTTTACAAACATAGGTTAACTGGTTAATCCGCAACTGGGTGGCAATCCCAGGACCCGTCTGTCCGGTATCTCCGTCAATCGCCTGGCGCCCGCAAAAAATCACATCATAATGGCCAATCTTTCTGATGGCCGCAGCCAGGGTGTAAGCGGTGGCCCAGGTGTCAGCTCCGGCAAAAGCCGGGTCGCTAAGCAGAATGGCATCATCCGCGCCCATGGCGATGGCTTCTTTCAGCGCGCTCATGGCCTGCGGCGGGCCCATGCTGATCACCGTCACCTTTCCGCCGAACTTCTCTCTCAACCTCAGGGCTTCCTCAATGGCATAGGTGTCGAAAGGATTGATGATGCTTGGAACCCCTTCCCTGATAAGAGTCCCCCTTTCCGGGTCAATCTTCACTTCAGTGGTCTCCGGAACCTGTTTGATACAAACAATCGCCTGCAAGCCTGACCTCCTTTTTTTTCAGTTGACCGCAGAACCTGTTATCTGCCTTTTCCGAGGGCTGAGTTGATCTGCCCGCCGGAACGGCTGAAGCGACGCCGCTCTGACGGCGCCTTTTTTAAATTTCGGAGAAATATAATTCAGGTAGCGGAATATGTCAAGAATCAAAAGGGTTATGTTTCGACCCGACCAGAACCGTCTTCTGTCAACTCCGGCTGTTTTAAAAATCCCGGAAGGCACCTGAACAGGCGCAAGTAAAAATCCTCCTTCCCACAAAGCAGGGATTCGCCCTCTTGCCAACCATGATTTTCTTCACTAAAATCAAGGCTAATCTGCTCTGTCCACAGATCAATTACAAAACCAGAAGGATTGAAAAATGGAAAACCGAAAATACGACTTTGACTCCGTCCTGGACAGGAGAAACACCTGTTCACTCAAATGGGAATTCTGCGAGAAGGTGCTCGGGGTGCCAGATGTTATCCCCATGTGGGTGGCCGACATGGATTTCCCGGCTCCCCCGGAAGTGGTCGAAGCGGTGGTGAGGAGAGCTCAGCACGGCGCCTACGGTTATCCCTACATCCCCCGCTCGTTCTGGTCGGCCATCATCAACTGGATGAAGGTTCGCCACAACTGGGAAATCAAACGCGAATGGTTATCAAGATGCCACGGAGTCGTCCCGGCACTCAACATCTGTGTGCAGACCTACACTGCTCCTGGAGATAAAATTATTGTCCAGAGTCCGGTTTATTACCCATTTTTCTCCGCCGTCGAAAATAACGGAAGAAGGGTCGTGCGCAACCCTCTCCGATTCGAAAACGGCCGCTGGACGATGGATTTTGAAGACCTGAGAAAAAAGATTGACCATCGGACAAAAATGCTCATCCTGTGTTCACCCCACAATCCGGTCGGCCGGGTCTGGAGACGGGAGGAGCTGGAACAGCTGGCGGAAATCTGCCTCCAGCACGACCTGCTGATCATTTCGGACGAAATTCATGCCGAGCACGTTTACCGCGGACATAAACACATTCCCACCGCTTCGCTATCACCGGAAGTGGCCGACAGAACAATTACCCTGACCGCGCCCAGCAAAGCCTTCAACATTGCCGGTCTGACCACCTCGGTGGTCATCATTCCAAACAGGAAGCTGATGAACCTGTATAACACCCAGCTGGAAAACCTGGGGCTTACCGTGAACAACATCTTCGGTCTGGTCGCTCTCGAAGCTGCCTATACTCAAGGAGCGGCCTGGCTCGACGCTCTGGTATCATATCTTGAAGATAACATGGATTTCGCCCGCCAGTATTTTGAAGAAAAAATCAGGAGGATTAAATTCCTGAAGCCGGAGGGAACCTATCTGGCGCTTCTCGACTGCCGCGACCTGGGGCTACCCCAGAAAGAATTGAATGAATTCTTCCTGAAAAAAGCCAGAGTTTACTTCGATGAAGGTCCGATCTTCGGGCCTGAACTTGAAGGGTTTGAGCGCATGAATTTAGCCTGCCCGCGAAAAACTCTGACGGAAGCCCTGATGCGTATAGAAAAAGCGGTCAATGATCTGTCCTCCTGAAATTCCATAGTCTGTTCAAGCAACCCGGGCTGTATCTTACTGTACGCTTTTGGCTGAGAAAATTTATTCGTGGCACATTCCATAATGAAGAATTGACAGCCTGATGTGTTTTTATTAACCTGGATTCAGGCGGCGGCGGCAGGATGTATCTCAGCTTAATATTTAATGTTTCTTTGATCCTGGCTCTGACCACCCTCCACAGTCTGATTCTCCATGCTTCCTTTGCCGGGAAGAAATCCGGAAAAATTCTTAAAGGGCTGACCTTCGGGCTTACAGCCCTGGCTGCCATGAGCGTTGCTTACAGGTACGGGAGCGGAATAATTTATGATGGACGGTCGATTATCATCTCCCTTTCCGGGCTTTATGGCGGGCCGATGCCGGCGGTCATTGCCTCCACCATTTCTCTTGCTTACCGCGCCTATCTTGGCGGCAACGGTGTCTGGGCCGGGCTGGCCACCATTTTTTTCTGCGGCCTGACCGGCATCATTTCCCGTAAATATTTTGATTCCAAAATAAACAATCTTAAAATCATGCAGTTATTCGTCTTCGGTTTTCTGGTCCACCTTATTATGCTTGCCTGTCAGCTATTGATCAAGCCCTGGCCGCTTGGCCTGACGGTAATCAGAAAAGTCTGGCTTCCGGTACTCCTCATTTTCCCGGCAGCCACAGTCCTTACCGGCCTTCTTTTGCAGAGAGAAAACAAAAGGCTTCAGGCAGAGACTAAGCTTCGAGAGAGCGAAGAAAAATATCGCACCCTCTTCGACAATGCCGGCCAGTTGATAATAGTTGTTAAGGATGGTCTCATAAGGCTGGTAAACAAAAAAGCGCTTGAATACGGATACCGGGAAGACGAAATAATCGGAAAGCCCTTTATTGATTTTATTCATCCTGAAGACCGCAAAATGGTCTGGGAAAGACATCTAAGACGCTTAAAAGAAGAAGTCTTTGAGCCCACCTATGAATTCAGATTCATTTCAGGGGATGGCACTGTTCGCTGGGTGGAAATAACTGCCGTAAAAATAGATTGGGATGGGAAACCGGCCACTCTTAATTATGTTAGTGATATCACCGATAAAGTTATAGCCAAAAAAGAAAAGGAAGAGTTGTTTAGAATCATCGAAGAAAGTGAAAACGAAATTTACATATTCGATGCTGATAATCTAAAATTTACTTATGTCAACCGAGCCGCTCTGAAAAACACCGGCTATACTCTGGAAGAATTGAGAAACCTCACCCCTCTCGCCTTGAAGACGGAATTTGACCGGATAAAATTTAACGAGCTTTTAAGACCACTGAGGGAGGGCAGGCAGAAAAAACTCCTCTTTGAAACCAGCCACCTCCGTAAAGATGGTTCGAGCTACCCGGTTCAGGTTCATCTGCAGATGATGGATTTTGCCCACAGAAATAGTTTTGTAGCCGTGGTCATAGATATAACTGAGAAACAGAAAGCGGCCCGAAATCTGGAGAAAACCCTGGAAGGGATAATACGAGCGGTGGCCAGAACAGTGGAAGTGCGCGACCCATATACTGCCGGTCATCAGGAAAGGGTAGCCGAGCTGGCTGAAGCCATAGCCAGGGAATTGAAAATGGAAGAATCTCAAATTCAGGCCATCAGGTTCGCTTCGCTGATTCATGACCTTGGGAAAATCGCCGTTCCTCCTGAAATTCTTAACAAACCGGGAAAACTGTCAGTGATAGAAATGGAACTGATAAAGACTCATTCCCGTGTAGGTTACGAGATTCTCAGGGATATCGAATTTCCCTGGCCTGTGGCGGATATAGTCCTTCTGCATCATGAAAAAATTGATGGCTCTGGTTATCCTCTGGGCCTTAAAGGAGACCAGATTCTCCTCGAAGCCAGGATAATCTGCGTGGCCGACGTGGTTGAAGCCATTGCTTCCCACCGCCCATATCGTCCAGCACTCGGGATGGAAAAAGCGCTTGAGGAAATCAAAAACAATTCCGGAAAGCTTTATGATCCAGAGGTGGTTGCTTGCTGTGTTGATTTAATTGAAAAAAAAGGCTTTCGTTTCACCACGGTAAAAAACAGTGTCCTATAAATTTTCTGGCAACAGCTGATGCCCTCCAATAGTCATCGCGCTTTCAACATAGCCCGCCCTGAAGGTTTGATTCTGACATCGAATCGAATAGATTTCTTAGTAGCGGAGGGGTTTTTTGGGTTTATCCGTTAAAAATAAAACCTTTTTACAGTTAACTCACTCGAATTTTTAATTTCGGTTATAATTAACATATGAAGCTGCCATATATCATTTCGGGGGATGCCATCGGGCGTGACCGTTTTCACATCATTCTGGCGAACCCGGAAAACCAGGAAAATATCGGTCTGGTGGCCAGAGCCATGAAGAACACCGGCTTCTCCCATCTGAGAATAGCCGGTATTGAGAAGCTAGGGCCTGAGGCTTTCCGCACAGCCATTCACTCCGCGGAGATCCTGAAAAAAGCCTCATTTTTCCCGACGCTGGAAGAGGCTGTGGCCGACCTCAACCTGGTGCTGGCGTCGACGGCCAGACAGAGAAAAGCCTTCAGGATATTCACACTGGACGAAATCATAGAAAAAATAAAAAGCTTCCCTCAGGAAACCAGAATCGGACTGATCTTCGGCAATGAACGGACCGGACTCAGCGACAGAGAACTGCGCCTGGCCAATTTTGTGTATTTCATCCCTCAAGCCCAGCGGCAGCCTTCTTACAATCTGGCCGCAGCCGTGTTGATAACCCTTTATTCACTCTTTCGCCAATCCGGGAGTCAACCGGTAGCCCAGAATCCTCCGCCTCTTCCCCGGAAGGAACAGGAGGATTGCATCAGGTTGATCCTGTCAAAGCTGGAAAAGCGCGGTTTTATGCACGAAACCAACCGTGAACACGTGACCAACCTCCTCCATGACCTGTTCGGACGCCTAACCCTGTCAGAGCGCGACCGCCGCTTTCTGACGGCCGTTTTCCACAAGGGACTCAGGGAAGATTAAACCCGGCCGGAATCATACAATTTAACCGGAGAAAACCATGGATAAAGAGGATAAAGAAATGAATAAAGAAAAAAAATTCGTGCTCGGTCTGGTGATCATCGCCGTGATAAACCTGTTTGTGGCCCTGATGACCGCAGGCTTCTGGGTCGGCCATCTTCTGGCCAACCGCTTTCCCAAAACTCTCCCTGTTCCGGATAACCTTTACAACGCCTTCGCCATACCTGACCTGGCGATGTCAGTGTTTCTGACGGTCAGCTTTTTCGGACTTCTGCGATTCAAAAAGACCGGATACGTTTGCGCTCTGGTCGGGCTGGGCATGTGGTTTTTCGATGTGTTGCTGGTGGCCGGCCTGGTAGGACTGTTTAAAGTGAACATCGTCATCCCGAGTCTGTTGTTCTGCCTGTGGGCCATCTACTATTTATGGACAAAAAGAAAGATTTTCCAGCTGTTCGCCGATTAAACATCAGTCATCCGGGACAAAAAAGCCATCGTCAGAAAGAACCTCTCAGAAAATTTCCGTTGCCTTTGAGCTTTATCTCGGAGATAATTCTAAACTGCGCTGGCTGCCCCGAATTTAGCAGCCTATGAGCAGAAGCGAGAGACAGACATGATCAAGGCCAGATTGAACACCTTCGATGTAACCATGATCGTGGTCAGCCTGGTGATAGGCATAGGCATATTCCGCACGCCAGCCATGGTGGCCACAGCCACCCGGACTCCTCTGCTGTTTTTCGCGGCCTGGGTAGCCGGGGGGCTGATCACCATGCTCGGAGCTCTGACCTTTGCCGAAATCGGCGGGAGATTTCCCGAGCCAGGTTCTTACTACAAAGTTGTGGCTGTAAGCTACAACTCGCTGGCGGCATTTCTTCTGAACTGGGCTAACATCTTCATCATAAACACCGCCAGCGCGGCCGGAGTGGCTCTAATCGGCGCGGAATATCTCAGCCCGATTATCCTGCCGGAGAAAGCCCGCACTCCCGGCAACATACTGCTGCTGGCTTTTTCTATGGTTATCGTTCTTCTCGTGCTGAATTACATCGGCATTAAATCCGGCGCCCGGACTCAGAACCTCCTGAGTCTCTCCAAAATTATCCTGATTTTAGTCCTGGCGCTGGCCGGCCTTCTCAGCCGCCAGAGTTCACCGGAAATCAGACAGGCGGCGCTTGAAGTTCAGAATCCCTGGTGGTTAGCGCTCGGGCTTGGATTCATTTCGGTGTTTTTCAGCTACGGCGGTTACCAGCAGACGATAAACCTGGGAGCAGACCTTAAAGATTCCAGCCGAAACCTTCCCCGGGCAGTTATCTACGGAATGCTCATTGTCATCTCCTGCTATCTTCTGGTCAATCTGGCTTACTGGCGGGTGCTCGGCCTGCCCGGAATGAGTTCGGCCAGCCTGGTGGCGGCGGAGACAGCCCGGGTGGTTTTTGGAGAGGCCGGCTACAGATTTGTCTCGATAGCCATCTTCCTTTCCGCCCTGGGTTTTCTCAACGCTATATTGATGCAGCTGCCGCGCGCCTGCCTGGCGATGGCTGAAGACCGGACTCTTCCAGCCTTTTTCCGGAAGGTCAACCCCAGAACGCAGGTTCAGGAATACGGGCTGCTTTTCCTCGGAGGATTTATTCTGCTGAGTTTAGGTTTCCTCAGAACCTTTGAGAATATAGTCAATTACGTGATGTTCCTGGACAGTCTGGGCATCGCCGTGGTCGCCTCCACCATTTTCTTCCTCAGGAGAAAAGCCAGGAAATCTTCGACGCCTTATGATGGTTTCCGCCTTCCTTTTTATCCGGTGCTTCCAGCCATTTTCATCTTTTTCCTGCTCAGCATCACCGTCAGCGTGCTGACCTCGAAGCCGCAGCAGGCTCTCCTCGGTTCGATTTTTCTTCTGGCGGGAATACCGCTTTTCCTGATAATGCGCCGCCTTGCCGGAAATAAACTGTCTTCAGACTGAGCCGGATGCAGGTGGCAGCGCGTGTTTTACAGGTTGAACGAAAAGACCAGCCCTAAATACGGGTCCCGGCGTTTCTGACCGGCAAATTCCTTCGTTCTCTGCACTCCGTAAAAACAGACTCCGGCGTTAACAGAATGATAGGCAAGGCCGAACGATAGCTGGCCGTAGAGCGGATTCATCTCAACTCGATGACTCTCCTGAAAAGTGTTTCCCTGAAGAAGCAGGTTTCGACCGATGGCTCTGCCTTCCACCCTGATAAAGAAATAGAAAGAGGTCCTGGTGGCCGGAGCGAGAAAGATCCGGTCAAAAAGCGGCCCGGCCGAATAAACTTCAAGCGCCGGGTCAGGATGGAATCCGATTTTCAGGTCAAAAACAGCGGTGGCGGCCGCAAGCAGGTTCCCGGCCTGAGCGCCAAAGCCTGCTTTGATCAGGTGGCTGAAGTTCTGGCTGGAATTTTTCGATGACGAAAGAATCCAGAGCCGGTTAAACCACAACTCCACCACCGGTTCATTCCGGAGCTGATTTTCCCAGCCCTCAGGATAAGTCCAGTCAAACGTCCGGTGCAACCAGCGCTGAATGGCGCCAGCCAGCGAGAGCGGTCCGACCACACCCACAGCCAGTCCGGCTGAATCCTGATAATCCGGGTTGAGCCTGAATAGAGTCAGAGCGGCATAGAGCAACCCGGCATAAGGACGGTCATCAGGAATGAGTTCCTTGGCGGTAAGATTTCTCGGAGTGAACATGCCCTGAGCCAGGCATATGGCTGCTTTTCTCAGCCCGGTTGCCGCTCCGGACTTTTTTTCTATAAGGTTATGGTCATGGCCGAGGAGGTTTTGATTCAACTTCCAGAGAGCCCGCAAAAACCCCGACCTTGAATCCTGATCGAGCAATGGGGTCAACCACATAAATTGAACGCCGCTGGTATAACCGTCATCCTGTTTCAGCCAGACGTCGTTTTCGACGGAAAAAGAAAAGCTTCCGCGCTCCTTAACCGGAGGTCTGAACTGAGCCTGAAGCAGACCGGTCACCAGAAGGAGCGGAAAAACAACCGCGAGTGTTTTCTGAAAAATTACAGTCAACGGCCGTGCTTGCGGACGCATCTCTCTTTCAGTCAATAAACTGAAATTCTAAAAATGCGCTCTCAGCTCGAAGCCACCTTTTCCAGCCGCCGCATGATGCTGAACATAAAAGCCGCAGATAGCAGACAGGCCGCCACCAGGATGGACCAAAGTGCCCACAGCGGAACCTTCATCCAGAGATAACCCACGACTCCAACCAGATAATTTCCGATAGCCGTGGCCGCAAACCAGCCGCCCTGCATCAACCCTTTGTATTTCGGAGGAGCAACGCGGGAGACGAAAGAAATACCCATCGGGCTCAGGAAAAGTTCAGCGATGGTCAGGATGAAATAGGTGCTGATCAGCCAGTAAACAGAAACCAGATATTCAGGCGGCGCCACCCGGCCTCCGAGCTCCGCCGGGCTGGGAAGCCTCAGAGAGGCGATCACCAGGATGGAAAAAGCTGCGGCTGTCAGCAGCATGCCGATTCCGATCTTTCTCGGCGCAGAAGGTTCTTTTCCGATTTTGTTCAGATAACCGAAAAGACCGATGATGAGCGGCGACAGAGCCACGATGAAGAAGGGGTTGAAATGCTGAAACCTCTGGGGCTGGAAGGGGCTGACCTCAGGATAGTTCTGATACCGCAGGTAAGTCAGCGCCCCGAAGATGATAAAAGCCAGAGCGCCGGCAATCCGACCACCCCTGGAAACACTCTTTCTGAACGCAAACACCAGCCCGACTATTGCCAGAAACAGCGGCAGCAGCCCGCCCAGGTCAAACCAGAGGTTGGTCAGTTTATCGACCTGTTTTACTGTGTAGTCGCGAGCAAAGTAGGTCATGGTCACGGCTGACTGATGGAAGGCCATCCAGAAGAAAATTACCACCAGAAACACCAGACCCAGAGCCACCAGCCTTTCTCTTGTCTGTGCGGGGGTAAGCTCGATAACCTGAGATTTGAGTTCTTCCGACTTTTCTTTCTGCTTTTCAGTGACATCTGCGTGGCGGTAGTATTTCCTGAAGCCCCAGAAAATGAGCATCGAGGCAATCAAACTCAGGCAGGCCACGCCAAAGCCAAAATGGTAGGATTTGCTGAGCGTTCCCAGATAGGTCTCGGCAAACTGTCTCAAGCTGTCAAGGGTTATGGCCGGATTCTGTCTCTGAGCCAGCTCCAGCAGTTGATTCACATCATCGAGCTTTCCCGAGAGAAAATCATGGGCCAGAGCCGGTATTCTCGCATCGTAAAAGAAGTTGTTCTTTTTCAGAATTAAATTAGATACCACTTCCGAAGCCGACGGGGCGAACATCGCTCCGATGTTGATGCCCATGTAAAAAATGGTAAAAGCTCTATCTCTTAACTGGCTGTAATTCGGGTCGTCATAAAGATTGCCTACCAGCGCCTGCAGGTTGCCCTTGAACAATCCGGTACCGAGAGCGATCGTGGCCAGCGCCGCTACCACCAGGGCGAACCCTGTCTGAAACCTCGTGGGCAGAGCCAGAAGCAGATACCCGAGGAACATGACCACCAGACCGAGGCTGATCGTCCGGCCGTAGCCCAGCACCCGGTCAGCCAGGAAACCGCCGAGCAGCGGGAAGAAATAGACAAAGAACATAAAAGTGGCGTAGGTGACGCTGGCCTGACCGGCGGTGAAACCATACTTCGCCTGCAGGAACAGCACAAAGATGCTGACCATCGTGTAGAAGCCGAAACGTTCGCCCATGTTGGCGAAGAAAGCTACAAACAGTCCCTTCGGATGTCCTTTGAACATGAATCCTTCTCCTTGACTGAATTAGCTTAAGAAAATTTATGTCTATCCGGCTTTACCGGCCTGTCAGAAGCTCGATAAAAAGCCGGTTGACTGTGCGTTCGAGAGCCCGGCGAAAATTCTCTATAGTTTGATTGCTGTCACTCTCGACCCAGTGCTGGCTGATGTACATCGGTCTTCCCACATTTACCAGAATGGTAGCCGGAACGCCAAACGGAATATGTGTGCCGAATACAGCGAGCGGAGTTACCGGAACATCAATCCCATCTTCCTTATAGAGATTGTAGGCCATGACCGCGGCTCCGGCGCGGAACCCCGGCACATAGGGATTCGGGTCCCCGTCAGTAAAATGCCCCCGTCCCTGAAGAGCCACGATAGCTCTGCCAACTTTTAAGTATTCCTGGCACTTTCTCACCGCGGCCGCTCTTCCCCGGTAGAGGTCAACCGGGATGTAGCCGACCTTAGCTATGTTGGAAGAAACATACCGCACGAAAAGTGTGAAGAAAGGCGACAGGAAAAAGTGGACCAGCAAACCGGCGCTCTTCAGGCTGCGTTGCAGATGTTTTTTCACCAGGAAGCTGAATTCATCCCTGGAAAAAATCATTTTGTTGGCGGTGAAGAAAATCGGCCGCGGGACAATCTTGAAGAGAACGGCCACGTCCTTATAACTGCCGACATGGTTGCCGACCAGGATGTTCGGACCTTCCCTCACAAAATTCTCCGCTCCTTTCACCACCAGTTTTTTCGGGAAGAGTGCCAGGCTGCTTAATCGCTGGATGACTTTCTCAAAACTTTTGAGTTCTTCCTCAAAGGTCTTCGGCATGGGCTATTTATTTTAGCCCATTAAAACCCGATTTTCAAAATGATTCTTAACGGACAACTACATGAAATTTCCCTCTAGCTTTTCAGATCTTGCAGTCTGTATCAGCTCGCTCTGTCTTTCAGCCTGAAGGAAACAGTAACGGTGAAAACGACCGGCCTGGGCTCTCCATCAATAATCACAGGCTCATAAACCCACTGCTTCACCGCCTCTATGGCCGCTGCATCCAGCATCGGGACTGACCTCAAAACCTTGATTCCGGCCACCCGACCATGAACGTCAGCGGTTACTTCAAGGATTACTATCCCTTCAATTCCGGCTTGTCTGGCTTCCTCAGGATATACCTGTTCCACCTTCTTGATGAGTCTGGGCGGCTTGAGATCCCCTTTAATTTCAACCGGTTTGCCCTCAATTCTACCTCCGACCACTCCGCCCACCTGGCCCTCAGGGAAACCGGCGGTTACCGGAAAAACAATTTTCTGCACCTTCAGCGACAGAAAATAAGGTTTGCCGCTTCTATCCTCAAAGCCAAAGGTGGCTATCACGTTTCTATCCACAGTAAGCTCCGAGTCAAGCAGGTTATTTTTCTTCTCCCCTTCCTGTTCCATGACCTCCACCCGGCAGGTAAACCGATCCCGGTCATTGATCCTTAACAGAGTTACCACGATGGCATATTCCTTGC
>FWWL01006373.1_pt1 | contig 15524 bp, 11 predicted proteins | sample 2228331 | NCBI WGS metagenome assembly FWWL01 (sample SAMEA103939775, study PRJEB20133) | metagenome
GCTCGAGATCAACCGCGAGCACGAGGTCGTTGTCCAGGCGTCCGCGACCGAGCCGCTTCGCCGTGTGGAGCTCTTCCTCGCCGACCGGGCCGTCGACGCTGTAGACCTCACCGATGCGCCGCCCGACAACCGGTACCGGGTGACACTCCGCCTCGTCGTTCCCGATAAAGGGACGTACGAGATTTTCGTCCGCGTGTTTGCCGAATCCGGGGCCACCAAGGACTCTGACCGTGTGCGTATCGTCGCCATTGAACCGGTCGGCGAGCGACCGCAGACCATCCAAGGCCGTGTCGTCGCTGACGCGACTGTCCGCAGTGCGCCCGATGATGGGGCGCAGGAGGTGGGCAGCCTCCGCGCCGGCGCGCAGGTCACCATCCTTGGCAAGACGCGCGATGTCACCTGGCTCCTGGTGCAGCCGCCGACAGGGACACAGGGCTGGGTACGGCGGGCCGCGATCGACCCCGCCGATACCCTCGACCTCGTCCCGGCGCGGGACCCAACCCCGACGCCAGCGCCACAGCCCAGCCCCACAGCCGTCGCGTCGCCGACCGCGACCGCCTCGCCGTCGCCTTCGCCTGCCGCGAACGCCCCAGATTTCGTCCCGACCAATGCCGTGCTCGGCGCTGGGGGCGCCGAACTGCGCGTTACGGTCTCGAACGTGAGCAACAACGCATACAGCGGCCCGCTCGTCGTGGCAGTCGGTGGCGACGTAGCGCAGCAAGAGGTCGCCCTCAACGTGACCCTCGCGGCCAACGGCGGCTCCACCGTTGTCGTCTTCCAGCTATCGCCACCGGTGACTGAAGGTGGCAAGCGCGCCGTGGTTACTGTCGACCCGTCCAACATCGTGCGCGAGCAGCGGGAGGACAACAACGCCGCTACGTTCGTCCTGCAGGCTCCGGTCGAGGCGCCGCAGCTCGTCATCGTCTCGGCCACCGTGCGGGAAACGGCCATCGACGTGGTCGTGCGGAACGACGGTGGGCCGCTGCCGGCGTCAACCGTGCTGGTGCAGGTGCAACTTGGCGGCCAGACCACCAGCAACAGCGTCAGCATCGCCCTCGCGACCGGCCAGTCATCGCCGACCATCACGGTGCCGCGCCCGACTGGCTCCGGCCAGGCTACCGTCACCGTCTACGTCGGCAGCCAGCCCATGGCAAGCACGACGATTCAATTGCCTTAGGCGCTCGCCATCCCGGTCACCGCGCACGGGCGCGGGCAAAGGCCGTACCATCACGGCGTATGGATGCGGTTGAAGCCATCAAACGGCAGATCGACCTCGTCGCCTATATCGGCCGCTTCACCACGTTGCAGAAGTCCGGACGAAGCTTTCGGGGGCTCTGCCCGTTTCACGCCGAAAAGACTCCCTCGTTTTATGTCTTTCCGGACCGCGGGACCTGGCGCTGCTTTGGCGCCTGCGGTGAAGGCGGGGACCTCTTCACCTTCGTCCAGAAGCGAGAGAACGTCGACTTTCGCACGGCACTGCGCCAGCTCGCCGACGAGGCGGGCATTTCCCTCCCCCACGACGACCCGAAGCGTCGTTCCCGCGTGGAGCGCCTCGCAGCGATCATCTCCGCGGCCGTCGGGTTCTACGAGCGGCAGCTCCACGAGCCAGGCGGGGCCGAGGCGCTCGCTTATCTCCGCGAGACGCGGGGACTGGCCGACGACACGATCGCTGCCTGGCACCTCGGCTGGGCACCTCCAGGCTGGCACCAGCTTCGCGACTTCCTCTTGAACCGGGGCTACAGCGAGCCCGAAATGATCGCAGCCGGCGTGCTCGTCGATGCCGACGAAGGAAACGGGCCGTACGACCGCTTCCGCGGCCGCGTCATCATCCCGATTGCCAACGAACGCGGCGAGTTCGTGGCGCTGGGCGGGCGTGGCCTCGCGGGCGAATCGCCGAAGTATCTGAACTCGCCCCAGACGGAGATCTTCGATAAGAGCCATACGCTCTTCGGACTCCACCTCGCCGCCGAGGCCATCCGTTCACGCGGGGAGGTCGTCGTGGTGGAGGGATACATGGATGTCCTCGGGCCCTGGCAGGCCGGGTTCCGCAATGTCGTCGCCACAATGGGGACATCGCTCACCCGGCATCACGCCGAGGCGCTCCGCCGTTATGCTCCGCGCATCGTGCTCGCCATGGACCCTGACAGCGCCGGGATGAACGCAGCCGAACGCGCCGGCGGGCTTGTCCTCGGGTTTGGCGACGACCACCAGGCCGTCACCAGCGCACGGGCCGCCGAAGCCATGACCGCCGCCGCAGACGTTGACCTCCGCGTGGCGCCGCTACCCCCAGGTCGCGACCCCGATGAACTCGTGCGCGCCGACCCCGCAGCATGGGAGTCTGCCGTACGCGAGGCTCGACCGTTCGTCGAGTTTCTCCTCTTCCGCATGCTGGGGGAACGGCCGCCAGCTTCGGCGCTCGAAGCGCGACACCTGGTTGACCGCCTGCGCCCGGTGCTCCTCGCCGTGTCTGACCCGATCGAGCGCAGCCTCTACATCCAGCGGGTCGCGCACCGGCTGGGCGTCCCCGAGGAGGCCGTATTCGACCGACTGAGGAGCCAGCCCCGGCCCGCGCCGGGCGCGCGGACACGCGGCGAGCGGGAGCCTCTGTCGCAGGAGGCCGTGCTGCTGGCCATCCTCCTGCGACACCCCGCGCTGCGGCTGGCCTACCGCAACTACCCGGAGACGCTCTTCACCGGCGCCCTCGAACGCGAGGTCTTCCGCCGTTGGCTCCACGAGCCGGCGTCCGCCCTCGAGGGTGACGACGAGCCGGCGGAGCGAGCACGCGAACTTGTCCGCTACCGCCTGCCGCCGCTTTCTGACTTCGAGGCCCGCCGCGCTGCCGACGAGAAGATTGCCGCCATCCTGCGAGACCGCATCCGCCAGCACCAGGCAGCACGCGCCGAAGAACTGTCGGAAGCTGAACGAGCCCTCGGGTCAAGGCGCCTGGCCGAGCTCGCGGTCGCCGCCTGGCGTGGCGAAGTCCCCCCAGGGCCAGAGCGTGAGCTGGCCGAGGCGCTCATCGAGGAGTACGAGCTCGGCCTGAGCATCCATCGACGCGAGGCACCGCCATCGCGGTAGGCCCAGGGAGAATTTTCCGTTGCCGGTAGCCTTTACCATCTTGACACCGGATTGTCGCCGGGCGTATTACATACCGGCCGGTCGGCATCTTGTCGCCGGTATCACGCGGGAGGTGCCTAATGGCTAGGCTCCGGATGCTCCTGGTCGCTGGCGCGCTGGCAGCGGTCGCCGTCGTTTCCACGGCGGTGCCCATGCTGACCATCCGCTGGTAGTCGCGGGAGCGAACAGCACGGAGGGGCCGCGCTCGCGCGGCCCCTTCCTCATGCGCCCGAGATCCGGGACCGGACAGCCTGCCGGTGCACCTCGTGCAGGTACCCCGCATCGATGAGGCGGCCGACCATATCCGCCTGGCGCATCGCCTCGTGCGGTGTTCGGCCTCGAGCCAGCGCTGCCGCCGAGAGCGCGGCGGTCCGTTGCGCGAGGTGGGCATCGAGCAGTTCACGAACGGCCGGCTCACGCGCCGCCCCCGCCCAGACGTGCACCATCAGCGGGGCGTGCAGGGCGTCGTCGTTGCCGGCGCTGTACCGCCGTACAGCTGAGTCGACCGGTTCGCCAGCTTCCAGCATTGCGGCAACCCTGGCCGTAGCGACAGACGCACGCTCGAGTTCGGCGTTGGCCACCGCCAGGAAGAGCTCGAGCTTCGTCGCGAAGTGTGCGTAGACGGCACCCTTCGAAAGGCCCGCGTCCGCCGCAATCGCATCGAGCGAGGCCGCGTCGTACCCGCGTTCAGCGAAGGCTCGCCGCGCAGCTTCGATGAGCAGTCGACGGGTCCTAGCCCGCCGCTCTTCCTGGCGCATCTACGTCATGCCTCCAGGCTGGCAGGTAGAGCAGCGGCCGGGCGGGGTCGCCGGGCATCTCTTGCTTCCAGCGCGGGAACAGTGCCTCGAACGCCTCGACTACGGTGGGGTCGAATTGCGTCCCGGCACAGCGCAGTATCTCAGCCAGGGCCGCGTCCGGCGACTGCCCCCGGCGATAGGGACGATCCGAGATGATCGCGTCGTAGGCGTCGCACACCGCGAAGATGCGTGCGCCGATCGGGATATCGTGCTCTTTGAGGCCCCGCGGGTAGCCGTGGCCGTCCCACCGCTCGTGATGGGCGAGGACGATCTTGGCTGCCGGGCGCAAGTACGGCACCTGGGCGAGGATCCGGTAGCCCATCGCGGGATGGCGCCGCATGAATTCCCATTCTTCATCGGTCAGGCGGTCGGGCTTGAGGAGGATAGCATCGGGCACGCCAATCTTCCCGACGTCGTGCATCAGGGCGCCACGGTAGATGGTCACGAGCTCGTCCTCGTCCTTAACACCGAGGAGCCGGGCGATTTCGAGGGCGTGCTGGGCGACACGCACCGAGTGCCCGGCAGTTTCCTGGTCCCGAACATCGAGCGCGGTCACCAGCGACTCCAGCGTGCCGGTGTAGGCGTCGTGCAGCTGCTCCGACATGTCGCGGATTTCGATGTACGCGCGGTGCAGCTGCTCGTTCGAACGCTCCAGCCGGAGGACATTTTCACGTGTCCGTTCGACGAACTGGGTGACGGAGTAGCGCGCCAGGATGACCGGCACGACCATCACCACGACCGCAGCCACGCCCAGTTCGAGATAAATCACGGCGAGGCCGCCGCCGACCAGTCCAAGGAGCGCGTAGTAGGGGAGCAGCCACGCAATGTTCTCGTTGAACGCTTTGCGAAAGCTTCGACCGCTGGTCATCGCAATGATCGCGGCGACGGCGAGTCCATCGACAGCGAAAAGGACGAGCGCGGCCAGTCCACCCTCGATGACTGCGAGGACGTTTCGCGAAGTCCATTCGCCAGCCGCCGCCTGGATGCCGACGACCAAGAGCCCGGCGAGGAACGCCGCCACGGTCTCGTGGCCAAAGTTGAACGCCAATTTTCGAGGGTCGCGCTCGCCCGTCGCAGCACCAGCCAGAGCGATGGCGGCCGCGGTCGTTACCGCTCCCGGCGGTCCGAAGAGCACCGCGGCGATAACCGTGCCCACGAAGCTGACCGAAACCCAGCCACCGAAGTGCAGGCGGACCGAGAGCGCCTCGGTGAGGACGGCGAGGATGACGACGATCGCCAACCCCACGGCATCGCTGGCTGGCTGGAGGTAGAAGGCCAGCGTGAACAGCACCGCGCCGGCAGCAAACGTGGTGGAGATGAACCAGTCCTCAGTGGCACGATTCGGTGTGCGAGGGGCCATACCATCGGTACTTATCGACCGCTCAGCCGTCACTCTCCAGCAGCGAGCGAGCCGGCTTGTCGCACAATTGGCGCGAAAACTCCTGCCGAACGGCGCGTCCCGGGAAGAAAGTGAACGCCGGGAACCGGCGCCCCGAGGCGGATTTGTGCGGTCGGACAGCTTTGGCGACCGGCCGTGGCTCGGTCGTGGGAACACGGACAGCCTCCCCGCGCGCCTCCCTTGGTGAACAGGGTGTCAACGCGGTGAACGAACGGTCGCGCGGGGGAACCGGTCCGCGTAGACTTCCCCGGCATGACAGCACCGCTCGAAGGCATCCGCGTCCTCGATTTCACGCGATACCAGCAGGGGCCGTTCGCAACGGTCATCCTCGCGGACTTCGGCGCCGACGTTATCAAGGTGGAGGAACCGAGCGGCGATTACGGCCGCCGGATGTGGCGGGAACCGGACGGGTTCTCAGCCTTCTGGGAGGCGCTCGACCGGGGCAAACGTTCGGTGTGCATCGACCTCCGCCGCCCCGAGGGACGCGACCTCGCGCTTCGCCTCGCAGAGGGCGCGGATGTCCTGGTGGAGAACTTCCGCCCCGGCACGATGGAGAAGTGGGGCCTGGGCCCGGAGACTGTCCTCGAGCGCAACCCACAGCTCGTCTACGCGCGGGCGACCGGCTGGGGATCGCGTGGCCCGATGGCCGGCCTGCCTTCGTTCGACCAGATCGCGCAGGCGTACTCCGGATTCGCACAGCACTCCGGCGGCGGACCGGGGCATCGGCCGGAGGTGCCATACCCGGGCATTGCCGATCAGACCGGGGGCATGAATCTCGCCCTCGGGATTGTCACAGCGCTCTTTGCCCGGGAGCGGACCGGCAGCGGCCAGGTGGTCGAAGTCTCGCTCCTCGGGACACAGCTGGCCCTCCAGGCGCCGGAGCTGCTTCACGCGCTCCACTTTGGGAAGGAACGGCCGCGGGAGTTCCGGGCCGCACCGACCGTGGGCCATTACGAGTGCGCGGATGGTCGCTGGGTGATGATCGTCGGCATCGACCAGAAGTTCTGGCCCCGCATCGCCCGGGCACTCCACCTCGAGCACCTCATCGATGACCCGCGCTTCGCGCGGGGCGGCGCTCGATTCCGGAATCGCCGTGAGCTCGAGCCACTTATGGAACGCGCGTTTGCCGCCCAGCCGTCGTCCTACTGGCTGGAGCGCCTCCGCGCCGAGGACGTTCCCGCGTCCATCGTGCAGGATTACCTGGAGCTCGCGGCATCCGAGCAGGCCTGGGCTAACGGCTACCTTGCCGAGCAGGACCACCCGCGCTTTGGGCGCCAGCGAGTCGTGGGGCCGCACATCCAGTTCTCGGCGACGCCTGCCCGCCTGAGCTTCCCCGCGCGGGATCTTGGCATCGACACCGACGAAGTGCTCGGGCGCCTGGGCCTGGACGCCTCGGAGCTGCGACGCCTTCGCGAGGAGCGCGTTATCGGGCCTGTGGAAGGCTGACGTCTGGCGAGAAATCGCCTCGCGCCGGGCCGGGCGCCCCCGCAAAGGCGAACCCCAGCACGGCCAGGCCGAGGCGGAGCGCCGCAGCCGCGCCGGCATCGGCCGCCCCGGCCAGGATTCGCTCGGCAAGCCGTTCGCCGGCATCGAGCGCTCCCGGGGTGTCGAAATCATCCTCAAGCCGTTCGAGCATCGGGCTCAGCTCAGGGTGCGACGGGACAGCCACTTCGCCGGCTCCCCGGGCAACTGCGGCCTTGAGCCGTTCGTAGCGCGGCCGAAGGGCTTCAAGGGCACCCTCGCGGTAGTTCGCATCCGCGCGGATGTGAGTGCTCAACAGATACATCCGCAGGTGATCAGGCTCATGCCGCGCCATCAGGTCCCGCGCCAGCACCAGGTTCCCCAGCGACTTGCTCATCTTCACGCCGTCGAGCTGGAGCATCCCGTTGTGGACCCACCAGCCGCAAAAGGGCTCCACTTCGAACGCACACTCCGCCTGGGCGATCTCGTTCTCGTGATGCGGGTACTTCAGGTCGCTCCCGCCGCCGTGAATGTCAATCTGCGTGCCGAGGTGCTTCACCGCCATCGCCGTGCACTCAACGCTCCAGCCGGGCCGTCCGGGGCCCCACGGGCTCTCCCATGCAGGTTCGCCGGGTTCGACCCGCTGCCAGAGGAGGAAGTCGAGGTGGCCCCGCTTCTTGTGGGCCCGCTTTGATTCAGGATTCTCGAGCTTTCCCAGCGCCTCGAGGGAAAGCCCGTTCAGCCGACCGTACCGGGGGAAGCTCGCGACGTCGAAAAACACGTCGCCATCGGCGACGTAGGCGTGGCCCCGCGCAAGGAGGCGCTCGGTGACGTCGATGATCTCGGGGATGTGGTCGGTGGCAAAGGGGTACACGGTCGGCCGCAGGACATTGAGCCGATCGAGGTCGCCCCGGAGGATGGCATCGTTCTCGTCGCGGATCGCTGCGATGGGACGCCCACCCTGTCGTTTCGACACCATGATCATGTCGTCGTCGATATCCGTGACATTTTGGACGTACCGGACACGGTAGCCCAGCCACGACAGGTACCGCCGCAGGGCGTCGAACTGGACGTAGGAGAAGGCGTGGCCCAGGTGGGTGACGTCGTACGGCGTGACACCGCACACGTACATGGCCACCTCACCGGGGCGGACAGTTCGAAACTCCCTGGTCTCGTTGCCGAGCGACGTAAACAGGCGAAACGGCACGGAGGCGGCTCCTCGCGAGGGCTCTGGCTAGCGTAGCAGAGCGTCGGTTTCTCTTCGCAACTATCAGGTGAGGACGCCGTCGGCCATCAGCTGCGCGATCCGCTCGTCATCGTAGCCGAGGACGGAACTCAACACCTCGAAGGTATCCTCGCCGACCTGGCGCACCCCTTCGTACACGGGGGGGCGCTCGCCAGCGAACCGCGCCGGGAAGCGGTCGAGCCCGTACGTTCCCCACTTTTCCGCCACCGCAGACCCGAAGAACGCGCGGGCAGCCAGCTGCGGATCGCGATTCGCCAGGTCGCCCGCATGCTGCACGGGGCCGGCATGCACGCCCGCGCGCTGGAGCCGCTCAGCAAGCTCGAAGGCATCCTCTCTCCGGGTGCGGGAGGCAATCGCTTCGTCGAGCTCCCTCCACGCTGTGACGCGCCCCGCATGGCTGGCGAATCGCCCGCCGGGGTCGATGCCCAGCATCCCGGCGAGCCGCTGCCACTCCTCGTCACCTCGCACCGCGATGGCAATCCAGCGGTCGTCCCCGGCAGCCGGGTAGATGCCATGCGGCGCCCAGGCATCGAACGGATGGCGATTGCCCCGCGGCTCTGGGTTGTTCCCGTTGGCCAGGTAATCGATCAGCGCCGGTCCCATGATGCCCAGCCCCAGCTCGTATTGCGCGAGGTCGACCGCCAGCCCCTGGCCGGTTCGGCGCCGATGCTCGATGCCCTCCAGCGCGGCGAGGGCAGCAGCCAGGCCGCTCAGGTGATCGGTCAGCGAGAAACCGTAGCCGTCGGTGTACGTCCCCTCGGGGTTCGTGAGATAGGTCAGCCCGGTGAGAGCGTGGATGGTCGGGGCGTAGGTGACGAATTCGCGCCACGGCCCGTCCTGCCCCATGCCGCCCATCGAGATGACGGTGATGCCCGGGTGGTCGGCGGCAAGGGAATCGCGGTCCAGGCCCCAGCGCCTGAGCACGCCCGCCGAGAAGTTTTCGACGATGACATCCGAGGCGAGCGCCAGTTCGCGCGCAATTGCTCGCGCTTCGGGTCGGCTCATGTCGAGCGCGACGCTCTTCTTGTTCCGGTTCCAGCACACGTAGTACGGGTGGTCGGGGGAGTTCGCACCGCCGCTCCGCTTCGCACTGCTCACCTTGATGACCTCCGCCCCAAGGTCGCCAAGAATGCGCGTTCCGAACGGTCCCGCGAGCACGTGCGTGAAGTCGAGGATGCGGATGCCTTCCAGCGGTCGCGACGGCGTCGCGCTGGTGGCCCCCGGCGCGGCGGGTGCGGGACGTCGCTCCCAGCGCAAGGACGATGGCTCGACGCGGACGGGTGGCGGCGGAGGTGGGCCATCCGCGCTCGTGCGGAAGAAGCGACCGGGAAGCTTGCACTCGCCAACGCCCGCAACGTTTGCGGTGTACAGGTAGCCCCGCGCGCCAATTTGTGGACTCCGCGCCAGGGCCTCCTCGATGTTCCAGACCACCCCGAACGGCTGGTGGCGCCGCTGCCCTTCGAAGAACAGCGCCTCCCCGTCCCAGGTCGCTACCCATTCACGGAGGACCTGCATCACGTAGGGGAGGTTCTTCACCATCGCGATGACGTCCGGGTACTTCGCTCGGTCGGCGAGATCCCCGGCGGCTCCGCACTCGACGAGCCACGGAACGAGCACTTCGGTCAGCTTCAGCGAGGCCGTGACCATCACGCCGCGGCCATCGCGTGCCGGGTACACCTCGTAGGCGCCACTCCAGTGGAGGCTGCCCTGCCGACGGGCGATGGGGCTACCCCACGTGCCGTTCGGGAAGAACCATTGCATGAGGAGCTGTTCGGTGCAGGTCACGAGCGCCTCGTGCGCCGAGAGGTCGATGTGAACCCCCCGGCCCGTTCGGCGCGCCCAGTGGAGTCCTGCGAGCGCGACGACCGCAGCGTACAGCCCCACCGTGTGGTGGCTCTGGTTGCCGTACCCGGAAATCGGCGGGCTCGAGCTGTCGCCCGTGAGCCATGCCGACCCGCAGAGGGCGTTCGCGACCAGGTCGTTGACCCGCCAGTCCCGCCACGGGCCGTCCTGGCCCATCGGCGTCACGGACACGCGGACAAGGGCAGGGTTTGCGTTCTCCAGTGCCTCGTTGGCGATGGGTGGGCTCCCGGCGGGCCAATCCTCGATGAGCAGGTCCGCACCGGCGGCCAGGTCCAGGAACACCTGTGCGCCCGCCGGGCTCTCCAGGTCGAGCTCAGCCACACGCTTTCCCACGTTGTAGAAGGTCGATTGGATGGAGACGTCGGTACCACCGAAGTACGGCGGCTCCCTATCGAGCGGGTCCCCGGCGGGCGGGACGACCCTGACCACCTCCGCGCCCGCTTCGGCGAGCAGCCGCCCGGCCAGGACGCCGTTCCAGCCAGCAGCTTCGATGACTCGCACCCCGGCAAGGGGCCCTTCGCCATTCATGCCGCGATCTTACGGGACTCTGCGGAACGGGCACGGTGTCGCGGGCGAAGGCTGGCTGTCACCACCGTGACGACAATCGCTGAAACGTAATGCCTTGGTTTGCTTTCTAGAATGGCGAGGGTTGTCAGAGTCGCACATCGTGGGGTACGGTCGCCTGAGCCCCCGGGAACCACCAGGAGCAGGAGCCATGCCGTTACCCCGCCACCGGCAGCCCCTCGCGGTCCTCGCGGTTGTCCTCGTTGCGCTCTTCGCGGTGCTCCCGTCCGCGCGCGCCAGCAGCGACCATCCGATCGTGGCCCGCGCCATGCGCGACCTCGGCACCTACCAGGGCGACTGCTGGCCATGGGTGAAGCGCGTCGTTCGTGAAGCGACGGGCTACGAAATGGGGTTCGACTACCGGCTTGGTTTCCTTGAGGCCGGCGCCTTTGAGGTCACCGTTGACGAGGCCGGCCCCGGCGACATCATCCAGGTGGCGCTCGACTCCTGGACGTCGCCCGATGCCGACTACCCGGGACTCCACACGGCGATCATCCTTGCGAATCACGGCGACGGCGTCTTCGATGCCATCGACTCCAACCAGCAGTGGGACGGCATCGTGCGCCTGCGCGAGGGCTACAACCCATACGCCCAGGCCGCTGCCCACGGATTGCAGGTACGCATCTACCGCTTTCCCGTAGGCAGTGGAGGCCCGTCGCTCAGCGCGCCCCCGGCGACCGGTTTCAGCCCGGGCGACACCGCTCGCGTCAACACCCCGGGCGATTGTCTGCGCCTGCGGACGGCCCCCGGCGGCGACATCATCGCCTGCCTGGCCGATGGCACGCAGGTGAGCATTCTCGAGGGCCCCGTTCGCGCCCTGGGGATTGAGTGGTACCGCGCAGCAACCCCATCGGGCACCGGCTGGATGGCCGGCTCGTTCCTGCTGAAGGTGCATGCGCCAGCCGCGGCACCGAGCGCCCAGGGGCCGACCCGACCGCTGCTGCAATACCGTGCTGTCGTCCCCCTGACCGCGACCGACTGAACCGCCGCACCGGGCATGACGATTCGTCGCCGCATCGAAGACTGCGCGGTGCGCCTGCCATCCGTACGCTGAGACGACGTGAGCGGAGCACCAATCACAGCAGCAGGCATCCGAGTCGACAACCCCGGACTTCGGCCCGGTCAGCGCGAAGCGCTGCGCCGGTGGGCGGAAGCGCTCCGGGCGGGGTCTCGCAGCGAGCTCGTCGTCGTCCCGGTCGGCTACGGTAAGACCGTCATCGGCGTCGGGTCGTTTGCGATAGCGCTCGCGCAGGGTATCGCCGATACCTGCCTTTACCTGACGCCGACCGATGTGCTGCGCACCCAGGTGTACCACGGCGTGGAGCGCGCCCTCGGCGTGCTGGGGAGCCGGGCCGAACTGCGTAAGTTCCTCGCCGAGAACGCCACACTCCGCCGGGCTGCCGCCAACCGCGCCAACTTCATCGTGGCCACGTATCAGCAGGTGGCCGCTGCGCCGGACCGGTACGCGAGGCTCGCCGCGGGACGCCGGGTGCACATGGTCTGCGATGAGGCGCACCACCTGGGCGAGCGCGGGCAGTGGGCTGCTGCGCTGGGCAGCCTGCCGGTCGCTTCTACCATGCTCCTTTCCGCCACGCCCGTTCGTCTCGACCGAGAACCGCTGGCTGGCGCCCGCTACGTGCCCGCCGACGATGGCGAGGGACTCGTCATCGACCCGCTCGTGCACGTCACCATGCGGCAGGCCTGGCGCGAGGGACGCATCCTGAAACGGCTGGCGATGCAGATGAAGGACTACGCCGTGGAGCTTCGCGGTGTCGACGGCGAGGTGTACACCTTCACGGCCTCTGAAATGGCTGACCTGCCCGATTTCGATCAGCGCTGCGTTCGCCAGCAGCTCCGGTGGAACGACGACTACGTCCAGCCGCTGGTCCGGGAGTTTGCGCGCACGCTTGAGCAGAAGATGCGACTCGCGCCCGGCCAGCACCAGGGGCTGGTGTTCGCTGCGACCACTGCGCACGCCGACCACCTTGCGCGCGTCTTTGCCCGCCATCACCCGCAGCTGCGCTGCACCGTGGTGCACAGTGGGCCCGAGCTCGCGCAATCGGAGGCAGAAGCACGCTTGCGTGACTTCCACGCAGGCCGTTACGACGTGCTCATCCAGGTGAAGAAGGCCAGCGAAGGGTTCGACGCCCCGACCGTCTCGGTGCTGCTGAAGCTGGATGCGGTCTTCAGCCGCGAACCCGTGATACAGCAGCTCGGGCGTGGGCTGCGGTTCAATCACAACCTGGCCGAAGCACAAAATGTGCTCCACGTCTTCATCGGCCGGGACCCACGCCTGGCCCCGATCATCGAGCTGCTCGAGCGCGAAGCAGCGATCCCGGCCGGCCCGGCGACACGGGGAGCGAGCCTGACCTGCTCGAGGCAGAGCGGGCTCGCGCCGAGGATCGGCCGGTGCCCGAAATCGTGGACGTGGAGGAGGCCGGCGATGCCGTCCTCGACGAGACCGGCCGCCTGGTGGAGGGGCAGCAGCTCACGATGTTTGGCGTCCCAGCCCCACCCCTTAGCCCGCAGCCAGCCGGATCAGCCTACCGGTCGCCGGACACACCAGCCTCGGTCGCGGGGGTCGTCGACCTCCAGGCGGAGCTGCAGGAGGCGATTGACTACTGCAAGCTGTGGACGAGCCGTGCGGCCCGCGAGCGCGCTCGGCGCTTCGGCAGCGGCGAGAACCATTTCGCCATCCTGAACGCGGCGTTCGCGCGCGAGACCGGCCAGCGGGGCACGCTCGCCACCGCGGCGGACTACCGTCGCAAGGGCGATTGGATGAAGCGCAAGTACCTCGAGTTGCTCGGTTAGGCGCGCTGGGGCGGCCGCAGGGCGACCGGCTCGGCGCCAGTAAGACGCAGGAGGTCGGCAGGGGCCAGTGCCACGTCGAACCCGCGCTCGCCGGCGCTGACCAGCACCTCGGCGTGGTGGATGGCCTCGGCGGCCACCAGGAACCGGAAGGGCCGCCCGGCGAGCAGAAGGGCACTGATCGCGCCAACGTGCAGCCCGGTCAGCCGTTCGGCGTCGGCCTGGCTGGCCATACGCAGGCGCTTGGCACCGACCCGCTCAGCAAGCGCGCGGAGTTCCACCTCGTATACGGCCGGCACCATCACCACGAGCGGACGGCCGGGTGGCTGCACCTGTTCGATGACCAGCGTCTTCAGCACCTGCGCCGGGTCCGCACCGACGGCAGCCGCGACCTCGACCGCCGACCGAATGGCCGGGTCGAACGGAACCACCCGGTGGGGAATTCCCTGCGCGCGCAGCCGGGCTGTCACTTTGGTGCCATGCCCTGCCATTGCACCTCCGGGAGCGTAGGATACGCGGGCAAACTCCTTGAGTTGGAAGGCCTGCCCCTATGGACTTTGAACTGCCCCCTCACATCCCTGAGCTTCTGCGCGAGCTGGACGACTTCATCGAGCGCGAGATCAAGCCGCTGGAGCAGCAGGACGACAACATCCGCTTTTTCGACCATCGCCGCGAGTGGGCACGGACGGACTGGGAGAACGGCGGCATCCCACGGAAGGAGTGGGAGGAGCTCCTGGCCGAGATGCGCCGTCGCGCCGACCGCGCCGGCTGGCTCCGCTTCGCCGTGCCGAAGAAGTACGGCGGCCGCGACGGCACCAACCTCGAGATGGCCATCATTCGCGAGCACCTGGCGAAGAAGGGGCTCGGCCTGCACAACGACCTCCAGAACGAATCGTCCGTCGTCGGCAACTTCCCCACCGTGAAGATGTGGGAGCAGTTCGGGACCGAAGAGCAGAAGAAGGAATTCCTCGAAGGGATGTTCACGGGGAAGACCAGGGTCGCCTTCGGGCTCACCGAGCCCAACCATGGGTCAGACGCATCGTGGCTCGAAACCCGCGCCGTCCGTGACGGCGACGAATGGGTCATCAACGGGAAAAAGCGCTTCAACAGCGGCCTCCACAACGCCACTCATGACCTGATTTTCGCCCGCACCTCCGGTGAGGAGGGCAAGGCCCGCGGCATCAGTTGCTTCATCGTCCCCACCAATGCCGAAGGGTTCTCGGTCGATTTCATGTGGTGGACCATGAACATGCCGACCGACCACGCCGAGGTCACCCTCACCAACGTCCGGGTGCCGGCGACGGCGATGCTCGGGCGGGAAGGCGACGGCCTCGCCCTTGCGAACACGTTCGTCCACGAGAATCGCATCCGGCAGGCGGCTTCCGGGGTCGGGGCAGCCCAGTACTGCATCGACCGCTCGGTCGAGTATGCGAAGCAGCGCGTTACCTTCGGTCAGCCGCTGGCGACGCGGCAGGCCATCCAGTGGCCGCTGGCCGAGCTCCAGACGGAGTGCGAAATGGTGCGGTGGATGGTGTACCGCACTGCGTGGCTCCTCGATCAGAAGCACCACATGGAGATCAGCGACAAGGTGGCGATGTGCAACTACCGGGCGAACCGCCTGGCCTGCGACGCCGCCGACCTCGCGATCCAGGTTCATGGAGGCATTGGGTACACCCGCCACATGCCGTTCGAGCACATCTACCGCCACCACCGGCGCTACCGCATCACCGAGGGCAGCGACGAGATCCAGATCCGGCGCATCGCACAGGTGATGTTCGGCATGGGGGGCTCGCGACAGCCGGCCCAGCCGTTAGCCGCAGAGGGCTAACGCACCATCGAGAGCCGCCCGGTACCATCGGTTCGTGATGGCCACGCTCGAATTCTCGTTTGTCGGCACCGGGAATGCGTTCGCCCCCGGCGGCCTCTGCTGGAACGGGTTCGTCATCGACGGGCGGTTCCTGTTCGAGGCGCCGCCGCAAGCCCTGCAGTCGCTGAACAGGCTGGGCATCGATGCGAATGACCTCGATGTCGTCATCCTGAGCCACCACCACGGCGACCACTTCCTCGGGCTGCCGTTTCTGTTGCTCCACTGGAAGTACTTCGGCCGGGCGCGCCCTGCGGTCATCATCGGACCGCCCGGCACGAGGGAACTCGCCACGGCCATCGCCCGCTCGGTCTACCCTGGCGTCTTCGATATCCAGTACGACCTCCGCTGGGTCGAGCTCAGCGATGGCGAGCGTGCCACCGTGGGCGACCTCGAACTCCAGGC
>FWWL01007145.1_pt1 | contig 15521 bp, 13 predicted proteins | sample 2228331 | NCBI WGS metagenome assembly FWWL01 (sample SAMEA103939775, study PRJEB20133) | metagenome
CCATCCCATCTCTCGCCGGCCTGAGAAAGGGGTGAACGGTGAGAGCCGTATGGTGGTTCAGACCCCCGGCTCGCCTGTCGTTCTTCAGGTCCCGGGCGGGGGAGAAGGAGGAGGGCCGGATGGAGCTGAGGAGCGGGATAGGGCGCGTCATCTGGGTGGTCCTGGACGGGGTGGGGGCGGGGGAGCTCCCTGACGCCGGCGATTACGGCGACCAGGGGGCGGATACCCTGGCGCACACCGCCGAGGCGGTGGGCGGCCTGGACCTCCCCAACCTGGAAGCGCTGGGCCTGGGAAATCTTACCAGGGTCCGCGGACTGCATCCCCGCCGCCGAGCGCTGGGCGCTTTCGGGAAGATGAGGGAGGCCTCACCCGGCAAGGACTCCACCACCGGACACTGGGAACTGGCGGGGATCATCCTGGACAGGCCCTTTCCCCTCTATCCCCGGGGGTTCCCTCCCCAGGTGGTGGAGGAGTTCGAGAGGCGCATCGGGAGGAAGGTGCTGGGGAACCGCCCGGCATCGGGGACGCGCATCATCGAGGAGCTGGGCGAGGAACACATGCGCACCGGGATGCCCATCCTCTACACCTCCGCGGACAGCGTGTTCCAGCTGGCGGCGCACAAGGATGTCATACCCCTGAAGGAGCTGTACCGCATGTGCCGCCTGGCCAGGGAGATGCTGCAGGGCGAGCACGCGGTGAGCAGGGTCATAGCCAGGCCCTTCGTGGGCCGCCCCGGTTCCTTCCACCGGGTGGGAGAGGAGCGTCTGGACCTGTCCCTGCCTCCTCCCCGGCCCACCGTCCTGGACGTCTGCCGGGAGGCCGGCCTCCCGGTGGTGGGGGTGGGAAAGGTGGGAGACCTCTTCGCGGGGAGGGGATTCCTGCGCAGCCCCCACACCTCGGGAAACGCCGAGACCATGGAGCGTCTGCTTCAGGAGGTGGAGGCGGGGGGACGGGGGATCCTCATGGCCAACCTGGTGGATTTCGACATGCTCTACGGCCACCGTCGGGACCCGGAGGGATTCGCCCGCGCCCTGCGGGAGGTGGATGCCTTGCTCCCCCGTCTCATGGAGGCCATGCGTCCCCAGGACATCCTCTTCCTGGTCTCCGATCACGGCTGCGACCCCACGTTCCAGGGCACGGACCACACCCGCGAACACGGCATCCTCCTGGCCTGGGGACCCCGCGCCTCGGGCGGGACCGACCTGGGGACCAGGGAGACCTTCGCCGACGTGGGGAGGACGGTGGCCGACCTCCTCGGGTTGGACGGGTCCTCTCTGGACGGCAGCAGCTTCGCCGACTCCCTGTGAGAGGCCGGGGAGGAAGCGGATGGGCCTCGTCCCCGCAAAGGGGATGGGACCGCCCGCCTTTAGCTGGTATAAATTCCCATATAAACCCGAAGCGGCGGGCGGGCGGCCACGTCGCTTTCAGTTCGCGTCCTCGAGGGTTTATCCTGAAGAAGGAAAGCCGGCTTTCCCGCCGGGAGCGATCGAGAAAGGCGGCACGGGAGATCATTACCGCCGGCCGTCGAGGAGGGAACGACCGTGGACGTCATCCTGGGCCATGTGAACGTGGATTTCGACGCCCTGGCCTCCATGGTGGCGGCCAAGAAGCTCTACCCCGAGGCGGTGATGGTCTTCGCCGGGGCGGTGAACCGCAACGTCAGGGAGTTCATAGCCCTTCACGGGGATGTCCTCGAGTTCATGGACCCCCGCTCCCTGGACCGAGAGGCCATCAACCGGCTCATCGTGGTGGACAACCGCATCGCCGAACGCCTGGGCGAGTTCCGCGACCTTCCGGGAAAGGAGGGGGTGGAGGTGTTCGTCTACGACCACCATCCACCCTCCCCGCAGGATATGCAGGGGGTCCACGACTACAGCGAATACCTGGGGGCCACCACCACCGTGCTGGTGAGGATCATCCAGCGCCGCAGGATTCCCGTGAGCCCCTTCGAGGCCACCCTTTTCGCCCTGGGGATACACGAGGACACCGGTTCCCTGACCTACGCGGGCACCACCCCAGAGGATGCCGAGGCCCTGGCCTACCTCATGCGCTGCGGGGCCAACCTGGAGGTGGTCATGCACTTCCTGGGAAGGCAGCTCTCCCCCGCCCAGCACGAGCTCATGAGGCGCCTGCTCTCCGGGCTACGCTTCCACCGCGTGCGGGGATTCCTGGTGGCCGTGGCCCGGGCGAGCATGGAGGAGTACGTGGAGGGCGCCTCGGCGGTGGCCGGAAGGCTGGCCGACCTGGAAAACCTGGAGGTGCTCTTCACCCTGGTGGAGATGCAGGGCAGAGTGGTGGTGACCGGCCTCTCCCGCATGCAGCAGGTGGACGTGGACCGCATCCTCTCCGGTCTTGGAGGGGGAGGGCATGCCAAGGCCGGATCGGCGGTGCTCAAGGGCTACAGCTTGGACAGGGTGGAGCGGGAACTGCTGGAGCTCCTGGAAAGGCACGTCCCCTCCCGGGTCACCGCGGCGGAGATCATGAGCGGACCGGTGAGGACCATCCACGAGGACACCACCATCGCCGAGGCCTCGCGGCGCATGGAGCTCACCGGTCATACCGCCTTTCCCGTGGTGGACGACGAGGGAAACCTGGTGGGCATGATCTCCCGGAAGGATCTGGACCGGGCTGGCCATCACGGGCTGGGCCACGCCCCGGTGAAGGGCTTCATGACCCGCTCGCTGATCGCCGTGGAGGAGGACGCCTCCCTCCAGGAGATACAGAGGCTGATGACCGAGAACGCCATCGGACGGGTGCCGGTGGTGAGGGGCAGGGAGCTGGTGGGCATCGTCACCCGCAAGGACCTGCTGCGGGCCATGCACGGTGGGGAGTATCTGCGGGCGGTCTCCGCGGCGGACGGAAGGCCGGCTTACTCCCGCTCGGAGATCATCGAGCTCATACAGAGCCACCTTCCCGGCGAGGTGCAGAGCCTGCTCCGCCTCGCCGGACGGGTGGCCGAGAGGGGGGGTTTCCAGGTCTTCCTGGTGGGGGGCGTGGTGAGGGACCTCCTCCTGGGTTACCCCAACCTGGACCTGGACCTGGTGGTGGAGGGGGAGGGCATCGAGTTCGCCAGGCTGCTGGCCAGGGAGTTGAAGGCCAGGGTGCGCAGCCACCGCAAATTCGGCACCGCGGTGGTCATCCTCCCCACCGGGAGGAGGATAGACGTGGCCACAGCGCGGACCGAGTTCTACGAGCATCCGGCCGCCCTGCCCACCGTGGAGGTCTCCTCCATAAAGCAGGACCTCTACCGCAGGGATTTCACCATCAATGCCATGGCCATCGCCGTGAGCGGGGACAGGTTCGGCGAGCTCCTGGACTATTTCGGCGGCCTGCGCGACCTCCACAGGAGGCAGGTGCGCGTGCTGCACAACCTGAGCTTCGTGGAGGACCCCACCCGCATCTTCCGTGCCGTGCGCTTCGAGCAGCGATACGGTTTCCGCATGGAGAGGCAGACGGAGATGCTGGCCCGCCGGGCGGTGGAGATGGAGATCGTGGGCCGGCTGACCAATTCCCGCGTCCGGGATGAGCTCAAGGACATCTTCCTGGAGCCCCTCCCCCTTCCCCTCAAGGCCCTGGAGAGGCTGGAGGAGCTGGGAGCCCTGCGCACCCTCCACCCCGACCTCTCCGTGAGCGGGGCCATGCGCCGGCGTTTCCGGCTCCTCGAGCGCCACCTGGAGAGGGCCTGGGAGCTGGTGGGGAAGGAGGGAAGGAGATGGATCCCCCTCACCGCGGCCATGCTCGCCGACCTCCCTACCGCCGAAGGCATGAAATGGTGTCACCAGATGAGGTTGCGCAGGGAGGAGGCGGAGGCGGTGAGGCAGTGCCTGGAGGAGGTCCCCAGGGCGGTGGAGGAGCTGTGCCGGAGGGATCTGACGCCCAGCCGCGTAGTGGCCCTGCTTGACCCGCTTAGTCCCGAGGCCATAACATATCTCTACGCCCTGGCCGGACCGGAGGCAAGGGAGAAGGTGGTCTCCTACCTCGCCGAGTGGAGGGAACTGGTTCCCAGCGTGAGCGGACGCGACCTCAAGGAGATGGGTCTGCCCCCCTCGAGGATCTATTCCCAGATCCTGGCAGAGATCAGGAGGGCTCTCCTGGACGGGGAGATCCGCGGGCGCGACCAGGAACTGGACCTGGCCAGAAGGCTGGTGGAAGCGGCCTCGAGGAGGTGAACCGGCTTGATCCCCAACCGGGTGGAGATAACCCTTTACATGCTGGTGGGCCTCATCCTGGGGGTCATAGTCCACGAGTACATGCACGGTTACGTGGCCTACCGCATGGGGGACCCCACCGCCAAGCTGGCCGGCCGCCTCACCCTGGACCCCATGGCCCACGTGGACCCCTTCGGGACCCTCATCCTTCCGGGGATGCTCTTCCTTATGAGCCTGCTCGGATACGGCACCTTCATCATCGGATACGCCAAGCCGGTGCCCATCAACCCCTTTCACTTCCGCAGGCCGCGGGGGATAATCTGGGTCTCCCTGGCCGGGCCTCTCTCCAACCTCTCCCTGGGGGTCGTGTTCATCGGTCTCCTGCGCCTGGTGACCCTTTTGGGGGACGGCGGTTTCCTGGGGCACGCCGCCTACACCTGCCTGTTCATCGCCTACATCAACCTCCTGCTCTTCGTGTTCAACCTGCTCCCCGTGCCTCCCCTGGACGGCTCCCGGGTAGTGGGGTATTTCCTCCGGGGTGAGGCCAGGCGGGCCTACCAGTCGATGGAGCCCTACGGTTTCTTCATCATCCTCGTCCTGGTTTCGCTCTTCGGCTTCGTCCTCTCCGGCATGGTGGGGGGTCTGGCCAACCTCATCCTCCGCCTCTTCGGGCTCCCCTCCCTCTTCTGAGGGCCTGACCTGTCGGTGGGGGTGAGGGATGAACACCTGGCGGAACCTGCCCGGCAAAGTCCTGGTCAGTATGATGGCCCTGGACCCCCGCCTGGGGAGAAAGGGCGAGAGGGCCTGCGCCTCGCTTAACCCGGAGGAGAAGCGGCTCTTTGAGGCCATGGACCGCTACGACCGCGCCCACTCCCTGGCCGTGGCCCTCCGGCTGCGCGACGACCCGCTTCTTTTCCGCGCCGCTCTTCTCCACGACTGCGGCAAGCTTCCCTCGGAGCTGAAGCCGCCTGTGCGCTGGGCGTACACCTTTTTGGAGGTGTTCGCTCCACGGCTGTTGGCCCGCCTGGCGGCCAGGGTGGAGGGGAGGGCGAGGGGAGGGGACGTCCTGGAACGGATGCGGAGCTTGCCGCCCGGATGGCAGAGGGGGGTGTTCGTACAGCTCCACCACGGCGAGGTGGCCGCTGCCCTCCTCGAGCGTGCGGGCAGCGATGAAGAGCTGGTGAGGCTGGTGAGGGACCATCAGCGGGAACCCCGCGACGAGAGGGCGCGCAGGTTGAGGGAGGCGGACGACGCCCTGTGAGGCGTCCCTGTCACGGAAGGCGTGTGCTCAGGCCTCCCGCATGCCGTCCTCCTGCGCAACCCATCCTCCCGCAGACTCTTGATGAAGCGCATCCTCTCTTCGCACCTCACGTGAGCCTTTTCCCCTGCGCAGACCATCCCCTGCGCTGGTGAGATAAAAGATGCGCCTGAGGCCGTGGAGCGGCCGGGAGAAGTCGCACCCCGGTGGTTTACCAATAAGAACTCCCCGTGAGAGGGGGGTTTTCTTCGCCCGCTCCGCGGTGGTGGGCCGGATGGTGGTCCCGACTGCGGTTTCCCGTCCAGGGTAGGATGTCGCCGGTATAGAATATTATCCTGGTATCGTGCCTGCCTGGTATCGTGCCGGAAGACCGCGGGTTGCCGGGGGCCCGGAGAGCGCGGGCAGGAGAGGCGGAGGCGTTTCATGGAAGGCCGCTTCCGGCGGGCACCCCGAAGGCGAGGGTTTCGACCGGGTGGCGGAGCGGGGGAGCCCTCAAGACCCCCGTCGTACCGCATCCTGGCGGAAGGCGGGAAGCTCGCGAACGATGCAGGATTTAAGAGGTAAGAGGAAGGAGAAGGCTTGGTGACGCGCATTCTCACCGGATACCGCCCCACCGGGAAACTGCACCTGGGGCACCTTCACGGGAACCTGCTGCGCATGGTGGAGCTGCAGGAGGAGGCGGAGTGCTTCTTCTTCATCGCCGACTGGCACGCCCTGACCACCGATTACCAGGACCCCTCACGCCTGAGGACCTACACCGAGGAGATGGTCCTGGACTGGTTGGCGGCGGGGATCGACCCTGAGAGGGCCAGCATATACCGCCAGTCCGACCTCCCCGAGGTGGCAGAGTTCCAGCTCTACCTGTCCATGATCACCCCCCTGGGTTGGCTGGAAAGGGTCCCCTCCTTCAAGGAACAGCAGGAACAGCTCAGGGGCCGGGAGATCGCCACCCACGGCTTTCTTGGATATCCCGTTCTGCAGGCGGCGGACATACTCATCGTCCGAGCCGAGGGGGTCCCCGTGGGGGAGGACCAGCTCCCCCACCTGGAGCTTACCCGGGAGATCGTCAGGAGGTTCAATCACCTCTACGGCGAGACCTTCGTCGAGCCCCAGTCCCTCCTCTCCACCGTCCCCCGCATCCCGGGCACCGACGGCCGCAAGATGAGCAAGAGCTACGGGAACCAGATAAACCTCTCCGACCCGCCGGAGGAGATCCGCCGCAAGGTGCTCTCCATGATCACCGACCCGGCCCGGCGCACCAGGAAGGACCCCGGGAACCCCGAGAGGTGCAGCGTTTTCGAGCTGCACAGGCCCTACACCCCGGACCGCCTGGAGGAGATAGCCGAGAAATGCCGCACCGCGGGCTGGGGATGCGTGGAGTGCAAGGAGGTCCTGGCGGAGAGGATAGCCTCTTCCCTGCAGCCGTTCCGGGAGAGAAGGAAGGAACTGGAAAACAAGCCCGGCATCGCCTGGGAGGTCCTGGAAACCGGCCTGCGCAGGGTGCGCCCCATCGCCGGGGAGGTGCTGGCCGAGGTGCGCAGGCGCATGGGCATGGATTGAGGGATGGCCGTGACCTATCAGGTGAGACTGGAGGTCTTCGAGGGTCCTTTCGACCTCCTTCTTCACCTCATAGGCCGCCGGGAGATAGACATCTACCAGGTCTCGGTGGCCGAGATCGCCGACGATTACCTGCGCTACATCCAGGAGATGCAGCGCCTGGACCTGGAGGTGGCCACCGAGTTCCTGCTCATCGCCGCCACCCTCCTCAAACTGAAGTCCGATTCCCTCCTTCCCGCCCCGGAGAAGGAAGAGGAGGAGCTCACTCCCGCGGAGATGCGGGAGGAGCTGCTGTGGAGACTCCTGCAGTACCACAAATTCCGCAGCGCGGCGGAGGAGCTGGCCTCCCGGCTGGAAAGGGAGGACAGGTATTACTACCGGGAAGTGGACGTCGAGGAACCCTTCCGAGACCTGGTCCCCGACATCCTCCGCAACCTCACCCTGGAGAGGCTTGCGCAGGCGGCGCGCGAGCTGCTGCAGAAGGAGGAGGAGGTGGACGTCTCCTACATCGCTCCCATCCGGGTGAACGTCTCCGATTTCATGGACCGGGTGCGCCGGGTTCTGGCGGAGAAGGGACGCACCACCTTCCGCGAGCTCACCGCCGGCTGCGCGCTGCGTATCGAGATCATCGCCACCTTCCTGGCCCTCCTCGAGCTCTACAGCCGCGAGGAGGTGGACATCCGCCAGGCGGTGCGTTTCGGTGACATAGAGGTTTATGCGCTGGGAAGGGGGGAACCCGGCGCAGCCGCTCCTCGTCCGGATGAGGGGAGCGGGGAGACGGGGACCCCGGGCGAGCCGGCGGTCCTCAACGGAGAAAGGGCGGACGGATGGAATTGAGACCCATCGGCGGCAGGATGTGGAAGACGGGGGCGCCCGGGGACCGGCTGAAGGAGGTGGAGTCGGTCAAAGGGGCGCTGGAGGCCATGCTCTTCGTCTCCGGGGAGCCCCTGGACCCCCGCCGCCTGGCGGAGGTCCTGGAGTGCGACGAGGGGAGGGTGGTCTCCGCCCTCCAGGAGTTGAGCGAGGAGTACCGGTCGGAGAACCGCGGCATACAGCTCCGCGCCGTAGGAGGCGGATGGCGTCTGCACACCCATCCCGCCTACGCCCCCTACGTGGAGAAGCTGCTCCTTTCCTCCAGGCGCGCCCGCCTCACACGGGCCGCCCTGGAGACCCTGGCCATCATCGCCTACCTGCAGCCCATCACCCGCTCCCAGATCGCCAACCTGCGGGGCGTGCAGTCGGAGAACGTGGTCAGGGTCCTGGTGGACATGGGCCTGGTGGCCGAGGCGGGCAGGGAGAAGGCTCCGGGAGGGCCCGCCCTCTACGTGACCACGGAGAAATTCCTCGAACGGTTCGGCCTCCGCAGCCTGGAGGAGCTGCCGCCCCTGGAGGACTTCGAGCCCGACCGGGAGACGGTGGAGCGCATCGCCCGCTCCCTCTCCGGGAGTGGTGATGCCGGGGAGCCGCAGAGCCGGGAGGGCGGGCGCGAGGTGCGGGACGGCGAGGCGGAGGGGGTCCCGACATCGGCCCTCCTTGATCCCGGGGACCTCTCCGGGGCGGGGGCCGGGGAGGCGGATGACGCGTAAGCGGGAGCGGGGGTCGGTGACGGGCGCGGGATCCTTCGCCGGCGGCGGTTCCCGGGAACGGGGAAGGACGGTTGATGGGCCGTCTCGGGACGGGCTCGGGGAGGTCAGGCTGCAGAAATACCTGGCAGAGGCGGGGCTGGGTTCCCGGCGGCGATGCGAAAAGCTCATCGAGGACGGCCGGGTGGCGGTGAACGGGCGGACCGCCCGCCTGGGGGATCGCGTGGACCCCTCCAGGGATCGCGTTACCGTGGACGGCATCCCGGTGAAGGCGGAGGGGGAGAGGAAATACTTTCTCCTCAACAAACCTCCCGGCTACATCACCACGGTTAAGGACACCCGCGGACGCCCCACGGTCATGGACCTCATCCATGAAGAGGGAAGGCTCTTCCCGGTCGGCCGCCTGGACAAGGATACGCGGGGGCTCCTTTTGATCACCAACGACGGTTACCTGGCCCACAAGCTCCTCCACCCCAGCCGGGGGGTGGAGAAGACCTACCTGGTGGAAGCCGAGGGTTACCTGACCCCTCAGGGGCTGTCCCGCCTGCGCAAAGGCATCCGCCTGGAGGAGGGGACGACCGCCCCGGCCAAAGTCCGTGTGCTGGCCAAAAAGGGGGATCGGTGCCTCCTCGAGTTCAAGATCCACGAGGGCAGGAAGAGACAGATCAGGCGGATGTGCGCCGCGGTGGGGCTGCAGGTAAGGGACCTGGTACGCACGCGTTTCGGTCCCCTGGACCTGAGGGGGGTGAAAGAAGGCGAATACCGCCCTCTCACTCCGGAGGAAGTGCGAAGGCTGATGGAGATGGACTGAAAACCGTGAACGGCACGCCGCTCGGTTTAGCGGGCATGCGGTATGACGGTGAGGCGAGTTTCCGTGCTCCGGGACGGCCGGGCGGTCTTTTGAATGTCGCCAGGACAGGCGGGGGCTGAGTCACTTGACGATCCGGACTCGAAAAGTCGCTCCTCGCCCCGGATTTCAGGTCTCCAGGACTGGAGAAGAGGGGAGCGGCCTGACGGCTGTGCGGGTCTTCGTGGTTTCCTCCGTCAACCTCTCCGCAGCCACTGGTCGAAAGACGGTTCACGACCGGGGTTTCTCCGCCTGGATGGATAGGGGAGAATGGTATAGGGTACGGAGCGACGTTCACAAACGAGGGGTGTTCCGGTGTCGGTGGATGGCGCCCGGCCTTGCGGCTCCGGGTACCACGCCTGCGCTACCCGGTAGCGGGGATGAAGGAAGGCGTAATACCTGCCGGTTTCAGGTTGGGAGGGAAAAGAGGCATGAAGGGCGAGGGATACCCCACAGGGGATGAGAAAGGACGCTCACGCTACCCGAGCATCCCTGTTTTCGAGCTCCTGCGCTCCGCCGCCGCCCAGTGGCCGGGCCGAAACGCCGTGGTCTTCGGGGGGATGGAACTGACCTTCAGGGAATTGGACCTCCTCTCCGACCGCTTCGCCGCCGCCCTCGCCGACATGGGGGTGGAGAAGGGTGACCGAGTGGGCATCCATCTCCCCAACTGCCCGCAGTTCGCGGTGGCCTATTACGGTCTCCTTAAGGCGGGGGCGGTTTTCGTGCCCCTCGACCATGACCTTTCGGATCGGGAATTGCTTTTCCGGCTGCAGGACGCCGAGGTAGGGACCTATCTCGGGTTGGACATCACCTATCGCATGCCCCGCCGCATACTGCCCCGCACCCCGGTTCGGCGCGTTATCCTCACCAGCCTTGCCGACTGCTACCCCCGCGTGGTCAGTCCGGTGAAACCGCTGCGCAGCATCCCCTTGCCTCCCCAGGCTGCGGATTTCTCCGCGCTCCTGGCCTATTACCCGGAGGAACCTCCCCCCATCTCCTTTGACGCGCGCCGGGACCTGGCCCACATCATGTATACCTGCGGGGTCACGGGAAAGGAGATGGGGGTCATGACCACCCATTTCAACGTGATCGCCAATTGCTGTCAGCTGACCAGGCGGTTTGTGGGCGGGGAGGTATTCTGGCGCAAGGGAAGGCTCGGGTGGAGGCGGATACCCGGTAAGGATCCCGGTGACCATGCCCTGCGGCGGGGCATGGAGATCTCGTTGATCGTGGTCCCGTGGACCCATGTCATGGGCATCATCGCCTTCTTCAACATCCAGGTCATGAACGGATGGACGATGATCGTCTCCTCCCGATTCGACCCCGACCAGTATATCCAGGACATAGCGAAGTACCGTGTCACGGGTTTCGGTGGACCTCCCCAGCTATTCGTGCCCCTTCTGGAAAATCCTGGTTTCAGGAGGAAGAACCTGGATGACATAAGGCTGGTGGTGTCCGGGGCCGCTCCCCTGGAGCCCGAGCTCCTGCGGCGACTGGGTAGCCGGGTTCCGGGGGTGGTTTGCGAGGGATACGGCCTCACCGAGTGCACCATGGGATGCAGCGCCAATCCGCCCTCCCGAGAAGGGGTCCGTCCGGGATCGGTGGGCCTTCCCCTTCCGGACACCGAGATCATGATCGTGGATCCCGTGGATGAGAGGAAACCGGCGAAGAAAGGAAGAACGGGGGAGATACTGATACGAGGGCCCCAGGTCATGCTCGGGTACTGGAAGAACCCCGAGGAGACCGCTCGGGTTCTCCGAGACGGATGGTTGCACACAGGGGACTTGGGCAGGATGGACGAGGACGGATACCTTTACCTGGTGGGCCGGAAGAAAGACCTGCTCATCTGCAAGGGTTTCAACGTCAATCCGCGGGAACTGGAGGAAGTGCTGGCCGGACACAGCGCGGTCTCCGAGGTGATGGTGGTGGGAAAGAGGGATTCCCGTTACGGTGAGGTGCCGGTGGCCTACGTGACCCTCAAGCCCGGGACGTCCGTGGAGGCGGATGAATTGGTGGAATACGCCAATCGTCGGCTGGCTCGCTACAAAAGGATACGCGAACTGCATCTTGTGGAGAAGCTCCCGCGATAGGTCAGGCACGTCAGATGAGGAACGAAAAGGATCGGGTGCTTAGAATTAGAGTACAAACACAGTCTTCACCGGATTGAGATTGAATATCGTGGATGGTGGGCTCCCGTGGTTCGCGGGGTTCACGGCGCGTGGTGAGGAACGGTGTGGGTGGGAAGCGGTATGGTGTGACGGATCTCGATCTCGAGCAAGAAGGAGGACGACATGCAGCTGCGAGCTTTGAGGGGTGCCATTCTCTGCCGTGAGAACACCAAGGAGGAGATAGTGGAGAGGACGGCCCAGCTCCTCCGGGAGATGATCAAGCGCAACGACATCCGCCCGGAGGATATCGTGGACGTCATCTTCACCGCTACCGAGGACCTCACCGCCGAGTTCCCGGCCGCGGCGGCGCGGCACATAGGCCTGACCCATGTGCCTCTGCTCTGCGCCAGGGAGCTCTCCATAGTGGACGGCACGCCGCGCTGCATAAGGGTGCTCATGCACTTCTATACCCGCAAACACCCCCACGAGCTGCGCCACCCCTACCTGGAGGGAGCCCGGCAGCTGAGGACGGACCTGCCGGAGTGAAGCCACCCCGTCCGGGGATAGAGGCGCCGCATCGCCTGGCCACTCCGGTGATTTAGCGACGGACCGGGTGTGCGCGTGGATTAGTGTGTGCGAATAAAAACCGGGCTTTGCGGGCGAGCCCTCAAAGCAGTCGGTGAAAGGATGCGGCGGTCAGAACACCCGTGCGGGCGGTAGATCCCGTGCCTATAATGGATGATAAACACCTTAACGTGTGAGTGGAAGGGATGACACGGCTCGCTAAAGGAGGTTAGCGCGGAGGTCATCGCCGTGAGGAGCGAGGCCTCCGGGAGGCGGATATCACTTCGAGAAACGGGAAGAGTAACGCACCCGGCCTTGTGCCGAGGGGCGCGGATGAGGGGAGTGGTCGGGATGGTCATAGTGATGCGCTCGGGCGTCACGGAGCGGGAGATCCAGGAGATCGTGGACCTCCTCCACGAGAAAGGCCTGGAGGCTCACGTATCCAAGGGCGAGTTCCGCACCGTCATCGGGGTCATCGGGGATGACGAGCTGGTCATGCAGGTGCCTTTCCAGGCCTACCGCTCGGTGGAGCGGGTCATACCCATCCTCAAGCCCTACAAGCTGGCCAGCCGGGAGTTCCAGGATGAGCCCACGGTGATCAGGGTCGGCGGCGTGGAGATCGGGGGCGGCGCCTTCACGGTCATCGCCGGCCCCTGTTCCGTGGAGAGCGAGGAGCAGGTGGTGGAATCAGCCCGCATCGCCAAGGAAGCCGGGGCCAGGCTCTTCCGGGGAGGCGCCTTCAAGCCCCGCACCTCGCCCTACAGCTTCCAGGGATTGGGAGAGGAGGGGTTGCGGCTGCTGGCCCGGGCAAGGGAGGAGACCGGGCTGCCCGTGGTCACCGAGGTGCTGGACGTCCGGGACGTGGAGCTGGTGTACCGTTACGCCGACGTCCTCCAGGTGGGAGCGCGCAATATGCAGAACTTTTTGATGCTCAAGGAGCTCGGGAGGCAGGACAAGCCCGTCCTCCTCAAGCGGGGGATGAGCGCCACGGTGGAGGAGTGGTTGATGGCCGCGGAGTACATCCTCAAGGAGGGGAACTCCAAGGTCATCCTCTGCGAGAGGGGTATAAAGACCTTCGAGACCGGGACCCGGAACACCCTGGACATATCCGCCATCCCCGTGGTAAAGGGGGTCTCCCACCTGCCCGTCTTCGTGGACCCCAGCCACGCCACCGGCATAAGGGACCTGGTCCCGCCCCTGTGCCTGGCGGCCCTGGCGGCCGGGGCCGACGGGGTGATGGTGGAGATGCACCCCCGACCCCGGGAGGCCCTCTGCGACGGGGCCCAGTCCCTGACCCCGGAGGGCTTCAGGTCCATGATGGAGGAGTTGACGCGGTTGGCGGGATTCCTGGGACGCGGGTAGGGAAGGCGTCATGTCGCTTGGGGCACCGCCTTCCGCTCAACCCCTCTTCCAACCGCTGGAGGGAGGCCGGTGGGGAGATCCGGTTGCCTTGACCGAGTAGATGAGCGTATGCGGCACGGGCACGTTGATGGAAGGATATGGTAAACCATGCCCCGCCACATATATGAATGCGTGGGGATAATCGGGACCGGCCTCATAGGCGGGTCGCTGGGACTGGCCATACGCGCCGCGGGTACGGCTGGTAGGATACTGGGGAGCGATTCGGATACCGGGATGCTGGAGAGGGCCCTGAGGGCGGGTGCCGTACAGGAGGCCTTCGAGCTCCCGGAGGAGATGGCGAGCCGGTGCGACCTGGTGGTGGTGGCCGTTCCGGTGAGGGCCATACCCGCGGTCCTGGAGCGGATAGCGCCCGCCCTCCGCGCAGGATGCACGGTGAGCGACGTGGGCTCGGTGAAGGAGGGGGTGGTGAGGGCGGCGGAGAGGACGCTCCCTGCAGGCTGCCATTTCGTGGGGGGCCATCCGCTGGCCGGCTCGGAACAGAGGGGAGTGGATTTCGCCGACCCGGACCTTTTCCGAGAGGCCTATTACGTGCTCACCCCCACGGCGGAATGTGACGCCGGGGTCTATTCGAGACTGCATGCCCTGCTCACCTCGCTGGGGGCCAGGGTCATCGCCATGGAGCCGCGCCTCCACGACCGGGCGGTCTCCGTGATCAGCCACGTGCCCCACGTGATGGCCGCAGCCCTCATGAACCTTGCCCTGCGGCGCGCCGAGGAGTATCCGCTGCTCAGACTGGCCGCGGGGGGCTTTCGCGACGTGACCCGCATCGCCGCTTCCGACCCCCGGCTTTGGCTGGACATACTGGCCGAGAACCGCGAGGCTGTGGACCGGACGCTGCAGGAGGTGGTGGAGGAGCTGATGCGTGTCCGAGAATCACTCCGAGAGGGACGTGAGGACGAACTCTTCTCCTGGCTGGAGAAGGCCAGCGCGGGGAGGAGGAGCCTGGCTCCCGCCCTGCGTGAAGTCCTGCCCGAGCTCTTCGTCCTCACCCTCCCGGTGGAGGACCGCCCGGGGGTCATCAGCGAGATCACCCTCACCGTGGGCGACATGGGCATCAACATCGACGACCTGGAGCTGGTCCATCCGCTGGAGAGCGGGCAGGGCATCCTGCGCCTCTCCATCACCGGGGAGGAAGCGGCCAGGCAGGCCGTGCAGGCGCTACGCCGCCTGGGATACCGGGTGACCATGGGCAGGGCGGTGGGGGAGAGGTGAGCCCGGTTGCCGGCATCGGTCGCCTGCGGGTCCGCGTTTCAGATAACGGAGGCATGGTAATATATACCAACTATTGACCTGATCGATAGACGTCTTGAGGGACCTGCCGGGAGGAAGGTTATGGAGGTCACCATCAGCGGTAGGAGAGCTTTGCGGGGGGAGCTGCGGGTCCCCCCGGACAAGTCCATCTCCCACCGGGCGGCCATCCTGGGGGCCATGGCCGAGGGGACCACCGTGGCCCGGCCCTTTCTGCGTTCCCAGGACTGCCTCAGCACCCTGCAGTGCCTCCGCCGTCTGGGGGTGGAACTCACTCTGGACGGCGAGACGTTGACCGTGAGGGGTAGAGGTCCGGAGGGTTGGAGTGCCCCGGAGGAGACACTGGACGCCGGAAACTCGGCCACCACCATGCGGCTCCTGGCGGGTGCCCTCGCCGGGAGGCCCTTCCGCAGCGAACTCACCGGTGACGAATCCCTAAAGAAGAGGCCCATGGGGCGCATCATCCGTCCCCTCAGGCGCATGGGGGCTGACGTCGAGGCCCTGGGGGAGGGGGAGAGGCCGCCCCTGGTCATCCGGGGCGGGGAGCTGAGGGGTATAGAACACCGCATGGAGGTGGACAGCGCCCAGGTCAAGTCGGCGCTGCTCCTGGCCGGACTCCAGGCGGAGGGGGAGACGCGTATCCTGGGAGGCCGCTCCTCTCGCGACCACACGGAGAGGATGCTCCTGCTCATGGGAGCAGACCTCTCCTTCGAAGGGGAGGATGCCCTGGTGGTGCGGAGGTCGGAGCTCCGGCGGGTGGAGGTCGACGTGCCCGGCGACCTCTCC
>FWWL01007147.1_pt1 | contig 15511 bp, 12 predicted proteins | sample 2228331 | NCBI WGS metagenome assembly FWWL01 (sample SAMEA103939775, study PRJEB20133) | metagenome
AGAAGACCTTTTATTTTCTCTACATCAATTTCAAAACCTAGTCCAATTCTACTTGGAATAGAAACGGTACCATGGATAGGCTTTACTGGAATAAGTGATGTAAACGGATTGTCCATTACATCCCATTCAACGGGTTCGATGTTCTCACCTTGCATTTTACTATATGGTGGCAAACAAGCCTGTGCGTAAATCGCATACAATCTCGAAAGCGCCCCGTCATAGGCATGAGGGGAAACCAATAATCCGAACGTTCGTGCTTGCTGTAAAGTATGACGAAACTCATCAATTCCGCTTACATGCAGCAAGTCAGGCTGAATAATGTCAATCGATCGTTTTTCTAAAAGAGGCAAAAACTGGTTTGCAGCTTTTATATTTTCACCACCTGCAATGGGTACAGTAAAGGAAGATCGTAAACGCTCATAATCCATTACACGATCCATTGGCATCGGTTCCTCGAACCAAAGTATATTCGTCCATTCAGCGAACAACGCACTCCATTTCTTCGCAGTGACCGCATTATAACTCTCATTAGCATCAATCGCTAGCTGAACCCTCCCTTCGAATAGCTCCTGCAAGGATGTAATATGATATTTGTCTTCGGAAAACGTTCGCCCTCCAACTTTCACTTTCACACCTGTAAATCCATTCGCAATCGTATGCTCGACATGTTTTATGGATTTTTTTACCCAGTCTTGCCCACTATTATACGATTGAAAGGATGCGTAAACGGGAACATGATCTCGCCACTTACCTCCCCAGTAATCACAAATAGACAAGCCCGCTTTATTAGCGATAATTTCCGTGAGAGCCATACTCACTCCTGCTCCCGATCTCTGGTGCCACTTATTAATGACCTTCACTAGTTGCTGGCGATTAGTAGCATCTTTTCCGATTAGGAAAGGGGAGATTCTATCCTTAAATCCGCTTACTAATGTAGGCAACCAATCCATACATTCTCCCCAACCTTGAAACCCAGACTTAGTCGTAATCCGAAATAAAAAGCACGAACGATAATTTTTATATCCATTTGCATCCCCGTATGGTTGCTTAAGCTTATAGTACATAGGAAACAGATCCACTCGATCAATAATCAATGTATACCCTCCTGTGTTGTTATTTACGAAAATTAGGCGTTTATTGTCATGAATAATTGGGGCAATCTGGGTAGCACCCGCACAAGATAGTATAAGGAGGTATGAAGGATGTTATCTAACAGTTACCGAGTTCTGGACCAGCTACGTCTACCTAATGGGTTGTATTTAGCGAGTTCATCAGAAATATATCGATACGTCTGGATTCGTGATTGCGTTTACATCTCTTTCCCTTATCTTGACAAAAAAAATGATATTTATGAAAAAATGTATTATCGATTATTGGATTTATTTTTCGACTATGAATGGAAATTGGATATTTTAAAGGTACAGAAGCCTTTATGGGAGTGGGAGTATTTACATGCACGTTACTCTTTTGATGAAGTGAAGGAAATTCATGACCAAAATTGGGGCCACGCTCAACACGATATGATTGGTGCTTTCCTTTACGGGATCGGTTTAGGATTAAAACAAGACAAGAGGATGATACGCAATGAAAGAGATCATAGGATTATTCAAAAGTTAGTTAATTATCTTGAATCAGTTGAATATTGGCATGATCCAGATAACGGTATGTGGGAAGAATGGAGAGAAGTACATGCTTCATCTGTTGGCTCATGTGTGGCCGGACTACGCGCAGTTGAAGACTATGTGCACGTCTCAAAGGCACTGATTCAAAAAGGATTAATGACTTTGTTATCTTTATTTCCACGTGAAAGCAAAGATAAATCAGTAGATTTAGCCCAACTAAGCCTTATTTACCCATATCGGCTCTACAATGGTCTATTAGGAGAAACGATTGTAGAACAGATAGAAAAGGAACTTTTGAGAACAAGAGGAGTAATACGGTATAAAGGTGACAGCTATTTTAGTACATTAGAAAAAACAAAAGGGCGGAATTTACCTCGGGAACAATATGTAGGAACAGAAGCAGAGTGGACGTTTGGGCTACCTTGGTTGGCATTATGTTATTTGGAATTAGGTAATAAAGAAAAAGCCGAGCACTACATTAGAAAAACTGAAGAATCAATGATAGCACCTGGAATACTGCCTGAACTTTACTATAGTGGAACAGATCTTCCTAACCCGAATACACCACTTGGATGGAGCAGCGCAATGTATATTTTGGGAAAAGAAGCATTAGATAGATGATTTTGTAAGCGCTAACGTGTCTAAATAAACTGGAATTTTAATGTATCCACCTATTCTGGGTGGATATTTTTTGCATATTTTACACGATTCCAATCATAGAATGGGTAGAAGTTCTAGAAAGGAGGATATTTTCTTGGACAATAGTAGAAAGGATCGATTTCAATTGCTTCCTAAAGACTACCGTTCCCTTTATTGTTATTGGGAAATATCAGATTCGAGAAGAAATATGATTGAAGAATTTTTTCGTTGTAATTGGGAGGCCCTACCTAAAATCATTAGAGTTTATGATGTAAGTTTCATTGATTTCAATGGGGATAATGCCCACTATCACTGGGATTTCCCCATAAACGATATCGCTAACAACTGGTTTATTGATGATGTCCATGCGAACTGTTCCTATTGCCTTGATTACGGAACAACAACCATTGACGGAAGGTTTTTTACGATCTTACGATCAAATACTGTAAAAACACCTCCGAAAGAGGCTAACTATTGGCGTGAGACTCGAATCGAAAAGATGGATTCTGAGCTTAACAGTGAACCGGAATGGTTAAAACGATTTACTGGATATACGATAACCAATTAAATCGAATTCATTATCAAGGAGAGGAGAGTAACCGTGGAAAAGGGATACCTATCATTAGTTCTACATGCTCATTTACCATTTGTTTATCATCCTGATCACGATGATTACATTGAAGAACGGTGGATTTTTGAGGCCATTACAGAAACGTATTTACCATTACTCCAAGTGTTTGAAAATCTATGCAAAGACGGGGTAGACTTCAAGCTTACGTTGTCTATTTCGCCTCCACTTGCAACCCTGCTTTCCAATTCTATAGTGAAAGATAAGTATACTGCATACCTTCATCAATTGATTCAACTAGCGGAAAGTGAAGTAGAACGTACAAAGCCAGACAGTGAAATGAATATACTTGCTGTCATGTATTTGGAACGGTTCCTTGCTTTAGAACGGCTTTATACACAGGAGTATGGAAGTAACTTGATTACTGGTTTTAAAAAGTTTCAAAATTCAGGAAATGTGGAAATCATTACGTCATCGGCAACTCATGCCTTTTTGCCCTATGTAAAGACAGATCAAGCAGTGCGAGCACAGATCGAAAACGCAGTTAAACTTCATTTCTCACATTTCGGTCGTGTACCTAAGGGTATTTGGTTACCGGAATGCGGCTACAAAGAAGGGCTAGATGAAATATTAAAAGAATATGGCATTCTGTTTTTCTTTACGGACACGCACGGCGTTCTTCATGCCGATCCTAAGCCAACAAACGACGTATATGCTCCTATTATTACTCCAGTTGGTGTCGTCGCTTTTGCCAGGGATCAAGAAACATCAAAGCAAGTGTGGAGCTCTTTAGATGGATATCCGGGTGATTATGATTATCGTGAATATTATCGGGATATCGGATATGACCTCGACTACGACTACGTAAAACCATATTTACATCATTCTGGTATAAGGTTGAACACAGGCATTAAATATTACCGAATAACAGGATTAACAGATGGTAAAGCGTTATATAACACAGATTGGGCGCGAGATAAAGCAGCCAATCATGCTGCCCAATTCATTTTTAATCGTCAACAACAAATCGAGCAGTTATCGATTCGTATGGACCGAAAGCCTATTGTTGTTGCCTCCTATGACGCAGAGTTATTCGGACATTGGTGGTACGAAGGCCCATTGTGGATCGATTTTCTTTGCCGAAAGTTGCATTATGATCAACAAACTTTAAAAATGATAACTCCGTTAGAGTATTTAGCTATAAATCCTAACAATCAACAATGTAAACTAAGTTTTTCCAGTTGGGGAAGAAATGGTTATGGAGAGGTATGGTTAGGTAACTCGAATGAATGGATCTATCGCCAACTCCATGAAATGGAAGAGCATATGATTGAACTCTCCACACGTTTTCTTGATCCCTCTCCATTACTCTTAAGAGCATTGAACCAAGCATTACGAGAGTTGTTGCTAGCACAGAGTAGTGATTGGGCTTTTATTATGGACAGCAAGACGATGGTCAATTATGCGGAGAAACGTACGAAAGATCATATTGAACGCTTTCGTATACTTTCCGAGGCCATTTTTCGAAGTGAAGTGGAAGAGGAATGGCTTTCTGAATTAGAACACCAAAGCAACATCTTCCCTGACATTGATTACCGAGTTTTTTCATCGGTACAGAGACTAAATGGTTTACCCACTCAAATACCTGATGGAAAAACGATAGGGCTACATGTATTGATGTTGTCTTGGGAGTTTCCTCCTATGACAGTTGGTGGACTTTCCAGACATGTATTTGATTTATCAAAACAATTGGTTTTACAAGGAGTAAACGTTCATGTAATCACGTGCTCTGTTGATGGTTATCCATCCTATGAATGTAATCAAGGAATTCATGTTCATCGGGTAAAAACATATCAATCAAAGGAACTCCATTTTATGGATTGGGTTTTCCAGTTGAACATGGTCATGATCGATTATGTAAAGAGCATAAACATACATGAGTTGAAGTTCGATATCATTCATGCTCACGACTGGCTAGTGTGTGATGCTGCTAGGCATTTGAAACATTACTTTAACATTCCTCTTGTTGCGACTATACACGCAACTGAACATGGACGGAACCATGGTCTGCACAATGACCTTCAACACGCTATCCATCATAAAGAATGGCTATTGACTTATGAAGCTCGATCGGTCATAGGCTGTAGCTATTATATGGAACGAGAGATAAAAGAATTATTCCAATTGCCAGCAGAGAAGATGGTCACCATTTCGAATGGTGTTGACCCTAGTATGATGCAAGTCTCGAATTCTGAAGAACGATTAAGAGATTCATATGCTTTGCCTCACGAGAAGATTGTCTTCTTTGTTGGAAGGCTCGTACGAGAAAAAGGTGTTCATGTTCTTATACAGAGCATTCCAAGTGTTTTACAAAAATGTCCAGAAACCAAATTTATCATATCGGGAAAAGGACCTATGCTAGATGAATTAATGGCTAATGTGAGAGACATGGGATTAGGTGAACAAGTTATTTTTACAGGATTTATTGATGACGATACAAGAAATCTCCTATTTCACTTTGCGGATGTAGCCGTGTTTCCGAGTCTGTACGAACCTTTCGGTATTGTTTCGTTGGAAGCGATGGCAACGGGTGTCCCTGTTATCGTATCCGGTGTTGGTGGACTACAAGAAATAATCGATTATGGCCAAGAAGGTTATACCGTACTTCCTGGAGATGCTTCTTCATTAGCTTTACATATTATTAAAACACTTCAAGATGAAATAACCTCGCAGGCAATGGTTGAAAAAGCTCTATATAAAGTATACACAGCCTATAACTGGAAAAAAATTGCTGAACAGACACGAGGTGTATACGTTACTAACACCAGTGATAAGGGGAGAATAGATAATGAAAGCGATAATCATGGCGGGAGGGAAAGGTACTCGTTTACGCCCATTAACATGTAATGTACCTAAACCGATGGTTTCCTTATTAGATCGTCCAGTCATGGAATATTCGATCGAACTTCTAAAGCAGCATGGAATTGTGGAAATAGGAATTACCGTTCAATTTTTACCTGAAATGATCAGACAATATTTTGGCAATGGGGAAGAATTCGGAGTTAATCTACACTATTTCGAAGAAGAAACCCCACTCGGAACCGCAGGAAGCGTTTTGAATACAAGAGAATTTCTAGATGATACCTTTGTCGTTATTAGTGGAGATGCACTAACTGATTTTGATTTAACGGAAGCTATCCGTTTCCATAAACAAAAAAAATCAGTGGCGACACTCGTTTTAACACAGGTAAACACGCCATTAGACTATGGTGTTGTGATGATTGACGACACTGGAGCCGTTATTCGTTTTTTAGAAAAACCTAGTTGGGGAGAGGTTTTTAGTGATACGGTCAATACAGGTATTTACATTCTGGAACCTCAGGTATTCAAATACTATGAAAGTGGAACAGAGTTTGATTTCAGTAAGGATCTTTTTCCTCGTCTAATACAAGAAGAAAAACCTCTCTATGGGTATGTTGCTAGTGGTTACTGGTCAGATATCGGAAACCTTTCGCAATACAGACAAACACAGTGTGACATGTTAGAGGGAAAAGTAGCCGTAACCATCAAAGGGACGCAAATCGCTCCTCAAGTTTGGATTGGTGACAATTGTAATATAGGCGAAGATGTATTTCTAAATGGTCCATCTTTCCTAGGTAACAATTGCATAATAGAAGATAAGGTTTGGATCGGCGAATATACCGTAATCGCAACGGGAAGTTTGTTGAAATATCACGCATCCGTTGAGAGAACCATTATCGGGAAACATAGCATTATCGAACAAGGAGCAGAGCTAAAAGGGGCTACACTCGGTCAAGGAGTCAAGATTCTTGCTGGAGCGTCGGCGAGTGAGGGTGCCGTATTAGGGGATAGGTGCCTAATCGGTAAGAAGGCTATCATACATCCAGGAATAAAAATTTGGCCGAATAAAAGCGTTGATGACCACACTACAGCTAATCATTCTTTAATATGGGGAGAAAAGTCATCGAAAAATCTATTTGGACAGTTTGGAGTTAGTGGATCTTATCACTCTCATATGACCACTACTTTTATACATCGACTATCTCTCGCCTATGGCTCTATATTGCCTATCGCATTCACAGTGGGTGTCGGTCATGACGATTCCTCTTTTTCACGGTTAGCGGCAGAGACCTTTGCTTCAGGGTTGCACGCAAGTGGAATCAATACGTATGATTTCGGTACTACAACTTCCTCTGTAACAAGATACGGAACAGCTCATCTTGATAGCATAGGTGGCGTTCACATTCGAAAAATGGCAGAACGAAGTCAAGATATACTGATTATTGAATTTCTAGATAAAGATGGTATAACAATTTGTAAATCGATTGAACGAAAAATTGAAAATACGTATCATCAAGAAGATTACCGATTAATCAATACGGATTTTGTTGGGAAACGACGAATATGTCCAGCTGTCGCTAGTCTCTATCGTGAATCGTTACAAAAACTTCTAAATCAAAGCTCCATTGAAACGATGAAATATAAAGTAGTGTTGGAATATAACGAACGAAATAAGAATGCGATTATACCAGATCTCTTACAACATCTTGGTTGCAAAGTAATCCAGGTTAATCGAGGTGATTCAACACTAGATGAAATATCCCAGTTAATCATCTCCACCAAGGCAGATTTTGGGATTCAAGTCGACGATAACGCCCAGAATATTACATTGGTTACCGACAAAGGCAAAGTAATTAGTGAAGAAACATTATTTTTATTACAAACAGTGTTACGACTTGAGAGACTTAAGTCGTCCCATATCCATGTACCAGTAAACGTCCCAACTATTGTAGAGATGATGGCCAATCAATACGGAAAACAAGTAATAAAAACGAAAGCGGACGTTCGTACCATAATGGAAGGCTGCCAGAATGAAGGCTACCACATTTACTATGATGGACTGTATACAGTCGTTCATACGATGCAACTGATGGCCGAGAGAAGGATAACACTAGAAGAACTTATTGCAACAATCCCGCATTTTACTCTCTTAAAAAGACAAGTAAATTGTCCATGGACCGAAAAGGGAACGGTAATGCGCTCTTTGATGGAGGAAACACAAGGTAAACAAATAGAATTGATCGACGGAATAAAAATATTTCATCAAGAGGGCTGGACGCTTATTTTACCGGATAGTGATGAACCTATTTTTCAAGTTTTAGCCAATGCAACAACTCATCAAATTGCAGAAGATCTTACTTTTATGTATATGAAAAAAATAGTAGAATACAGTCAACGCGGGAATAAGTAACACAGTAATTTCATTGAATAGCCTGTTAATTGAGACTTATCTCATTAATGGGCTCTCACGCGTTTTGCGCATAGGTCGATGTTGATTCATTTTTATGTTAAAATAAAGACTTAAGAGATTTTAATTAAAAGGACGGTAATAAAATGATAAGTACAAGTGAGATAACGTTACGATACGGAAAACGTGCGTTATTTGAAGATGTTAATATTAAGTTCACACCAGGGAATTGCTATGGATTAATTGGGGCTAACGGGGCGGGTAAGTCTACATTCCTTAAAATACTTTCAGGTGAAATTGAGCCTACTCGTGGAAATGTTAGTATTACACCTGGAGAACGAATGGCTGTGCTAAAGCAGAATCACTTCGAATATGACGACTTTGAAGTGTTAATGACAGTCATTAAGGGTCATCAGAAACTTTACTCTATTATGGAAGAGAAGAATGAGCTTTATTCAAAGCCCGATTTCTCTGAGAAGGATGGTATCCGTGTAGGAGAGCTTGAAGGTGAATTCGATGAATTAAACGGATGGCAAGCGGAATCTGATGCTGCTGAACTGTTGATCGGCTTAGGTATCCCGAAAGAACTTCACGATAAAAAAATGATTGAGTTGAGTGGACAAGAAAAAGTGAAGGTATTGTTAGCCCAAGCCTTATTCGGCAATCCACACATCTTATTACTCGATGAGCCGACTAACCATTTGGATTTAGAGTCAATTACGTGGTTAGAAAACTTCCTCGCAGGTTATGAAAATACCGTTATCGTCGTTTCTCATGATCGACACTTTTTGAATCAAGTTTGTACGCACATCGCAGATATCGACTTCAGTAAAATTCAACTTTATGTAGGCAACTATGATTTTTGGTATGAATCAAGCCAGCTCGCACTGAGGCTTACAAGAGACCAAAATAAGAAAACAGAAGAGAAAATGAAGGAACTAGAAGCTTTTATTCGTAGATTTAGTGCCAATGCCTCAAAATCGAAACAAGCGACATCTCGAAAGAAGCAACTAGATAAATTAACATTGGATGACATTAAGCCATCTTCCAGGAAATATCCATTTATTAACTTTAAGCCGGATCGAGAGGCTGGTAATGATATATTATATGTCAAAAACATCAGTAAATCGTTCGATGGAGTTAAAGTGCTGGATGATGTAAGCTTTATTTTAAATAAAGGGGACAAAATTGCATTTGTCGGACCGAACGAGTTAGCGAGAACGACATTATTCCAGATTTTGATGGGTGAACTAACACCGGATGAAGGAGAATATAAATGGGGAGTAACGACTTCACAAACATACTTCCCTAAAGATAATAAAGACTATTTCAACTCCGATTTAAATCTAGTTGATTGGCTAAGACAATTCTCGAAAGATCAGGATGAATCGTTTGTTAGAGGATTCCTCGGAAGAATGTTATTTTCGGGTGAAGAGTCCCAAAAGAAATGCAATGTGTTATCAGGTGGAGAGAAAGTTCGTTGTATGCTATCAAGAATGATGTTAAGCGGAGCGAACATATTGCTTTTAGATGAGCCGACAAACCATCTCGACTTAGAATCGATTACGGCTTTAAACAACGCCTTAACCGATTATGACGGAACGATGTTGTTTGCTTCCCATGATCATCAATTTGTTCAAACGATAGCTAATCGTATAATTGAAATTACACCTAACGGAGTAATTGATCGTCAAATGACATTCGATGAATATTTAGAGAATGAAGATATTAAAGCATTGCGTGAAAAGCTTTATCCGAACGAAACAATTTAATTATACGATAAACGCTTAATCCTGAATCATTCAGCAGATTCACAGGTTAAGCGTTTTTTTCTTTTCTCGATTATTCTGTAAATTTATTGAATGTTACACATATACATTTAATAAAGGACTTAATAGTGGGAGGAAGAGATCGGAATGCTATATTTTTTAATCGTAATATCAATTTTGCTTATCGTTACCGGTTCAATTATTGCTTTTCTTTTCCACTTTGTAAAAAAGGATTCTTTAGATTATGATAATAAATATCTATGGAATAATAATGAGCACGTAGACAATCAACGGAGGAAATAATGATTAAATATGATTTCGAACAATATTGCGAATGGAAGTTTACGAAAATTGTTACGGATGATGTTGCACCAAGAGGTCAGTGGTTAGACATCAATCTGTCATTTGAATTGGAAGAAGGGACTACATTACAACCAGATTTACAGTTTCCAAGTGCAACTATTATTTGTACCTCTCACGGTGACATCGTACAAATACTGTTGCTCAATGAAGGCTGCGATTCCGAATATCGGTTTACAGATTTAGAAAAAGAGCAACTCATTCACCATGTACAAACAAATGAAATTATTGAACGGTACGTTTCGGAATAAGGCAGGGAATAATTCCCTGTCTATTTTTTTGTTCGTTTTGTAGGAATTATTTCGAATCTGTATAAATAATAATAGAGTAGTAGATTTGATTACGTAAATGGAGTCGATACTATGATGAACCCATACCTAAAAAAAATTGCTCACCAACTACTTTGCTACTGTGTTATTGTAGTTTTCCATGCTTCTATATTTTTTTTAAATAGCACCTACACCATGGCAGAATCTAACTATAACGAAGAAGAAGCGTGGAAGAACGATATTTCTGCAGATGCATGGATTGTAATCGATGCAGAAACGGGAGATATTTTAATTGAGAACAATAAAGATGAACAACATTATCCAGCAAGCATTACGAAAATAGTAACAACAATGATGGCAATTGAACAGCGGGAGTTAGATGAGGTAGTAACCATCTCCCAAACCGCTGATGAAACAGAAGGAAGTTCTCTTGATTTACATAAGGGAGATGAAATTATATTAAAAGATTTACTCTACGGCATTATGCTACATTCCGGTAATGACGGTGCCGTTGCCGTAGCGGAACATATCGCTGGTAATGAACAACAATTCGGGGAGCAAATGACCGATTATGTAAAATCTATTGGTGCAACCAATACTCATTTTATTAATGCGAGTGGATTACCGGATAAACAACACTTTACTACGGCACAGGATATGGCTATTATCACGAAGTATGCAATGGGAAATTCCGTTTTTCGCAAAATCGTTGGAACTCAAGTTTATCCGTGGAAGGAAGAACTATGGACGAACTATTTAGAGGAACGCGAGAAGTGGGATGCTATAAAGATGAAATTAGAATGGACAGGAAAACCACAAATATTCAATCATAATCAATTATTAGGAACGTATGAAGGAGCAACGGGAGTGAAAAATGGCTTCACACAAGAAGCCCGCTATACATTGGTTGGGTCTGCTAAACGAGGGGAAACGGAATTGATTGGTGTCGTCTTAAAATCTGACAATGTAGATACAGCCTTTCAGGATATGACGATCTTGTTGGATAAAGGCTTTGCGATATCAACCCTAAAGCCCAAGAAAACAGCTATATCATCAATACCCGTAATACAAAAAAAGGAGGAAATGACAAGCAAACAACAAAATGTGGATATTCCTAATGTACCTTTAACAATACTGAACGAAAATACAGAATTTCATTCATCAACTCCGTCCACAATTCAAAAAACAAATCTATTCTCTCAAATCATGTTAACCTTCATTTTTTTAGTCATAATCGTTTTGCTTTTCATTGTTGCCTTTGTCATGGATGTTTATAAGGATTGGAATCATTTGAGACTGTAAACATATTGGCACAGAGTGGACATATGATCTTATTGGCTTTACCAGCAAATTCTTCTCCATTAATAGTAAACGTTCCCTCACAATCGGGACAGACGAACTCTAGTTCATGTCCTTCTTTGTACTGGGGTTCGTTATTTAAGTTAGGCATCGTATCACTCCTTTTTTTGTTATCCTATTATTACCCCAATTGAATAGAAAAAAACACAGGAGACCCTGTGTTTTTTTCGCTAGTTACATATGTTTTTGGAGAAGTTGTAGCAATTGATCTTTCGGTCTAAACCCGGAAACTTGATCAACTCTCTCACCGTTTTTAAATACAAGCAAGGCTGGGATCCCCATAACTCCGAAACGACTTGTTGAATCCGGATTTTCATCAACGTTAAGCTTGGTAATGCTGATTTTGTTTCCAATTTCAGCATCTAGTTCTTCTAAAACTGGAGCAATCATCTTACACGGACCGCACCATGGAGCCCAAAAATCTACTAAAACGGTTCCTTTCTCAACTGCTTTATCAAAAGTTAGATCCGTAATATTTGTTATTGCCATTTCATATTCCTCCAAAAATGTTTTTTTCTTGCTTGATTAAATCATAGAATCTATTGTAAAATAAGTCAAATTAATCTTTATAATGTTCTTCATTACAATTTCTAATATATGAAAGGGGGATTCGATGACTCTTCTACAATTCCAAGTTTTTTTAGCCGTTGTAGAAACAAAAAGTTTTACAAAAGCGGGGGAATATGTTGGGTTAACACAATCTGGGGTAAGTCAAACAATGGCTGGTTTAGAATCTGAATTAGGCATAACCTTGCTTAATCGGAGTCGAAATGGAGTCACTCTCACAGAGACGGGTGAACGAATTCTTATTCACATTCGTGAAATTATGAACAGAACATCGCTGATCAAACATGAAGTAGCGGCAATGATTGGGATTGAGGTTGGTACGTTAAGAATTGGTAGTATCCCAAGTGTTTCGGCCAAGTTATTGCCGGGAATTATCGGATCGTTTAAAAACCGCTATCCTGGAATCGAATTGGTACTTTTTGAAGGAAGTTATGAAGAGGTCAATAAATGGATTACTTCATCAGTGATAGACATTGGTATGGTAACTCTTCCAAGTGAAGGTTACGAATCGATACCGCTACTACAAGATAAAATGATTGTCTTTTTACCCGCCAATCATCCTCTTAAAAATGAAACATCTCTACAATTGTATCAAATTTCATCTGATCCATTCATCATGCCAAAAGCGGATTGCGAAATTTTTATAAAGGATATTTTCCGATCAAATGGAATCGTTCCCAATATTCATTTCGAAGTTCGAGATACGGCTACAATATTAGCGATGGTGCAAGAGGGTGTAGGAGTGACGATATTACCTGAGATGGCAATCCCTACGAGCTTGCCAAAAGTTAGCGCATCGTACCTTCTTCCCCAGGCCTATCGTAACGTAGGTTTGGGTATGCGCAGTTTGAAATCAGTTTCGCCGGCAGCAACAGCGTTTATTAACGAGTCACAGCAGTTTGTTAAAGATTTATCGTTTAAATTGTTTAATAGCTATCAGTCATATTTGTAAAGTAATCTATATTTTTTACTAGCATGGGAAGTGGAAAAGTTGGCATGTAATCCTATACAGTTTCGTATGCATGAGCTTCTATCATTGATGGTTATCACGGTTTCAGGCTTTGTTTTATCCGTCGTTATTCAATTTCCGCTTATCGTTGGTTTTTTACCAGGTTTAACGTATTTAATGATTATGATTTATCGAAAAGGTGTATTGTTTTTTGATCTTATCAAAGCTTCACGAAAGGGGATTAAGCGAAATAAAGAAGTAATATGGTTATTAGGACTCATTGCTATCATTCTTCCAGCATGGATGATGAGTGGGACGATTCCTCGCTTGATTGAGCTTACGTTGTCATGGATCAAAGTAGATCACTTTATATTATTAAGTTTTTTAATTACGTTTCTCGTTTCGATGATGCTTGGCACAGCTATTGGGAGCTTAAGTGTTATTGGAATTCCGCTTATAGGAGCAGCCCAAACGATAGGAGTACCGCTCGAATGGACTGCAGGTGCACTCGTTTCTGGAGCGTTTGTAGGAGATAGAACGTCGCCGTTGTCTAGTGCTCATCAACTTTTGGCACACACTTTAGAAATATCACCACGCCAACAATTTAGTAAAATGGTACCGACCCTACTCATTGGGACAATTGTTTGTTGCATTTTTTACAGTCTACTAGACACATTGATTGATCCCGCTTCAATTGATCAGTCTCTTCCACGTAACCAAGACCTGTTATCATTACCTATTTCGAGTCAATTAAAAGAATGGTCTCGATTCTTACCTCCAATTATCTTGCTATCTGGAGTCATATTTAGGATGAAAATTCGTTATTCATTTATGTTAAGCTTTGCTACTGCCATGCTCATCGCATTCATTGACGACGTAACACTTACGTTGTTTCTTCATTCCATGTGGTATGGAGTGAATGGAATTGGTGGATTGAATCAAATGCTGTTACTCATGCTCTTTATCGCCTTAGTGGGTATTTATAATGAACTGTTAGAAGAATGGAAAGTGCTTCAGCCCTTATTCGTCCGAATCCTTACGAATACACACTCTATGAAAACAAATACACTCCAAACACTAGGAATCACTTTCGTCGTTTCGTTATTAGCTCCAAACCAGTCGCTACCAATTATTCTTACCGGGCGAGCGTTATTACCGCATTGGAAACGATATTTTAACGTAGGTGACTTGGCACGAATATTAGGAGATACGACGATGTTATTTGCGGGGTTGGTACCGTGGTGCATGCTTGCCATTATGTGTGCAACAATTACTCACGTACCGGTTATACACTATATGCCTTTCGCGGCGTTTTTATGGATTATGCCATTGGTGACCGTTATATATTCATTTTTTGGTAAAGAGAAAATAACTGTTTCAAAAAAATCATTTTTCTGATATATTATGTACATTAATTATCTTTGCAGTAGGCTAAAGAGCACTACTGAAAGATCATAATTAAAATAGAACAGTTGAGACGAGGAGAGATTGAGATGAAAACAAAAGAACTAACGTTTATGGCACTATTGTTGGCAATTGGGTTTGTCTTGCATTCGGTTGTAGCAGGATATTTTATCGGAATGAAACCAGATGTTTTACTCACGATGATGTTTTTAGGAATTCTACTATTTCCAGCTAAGAAGAATGTATTTGTATTATCCATTGGATTCGGATTGATATCAGCGCTAACGACAACTTTTCCAGGTGGGCAAATTCCGAATATGATTGATAAGCTTCTAACGGCATTTATCTTCTTTACACTTTATTTACTTATTAAAAAGACCAATCGCTCCATTGTATCCGCGGGGGTACTTACAGCTATAGGAACACTCATTAGCGGCACGATTTTCTTAGTTTCTGCACTGTTAATAGTAGGGTTACCTGCTCCGTTTACTGCTTTGTTCGTAGCCGTTGTACTTCCAACTACAGTGATTAATACAGTCGTTATCGTATTTCTATTTCCACTTGTTTCATCCCTTTTCAAACGAACGAAATTAGCTTTTTAATTGAATTAAGTAAGTAAATGAGTTAAGCCGATACCAAAGTGTATCGGCTTTTTTAAAGTGCGCCCAGCATGGGCGTTATCTATAGGGTTAAAGTCCCGAATGGTGAAGGCAGTAGTAACCATTAGCTCAAGACA
>FWWL01007151.1_pt1 | contig 15500 bp, 11 predicted proteins | sample 2228331 | NCBI WGS metagenome assembly FWWL01 (sample SAMEA103939775, study PRJEB20133) | metagenome
GATGCACAACGCGACTTACAGGATTACTGTTCAGTGGCGCTATGGGGTTTACATGAAGGGACCGAGAGGACCTTTCCAAACTTCCATTACCGTCAATGTCCAGAACTTGGTGGTGACTTCCCCTGATGAGACGAAGGTGCTAAAATGGGATCCAGAAAGAGGGATAGCGGAGACAACTTTCAGTTACAGTCTTGAGTGTGCTCAAAGGAAGGAATGCGATGTGTGCATCAGCATTTACAGCACAGATGGGCGAAAGGTTTATGAGACATGGTTGGAGAAGATGAGCCCTGGCAGTTACTCATTCACATGGGATGGGACGGTGAATGTTTGGGACGAATATGGCTACCCGCCAGAAGAGGGGGACAACCTTGCCCCCGCAGGTTTGTATGTTTTTGACATAGAGGTCATTGGCGTTGCTCCCTACTATGATGCTGATCGCTTAAGAAGTCAGGAGTTAAGGATTGGGGATCATGAAATTTACCTTCTCGCTCATCCTATTGAAGCGCAGGTTTCTTTCTGCCCTCCTTCAAGCGATATTGCTGAGGCTATCTATTTACTTTACAGCAATGTCCCTGCATCTGCTGTTTTCATTGAAACTTACGATCCAGATTTTGAACGCATTGTTACCGTTTCTGGAACAATTAAAACAATCCCTAAAAATACAATACCCTCAGAAGAAGATTGGAATGTAGTAAATTTTTCAATTTCTATGATAAAGCCTACTTATCATCTTCCTTACTTTTTCGTTTTTTGGGCTTGGGATGGGTATTATAACTATAAAAGTCATCAACCAAAAACAGCTTTTACAAACAAACAAAAACCAAAGAACGAAATCTATACTCTTTCATTTCCTTTTCAACAACTAATGTCTTTATCTCTTCTATTCAATCCATTTCATTGTCTGGTTCCTATCTCTTTGCTACAGAGTTTCTATGAACCCAAGTTCCAGCAGGTTGGCAGCATCAATTGGCGTAGAGGACGTCCACAAGCTGCTCACTTTGAAATCATATACGACAGACCTAAAGAGTTTGAAGTCAGAACTGACAAAGGCGAAATAGATAGATCAAAATTATTCAGTCAAATACCTGTTAATGAACTCAAAAATGTTGAATATATGGCAGTTAAACTATTCATATGGAAGAAGCTTATAGTAAATTATGGAGAAAAATGGGAAGACCTGAAAGGAGAGAGACATGATAGTATACAATATTATGAACATGAAGAAGATAAAGAACTTTTCTTTAAAGCATTGAATTCTGTTGACGTTTTAACCATTGTTGCTCATGGAACCCCACTTAGAGTAGGTCCTTTCGCGAATCAATCAAGTGATGCAGATATAGGTTATCTTGAGATTAGCTCAAAATATAAGAAAAATGATCTAAAACATCTTCGGCTTCTTGTTCTTATGGCTTGTTCTACAGGAGCACGGCCGGGCCAAAAAGAGAAGGGAAGGCTCGAAAGGGAACCTGATCCAGATACATTAGCTTATGCATTTCGGAACGCTGGAGTTCAATGCATCATTTATGCTTCGGATAGAATCCATTGGATAACTATTTCAATTTTCTATCAAAAGTTTTGGCCAATAGCAACAAAAATTGATGAATATTGTAAAAGTAAAACTGATAAAACTGATGATTGGAGTAAATTAGAAGGTAAACGGGGACCACCAGGAGAGTCAAAAAAGATTCAAATCAAAGATGCATTTAAAAATACTATAAAAGAAATTTACGATGATATACAGCGAGGAAAAATACCTCGACCTCAAATTGAATGGATAAATAGAGACTTAAATGTAATTCATGTAGCAGGTGATACACACTTAGCCGAAGAATAGGTTAAGGAGGCGATAGAAATGCGGCAAGTAACTTTTGCTATTTGCCTATGTTTGCTGTTCGGGAAATCATGGGTTGTAATGGGGCAACAGGATCCTGAGTGGGAGAAATTACAGCAAGCCATTCAAGTTGTTCGGAATTGGTTAAGTGACCCGAATGCTAAAGTGAGGTTCTATCATGCTTGGAAATATATTGATTATAGCGGACCACAAAACGAGTTTGTTTTTAGTGTATACAAGGATGAAGGCGCATTTACTGTTGATGTTGATCTCAAAACAATGAAAGTAACAGGTTGGTGTTTTCATAACTGGGATGATGCTTATATCGGGAAAGTTGAAGGTTTGCCGACCCTCCCAGAAGATCAAATACGAAATATCGCCATTAATTATGTTCAACAACATTTCCCTCATTTTAACGAATTTGATAATTGGGAAATTGAGGTGCGTCTCTGGCATATTGACATTCTAGAGTTACATCCAGAAATAAAGCGTGCCTCCGTTTTCTTTAATCCTTATTATATCAATGAAAATGGGCTGAAGATCCGTATTTTACCTGTTTTTTGTGGAGTTGCTATTGATCCATATGCTGGACGAGTTGTAGGTTTTAGTTACAGATACCGTCCCATACCTTCTTTAGATTTGACACCGAAACTCATGGCAGACGAAGCGAGATTAAAGGTAGAACAAGCAGTTAAGGAAAAAGGAGCGCCAAATGTGAATGTTACTTCGGAACCCGGTTTCCCGTGGCCCGACGGATTGGTCATTATAGCAACGAGGGAGGGGGACATACGCTTAGCATATGCCTTTAATGCTGTCTACACATGGGGCGCGCCAAGATGGGGAAGTTCGTCAGATGATCCTCTTGTATGGCATGCAGCAATTGATGCTCATACAGGCGAGTTGCTTTATTTTGTTCCCTTTGGGTCTATGGGTGGGGGAGAAGCATATGAAGAATCTACTTCAATTACAAGAAAAAAATCAATTCAGAAACAATCACTTAATTACCAATCAAAAATTTTCCATTCGCAATCTATTTTACTGTTTTTGTCAGTAGCTTTATTAGGATTTGTAGGAATTTTGATGTTTATTCTAAGATGGATATTTAAATTGAGTATGCATTAGCTCTCTCCCGAATGGTGCGATTCTGGGCCCACTTTTGTCTGGCAACCCATCCGCATCACCGTCCAACTGGAAGCCACTTCTACCTACGAGTGAGAAATCGTTAGTCCAACGGGCTGGTGGTTTGATGTGGGGCGGTGAAAGAAGGCACGATTATCTTTGGCTCTTTTCCAACCCAGCATCATCTCCTGTTCATCTCTCTACGGAAGGATGTTTGTGCGCTATCTTTATGGCAGCGTCAGCTGGGAAAGCGATGCATTTTACATCCGTTTCAGCGAGGAAACCATCACGGAGAGCGAAGAAGTGTGCGATGGCGTCATCTTGGACTTTGCGGAAAATGGGCGCTTGGTGGGCGTGGAAATCTTGCGCATCCGTCAACGCTTTGACCCGAAAGACCTTGCCTACATTAGCGTGGAAGTGCCTGTCCAAACTGTTTGGTGACAGGCAAAAGATACCGCAACGATCAACCATTGCGGAAGGAGGGTTTAAGCGGTGGACAAGGTGCCACTGCTGTCGCTAATCTTGTGGTTGCCCGTTGTGGGCATGGTGTTCATCTTGCTCACGCCGAAGGAGCAGGTGCGACTCATCCGCTTCTGGGCGCACCTCTTTTCAGGGGCTGTGTTGGTGCTTTCCTTGGGGCTCTGGTATGGCTTCGGTCCCGAGTTGCACGGTGCCATGCAGTTTGAAGAGCGCTACACATGGGTGCCGCTATTGGGCATCCGCTACCATTTGGGCGTGGACGGTCTGTCCATGCCTTTGGTGGTGCTGACAGCACTCTTGACATTCCTGAGCATCGTCTACTCCCCCACTGCCATCCACTACCGTGAGAAGGAATACTACGCCCTCTTCCTCCTGCTCTTGACTGGCATGGTGGGGGTCTTTGTGTCGCTGGACTTCGTGCTGTTCTATGTGTTCTGGGAAGTGTCGCTGGTGCCCATGTATTTCCTCATCGGCATCTGGGGCGGACCGAAACGGGAATACGCTGCCATCAAGTTCTTCCTCTACACGCTCGTTGGCTCCGTAGCGATGCTGCTGTCCATCTTGGTGCTTTACTTTCACGGGGGCACTTTCAACATGCTGGAACTGATTGAGAAGCAGCCTTTGGCGAAAGCCTCCGCCACCTTGCAGGCGTTGGTTTGGCTTGGCTTTTACCTTGCCTTTGCCATCAAAGTGCCCGTCTTCCCCTTCCACACCTGGTTGCCCGATGCCCATGTGGAAGCGCCGACGGCAGGTAGCGTCATTTTGGCGGGCATCTTGCTGAAAATGGGCACTTACGGGTTGGTCCGCGTCAACCTGCCCATGTTCCCTGAAGCCTCCGATGTGTTCTGGGGACTGATGGGCATCTTGGCGTTGGTCAACATCATCTACGGCTCCCTCGTTGCGATGGGACAAGACGACCTGAAGAAACTCATCGCTTACTCCTCTATCGGACACATGGGCTTCGTAATGCTGGGCATTGCAGCAGCAGCGAAGGACGGTGGCGCTTTTGCCGATGCGGCGTTGCGCAGCGCCAAAGTGATGGCGCTCAACGGCGCCACTTGGACGATGATTGCCCATGGGTTGATGACGGGCGCAATGTTCCTGTTGGTCGGCGTCATTTACGAACGGGTTCACCACCGCGATTTGAACCGCTTCGGCGGCTTGTGGGCGCAAATGCCCGTTTACGGGAGTTTGTTCAGTTTCTTTGCGATGGCGGAACTGGGTTTGCCAGGGTTGGCAGGCTTTTGGGGCGAGTTCTTCTCCGTGTTGGGCTCGTTCCGCGTCTACTCATGGGCAGGTTTCGCTGTCATCGGCATTGTGATCACGGCGGCTTACTTCCTCTGGACGGTGCAGCGGATGTTCTTGGGCGAGTTGCGCGAGGAGTATAGAGGGCTGCCTGACATGAACTGGCGCGAGCACCTCTCCCTGTGGCCACTGGCAGTGCTCACCTTCCTTGTCGGCGTCTACCCTCCCTTCCTGCTCAAAATTATCCAGCCCGCAATGGAGCACATCGTGGAGACGATGCGCTTGTTCTACAGTTGAGCCCTGGCAAGGGCAACAAAGCAGTGTCGGTTCTGTTTCTCCTCCCCTTCGGCGATGGAGTAAGCCACACTTAAGATGACAGAGTTTGCCCGATGGGGTGAGACGATGTGCCTTTAACTTTCCGCATCGTTTTTGGTGATGCCCAAAATATGGCGGAAGTAGCAGACGGGGCAGTTCACTTGGTCGTCACCAGCCCCCCTTACTTCAACGCCCCTTTTGACTACCCCAATTTGTTCCCGTCCTACGACGCCTACCTTGCAACGATGCGAAAAGTGGCACGGGAAATTTGGCGCGTGCTGGCGGACGGGCGCATCGCTTGCATCATTTGCGATGATGTGCTGGTCGACGGCGAACGCTACCCCATTGTCGCCGATTTGACCAAAATCTTCATGGAAGTTGGCTTCCGCTATCGCGACCGTCTCGTTTGGCTCAAGCCTGAAGGTTACATCCGCATCAGCCGTCGCAGTGGCGTCATTTTGCAGCACCCCTATCCGCTCTACTTCTATCCCGACAATGTTCAGGAGAGCGTGCTGATTTTCCAGAAGGGGCGTTTTGACTACCGCAGCGTGCCTGACAAGGTGCGAGAAGCCTCGCGCCTTGACCTGAGCGAGTATCAGGGGCGCAAGTGGTATTTGAATGTCTGGTCCATCACGAATGTGCTGCCGCTGCAGGGGCGCTTGGAGGAAGGTATCGCCGCCTTTCCCGAAGAGTTAGCCCGTCGGCTTATTTTGCTGTTTTCGCACAAAGGTGAGACAGTGCTTGATCCCTTCTTGGGTAGTGGGACGACGATGAAAGTAGCGCGCCTTCTGGGACGCTCCTGCATCGGCTACGAACTGGACTTGGAACTTTTACCCGTCATCCGCCAAAAGGTCGGCATGGACAACGCGTCGCTCCTGGACGACGCCCAGTTTGAAGTCATCATCCGCGAAGATGCCCGCCACTTGCGCACTTGGCTCTCCGAACAAGTCAAACAAAAGAGGTCGGTGGCGAGAAATGCTGCATCGCAATAAAGTGGTGTTTTGAAACGCAACCGAAATGTGCTGAATGTCCGATACGGGCTTTGTGCTTGGCGGGGCAAGGGAGCGTTGAGCACTTGCGTTGGTCCGCCTATCAGAAGTTGGGAGCAGTTCGGAAGTGAGCCAAAGGCAGTTTACAATGCTGGCGACGATGGCGCAGAGTTAGTGGAAAACAAGGGGTTGGCACGCTATAGTGTGGGTGTGGTGATGGGTTTATGCCCTACTTGCTGCTACCGCAGGAAGCGCAGTTCTTCCGCAATGTTCGGCGAGCGCTGGCGAAACTTTACCAAATGGCGAGATGGGGAAGGTTGGAACCACCTGTGGTGGTCGTCTTTGGTGACGACGAGTTCTTGGTTCAGCGGGTGATTCGGCGGCTCAGGGAATTGTTGCTGCCAGAGGAGCCGCAAGGAGCCGTTACGGTTTTGGAGGGTAAGGACGCAACGGAGGATGCCCTTGCCCAAGCCCTCCTTGAGCCCACTTTCGGCTTCCAACTGGCGCGCCGCCGCCTCATCATCGTCAAGTCCCCTGCGTTCCTGAAGGAGCAGGGTCGGCAGAGACGAGCAACTGCCGGTTGGGTGCAACTTCTGTCAAAAGTGCCGCCGGAAACTTTTGTCCTGTTAGCCCTTACGGAGCCGCCTACAACGGGGCTGCTGAACTTGCTCAACGAAGTGACACTGCTGGTGCCCTTAAGCAAGTTGCGACCGCAAGATTTGCCCGAGTTCGTGCAAATGCTGGCGGAGCAAGCCGCCATTCACCTGGACAAAGCCGCTGTTGAGGAACTGATAGAGCGGGTAGGCAACGATGCCCGCCAGTTGGCGACAGAGATTGAGAAACTGGCGCTTTACATCGGCGTGGACGGGCGCGTCACTGCCGACATCGTTCGCATGTTGGTGCCCTCCTTGGCGATGGATGTGTTTGCTTTGGTGAATGCTGTTAGCGAGGGCAATATCGCCAAGGCGCTGCTCATGTTGGACGGATTGCTGCAGCGCCGCGAATCGCCCATCCTCATCCTTTACCTGTTGGCGCGGCAGTTTCGCTTCTTGCTACAAGCGCGATTGTTGCTGGATGCGAAAATCATTTCGCCAGCACTGCTTTATGCGCGCGCCGATGCGTTTCGCCAACAGTTGGAGCGCATCCCCGACGAAATCCGTCAACGCTTCCCTGAAGACGCTCGTTACAACCTCCTCAAGCAATCGCCGTCCGTTATCCGTAACTTTCTGCTGCAGGCTCGGGGTTTCTCACGAGAACAACTCCTCACTGCCCTGCGGCTCATCTTGGAAACCGACATCGGGTTCAAAACGGGCGTGGACCAAGGGCAGCAGTTGGCGTTGCTACTGATGCAACTTTGCCGCTTACGGCAGAAGGAAGCGGCAGCGTGATAGCCTTGTCAATGGCTGTCGGGCTCTAAGGAGGTGGCGCCCATGTTGGCTGGGTTTGCACAGACGGACATTACGCCACCTGTCGGCGCCGTTATCCCTGGCGGTTTCTTCAAGCGCACCGCAACAGGCGTTCACGACCCGCTCCACGCCACTGCGTGCGTGTTGACGGAAGGCGAAACGACGCTTGCCATAGTTTCGTTGGATGCCCTTTCCGTGCCTGCTTCCCTTGTCCGCAAAGTTCGTGCCGCTGTCCAGAGTCGGTGTGCCATCCCTCCCCGAAACATCCTCATCGCTGCAACCCACACTCACTCGGGCGGTCCCATCGCAAACGCTTTTGAGTGCGAAGCCGACGAAGCCTATCGCGCTTTCGTGGCGGAGCAGACCATTAACGCAATTGTCAAGGCATGGGAAAACCGTGAAGAAGCGGAAGTGGGCGTCGCTGTTGGGCACGAAAATCGCGTTGCGTTTAACCGCCGTTTCGTGATGCGCAACGGTCGCCACCAGACGCACCCTGGCAAGGGCAACCCTGACATCGTCCGACCCGCAGGTCCGACAGACCCCGATGTGAGCGTGTTAGCAGTGCGAAGGAAAAATGGGCAAATGCTTGGCTGCGTGGTCAACTTCGCATGCCATTGCACCGTGATGGGTGGCACCGAGTTTAGCGCCGATTACCCTTTCTACTTAGCGGAAACCTTGCGCAAAGTCTTTGGTGACCAATGCCTCACCGTCTTTTTGCCAGGCGCGTGCGGTGATGTGACGCAGGTGGCAAACACCATCCCACGCGAACCAGAGTTCGGCGAAAAGTGGGCGAAGAAAATCGGGACGCGGTTAGGTGGCGAAGTCATCAAAGTTGTTGCCCTTGCTGACTTTGCGGACTCACTCCCCTTGCAGGCAGCCCAATCCACTGTTCGGCTTGCCCGCCGCCAAGTTCCCGAAAGGATGCTGCAAGAAGCCCAGCGACTTTTAGCCACCGATGGTCCCAAAGATGTGGAACGCATTTACGCCCGCGAACTGGTTCTGTTAGCCGAAGAAGTGCAACGGGAACCTTTCGTGGAAGCGGAAGTGCAAGTGTTCGGGATAGGACGCAGCGCGCTGGTCGCTATCCCTGGTGAACTCTTTTGCCAGTTCGGATTGGACATCAAGCGCGCCTCACCGTTCCCCACGACTTTCGTCGTCACTTGCGCTAACGGGATGGTGGGTTACCTGCCAACGCCGGACGCCTTCAAAGGTGGCGGTTACGAAGTGCGGTTAGCCAGATCCTCTCAGTTGATGCCTGATGCTGGCACCCAGTTAGTGGGCGAAGCCCTGCAGTTGCTCCAGTCCCTTTGGGTGCCGCCGGCACCGCCACCGCCGTCTGTCCGAACGCAACCATGGGATGTGGGGGCTTCTCCGCCAGAGTTAACGGGGCTTACGCTGTAAAGCGAGGGGAAAAGAGCGTGCCACTGCGTTGCCCAGAGTGTCAAGGCGTGCTGAGGGACAATCACCGCTTTGCCGATTGCCCATATTGCGGTGCTCCGTTGGCTGACTTGACACCGTTGGAGATAGGGCTGCTCTCCGACTTTGGTGTCGGGATGATAGGCTGTGCTGTAGGACTTTTGCTCAGCATCGTCCTGCTCGCTTATGTCTCCCCTTTGCGCTCGTCTCTTACGGTTGTAGCGAGCGTTTTCGGTTGCTGGTTGGTGGCGTGGGGGCGGGCAAAAACTTTGACAGCGCAAGAACGCTTTTCGTGGGAGCGGTGGTGGATTATCGCTTTCTGCGGGACAATCGGCGCGTTCGTCGCAGCGCTCTTGGGCTTATCTTGGCAAAGCGCTCTCGTCCTTGCTGGAGTGGGGTTGATGGTCGGTTACTTCCTTTGTCGGCAAGCCGCAATTCAATGGCGGAGGGAGCAAAAGCGGTGAAGGTTCAACCGCTGCGAGTTTTGCTGCAGCCTGTTGGCGACAACGATTGGCACTTGCTCACCCAACTGGCGCTCCAGTTGCCGCAGCATTTGCCCTTCGTCCAATGCCAGACTGCTGCCAAAGCCCTGCCACTGCCGCCGAGTGCGGTGACCCTCCGCCGTCAATGGTTAGCAAATGTGCTGCTGGCTCATCTGGTTGTTCCCGCCGGTTTTGACCGCGTGATCGGGGTGACGCAAGTGGACTTGGTGGTGCCACCCCTAAATTTCGTCTTCGGGCTCGCAGAACTTTCGGGGCAGCGCGCGGTTATTTCTCTCGCCCGCTTGAAGCATCCTAACGACGAAGACCTCACCCTCTTGCGTGCGCTGAAAGAAGCCTTGCACGAATTGGGACACACTTTGGGGCTTCAGCATTGCCCCAACCCTTGGTGTGTCGCCTCGTTCAGCAACAGCCTCGCCGACACCGACCGCAAAGGACCGCAGTTCTGCGCTGCTTGCTATCACCGCTTGCTCGTCGCTTGGCAGCGTTTGTGCTTGCGAGCCGAATAACGCCTAACGCCCTCAAGTTCTCATGGTCAGGCGCTCAGAAACCTTTCATGCCACCGGCTTTTGTTTCGCGGGCTAAACTTGGCGTTCATCGCCAATGTCTTCAAGACGACGGGCTAAAGCACCGACAGCACGGAACCTGGGCAAGAAGCACAGAGTTCTTTCGTCCTGCGTCCCTCACCCTGTGCTCCTCTCAACGGGAAAAGTTCACAGTTCTACAGCCACGACCTGGTAGCCGTTAACTTCGGGAACGGTGAACTGGACGAAGCCGTTGGCGAACTCAAATGCTACTTCGGTGCGCTGTGGCGCCAAGTAGACTTGGCGGGGCGCTTTGTCTGCTCGCAACCGCACAACCACCTCGCGCAGCACAACGGGTTCTTCCACGATGTCAATGGTGCGGGTGCGACGGATGGGAGCGTAACTGAGCAGATGAACGAGCACTCGCCCACGCCGGTTGCGCCCGTTTTGGCGCGTTAAGGTCACATGAGCGAAACTGGGCGCGTCTGTCTCCAACAACCGCTCAGGCACCAGCAACCGCAGCGCATTGACGATCAGTTGCCGATAGACAAGGTAGCCGTGTTGGGCGTAAAGGCGGAAGAGAGGATGGGCGAAGTAGACAATGCGACCATCGGGGCTTTGAACGATGGCAGGGCGCCTCGTCGCTTTTGCTATCGGCGAGTGACGGTGTGAAGTGAAGTGCTCCCATGTGCGGTTGAAGTAAGGCTCCCCGATAGTTGCTAAGGCTTTCGCACCTTTCAGTTCCACAACGAGGCTGTTAGCGTTTACCACATGGGGCATGTCAGGCACGTTCTCGCTCAGCGCCTTGCCAACAAGCAAGTATTCGCAGTCCCAATTTGACTCGCCTTTGAGAACGAATCCTGCTTCATTAGCGAGGACAAAGTTTCCTTGCTCGTCCACCAATGCGCGGTAACTGCACAACAACTTACCACCCTTTTGCAAGAACGAGCGCAACTTGCGGAGCAAAGATGCGTCCACCGTGAGCCGGTCGGGGATAACCAGTGCGCGGTAGCGTGTAAAATCGCTGTAGCGATCAACGACATCAAACTGCCAGTGCGTTTCCATCAGCATGCGGGTAGCCCCTTCGTCGCTCTCACTCATCTGTCCGCCTTCCACATCAGCGTTTGTCAAGATGGCGATTTCTGCTACACCTTCTGCGCCTTCGCACCACTCTTCCAGTTCTGCCACCCGTTGGTAAACGCGCCCAATGCGTTCGTAAACGGCTTTGTCCAAGCGTCCTCGTGGGTGCAGTTGGTCGCCGATGGAACACTTGCCTCCCAGTGCCAATGCGTGGAAGCACTCGTAAGCGAGGGCAGCTTCGTTTTTGAGCGTTCCAAAGTCCGCCCAACTGCGGTGGAAGCGAGCCGTCATGCCCAAAAACTCGCGCCACACCGTCCGAACATAGCGAGCAAAGAACGGGAAGTGCAGATAACCCCATCCGCCAGTGGGCAGCGACTCAATCTCTTGGTGGGTGTAAAGGTCGGCTTCTTGGCTGGTGCCAATGCGCAAGCGGCTATTGTGGTAAATGCTGGCATTAGGACGGTAGTGCTTGACAATTTCGTTCACCCGCGCCATGAACCGCCGACACACCTGCTGGGCAAACCTCCGAGCGTCGGCGGAGTCAGCAGGATTAAGCCCTTGTGCCTGCATGTCCCGTCTGCACTTCTCGCAGTAACACTCCCACTGCATCACGATGTCAAAGAACACGCCGTCCACTTCGTAACCCTTGACAACTTCTTCCGTTTGCGCTGCCACATAATCGGCGTAAGGCGTGTTCAGGCACAGCCACTTCCATCCGGGTTGGAAAGGCTCCGCACCAATGAACTTCCCTTCACGGTTGACTTGGCGCCACTCTGGGTGATGTTCTGCAGCCCAGTTGTCCCAAACGACGCTGATGTAAACGGGCACGCGGATTCCGTAGCGGTGGCACGCCTCCACCATCTCGCCTAACAGGTCGCGCTTGAGGGATGGGTGCTTGATACCTACTTTCGTGTCGTAGTAACTCATCCCGTGATGGCACTTGGCGAAGACAGTGACGGAGTTGACAAAGGCGTCGCGCAGGGTGCGGGCGAACTCTTCAGGGTCAAAATCCGCCGCTACATCGGGGATGAGGGGCGAAGTGTGAAAGTCAAGGTGAATTTGCCGAAACGGCAACACAACCATCTCAGCCACCTCCGCTGCTGAATTTGTTTGCGTTTTTGTGCCTCAATAGCGCCCTTCCGGCACCGTGCGGCGGCGGGGCGGGTCAAAGACGCCGTTGCCATCGCGGTCCACCCAAATGGGGTTGGTAATAGCGAAAGGCACCACGCGATAGGTTGTGCCCTCAAAAGTTCGGAACGGACGCAGGATGGGTTCCAAACCACCTTCTTCACCCCACACAATGACAGCCAACCACGCATCCTTGCGCGGGCGCACCCGCGCTTGCGTTCGCCAATCCAACGCTGTTTGCGGTTTTGCCTCAATGCGCCACCGTTTGACAGCCACGCCGTTTGCAACCAATTCCACTTCTCGCACGGGCACCCAGTTGGGGGCTTGCACGCGAATGTCCAACACAATGTCTCCTTTCGGCTTGCTCACTAACGAGCCGATGGGCTTACCGTCCGCGTGCAGGGTCACAAAGGGACCGAGACTGACGACCACCCGTGCCGCCCTAACTGCCTTGACAACCATATCAGCAGTGACTTGGCGCGGGTCGTTCGTGCCCACGAACACGAAGTTGCGGGCGTAGCCCACTTCATCGTGGGTCAGGGTGTGACTGTCGGAACCGGCGGTCGCAGCGATGCGGTAGCCGTGATTGAGCAACCCAAACCAGTCCCGCAGCAAAATGTCCAAATCGGTCTGTGCCTTCCCGTTGCACAATTCCATCGCGTCAAAGTCCAGCGAGAAACCGGGCTTGGTCGCCGTGCAAGTGTCGGGGTCAAAACCGTAGGGGGTAAAGTAGGCAAGGGTGCTGAAGCGGGGATGGTTGACGATGAGCAACGGGTCAGTCGGTAACTGGCGCGCTTCCGCAAAGATTTGCTCGGGCGTTTTGCCCTGCCACAAGATGGTGCCGTTGCCGGGTTTGGTCGGGTCAAAGAGGAGCGGGAACACATTGTAGTGTCCCATGCCCCGCGTAGTGATTTCCACACCCGCAACCCCAGCGAGCCATCGCTCCAATCCCCATTCGCGGATGAGCGGCACAGGGTCAGTCACCACATCGTGGTCGCTCATCACGACAAACTCCAAGCCCTCCGCTGCGCAACTGACGAGCCGGTCGCGGAGCGAGACGGCGCTGTCAAAACTGTTGCTGCAATGCATGTGGAAGTCAGCGCTAACCCAACCCGTTGTGTCCACGCTGCGGCGAAGAGCGAAAGCAACTCGCACCGGTTTTTGCTCAGGCACTTCCACTTCGGCAACAGCCGCATCGTAGGTCAAACCGCGCGAAGCGTAAATGCGGTAGTGCCCAGGCGGAAGGGTTCGTGTGCCTTTGCCCGTTGCGGTGAAGACATAGTTTTCGGCACCGTCCGCGACAAAACTGGGACCGAAGTTCGGCGTGGCGGTGCCGTGAACGCCAAAGAAAGTCAAGCGGGCAGGAAGCAACTCTTGCGTTTGAGCATCGCGCACCTCAAACAGCAAAATGCCCGCGCCGCTCACTTGCAACTCCACCGTCGGCAATTGGGGAGCAGGCAAGCGGACGGTGGCGGTTCGCAAACTCAACCGTGCCACATGGTGCGGTTTCAGCGTGTAGGTGCCCTCAGGAAGCCACAAGCGGAAAGCACCTTTTGCGTCCGTGTAGGTAGCGACGACCAGCGGTTCTATTGGCTCTCTCGTATCAACCTTCGCAGGCGAAATATCTTGCCGCACTGCTGTGACGCGGATGCCACTAACAGGTTTTTTCGTTGCTCGCGATGAAACGGTGCCGCGCACCTCGTGCAAGGTGCGCCCCTGCAGCGTCCACACGATGCGAGCCACCTCGGCTAAACTTGGGGCGGCAACGAAGAAGCGCTCTATCGTCACCGATTCGCCTGGCGCTACATCAACGGTGCGAGCAACAGGGTCACTCCAACCCAACCCGTTGATGATACGGTTGCGCCCCTGTGGGGTGCACCAAGCGTAAGCGATGCCGTAGCCTTCAGCGCCAATCCAGTCCAGCGTTTCCGTGCGTCGTTGGATGGCGAACCCGAACAAGGGCGCAAAGGCTTGTGCGTTGCCCCATTGGATGGCATCACCGAAATCAAACTTGGTCAAGGGTTTATCGCTCGTGTTAGTCAGCGTGGTGCGGATGAGCACATAGGGCTTGCCCGCTTCCAGCCGATACACGGTGGTCAACCGCAGCGAACCATCTTCGCTATCCACGCCTTCCGCCACCACTTCGGCAACCCCCGCGTCACCGTTTTGGGTCAGGCGAACTGATGTGTAGCGCCCTTGACGGGGGTAGCGGTGAAGGAAGAGGAAGATTTGGTCCAACTCGTCGGCGCCCCGAACTTTCGCGTTCGTGAGGGCGACATCCACGATGTTGCCGCCGCTGGCAGCGCTGCGGTGGACATGGTCAACAGCGGTGATGACAACGGTGATGTGCTCGTTACGGAGCACAAAGTCACCCATGCGCCCACCCACCCTTCGGCTGGGTGGCAAGTCCGTCGGCGATTGGGCAACAAATCCCACAACTTGCGCCAACGCTGTTGAGGTGATAATTGTCAAGAGCACAAGCGTTCCGACGAAACGGCGCATCCTTGCCGTCACGCTCCTCCGTTGGATTTGAAATGGCACATCGCTTCCGCTGAAGCCACACCCTTTACAGGCTACTTCGTGACCGCAAAAACTTTGCCACAGGCGGTGGCACCCATTCGTCCACAGGCTCGCCTTGACGCCACTTTTGCCGCACTATCGTGGAGGAAACCCAACGCAGAGAGGGGTCAGAGGGAACGGCGAGAATGCGGTGGGCAAAAGGCATTGCTTCTGGGCGCGTCAAAAAGGTGCGCAAAGCCTCTTCGTCAAACTCGCCGCGCGGGAACACGGCAAGGGAAGCGCGGGTGAAAAAGCGCTTCAACGCATCCGCCATCGGCACGTCGGGATAAAAGCGGGGCTCAAACAACCGCACAAAAGTGTCGTAGCCAACGAGAAACCAAACCTCCACGCCGGGCAGGTAAGCCGCTACGACCGCTTCCGCTTTCTCCACGAACCGACCGTGACTGCACAGCGCTACCGACCAGTTGGGATGCTCGTTTGCGATTGCCAGCATCATTGCCACCCGTTCTTCCAGCGAGAAGTCAAATTGGGTTTTGTCCACATTGACCAACGCCAGCAGCAGCAACACTTCGCGCAACTGTAGGAAGGCTTGTGCCTGTTCGCACAGCCGCACATGGGCAATGGTAGGCGGGTTAAACGAGCCTGAAAAAACGCCTAATCGTTCCCCTGCTTTCGTAACGCCTTCGGGAGCGCGGCGAAGCAGCGCAAGGCGTGGTTGTTCCGCTTGCTGCAACTCTTGCACGATTGTTGCCAACTTTTCCATTCTGCTGTCACCCGCGCATCCGTTTGCTTTGCGAACTTCTGCTGATAACTTTGAAGTTCTTGTGCGGTTAGGCGCAAGTTCTCAGGAACCTTCCATGCCATCGGCTTTTGATTTCGCCCGAAAATTGGCACTCATTAGCAGCGTCACCGACGACAGGCTAAAGCCCCAACAGCCCGAAGCGCGG
>FWWL01007152.1_pt1 | contig 15498 bp, 13 predicted proteins | sample 2228331 | NCBI WGS metagenome assembly FWWL01 (sample SAMEA103939775, study PRJEB20133) | metagenome
ACATTTCAATTTTAGCGGTTAGAAATATTTAAAATATTATAATTTTTAATTATAATAACATTTATATGTCAGGACATAGTCACTGGGCAAGAATAAGACATAAAAAGGAACTGCAGGATGCAAGAAAAGGCAAGCTCTATTCAAAGTTGATACGCCTTATAACAACCGCTGCTGCAACAGGAGGCCCAAACGTAGAATTTAATCCCAAATTAGAGCTAGCTATCGAAAAAGCAAAAAATGCAGGTATTTCTAAAGATACGATTGAAAGAGCTATAAATAAAGCAAGTAATAAAGAAAGTCAAAATTTAGAGGAAACTTATCTTGAGGGTTTTGGTCAAGAAGGTGTAGGAATAATTGTAGAAGTAATAACAGATAATAAAAATAGAACTATTGCAGAAATACGAAAGATTTTTGAGACCAAAGGCGGTAGTTTAGCTTCTGCTAATGCTGTTATGTGGAATTTCGAAAGAAAAATCCTTATTAAGGTCCCACGAAAAAGTGTAATTTCAGAAGAAACTTTTTATGAAACTCTCCTTGCTTTAGATATACCAGACCTTGATATAACCAGTGTTGATGATTCCTATGAAATATATGCAAATCCTAAAAGTATGTCACAACTTGTTGAAACTTTAAACAAATTTAATTATGAAATCTCAACAAAAGAATTTATATTTAAACCTAAAACAACTATTGAAGTAAAAAACGAAGAAAATGCCAGACAATTATTAGCGCTTATTGAAGCATTAGAAGAACACGACGATGTTCAAAATGTATATTCTAACTTTGAAATGTCTGACAACCTCTTTAAAAAGGTAGCCTCCTAGAAAATTACCGGGATAATTTCTTCTATACCAGTAGTTATTTCATGTGGTGAACCATTCGGGATAAGTTATGAAGTTTTAATAAAAGCAATCAAACACACAGATAATAATTATAATCTCCTGTTAGTAGGTCATTACAAAATATTTGAATATCTCTTATCTATCTTGAATGAAAATATATCTTTTAATCTATCAACAGATATAAATCATCTCAACCTTGCTAAACTTCCTTTATTTTTTGACATTTCTGAAAATAACAATATAAATATTTAATAAGTAATTAGTAATATACTATTAATATATTTTCATTCGTGTTAAAGTAGAAACTGAAACAGTACAACCCGGAGAGGAGAACGCATTTTGGCTGCGATAGACGTATTAAGCATCGACTTGGGGGCAAGCAACGGCAGGGGTGTGATCGGTTCGTTCGACGGAACGCGATTGAAACTGCAAGAAGTGCATCGATTCGCCAACGGACCGGTTGCCGTTTTCTCGCATTTATATTGGGATATCATGCACCTCTATAAAGAAACGCTGAATTGCATGAGCGCAGCCGACCGGATATCTCCGAATGTGGCGGCAATCGGAATCGACGGATGGTCGCAAGATTTCGGCATCCTGGACAAACAGGGGCATTTGCTCGGCATGCCCCATCATTACCGCGATCCCCGAACGGATAACATCCCGGAGCAAGCATACGGTACGATGTCCGAAAGCGAGTTGTTTGCCATAACCGGCAAAGCGCCTTCCCGCGTATGTACATTATTCCAGCTCATCGCCATGCAGGAGCGGGAGCAGGCTGCGCTCGCAAACGGTCACCACTTGTTGTTCATGCCTAATTTGCTCGGGTATTATTTGACCGGCGAAATCAATTGCGATGTAACGCTTGCGGGGGCTTCGACGCTTTACGACGCAAGAAAACGAAACTGGAGCGGGGAAATATTGTCCAGGTTCGGACTGCCGAGCCTGATGCCCGACATTGGCAGACCTGGGTGCACGGCCGGATTTGTCAGGGAAGACGTGAAGCGGAATGCCGGAATAAGCGGTAAATCCCCCACAATCCCGCTCATCTCCGTAGCCCAGCACGACACAATCTCCGCTATCCTGGCCGTAGAAGCGAAAAATAGACGGAACATTGCCTATATTAGCTGCGGCACATGGTCCGTTGTAGGCATGACCGTCCAAAACCCGATTATAGACGACCGATTGTTCGAGGGCCGATTGTGCAATGAACCGGGGTACTATGAAGGCATGTCCTTTATAGTTAAATATATGACCGGATTATGGATTTTGCAGGAGTGTATTCGGGAATGGGGTGTGGCGGGTGCGTCATTCGACTATGAGCGCGTGCAGCAGGACGCTGCCACCATCGGTTTCGACTCCGCCATCGATGTGGAAGATGAGCGGTTTGCATCGCCTGGCGGGATGCTCGGGAAAGTTACGCAACATTGCCGTGAAACGGGACAATCGGTACCGAACGACGTGACCCAAGTGTTCATGTGCATCATGAAAGGATTGGCATTGCAATATGTCAAGTCGATCCGCAGTCTGGTGATGCTGACGAATATGCCCGTCTCCGAAATTCACATCGTGGGCGGCGGTTCGCGCAACGCTTACTTGTGCAAGCTGACGGCGCAACTGTCGGGGATTGCGGTCGTTGCCGGACCTCATGAAGCAAGCGTTGTCGGCAATGCGATCGTGCAGCTTATCGCGCTGGGCGAAATCGGTGGAATCAAAGAAGCGTCGCAGGTGATGCGGCAATCTTTTGAAACCTCCACATTTTATCCGTAATTGAAAATACTTATTAAATAAATTATAATTCATTTATAATATACATCCCGTGAACAGAAAGGTGAAATTGTGAAATGACGATTTCCGCCACACATCGAAGAGAACAAATCCTGGATTTAATCAAAAAGGAGAAGCAAGTTCGGGTGTCCGATCTGAAGGATATGTTCCATACATCGGGCGTGACGATCCGCAGCGATCTTATTTATCTGGAGAAAAAAGGGTTGATCGATCGCAGCTTCGGCACCGTCAACCTGAAAGAAAATCAAATGAAAGACGCTTTTGACGAAAGCCATATCCGCAATCTCGCCGAGAAGAAGAGGATCGGCGAATATGCGGCGGACCTTATTTCCGAGAACGAATCGATCATGATCTATACAGGCAGCACCTCGCTGCAAATCGCCAAACTGTTGAAGGACCATAAAAACCTTATCGTCGTCACCAACTCCATCATAACCGCCTATGAATTGGGCAAAAATCCGTATATCAAGACGATCATGCTGGGCGGGTATTACAATCCCGACACGAATGCCGTGTTCGGCCATCATGCGATCCAGCAATTGAGCGACTACAAGCTGGATAAACTGTTCCTGTCGGTGGACGGCATAAGTCGGAACGGCGGAGTAACGTCGGAGCATCCATATGAGACGGAAATATGCCGGGCGATGATCAAGAACGCCGCCCAGGTTATCGTTACTGCCGATTACAGCAAAGTGGGTACGACCCGCTTTATCCAAATCGCCGAACTGGACGAAATCGACATGCTTATTACGGACGATAAAGCGCCATCGGACGAATTGAAAACAATCGAGAGCTGCGGCATCCGGGTAGCAGTCGTTTAAAAGCTCGGCAAACCCTACAATTAGGAGGGAAATCGTACGATGAGCACGCAATTAGCCGATTTGATCCAGACCTACAAGGACAACAAAGCCAAATACCGATTTTTCGAAATAAACGGTTGGAACGTTACATCCGGTGACGGGCAACTATTCCCTGTGGTCGGCATGGAAGCGCTCATGCAAGAGCTCGAGGGACATCACATTCGGGAAGCGTTGATCACAAACGAATATTGTCTGTCCTACAATGCGGGAGTCGGCAATGAGCAATTGCTGACGTCAATCGCAGGTTACGAATCGGTGCATGGTGCCATTGTCTGGGCGCCCGAACTGGCGATCGGACGCAGTGAAATCGAATCCTATCTGGAACGAATGATTGAGAACAAGGTCGGCGCCGTAAGAATGTTCCCTATAAAATTAAACTATAGCTTGAAGAAATGGCAGGTAGGCCATATTCTCGCGGCGATGGAAGTGAAACGGCTTCCGCTCATCATCTGGCACAAGGAAACGAGTTGGGATGCCGTGCAGGACATTTGCTCCTCATACCCGCAGCTTCCGGTTATAGTAGAGGGCAACGATCAGAAGCTTCTGTACCATAACCGCTTCTTCATTCCGCTGCTGGAAGCATGTCCGAATCTGTACATCGAAACACACAACCTGATTCAGCACGGCGTTTTCGAATACATCGTAAACGAGCGCGGCATAGATCGTCTCCTCTTCGGCTCCTATTTTCCGTACAACGATCCGAACAGTGCGATGATGATGATCACCGACGCCGATATTCCCGAGCAGACGAAGTTTGACATTGCGGGCGGCCACATGCGCCGTTTGATCAAGCAAATTGCAAGAAACTGATAATGCAAAGAGGCCTTCTCTAACGAGAGGGCCTCTCCTTTGCTCCAAACAATTCCACTGGACCGTAAAGTCCACTTGCCGTCGATTGCTCTTCGAAAGCACGTTCAATATAATGGTAAACTCCCGTAACATTAACTGGATATTTGGTCAGAACCTCAGATGTGACAAACTGATTAGCCATCGTATTCGTTACAATGACGATCAATTCATTGATACCTTCTTTGACGATTCCGCTCACCGGATATGAATATGGCCGCCAAGCCCTCTTCCCCAGATTCACACCGTTCAAATACGCTTCACAGTTATATTTCACCAGGCCCAGATCGAGGTATGCAGACTTTTCTGCAGCTTCTAGGCTGCATTCAAACTTCACTTCATACGAAGCATTTCCTGAAAAGTCTTCTCCAAGCCGAGTCCTCCAATCGCCCAGTTCAACAGGTATTCTCGCTTCATGCTTCAGATCTTCTATCTCAAAGTCATTTTCCCCTATGCGAAAAGCTTTTATTTTCCGACAAGTCCATCCTTGATCCACTCTCAAAATATTCTCGCCAACATCTGCCGGCTCAGGAATAACCTCGATTGCCTGATTCGTGTACAAAATAACGACAGCATCAGCATAATCAAGCGCAACAGGAATCGTACACCCTTCACCCGCATAAGCAGCGGCCTTCGGGCTCCAGCATCCGCCGTGCATCGGATCCATGATATAGACGGGAAGGTGCTCGTTGAAACGAATCAAAGCACTCCCTTTATGCGCCGCTTCATTGGTTATAAAATATAGGGTCCCTTCTTCCAAACGGCGCTTGCACACCTTGAACATGGGGTTGTTCCCATTTGTAATATTAATTATCGGTCTTAAATAAGGGGACAACTCGGATAACTTGACGCGAATGCTTCCATCGGGGGTAACCGGGCCTTCCTGGTCGCAGATGTATACCGCATTGCCGCCTTGTGAGATAAAGTCGGCAAGCTTGCGCTTTGCCTTCTCGCTCATCCATCGCGATCTGGATACATAGACAGTATGATATTTCATATGGCCGACCAATAATTCCCCATTGATTGCAGTCGTTAACTCGTCTTCAAGTATATCATCATCAATAAAATCGAAATCACATTGGTGATCCAACAGCTTCTGTACAAGCTCATCATTTGCTTGGGCAACCTCCTGCCCGCCGGAGCCTCCTGCCCAAATATCTCTAATCGGTAAGTAGACCGCCGTTTCGATGTCGGGCATACCTAAGCTGAGAAGATAGCTTAATCTAGCGGTATAACTATGAAAATTACGCATGTATTCCCACTGCGGATTGGTCGGTTTAAAATTTGGCCTGGCGCCTGCCATGAAATGGCCTTTCGTAGAGTAATAACTGCAACTCATCGTCATGAGATTCAAGCCTCTCACATACTGATAATGGGTTATCCATCTCATCTGCTCCAGCGTTAAACCACTGCCATAAATGGCAAATGACTCGGTAACCGCCCATGGTTTCCCCATTTGGTGAGCAACGGAAGAAGCGTATTTAGGAAAGTGATGGTTCTTTGTTCCATCTCCGTCAGGATACGTCAGGACTCGATTATAGACCGGAACATCAACTGACCGCTCCAGCGAATGAGGGTATAATTGCCGCCATATGGTATCCACACCAGGAATATCGAGCTTTCTTAACATCCTCAGGACATGCCCGAAGCCATGGCTCTTTGCCCCTAGAGTGAAATGCTCTCCACCTAGATGTCCGATCGAAAGCAACGAGTTTTCATTACACCAATCTTGAATGGGGGTGAAATAGTTTTGGGCAAATCGAGCGGTCCACCAATCGAAAAAATCGACACGTACGCTCATATGTTTCTCATCATCGCTATTGTCAAAAAGATAGGGTAAAAAATTTATAATATCATACCCTTTCGATCGCAGGAAATCATCGGGGAGGTCATCCGTCCATGGTGGATTGGCGACCTTGGATTCATCATTAAAAACAGCAACCACCGTATGTCCAAAGTGATTTCCAATCGCTTTCTTATAGGCTTCATGGGTAAGATTAATAAATTTCATCGTGGATTCTTTTTTTAACAAGTCTGGATAATGATCGGGTATCTCGACAGGCTTATAGATTTCGACGACAGCTTCCTCATATTTTATAAGTTCCTCTAAACCTGAATCAATCCGTTTTAAGAGCTGATTGTTTTGATATAAAAATGCTGCCAATGCATCCTGTGGGATTTGTATGGTTTCGCCAATGCTAGTCTTGATCTCTTGACGACTGATCATTTTACCTACTAAGGATAGGTCATCTTGGACCACACCGCCGCACATACTCCCCGAAGGCCATCCAGGTTCATCCGAGAGCCAGTGGACCATACCCAGCCGGTGTACTTCTTCTATAAATTCCTTGTATATCTGAATATATTCTTCCGTAAGATAATCAGGCTCCAGATTAGTTGGCATACTGTGAGGTCTGAAATTCCGAGGCAACGGGACGACCCAAACCGTCCTAGCTCCAATCTCTTTCATGTCGCGCAGTTGCTCGAATAGCTCATCTCTTAATACCTTATCATTCCATAGCCACATAAATCCCGGCCAATAAAATGAATCCGGTTCCATAAATTTAACAAGGTCGATTTCTTGTTCATGCTGGATTCGACTTATGATTGTCATTTATCCTCATTCCTTTCTAATATCGCTTTTTCGATCATTGAACCGCATATGTACTTCAATGGGAGCCTGCTTCCACTAATATGTAACCTCTGTTATGATCATAAGTAATAATATGAAGAATATCCACGTCATTTTTGCTATTTTGTCATATAATTCTACATTTTTTGTCTTTAGCCACTACACTGATATTATTTAACTAGAAGAAGGTTGATTATGGATGAACTTCATCGACACGCCGGAGGACAATCTCAGTACCACCGCCCCAATCCGCAAGCTGTTTCATATCGACAAAACCTCTGTCAAATCGCCGCTTACAATGAAAGCCCATCATTATCACGACGCATACGAAATTTACTACCTGTGCTCGGGCGAGCGGTATTACTTCATTCATGATCGGATTTACCGGATTCAAGCTGGAGATCTGGTACTGATCGACAAGCATATCATTCATCGGACGTTGAACTTAACGAATACCCATGACCGGATCGTCATCAACTTTCATGACAACTTGTTTGAACAGATGCCCGAGTTCACTGGAAAGTGCGGTCTATTGTCACTATTCGAAAAGCCTGTATTGAGGCTGAACCGGAAGCAGAAGGTGTTCGTAGAAACACTCCTGCATAAAATGCTGGAGGAATATCAAAGTGGACATTTCGACAGTGACATTTACAACAAGCTTATGCTAGCCGAGCTGCTGCTTTCCTTTGGAAGGTACCGGCGTGAGCAGATCCGCACAGTGTCGGAGGAGCATCCGGGATCGGACAATCCGATGTTCGAGAGGATTTCTGTAGTTGCAGATTATATTAACGGCCATTATGCAGAGCCTCTTTCTCTGGAACTTCTGGCAGCGCTAGTTCATATCAACCACTTTTATCTAAGCCGTTTATTCAAAAGGGTAACAGGTTTTTCTGTAATCGAATATATCAAGGAGGTTCGCTTGAAGGAGGCACAAAAGCTGCTGCAGCAGGGCAAGCTCAGCATCACCAAAGTGGCTGAGACGGTCGGGTTCGATAGTTCGTCCCATTTCGGTCGGGTATTCAAGTCATCGATAGGAATGAGCCCTCGCGACTATCGCAAAACTAACGGGGATGTATAAGCAACACGTTGGCAAAGTTTTGAGTCAAGTGTCAATAAGCAGGGATAAACAGGAGGCTGTAACCGACGAACGGGCATCGCCGGTGTAGCATTTGCTCAGAGGTGGTTCGGATAAAAAAATGGCTGCCGATCACGCTGGCAGCCACTTTTGTTCTAACACCGTTATTCGTTCGGTATGGAGAGACGATTAACAAGACTTTCTATAAGAATTAATTGTTCCGTAATATGACCAACGGAATCGTCAGATCCAATAGTTTCTTTCAACGATTCCAGACGACTTCTAATTTGAGTTACAATACCGGAAATGGTCCCATAATCCAATGAAGTCTTCAAATTTATAAGGGATTGTTCTGCTTGTATTTGGGCCGTAATATCCCGTAAATGAACGGCCCAATTGCACAGCGTGTCATTGTCATCACGAATTGGGGTGATCGAAAGCATCATATAATGGGATATTCCTTCTGTATCTATTCGGACCGTCTGTATAGATTCTTGTCTGGTCTCCCCAATCATGACACGGCGAAAATAATCGTCCATTTGCCCAATCAGATCTGGAGGAATGGAAGGACATTGAAGGATATGAAATCCCTCCAGATTCTCCTTCCTCCATCCCAATAAATTGGAGAAGGAAGTATTTGCCAATACAATGTTTGCATCCAGGTCTAATAAAAGGATGGGATCCCTGTTGTTTTCGATAAATGATTCACACAACCCTTTGGACAGCGGTCTCATTCTCACATTTGTTGTTGTTTGTGACGTTATATCTGTTAAAAATCCAGAGATACTCATAAACTTATTTTCTACTTCGTTTGATACAGTCGTTATTTTCATTTCTATATTTTTTCCATCTTTAGCTTTGATCTCCGTTATAAATTCCTGGGCATCGCTTTCTAAAGCTTTTTGGAAATAATAATTGAAAATGTCTACCCCGGCTGCAGATGAAATGATTTTTTCAAATTTAACACTTATTAATTCTTCTTTAGAGTAACCTAACTGATTTGAGAAAGCTTGGTTTGCATATATAATGCAGCTTTCTAAATTCATCACACAGATTACATCCGTATGATTTTCGAAGATTTCAATCAGACTACTGGATAAAAAAAGGTTATAATCCAAATTATTATCTTGGCATTGACTGCTCATTCTTAACTCCTCCTAGAAACAAGAAACAAACGCGATAACTTATTTGCGCTTACTTTATACTGTTCTTCTATATTTAATGAAAATAATAGAGGAGCCGCCACAAGGCAACTCCTGTACTATCGTTTTATCCATCTATTATCATAACACAGACTTGCCTTTATGTTGATATGGTAATGCGAGGAAGCGGAGGAACTAATTCGGCTTGTAACTTATTCTATTTTACCTTCTCCACTTAACTGCGTTCCTCCAGGTAAACCTAATTGACCAAAGGTGTAAATATAGTCAGATTGATTTCTCTTTTTAACACCTTGTATAGAAACGAAATATTCATTACCTTCCTCTAAGAGGTTATATATTCTTGAATCCTCTATCATTACCTTATATCTCTTTTTGTCTGGACTAACATCATTAGCGTTAGAACCAACTACCCACATTTTGAGGTATTTACCTGGTTCGATATGATGTTCCTTTTTCTCAATATAAATGAACATACCAACACTTTGAAAAGACTTACCTCTCTCAAAATAAATATAAAGAGCAAATGATAATACTAGCACAATCATAATTAACCTTTTTTTATTGAGTATTTCAGGCAATTAATCCACCTCCATACATATTGAGCTCACGTGTCCCGTCGTATGATTTATTGCGAACCGAAAAACTTCGAAACATCCTCGATATTATCGGTTTTATAAATCAACTTCTGTGAATCGAAAATCATAATTACGGGAAGAGATTCGATTTCGAACTCTCGCATAAAATCAATCACGTAATTCGAGTCATATGTTAGCCAACTTATTCCTCCCTTATATGCTTGGGGAACTTCTTTTCTAAAAACGGTATCATCATACAGCACTGTGCCTTGTGCATGCATTACTATCGTGCGGTAGCTTTCTTTTTTACTAGCTAACAATCCCTTTCTTTTGTAAACCTCTTCTTTTGGCATTGAAAGAATAAGCAACTCTTCAGGCTCGCCATTGAAAGCGTCCGTTGCAACAGGAATGATCTGCACTTTTTGACCGTTTTTAATATCCTTCCAGGTCACCGTGTCTCCATCTTGAGTACGAATTAACGTATTTGGTGAAATATGTGCTGTAAAACTGTAACCGATTGTATCTGTATTCGCACCTTTTTCATGTCTTTTCTTCCACTCCGAAATATCTAAAGAAATGAATTCTTCCTGTTCATTCACCGTATTTACAAACCCAATCATTTCATTATCCGAATAATGTCCATAGGGATTATTATTAGTTCCGCACCCTGTAAGTACCAAACAAATAGTCAAACATGTAATTAAGATAGTTACGAAAGAAACATTTAATGATTTCATTTCTTCTCGCCCCTTTGCCCTTTATCATTAGACGCACAGGCATCGATAAAGTTCCAGCGTTAATGATTAAGTCAAGCTGCGCTCGTCATTGATCATACGGAATGTCCTTGTAGGCATATTATGTGGGATAAACGTCTGCAGTTCTAACGACTTGATTCAAAAATATCGGTCTGGAGAATGAGGATAAATAACTGAGTACCAAATATACTGTTTATATAATCCACAATTTAATGAACAGGAGATGCCTAATGAATACCTATTCCATTGAAGTGAAACAATTGCGCAAGAGCTTCGGCAATCTAACCGTACTGGACAGTTTAAATTTGGCGGTAGCAAAAGGAACGATATTCGCGTTGCTCGGTCCGAACGGCGCCGGCAAAACGACGCTGATCCACATCTTGTCAACGTTGTCCGAACCAGACGGCGGGTCCGCGCGAATTGAGGGGTACGACGTTGTTGCTGACCGGAACGCGGTCCGCCAGTCGATCAGTCTCACCGGTCAATTCGCTGCGGTCGATGAGGTGCTGACAGGCCGTGAGAATGTCATGATGATGTGCCGGCTGTCCGGCTTGTCACCGGCCGAGTCCCGTTCACGGACGGCAGAGCTGCTGAAGCGCTTCGACCTCGACGCCGCGGCCGGCAAGCGCGTGAAAACCTACTCAGGCGGCATGCGCCGCAGGCTGGACCTGGCCGTAAGTCTGGTCGTCAGCCGTCCGGTCCTGTTCCTCGACGAACCGACGACCGGCCTGGATACGGTCAGTCGCCGCTCCCTCTGGGAAATCATCTTGCGGCTCAAACAGCAAGGGATGACGATATTTTTGACGACGCAGTATTTGGAAGAAGCCGATCAGCTTGCCGACGAAATCGCAGTACTAAACCAGGGGCGAATCGTCGCGACAGGCACGTCCGAGGCTCTGAAAGCGCGCGTCGGGGGAGAAGTTATTGAATTGAGGAACTCTCTGGACGAAGTCATTCGGACCATTTCGACGAGCGGCAGCGTTCATGATGTACGGCGGACATTGAACGAGGTTGCCCCCATGTGCCCGCCGGATACGAAGATCGTCCTTCGCAAGCCAAGCATGGACGATGTCTTTCTTGCCTTAACAACAACTGAACTGAAGGAGGCTTCGCTCGTATGAACGATCTTCAACCGATTTCCAAGCCCGCTTCTTTCGCGGCAACTAACGCCGTCTTCATCAGCCGCAGCATCCGCCACAGCTTGCGCAACATTGAGTCGCTCCTGATGGCGCTCATGCTGCCGATTATGCTAATGCTGCTGTTCACCTACGTATTCGGCGGCGCGATCGATCCGAACGGCGACTATGTGAATTATGTCGTTCCGGGCATTATACTTTTGTGCGCCGGCTTCGGCTCGTCCAGCACCGCGGTCGACGTAGCAACAGACATGACCAACGGCATTATCGATCGGTTCCGGACGATGCCGATCCGCAGCATTAGCGTGGTCACGGGCCATGTCGCTGCTAGCCTCGCCCGGAATTTGTTCGCTACAGGTATCGTCATCGGCGTCGCTCTGCTGGTCGGGTTCCGCCCTTCCGCCAGTGTGGTCGAATGGCTGGGCGCTCTTGGCCTTATCACCCTGTTCATCCTCACCTTTACTTGGCTGTTTGCCGCAATCGGCCTCGTCACAGGCAGCCCTTCCGCCGCTAGCGGCTACGGGTTCGCGCTGCTGTTCCTCCCTTATCTGTCCAGCGCCTTCGTCCCGACAAGCACGATGCCTTCCTGGCTGCAAGGGTTCGCCAACCATCAGCCGATCACACCGGTCATCGAGACGATTCGTGGATTGTTAACCGGCACGCCGGTGATGGATAACGGCTGGTGGGCAATCGGTTGGTGCGCGTTGATCCTAGTAATCGCTATCACTTGGTGCACCCTAGCTTTCCGCCGGATAGGCGGAAAGCGGTAAAACGAATAAAAACAGCGTCTCGGCATCGCCGAGACGCTGTTTTTATTCGAAAGGCCGTTTATTCTTGGATCGATGTCTTCTGCTTCAAATAGTGTTCAATGCCGTCCAAGATCCGTTCGAGTCCGAAATCAAGATCGTCGCCAATCGGGTTGTCGGCCTCGTCCGTATAAGCGCCGGACATCAGGATGGGGTACAAATACGGAAACCGATCCGATTTGACCAACTGCTTGAGCGCGGCGCTATAGCTGACGCCGCTGAACGTCTCGGGGCTCGCACCTTCGCGGATGGCCCGGTCCATGTCCCGCGCGATCAGGCCGCACGCCCTCGTATAGCTGCTTACGAGCAGCAGGAATGACATTTTCTCGAAATCATTCAGCGGGAACCCCCGCATGATTCTAAGCATCCAATCGATCACTTGAAGATTGCCCGGTGTGATTGGTACGCTCGTAATCGGAATATCGCCATACCAGGGATGCTCCCGGAAGACACCCACGCAAGTCCAGACGTACTCTCGCATTTCCTGACGCCACGTTTTACCCGCCTCTTCCGGTGGAATGGGGATGTCGCAGACCGCGTCCTGCATGAGCACCAACAAGTCTTCCTTGCTAGTGATGTAACGATACAGCGACATCGTAGTGAAGCCCAACGATTGGGCAACCCGCTTCATCGAAACGGCCGCAAGACCATCCTGATCAGCAATCTCGATCGCCGCGTCGACGATTTTCTTGACGCTTAGCTCGCCTTTGGGGCCTCTTCGCGGCTGCTTGACGATCCCCCAGCTTAGCGTTACCCCTGGCGGCAGCCCCTGTAATACTTCTTCATCGATACTATCGCCGCTTCCCATGTATGCTCGATCCTCCATCGTCGTTACAGGTGTCGAAGGTATGTACTTCCTATAAAGTATATCACAAGACCCCAACACCAAATAACACATAGCGACCATTAGTCCCATTCGGGATAAAAACCCTTATCGTTCTCACTATCATCTACGGCATGTTTCATCTAATCTAACGATCCTTATATTCTCTACCACATGAACACCCTACCTTGTTTGTTTTTCACAATACTAACATAAAATTGTAGCGATTAATTGGCAGAGTAAAATTATAATCAAACTCAGCAATTATGCAATCCTGCCCTTTAACTTAACTGGCTGCCAGCCAGCATCCTGTTGCCATGGATCTCTCGTGTCCCATCGCTTATGAATCTACCGAACGCCCGAAGCGTGAACATCAATTGTTGTATAACTCTGGGAATTTATGATTCTTGATATATTTTTCTTTTGGCAAGCTAGAGTCTACTAACGGTGTCCTCCCATGATTACTAATGATTTACAGTTGAAGCTATCCTGTGATACTATAGATAAAATTTTCAATGGGAGGCGTCATGGACAATATACTAGCTGTTGTTTTGGATTTAGACGGAACGCTTTTGAATACCCGGCGTGAGGTTTCCCCGCGAAACCTTCACGCTGTATTGGACTGTCACAAAAAAGGGATTCAAATCATTATTGCTACTGCAAGGCCTTCGCGGTCGGTGCGAATGCTGCTGCCGGAAGCACTTTTACAATTAGGCTGCATGATTTACTATAACGGCGCCCATACCGTGGACTCTTCATACCAATTGGAGGACCATATGCTGATTGACCAAGAAACTGTCACTGATCTGTATGACGCCATTACCGCCCGAAGTGGTGAGCTTCTAGTTTGCTTTGAAGTGCAGGACACCATGTTCAGTGATCGTTCCTTGGCTTCGGAGCATTTCGATATTCTCGGCATGCCTTCAGACGCTCCGGTTCCTATGGTATTGTCCAGAGAAGAAATTAGCCGTCTATGTCCTTCAAAGCTGCTGTTTCCCAATGTGCAAAATATTTACACAGAGCTGAATAGCAGCTTCTCGCACCGGGTTAAGTTAATTCTAACAGATGGAAGCAGGCTGGTTCAGATTATGAACTCTTCCGTATCCAAAGCGGGTGCATTGGGACAGGTTTTAAGCCGAAGAGGACTTCATCCGGATCAGGTGATGGTTTTCGGGGATGATTACAATGACCTGGAGCTGTTTGATCTTTGCGGGTATCCGGTGGCTATGGGGAACGCTATTAATGAATTGAAGATTAAAGCCGCTCGAATAACGGAGACAAATGACGATGACGGCGTAGCAGTTGTACTTGAAGCGTTACTTCATATTTAGCGGAGCAAAGTGCTACCACGTGGTAGCCCCTTCGTTATTGCAATCTGCTATAGTTTCCTTAAGCAACCCCCTTACTAGCCTGTCAGAAGGAAATACTTCCAATCACCATCGTTTATGTTGTTGAACAAGATCACTTATGTCCATTTAAACACCGCTTGTCATTTCAGTATCGTGTCCCGTTAGCGGAATATCGGCTGCCAAATGGCAATCGTATAGTCTACTTCTTTACACATTAATTCTTTTTGCTAAACATCCAATGCCTTGAGTTCTAATCTTACTGGAAAGGCATACCCCATTGACTCTAACAACATCATAGCTTCCTTATCCTGTTCATTAACCAGCGTCTCAACTTCATTTCGACCGTTCTTAATGTGATGCTCAAAACCCTTCGTTATGAGAAACTTACCCAGCCCTTTATTACGCCATCGCGGAATTACGAATAATCTTTCAACTGCACCAGTTTGCCAACACATAACGCTGCCAACAAGTTCAGCGCCTTCAAATGCAGAAAAGGTATGTAACTCTGGACCACCCATCATCCATTCCAACATATTTACACTTCTGTATACAACACCTTGATAAAATTGATTTTCTAATTCGGTATATTTGATTCTTTCCTCATTGGATTCCATCGGGTGGAATTTGACACTAACTCCAACAGGCGTTCTGACTTCAGGTATGGGTTTTTCAAGTGAACGCTGTGCTTTATAATATGTTTGATAAGGAATAAAGCCCTTCTCTTCGTAAAACTCTCTGTCACCATAAAAGTCTTTCCACGCAACCAACTTTGTTTTCTTGTTTGGATTACGGAGCTTTTGACAGGTATTTATGAATGTAGGGTAAAGAGCCATTCTCACTTCATTCAT
>FWWL01001374.1_pt1 | contig 15494 bp, 8 predicted proteins | sample 2228331 | NCBI WGS metagenome assembly FWWL01 (sample SAMEA103939775, study PRJEB20133) | metagenome
CTGAGGGGTTTGCACCATCGCGATCTGGTCATTTTGAAAGAAGCCGACGGTGCGGCTCAAGAAGTTCTGAAAAGGGATGAAATCAGCATCAAAGACAGTGATCAGTTCGCCAGAGGTGTGTTTCAGGGCATGGTTGAGGTTACCAGCTTTGCGGTGTTCGTTCGTGGGGCGCGTCAGGTACTTGACTCCAAGGCGATCGCACAGGTCAGCCACTTCGGGACGACGGCCATCATCCAGCACATAAATGGTTTTATTGCTGTAGTCTATGGACTGGCAGGCCACAATCGTGCGCTGCAAAATGTAGGGGGGCTCATTGTAGGTGGGAATAAAGACATCGACACTAGGGCAGTACTCTCCTGCCAAAACGGCTGCTTGATAGTAATCGGCTTCTTGGCTGCGTTGGCGATCGGTGAGCCAAGCCGTCTGGTAAAAGTACAGCAGGTAGGTAATAAAGTACAGCACCTCAAGGCCGTAGAAGCTTATACTGGCGACGGCGCTGACCCAATGGGCCATGTTCAGGGTAACAAGGCCGCGCCACACCAAGTAGCGAACGCCAAAGAGCACCACAATCAGGCGCACCACCAAACGGGTGATGTTATTGCTGGGAATCACATTGAGGGCGACCCCTACTCCTGCGGCAAGTACCAGTGGCCACCACTGGCTCAGATCATCGCCGGGCAGTTGCAACAGGTCAGGCAGCGGTCGCAACTCGTCGGGATTAACCAGATCAATGGGAAAGAGCGTTGGCCGCCACACCGTTGCCAAGAGCACTACCAGCAGAGTGAGCAGGCTGAAGACAAAAAAACCCCACACCCACGGTGAAATGAGTTGCGGGGGCGCAGCCGGTTTTGACGGCGGTTCGCGAGTCATGTGGTGAATCCCTCCGTCGGGATGAAACCTAGGCCACCGTCGGCATTTGTAAGCGAGCAAAAATCATCCGACCCGCAGAGGTTTGCAGGGCACTGGTGACCACGACGGACAACTGATCGCCAATGTGGTCAACCCCTTCTTCCACCACGACCATGGTGCCATCCTCAAGATAGCCAATGCCTTGGGCGGGCTCTTTACCTTCTTTGAGGATTTTCAGCTCAAGGGTATCCCCCGGCAGGTAGATGGGTCGTAGGGCTTGGGCTAATTCGTTGACGTTAAAGACATCTACCTTCTGGAAGCGCGCCACTTTGTTGAGGTTAAAGTCATTGGTCACCAAGGTGCCGTGAATTTCTTGGCACAACCGCACCAGTTTGGCATCCACCGTGGTTAAGTCTGGGTAATCTGCCGAATGGATGACGATGCGATCGCCCAAGCTAGCTTGCAGACGGTTGAGCACATCCAAGCCACGGCGACCGCGACTGCGTTTTTGATCGTTGGCAGCATCGGCAATAAGTTGCAACTCCTGCAACACAAACTGGGGTACGATAATTTGCCCTTCCAGCACCCCTAGGTTCAGCAGCGCTTCAATGCGACCATCAATAATGCAACTGGTATCTAAAACCTTGGCACGGGCAGGTTTAAGCATCCCTTCTGCCAAGAGGCTACTTTCAACGGAGTTGGGGTTAATCAAGCGCAGCAGAGCGCGACCATGGCTATCCGCCAGCGTGGTGCCCGAGTAAGCAAAGACAATACTGGTGAGCACAGCCACTAAGGGCTTAATGAAGGAAAAATCCTTAGGAATTGGCAACAGGAAGATAGGTGCTAGCATCAGGTTGGCCAGCAGCAACCCCACCACCAAGCCCACTGCTCGCGACAGGAGGGTATCGGCGGGTAGTTGCCGAATATTGTTCTCAAGGCGATGGTAAAGCGTTTGCAATAACAAGCCAAGGGCAACTCCCACAAGGCCACCAAATCCAGCGGTCACCCACTGCAAACCACGAACATTGGCGACCTGATCAAGAACGGTCGTTGGCAGTAAGTCAATACTGTTAAAGCCAACGGCAATCCCCATCACTACGATAATGAGGAGTAAAACTGTATCGAGCATCGGTTTGCTCCTGCCGTGCTGGATGTTCCGTAAGCTATTACTTTGGATTATACTTCCTTACTCTCAGAGATGCTTGTCGTCGCTGACTCACCCCGTTCTAATTGGCGACCAATGCGCGCGCCGGTGCGGATGCCCACCGCTTCGGCTTGGGGGCCAAGCGTTAAGCGCGCCACTATGCCCCCCAAGGTTGCCCACAGGGTTTCCCCCACAAAGGAGCGACTAGTCTTGAGCCACCACTCTAGCATCCCATCAACAGAAGGAGGGGCAGGTGCGGCAGGGGTGGGTTCGGCTATTTGGCGGGCGAGGTCTTCCCCCACTTGTGAGCCAATCATGCCCCCAACCACGCGACCGACGGTTTCCCCCACCGGCCCCATTACCACTTGCCCCGCAAGACCACCAGCAATTTCCCCAGCAACTTCACCCAGTTTATCCCCCGAGCGCACTTCCAAAGCTTTTGTTACTTCTTGGGGAGTCTGCTCAAAGGAAGTGAATTGCAATTGGCTAATTTGCTCGGTGGCACTCATGCCAAGCCGGGCACCAATCACACCACCAACGAAGGTGCCGACTTGTACTCCCATAACGGCGCCGGCAGGTCCCATGAATAAGCCGCCGGTGGTAGCACCCACCATGCCCCCCACAACCACAAAGCCCCCCATGGCCGTAGCTTTATGACCCACCTCTTCTGGTTCGAGGGCAAAGGCGCGGGTCAGGTTTTGCAAGCCCTTATTGCCTTGGCCAATAATTTGCACATCCCCCCACAGTTGCAGCGCCGCTAGCAGTTGCAAAGGAGTGATCTGCTCAAGACGGTATTCAATGGTGATCGAGGCGGCAAGAGGATTGCAGCGCACCACGGTCACCCCTTCTAAAGTGTGGAGGTAGGCCACTAGGGACTCTCGAAAGCCCGCATCACGTTTGATCTCTTGGATGCGCAGGCGAACGCGATCGCCCGTGAGGTGCATAACTTCGGCAATTGGAGCAGGTTCCGCAGCCATGGGGCTCTCTCGCAGCAGGCTCTAGTGCTGTTCTAGCATGTGCCCCAAAGCGGTGGGGAATTCTGTCAGAATGTAAAGATGACGGTGTTGAGGTTACAGGCACCATGTCGGTCACAGTCAAGGTTGAACATCTCAAAAAGTGCTACGGCGCGGTGACAGCGGTTGAGGATGTGTCCTTTACAGTAGAAGCAGGTGAAATTTTTGGTCTGCTCGGTCCCAATGGCTCCGGCAAAACCACGACCCTACGCTGTTTGTGCACGCTCTCTCAGCCCGATGCAGGGGTTTTGGAAGTCTGTGGCCTGTCGGTGACCACTCAACCCCACCGCGTCCGCCAAAAGCTGGGCTATGTAGCCCAAGAGGTGGCCCTGGATAAAATTCTCACCGGTCAGGAATTTTTGGAACTACAGTCAGCCCTCTACCATATTCCTCCTGCCCTGATTCCGCAGCGCATTGAAGCGGTGCTAGAGCGTCTTGACCTATTACAGTGGCGCGATCGCAAGTGTGGTACCTATTCCGGTGGCATCCGCAAACGCTTTGATCTGGCGGCAGGACTCCTCCACCAACCGCAGGTGCTGGTGTTAGATGAACCCACGGTAGGTCTAGATATTGAAAGTCGCCAAGTGATTTGGGAGGTTCTGCGGGATTTGAAGGCGCAGGGGCTAACCATTCTCCTCACCAGTCATTATCTTGAAGAGGTGGATCTGCTCAGCGATCGCCTTGCAATTCTGGATAAAGGCCGCGTCATTGCCAGTGGAACGCCCACGGAACTCAAAGCCAACATTGGCGGCGATCGCATCACGGTGCGGCTGCGCGAATTTACCCCCTACACTGAGTCAGAAGCAGCGCAAGCCCTACTGCGGAAACTGGCCTGTGTGAAATCGGTTCTCATTAACCGCAACCAAGGTAACTCCCTCAACTTGGTGGTAACAGAGGCCAGTGTTGCCCTGAGCGAAATTCAGGCCACCCTCACAGGTGCCGGATTTCCTCTCTTTAGCTTGGCGCAGTCCCGTCCTAGCCTTGATGACGTCTATTTGGCGGCCACGGGTCAAACCCTGCTTGATGCTGATTTGGCAGCCAGTGCGCAGCGGGATAGCAAGCAGCTCAAAAAGGAAGCAATGCAGCGCTAGTGATGGTTATCCCAACCGCCGTTAGCCAGTTCATCGCCGTAGTCATCGTAGTCCTCGTCTGCCTCAAGGGAGTCAGGTTCCTCAAGAACTGGATTGAGGAGGACGGCTGTTTCTGCCTCATGGTGGGTGAGCCATTGTCCAGAGGTGCGCAACCAGCGGGGAGCATTGAGATAGCGGGCAAAATACCACGGTGGTGCCGTCGGCTGGGTAATTTCTGCTTGGACGCGCACAGTTTCACCGGGATAGTAGGCATCCTCGGGTTCGATGTCGAGCCAGACCTTTTGGCCAATAATTTCTTGGGGAAGCATCATCATTCGTGATTCCTTGAGGAACCTCACTCTACCTTAATTCTATAAGGTATAGCTTATAGCGGATCTCAAGAATTTTTGAGTCTTTTGCGTTTAGGCATGCTGGCTCAGCCAAGCGATCGCTTCCCGTAGCCATGCTTCTGGATCGCTATTTTTAGCCAAGGGAGTCGTTTGGCCAACAGCAGTCAATGCAGCTTGAATTTCGCGATCGCTGTAGCCCAAGGCCAGAAGCGTCAGTTCTAACTCCTGCCGCAGGGTGCCGGTTGGGTCACCGGCCAGAGGCAAATTGACCTCTTGGCGCCAAGCGGCTAAAGAGGCCTTCAGCTCAAGGGCAATCCGCTCTGCGGTTTTTTGACCCACGCCGGGGGTGCGGCTCAGCCGCCGGGTGTTGCCACTCACAATGGCCTGCACCAACTCCGGCAGGGGGAGCGTATCTAGGAGCGCCAGCGCCAGTTGCGGCCCCACGCCATTCACGCGAATTAAGCGCTGAAACAAGTCCCGCTCGGTTGCCGTGCTAAAGCCGTAGAGGGTCATTTGGTCTTCGCGCATCACCAGATGGGTAAAAATTTGCACCACCGCATCACTGGGGGGATAGGTCTTCAGGAGGTGGGAAGTGACGCTGAGGCGATAGCCCACCCCCTGCACCTCGAGGATCAAAACCGAACGGTTGGGAGCCTCTTGCTGCTGGCCAACCACCTGTCCTTTCAGGTAAGCAAACACAATCGTGCACCACTCATGACTGGGCTGAACAAGCGCTGTTGGGTCTCTAGAAGGTTGCTGTTTCCAGTTCCACGCCTTCCAACAAATCATTCACTGGGAAGCGATCTAGGAGATGGCGTGCCTGCTGGGCACTTTGCCGCAGCTGGGGGCTGGTGTGGGGGGCATGAGGAATCTGGGAGAGAAAGTCAAGGGTGCGTCGCAGCAACCGCACAATATCCCCTGCGTCAAGGTTGGTTTCAGCACAGAGTTCGTTCCATGGCGTTCCTAGCGCCCACTGTTCCACCAAGCCAATCAAGTCCCACTCATACCAAAGGGGAAAGATAATCTGACGCCGCCGCTGAATTTGAAAGAGGCGTCGTCGAATAGGACTAAGGGCGGCTAGCCGTTCCTCCACCTCGCTGGCAATGGGATAATTGCACCAACTGTCGGAGCGGGGAGTTTCGGTGACAAGGGCAGCGACAGCGGAGGCAAGCAGGTGCGGCGGTAAGTCATCCAGTTCACCGGAGGCAAGAGCCAGAGCCAGCCAAAGTTCGTTTTCGCCTCGCAACGCGGCAGCCATTTCCCCAAGGGGGGTGGGGGTTAACTCGTTGAGGCCGCCAAAGTCTTGCAGCGCCCCCACCAAGGCTAGAAACTGATCCCAATGGCGCTGCGCTTGCAGGTTCAGTTTTTGCCGGCGATCGCCCAGTTCGGTGAGCAAGCGCTCCTCGCGCCGCACCAGCCGTAAAAGGTTATTCACGTTCTGGGGAAAGCTAGCCTGCAGTTGACTCAGTTTGGCTTGGAGATCGGCTATTTTTGCCTGTTGTGCCGCTACTTGGGGTGCTGGTAGAACCGGCGGCAAGTCAGGGACGTGGCCTAACCAGCGTTCTGAATCAGCAACAGGACAACTTGCCCCAAGGCGCAGCTTGAACCCCTCGGGCACAGGCGGCACGGTACTCAGGGGGGGGCGATCAGGATAGACGCCCAAAATGTGTTCCACCCCAACCACGTGAAGGCGACCATCCGCCCCAAGGCAAACCCAGTGGGGTAACTGTCCAGAACCCGGTATTTGCTGGCAGAGCACGGCGGGCAGGGGGGGCTGCTCCGCTCCTGCAGGCTTGAGGTGCACCCACGTTCCCGAGGGCACGGCGGTGACCAGCGGTAGGAGTTCGTGGCTGCGTTCTTGAGCCGCCTGCTGCTGCAAAATTTTCAGGAGGCGCTGGTCTTGGTGCAAGCGTTCCCGCAGTTTTTGGTAGCTGGCCAGTTGCTGGCGATCAATAGGGGCAAGGCGCTCTTGCACACTGGCCAGTTCAGCTTCTAGGGTGGCGATCGCCTGCCGTTGAGGGGTCAGGTGCAGTGTGGCGAGGTACTGGCCGAAACTCCGCTCCACTAGTTCGCGGGCTTCGCTCAGGGTGTGGCGTTGCAGCAGGTTCAGCACCATGCCGTAGCTCGGGGTGAACTGACTAATCAGCGGATCGGGTCTCGCGGTGGCCAGGAAAGCCGCCTCATGGGCGCCTTCAAAGGGGGTTTGCAGCGTGACCACATACCCGACCGTGTCCATGCCCCGGCGACCGGCGCGTCCTGCCATCTGTAAAAACTCCGAGGCCGTCAGCAGGCGGTGGCCACTATCGGTGCGCTTCGAGAGCGTGGAAATAACAGTGGTGCGAGCGGGCATATTAATCCCAGCAGCGAGGGTTTCTGTGGCAAACACTAGCTTAATCAAGCCTTCCTGAAAGAGGGTTTCCACAAAGGTTTTAATCACGGGGAGTACCCCCGCATGGTGGGCGGCAATGCCTTGGTAGAGCGGGGCAATCATTGCCGGAGTCACAATCTCTTGGTGCTGTGCCAAAAAGGCATCTACGCGCGCCGCAAGGGTGGTCTTCTCTGCCTCCGTGAGCAAATTGAGTCCCTGCGCCTCCTGCACTGCTTGATCGCAGCCACGACGACTAAAGATAAAGTAAATGGTCGGCAGCATATCCCGCTGTTGCAGTTGACCCACCACGTAGCGAATGCTCAAAAAGTCCCGTTTGCCGCTGCGGCGACGTTGTTCGCCAGTGCCGTGCAATTTCGGGTTGAGGCGTTGGCGCTGACCATCAAGGAGCGGCACCAACCCTTTGCCACTGCAGAAATAAAAGTGCAAGGGAATGGGGCGCCAGTCGGAATAGATGAGTTCTGTTGCCCCGTGAACGGTATTGATCCAGTCTGTGAGCTGCTCGCCGTTGGCAATTGTGGCCGAAAGGGCAACCAGTTGAATGTCCGGTGGGCAGTAGATGATCGATTCCTCCCACACCGTCCCCCGCTGGCGATCGTTCATGTAATGGCACTCATCGAGCACCACCACTTCCACCCCGGCCAGTGACGTGCCCACTTCCCCAATGGGGGTGCCGTAGAGCATATTGCGGAAAATTTCCGTAGTCATGACCAGAATGGGCGCGTCGCGGTTAATGGAGACATCGCCAGTGAGCAGCCCCACCTGTTCAGCACCAAACTGCTGCTGAAAGTCCCGCAACTTTTGGTTAGAGAGTGCCTTGAGGGGGGTGGTGTAAAATACCCGCTGCTGGCGGCTGAGGGCGCGGTGAATCGCGTACTCCCCAATTAGGGTTTTCCCGGAGCCCGTTGGGGCGCAGACCACAACCGATCGCCCCGCCTCTAGGGCGGCAATGGCCGCCTCCTGAAACGTGTCTAAGGAAAACGGCAGTTGCGCCAGAAAGTCTGCTAAGGCTGGCGATCGCTCGCTCATGGGGCTGGGGTTGGCTCCTGCACCAGAACTTCACCCCGCAATAACCGCGCCGCCGCATCTAGGAGCTGCTCTTCGAGGTAAGGCTTGGTGAAATAACCCTTCGCCCCCAGTTGAGCCGCCATCTTACGGTGGCGATCGGCTCCGCGGGAGGTCAGCATGGCGATTGGCAGTTGGTTCAGCTTCGGATCTTTTTGAATGCGTGACAGGAGTTCTAGACCGTCCATGCGCGGCATCTCAATGTCGCAGAAAACTAGATCGCAGGGCAGCCCCGAGCGGAGTTTTTCCCAAGCCTCCTGACCATCACGAGCTTGTTCCACTCGATAGCCAGCGCGAGTAAACGTCATCGACAGCAGTTCCCGCACCGTGATGGAGTCGTCAATAATCAACACCAAGGGTTCCGTGGCCACCTCGGTCGGCTCTGCAGCCCCAATCGTGGAATCATGGCCAAAGGAACCGTGCCACTCGCGATCCATACGCTCAAGGGACAGATCAACAATTTCCAAAACGTCGGCGATCGCCATAGCGCGACCATCCCCTTGCACCGTGACCCCAGCAATACCCACTGGCTTAGGTACCGGTCCCGACAACTGCTTAATCACAATTTCCTGCTCACCGATCACCTGATCAACCTTGATCGCCACCAAATCATCGCCACTGCGCAGTACCACCACCGAGACCATGCCGTCGTCTTGGCTGCTGCCACCATAAACATTACTGCGGCTGATGTTACGGCTGTAAATAAGCAAATCGCTCAAGTTCCGCAGGGGCAGTTGGCGATTCCGCCAAGGAAGAACCTGTTTACCATCTTCAAGCGTGTGAATCCGCTCTTGGGGCAGATCCAACATATCCTCCACCCCATCAATCGGAAAGGCAATACGGCAGTGATTATCAATACAGCAAAGCGCCTTGGTAATACTAAGGGTCAGGGGTAAGCGAATCGTAAACGTCGTCCCTTTGCCCACGGTCGAATCAATATTAATCGTGCCGCGAATGTCCTCAAGGTTTTTGCGCACCACATCCATACCCACACCCCGACCCGCCAAGGCATCCGCTTGGTCTTTGGTGCTAAATCCTGACTGAAATAAGAAAGCGTACACCTCTTGCCGCGACAAATTGGGGGCATCGGCAGGATTGAGTAACCCTTTTTCAATGGCTTTTTGTTTTATTCGCTCCGGGTCAATGCCGCCGCCATCGTCGCTGACGGAGATAATGGCTTGACTACCTTGATAAAAAGCCCGCACCCGAATCAAGCCTTTTTCCGGTTTGCCCAACTGCTGGCGCACCTCCGGTGCCTCAATGCCGTGATAAACCGCATTGTTAATCAGGTGGGTCATGGGGTCAAAGAGTTTTTCCAGAATCCCTTTATCAATGAGGGTGTCTTCCCCTTCCACCCGTAGTTCTACCTGCTTACCAATAGTGCTCGCCACCCGCCGCACAGCACTGGGCAAGCGGGAAGACATCTCGCGGAAAGGAACCATTCGCGAGCGACTGAGCCCTTCTTGGACTTGCGTGGTCACTTGGCGGAACTGCCGAGTCACCTGCTCTATTTCATCCACAACGTACTGAATGTCATCCGCCGCTTCCCGCACACGCACAATCCGCTCGATCACCTCTTGGGACAAGGTGTGGAAGCCAGTAAACCGATCCATTTCTAGGGCATCAAATTCCACCCCTGTTGCGTGAGTCCGGGACGGTTGACCGTGACTGTGACTGGCGCGAGCCGTCGAGATCCCCAACAACGAGCTTTCAAGGAGCGATCGCTCGTAAAGATCCTGCATCTGTTGGCTCACATCCCCCAGTTGCTGCACTTGGTAGAGCAAATTATCTAAAAACTGCCGCAGGCGCTCTTGACTGTCCTCAAGGCTGTTGCGGTTGACCACCAACTCCCCAACTAAGTTGCTCAAACTGTCGAGGTGACGAACGGGAACCCGCATGGTTTGCTCCACCAGACCCGCACCTTTGGCACTTTCGCGCCGTCGCGGTGCACTGGCCTTGGCAGGGGTACCAATGATTCCTTCTAGCTCCTGAAAGTCAGTATCGGCAGTCGGCGTACTGGGGGTAGGTGCCGCTGCCGGTGGACTGGGTGCTCCCAGCATCTGCTCAAGATCCTCAAATACCGGCGCCGCTGGCGATTCATCCCCCAGCAACTGTTCTAATTCGGCTAGGGCAGCCGTCTCCTCTACTGGGGCTTGGACACTCTCATCAATGAGAGCTTCGAGAGCATGGCTGGGGCTTTCCCCAGAAGCGACATCTGCTGCTGGTGGCTCTTCTAGGGCAGGGGACGATGGCTCTGCCCACAGGTCTTCTACAGCAGGAGCACTGACAAATTCAGCTAAAGCATCGGCTGCCGCGTTTTCGACGACAAGATTATCAAGGGCATCCGTTAGCTCAGGGGCATCCCCTAAAAAGGCAGCCACATCGGAAAAAGTATCCGCAGAAAGGGGGTCGCCCTCAGCAGGGCTAAGGTCTGCAAGAACTTCCTCAGGGCTAGCGACATCTGCTGCTGGCACAGCGGTTTCAGGTGCCACAGAATTTTCTTCTGTAAACTCGCCCAGAAACGTGGCAATATCTACTTCTGCATCAGGGGTGTCTGGAATTGCGTCTCGGAGTAGATCGTTGACTTCCTGTTCAATGGGGGAAACGCTGGGCTCATCCTGTAGCAACGAGTCAATGTCCGTCAGGAGTTCATCAATGCCCAGATCTGGGGTCGTTGACTCCGCCACATCGCTGCTAATTGTCAAGAAATCAGAAATGTCTTTATCAATAAAGGCATCGCTGTCAAAACTGGGCAGTTGCTCATCGAGCACCTGATCACTCCACTCATCCAGCAAATCACTGGGAACGCTAAAGATATCGCTGAGCTCCTCTAAATCTGTTTGGCTATCTTCGCCAAAAACGGTGACCCCGTCTCCATTGTCAAGCACCGCAACCTCTTCGGTCAGAGGTGGGGGCACAACGGCTTCAACAGGAGCAGGTGCAGCTTCCACTGGCGGGGCTTCTGCCATGGGGCTAGGTTCAGCGATGCTCGGGGGAGGCGGTTGTAAAGCAAGCAACTGATCACTAGCAGCAATGGTGTGGCCTTGGCCGCTGAGTACCAAATCCCGTGCTGCCATGATTTCTTTAATCACCGCAGGGGCAAGAGCCGTCAGGGGCTGATTTTCGTTGCTGACGACCTGTTGGGCGATCGCCAACAGTTCTACCCACTGGGGTAGGGCAAAGGTTTCCCCCAATTGACCCAAATTGGAACACTCCGCCATGAGTTGCTGACGCACCGTTGGCGAATCGGGCTGCTTAAAAAGTTGCAGCATAGCGCGCAAGCGCTCCGGCACATCCGTTTGAAAGACAAACGTGTAGCTCGAATCTGCCACTGGCGGTGGTGAAACTGCTGCTGTTGTCACCGCAGGCTCCGGCGCTGGTGCCGTACCGCCTTGGGTTAAAGCATTGAGGTGTTCCTGCAATTGTCTAAATACGGGGTCAACCTTCGCAAGGGTGGCCGCCGCAATATCCTCTGTTAAGCCAAAAGGGCCTTGCAGTTCATCGAGCAGTTCCCGCAGGGCATCAAACCCCTGTAAAAAGAGATTTTCTAAAGTGCTATCTACTTGAATGGGATGCTCCCGTAGGATCTTAAAATAGTCTTCCAGTTTGTGGGCAGTGTGCTGAATACTATGCAACCCCAGCATCGCCGCTCCCCCCTTGACCGAATGAGCGGCTCGAAACATTTCACTCATCGCTTCCGGGTCATTGACCACCTGTTGAAGATTCATCAAACTCTCTTCAATGGTGGTCAGATGCTCCTGCGCCTCTTCAATGAAATAGCCGAGAATGCGCTTTTGTTGATCGCTTTGCATAGCCCCTCCCGGATTGCTTAGGCTTGGTCTTCAGTACTTTCAACGCGGAACCGTTCCACCGATGCTTGCAGGTTGCGAGCCACACTCACCAGTCCTTGCAAGGAATCAGACACCCGCTGTGCCTCTTGCGACGTCGCTTGCGCCGTCAGCTCAATAGACTGCATCACCTGTGCCATGGCGCGGGCAGACTCCGTTTGCTCCACCGTGGCATTCGTAATTGAGCGCACCAAGGTATCAATTTGCGAGGACACTTGGATGATGTCCTCAAGGGAATGCTTCGCTTGCTCAGCCCGCTTCGTCCCCTCAATCACCTGTTGTGTGCCTTCTTCCATGGCAGTCATCACGGCGCCAGTTTCACTTTGAATTTGCAGCACAATTTGCTCAATCTCTTTTGAAGCTTTTGCTGCTCGGTCAGCCAGTTGGCGCACCTCATCGGCAACCACGGCAAAGCCGCGACCGGATTCACCCGCTCGTGCTGCCTCAATACTGGCATTTAAGGCAAGAAGGTTGGTGCGGTTGGCAATCGAGGAAATCACACCGACAATTTTGGCAATTTCTTGGGAAGACTCCGCCAAGCGTTTTACTTTGCGGGTAGTTTCAGCCACTGTTTCCCGGATCTGTAAAATACCGGCTACGGTGCGCTCCACTGCTTCACCACCCCGCAGTGCGGTTTCGGAGGCATGACGTGCCACGGCATTCGCTTCTTGGGCACTTTCAGCCACCCGCTGAATGGCGTTGGTCATCATTTGCACTGAGTTGAGGGTGACCGCCAACTCCTCTGCTTGCCGCAAGGCATCTGCCGAAAGGCTACGGGCAAAGGTTTCGTTCTCAGCAGCGCCACGACTCACCTGCTGTGCCGCAACTTTCACCTGTTGCACAATTGTCCGCAGGTTGTGGATCGTCAGGTTAAAGGAGTCTGCCACGGCTCCCAACACGTCAGCGGTCACTTCCGCTTGCACCGTGAGGTCACCCCGAGCCGCTCCCTCCACATCATCCAAGAGTCGGATCACTTGCCGCTGTAGATCATCCCGCTGCCGCTCGTTCTCCTCGGCTTTCTTCTGGGCATCTGAGGTGATCTGCTGGATGGTGTCAGTCATTTGGTTAAAGCTTTGTGCCAGTAGCCCCAGCTCGTCGTTACTGGTCACCGGCACCCGTGCAGTCATATCTCCAGCAATAACAGCATTACACTGGGCTTGCAAATCTGTGCAGAAGCGTTTGACACGGCTAATGCTGCGCTGTCCAAGGGCATAGGCCGCTAGACCTGCGGTCAAGCCTGCAGCTGTTCCCCCCACCACTGGAACGGGAACAGGGGCACTAAAGCCCAAGCCAACCGCTCCGGCGGCTAAGGCCGATAATAAACCTGTCGTCACAGCTGAGGTGAGGTTCTGCTGGCTAAAGGAGCCACTAGGTGTGCTAGGGGGCGGCGATATCGGAGCTGCTGCTACTGGTGAAGTGGGTCGGGGTGGCGCCACTGGACGGCTGGCAGGGGGTGGCGTTTGCTGGGCAAAGGTTGAGAGGTCTTCTGGGGCATTATTAGTCGCGCTACCCTTGTTAGGAGTGGCCACTGGATTGAGATCAAGGCTAAACTCCGCCAGATCGGCTAGACTGTCCTGACCGAGATCAAACTCCTCCGGCAATACTGCAAAGGTTTCGGTACCCAGATCCGTTTGGAGTTCGGCACTACTGGCAGTTAAATTCCCTTGGAGCTGCGGGTTGGCGATCGTCATTTCATCGTCAAAACCCACGTCAGGGGCAGCCGATTCTGCATGACCAAAATCCCCCAGATCAAAATCATTGAAGTCAAAGTTAGCGACTTCCTCAACGGACTCTGCCGCCCCAGTTTCGACATCAGTAAACGTATTGGAATCAAAACTGGTCTGCCGAGAAATGGCAATCGTTTCATCCCCACCCTCTTCAGGGGTCAAGGGGGGCATACTCCCCATGGCAATGGTCTGATCATCTTGCCAATCGATTGCCGCGCTTTCCTGAGACTGCCTAGGCTCGGGCGTTCCAGCCGTAGGCATTTGCCCCATGGCAATGGTTTGATCTTCATCCTCAAAGAGACCGGGATCAAAGTTGTTGGGGGTGAGGGGGTCTGCTACCAAATCGCCAAAAGCCGGATCCGTAAACTCGCCAAAAAGACCCTCATCCTCTTCTTGAGTGCTCTCGGGTGCAGCAGCAGCCAGCTCGGGCAGAAGTTCGACGTCACTTTCGCTACTCAACAGGTCGCTAATCGCTGCTGCAGAGGCCTCCTCCTCAGCGGGAACACTGGGCGTAAATTCGGGAAATAGCGCCTCGTGTTCAGCCAGAGAAGTCTCTAGCATCTCAACTGCTGCGGGTGGTTCCTCAAATGGGTTGCTGGGGGTATCAGCCGTTGCGGCAAAATTAAATAGCGGGTCATTGCCGTCGTCAATTGGCTCAATGTTTTCGGCCTCAGGCTCACTGACAGGTGCTGGCTCTGCGCCAAAGGGGGAACTGCCCATGAGCATGGTGATGTCATCCTCGTCAACGGCAGTGGTGCCCAGAGGTTGAACTGACTGACCAATGGGAATCTCTGGAATGTTGTCCTCAAAACCGACCTCATCCAGTGTGAGGCTAGGTTGTGGCTCGGTTAAGGGCGGTAAGCTAAAGGGGTCTGCGTCGCTATCGAGGGTGGCATCCTCATCAAAGGGGTTAAAGACAGGCATTTCGGCACTCATGGGGGACTCGTTCTCAATGCCGGAAATGTCTAGGTCGTCGAAGGGACTGCTATCGCCAAGGTCGCTGCCAAAATCTGCAAAGCTATCGAGGCTCAGTTCCTCACTCCCTGCCTCAGGACTAGCGATAGGCGCCCCCCCCTGCAGGATGGTGTGATCTCCTTGCAGGATGGTGTGATCTCCCTGAACCGTTGTCGCAGGAGAGTCTTCGTCGCTCCAGTCGTGTCCACCATTCTGGGGTGCAGAGGCAATAAAGTCCTGAATTTTGGCAATACTCTCGTTGGCCAAGTTCACGAGGTCAGGATCCCTGGTGTGGCTGAGCACGGCTTGATACTGGGCATGCGCCTCATTGTATTGTTGCTGGCAGCAGTAGATGTGACCCCGCAGCAGCCGAAGATTGGGGTCATCCGGTCGAGTGCCCACCAACTCATCGGTAATTCTTGCTGCCTCATCGTAATGTCCTTGGACATATGCAGCAACAGCTTTTTGGTATGCTTGGGTGTGATGGGTGCTACTGGATGCCATGGGCGTACTCCCAGAATGGACAGTGAAAGAGGGGAACGGGCGACATACATAAGTTATGCTAGATATTTACAAAGTATGCGCTAATCTTGGTGAAAGGTGACACTGAAGTGTTAATTTTCGTAAACTACCCGCCTCCGACCGCTAGGCGGTGGGGACGCGCTACGCGAGCGGGAGGGGGCTTTCAGTGACCCTGAGCCGGACGTGCTCTGCCAGAGAACACGCCCAACCCGAATCTCTAGGGCGGTTTACAAGCGCCCCAAATCGTGCAATCTCCCGAAAAGAGAAGATGCGAGCGTCATAGGTAACAAATCCAGCCTTAAACGCTTTCACAGGACGGTTCTTCTGTTTGGCAACCTTACGAGACTCTGCAACTCGACGGCACACTTGCTGAGCCAAGTTGCTGGACAAGCCAAATCGAGCACGAATTTCATAGTAACAAAAGGATTGCAGCTTCAGTGCATTGACTATCTTCTGGGGTGTGTTCTCAACGCCTGTGCAAAGGCATCCAGCGTCGCATCTAGTTTTGCGGCTTGTGACTGGGAGACGTTGAGCTTGCAGGAGATAGTCAGGACTTGGTTCATGTC
>FWWL01007157.1_pt1 | contig 15477 bp, 19 predicted proteins | sample 2228331 | NCBI WGS metagenome assembly FWWL01 (sample SAMEA103939775, study PRJEB20133) | metagenome
GTAAAATTACAAAATGGAATCAAGTGGACCCAAGCTGGCCTGATAGACCCTTAAGACTTGCAGGACCAGGGGGTGACTCAGGAACATTTGAATACTTCACAGAGGCAGTAGTTGGTAAAGCAAGAGCCAGCAGAGGAGATTATGTTGCCAGTGAAGATGATAATGTAATCATGAATGCGGTTATAAGAGACATTGGTGGTCTTGGTTATGTTGGACTTGCGTATGTTATTGAAAACAAGGGAAAAGTTAAGGCTCTTAAAGTAAAAAATCCTAAAACTGGCGCTTGTATTGAACCAGGAGAAAAATCAGTAAAAGATGGCTCATATCAGCCTCTTTCAAGACCTCTGTTTATCTACGTAAATGAAAAGTCTGCAAAAGAAAGACCGGAAGTTAGAGAGTTTGTAGAATTTTACTTAAAAAATGCCTCTAAGATTTCAAAACAAGTAGGCTACATACCTCTTCCATCTAATGCATATCCAATGGCTCTGGAAAGATTTAAGAATATGAAGGTGGGAACAGTTTTTGGTGGAGAGGTTCAGGTAGGCCTTACTATTGAAGAGCTTTTAAAGAAAGAGCTTAAACAATAATATTAGGGAGCATCGAGATTGTTTACAAACTTGAAATTTAAAAAAATAAAAAATAAGATGATGCTGGCGGCTTTCTTTGCCGCCGGCTTTTTTACAATTTTTATTACCATTGGTATTGTTTATGTTCTTTTAACTGATTCAATTGAATTCTTCAAGATTGTATCAATAAAGGAATTTTTAACTGAAAAGGAATGGACTCCTCTTTTTGCTAATCAAAAATTCGGAGTCTGGCCTCTTATTGCAGGAACATTTTTAATTGCTGGAATTGCAGTCATTATCTCAATTCCCCTTGGATTAATAATAGCAATATACTTAAGCGAGTATGCTCCTTATAGAGTTAGGGAGTTTGCTAAACCAATGATTGAATTTTTTGAGGCTATTCCAACTGTTGTATATGGATATTTTACCCTGTTGTTTGTAACACCATTATTACAAAAAATAGTGCCGAACCTTGAAGCTTTTAACTCTTTAGCTCCAGGTATTGTCCTTGGTTTTATGATTTTGCCTTACACTGCTTCAATGGCTGAAGACGCATTGAAAGGCGTTCCACAAAGAATAAGAGAGGCTTCATATGCATTAGGTGCAACTAAGTTTAGAACTGCTATTAGTATTGTGCTTCCTGCAGCTATCTCAGGAGTAATTGCAGGATTTATTCTCGGAGCATCCCGTGCAATAGGAGAAACAATGGTCGTAGCAGTTGCGGCAGGAATGTATCCTAATTTAACTCTTGACCCAAGAGAGCCAGTTCAGACAATGACAGGATATATAGTTCAGGTTGCATTGGGTGATTTACCCTTTGGTTCAATTGAGTATCTTTCAATTTTCGCTGTGGGCTCCACTCTTTTTATTATTGCCTTTATTTTCAATTCAATTGCACTGTGGTTAAGATCTAAGATTAGGGAGGCTTATTAGAATGAAAAAAGTTAATTCAAAGTCAGACTTAATTTTCCCCCTAATCGGCTTTTTGGCTCTAATTCTTGCAATATCATTTATGGTAACCCTTATTGTTGATATATTTATTGATGGATTTTCAAAAATTAAAGACCCAGATTTTTATAAATCATATCCTTCAAGATTTCCTGAAAAGGCAGGTATACTATCTGGATGGGTCGGTACTTTGCTTGTCATGGCTGGAGCAATTTTCTGGTCCCTTTTGATAGGAATCCCTGCGGGAATTTATCTTGAAGAGTATGCATCAAGAAGAGGAATAATTGGTAAGATAGAGACAATAATTGAGCTTAACATAAATAATCTTGCTGCTGTGCCCTCAATAATTTACGGTCTTTTAGCTTTAGGAATTTTTGTTTATCGTTTCAAATTAGGAGAAAGCATTCTGACAGCAGGACTTACTCTAAGTATTTTAATGCTTCCAGTAATAGTTGTAAATACAAGAGAAGCCATAAGAAGAATTCCGAGAGATATCCGCGAAGGAGCCTATGCTGTTGGTGCTACGAAATGGGACACTGTAAGGGATCATATACTTCCATACTCCCTTGGAGGCATACTAACTGGTCTAATTATTGCGGCATCAAGGGCAATAGGGGAGACAGCACCCTTAATTACAATTGGTGCTTTGACATTTATTGCTTTTCTTCCACCTTCGCCATTTACTTCTGATTTTCCATTTATATCTACTGAAAAAGTATGGGAGATTCTGATTTCTCCTTTCACAGTGCTGCCTATTCAAATATTTAATTGGGTGTCACGACCTCAAGCAGATTTTCAGATAAATGCAGCTGCCGCAGGATTTGTTCTTCTTGTATTGACAGTTTTAATGAATGCTTTGGCGTATTACTTCAGACAAAAGGTCAGGAGAAAATACATATGGTAATAGAGGTACTAAAAGGATTATTTTTAGGTGCAAATGAGGATGTTAAAACAGCTACTGATTCTAAGATAGTGCAAAAGCCAGAGGGTGAGATAAAATTGGAAGTTAAGAATTTTAGTTTCTACTATGGTGAATTTAAAGCTCTGAACAATATAAACTTCAAAATTCCAACAAAAAAAATCACAGCCCTGATTGGTCCAAGTGGATGCGGAAAAACTACACTTCTTAGATGTTTTAACAGAATGCATGATCTTTATCCTGGTTCAAAGTATGATGGTTCTATAATCTTGCATCCCGACGGAGTAAATATTGTTGATAGGAATGTTGATGTTCTTGAGTTAAGAAGAAGAATAGGTATGGTTTTTCAGAGACCAAATCCTTTTCCTAAATCAATATTTGAAAATGTAGCATATGGTCTCAGAGTTAATGGAATTAAAGATAAAAATCTCATTCAACAGAAAGTTGAGTGGGCTCTAAAGGGTGCTGCACTTTGGGAAGAAGTTAAGGACAGACTTAATGATAATGCCTATTCACTCTCTGGAGGTCAACAGCAGAGGCTGTGCATAGCCAGAGCAATAGCCATAGAGCCTGATATTGTACTTTTTGATGAACCTACAAGCGCCCTTGATCCCATTTCAACATCAAAAATTGAAGAGTTGCTCATTCAACTTAAAGAGAAAATTACCATAATTATAGTTACCCATAACATGCAACAGGCAGCAAGAATAGCTGATTATACAGGTTTTATGTACATGGGAGAACTTATTGAATTTGATAAAACAAAGAAAATCTTCACTGTTCCATCCAATAAGCTCACAGAAGACTATATTACAGGAAGATTTGGATAATTATGATTTATTTCTTTTGCCCTTTTTGCTGGAAGGAATTAAAGGGAAATGAAGAAATCTGCAGCATCTGCGGTTTTCACATAAGCCGTTACTCTGAACTGAGTTATGATGAAAAACTCATTTTATCGTTAGACCATCCTGTGAAGGAGATAAGAAAAACCTCGGTTTATCTTGTGGGTTTAAAGAGACTGTCTCAAGCTATTAAAAAGTTGAAGCAGATGCTTAATAAAGAGGAGGACCCCCTTATTTTAATAGAAATAATTAATGCTCTAAAAAATATTGGTAATTCTGAAGCAGAGGAAATTTTAAAAATAGCGAAGGAAAAATTAAAAGAACATTCTCTCGTATCAAAGTATTTATAAGAAATTTTTATATTCTAACTGTCAAACAGAGGTTAGAAATTGTTATAATACGAAAATGAGGGAAGGAGGTTTTTATGGCGATTTTAGATGATGAATTAAGAAAACTAAAAGAAAAAATTCTCATACTTGGTTGCCTTGTTGAGGAAGGCGTAAGAAAGGCTGTAAAGGCTCTAATAGAAAGGGATAATGAAGTTGCCAGACAAGTAATTTCAAGGGATAATCTTATCAATGGGCTTGAAGTTGAGATAAATGAGGAATGTATAAGAATTATAGCACTTAGACAGCCCATGGCAAAGGATTTAAGATTTCTAACAACTGCCATGAAGATAAGCACAGACCTTGAGAGAATGGGTGATTATGCAGTAAATATCGCGCAAAGAGCTATAGAGCTTAATCAAGAGCCCTTTCTTAAACCATTTGTTAATATACCAAAAATGGCTGATATAACAGAAAGTATGGTTGAGGATGCTATAAATGCCTTTGTTAAAGAAGATGTTGATTTATGCTATGATGTTATCAAAAGGGACGATGAGGTAGATAAGCTTTTAGAGAGAAATCATAGTGAACTTTTTGAGCTAATGTTAAAAAATCCTGATATAATTCCCCTTGCTTTAAAAAGAATGTTCATTGCAAAGTATCTTGAAAGAATATCCGATCACGCAACCAATATAGCAGAGATGGTTATTTATATGGTTGAAGGCAAGATGCTAAGAGGAACTTTTGTAACAGAGGAGATTCATAAACTCTGCTTAGAAGATTTTATCTCAAGGCAAAAATAAACTAATTTCATATGTCCCAACACTCACCTTTTCAGCAAGCCCTTCTTTCCATAGAAGCTCTGTTATTTTTAGTTTCTCTTCCTTTGGCAATACAATAATAAGCTTCTGTCCCTCAGATATTAACTGTTTCCATTTTTCTATTCTATTAAGATTTATTTCCTTTTCCGTGATTATATCAATATATCCTATTGTCATTCCGTAGCTTAAAATTTTTAAATCTGGCGGAGGCTCATGCACAGGCTCTAAGTCCTGTTTGACTTTAATGAGTTTTTGCTTGAGGTGATGGATTAAAAGTTCCTTTAGATGTCTATCCATACTCATTTTTTCTTCCTCATCTTCGTAATGTCTATGATTTTTTTATCTCCTCTTTCTTTTTCAGTTTCTTCAGCAGTCTTATGTTTGATTATCTCCTGAGCTTGAAATCTGAATACTGGTACATTTAATTGTACTCTAAGATCTGGTGAAAAAACTGTGGCAATTGCATCAATTGGTATATAGCATTTCTGAGGAGTGTTACCAAAGACAAGAGTTGCTGTAATTGCTCCCTCATCCCATTGAAATTTCATTTTGTTGTTAAAAACCAACACTATTCCTCTTTCCTTTTCTTCCTCTAAAAATCCTCGTTTCCCTATGACAACTCTCTCATCGTAGTCAACAACAATAAAAACTCTACCTGCGAGATTAAGGAGTTCAAAGAATGTCTGTTTTTTCAGTTCATTTAATCTATTAATAAGCTCTTGAGTGATGTTGATCATCCTTTGCTCCTAAAGTAAAGCAAAATAGAACCAGTAATGATCATGAGCATACAAAGAATCTGACCCATTGTAAGGAAACCAAGTAAATAGCCAATTTGTGGGTCAGGTTCTCTAAAAAATTCTACGAGAAATCTGAATATCCCATAAAGGATTAAAAACAAAGATGATACAATTCCTGAACGGCTAAATTTATCTTTTAAAAACCAGAGTATTACGAATAATATTACTCCTTCCAAGAATGCTTCATAAAGCTGGCTTGGATGTCTTGGAAGGGGTCCACCTTCTGGAAAAATCATCCCCCATGGAACATCAGTGACTCTTCCGTAAAGTTCACCGTTGATGAAATTTCCGATTCTACCAAGTCCAAGTCCAATTGGAGCAGTTAACACAAGCATATCTGTTAAGGTGAAAAAATCAAACTTTATTTTTCTTGTAAAAATCCAAGCAGCAATTATAACTCCTAACAGTCCTCCGTGAAAGGACATCCCACCATGCCACAGAGCTACTATCTCAAGGGGATGCTTTAGATAGTAGGAAAGGTTATAAAATACAACATAACCAAGTCTTGCTCCAATCAAAAGACCTAAGATTAGGTAAAAATATAGATTTTCAAGAAAATCCCTTTCAACTCTTAAACCTCTTCTAAGCAACTCCTTTTTTACAATCAAATAGGAGCAAATAAATCCTATTAAATACATCAGACCATACCACCGGATGGATAGAGGTCCGATTTTTACAATTTCAGGGCTAATATTGGGATATGGAAGCATAATTTAAGATAAAATAATCTCTAACTTTTGTCAAACCTTTTCAGCAACATATAACTGTACACATCCGAAGCTTAAAGAAAGAGCCTTTGCTTTCTGAAAACCACAACTTTCAAGTAAGTCAAGAAATTCTTCCGGACTGTAAAACCCTTCTATTGAGTCACCAAGATATTCGTAGGCTGAGCGAACGGAAAAAAGAGATGCGACAGAGGGAATCACTCTCTTCAGATAAAAAAGATACGGTGTTCGTAAAAATCCCTTTGGAAGAGAAAATTCAAGAATTACGACTTTACCTTTTTTCTTTAAAACTCTATAAATCTCTCTTAATGCCAAATCTGTTTCATGCATGTTTCTTATTCCAAAGGCACATGTTACGGCATCAAAAAAATCATCTTTAAGGGGAAGCTGATAACCAGAGGCACATATTGGTAAAAAGCCTTTTTTGATTTTTGTCATTGCTATTTTAAGCATATCAAAGCTTATGTCTGCACCAATTACATATGCTCCCTTTTTTATCAAAGCATTAGCAGAATCTCCGGTGCCTGTTGCAAGGTCTAATATGAGATGATTGTTAGCCCTTTTATGGGGATAAATGGCTAAGGACGCCATTTTTTTTCTCCAAAGAATGTCTTGTCCGAGTGATAGAAGCCTATTAAGAAAATCATATCTTTTCACAATCTTATCAAACATTGATTTTATTTGATACACTTCCTTCATCTTATTGGGGTCATTGGGGTCAGGTCTTGAATTTTGGCGTTCCTCAAAATTCCTTTTCTCTTCAAATCACCAAATCATTCTTACTATTTTTATTTAACGCTTCCTCTGATTGGATTGAATTTATCATCTTCCTTATTGCCTCCTTCAAAAATTCTAATCACTCCCGAAACCTTTATCACAATTCTCTATGTTTTACATATTAAGCCTTTCTCAGGACGTTCAAATATAAAGTGGAGCATTTGTTTTATTAAAATTTTCGTTATTTTCATAATAGTTAAAAACTTTGTGAATCATATAGGAGGTCCCTGTAATAGCTCCCTAACTATTACGTCTTGCATGTTAAATTATAACATACAATCGTTTAATCGTTTTTGTGAGATTACATTATTGTTATTGTTAAAGCCTTCCCAGAACCTGCATTGCTAAAAATTGCCAAGCGATTGTGCAAAACAAAAAGTAACAGAAATTTTTTGTATATATCGTCTTTTTTCCTAAAAAATCGTTTTAATTTTTGAGTTTCTTATTTTAAAATAAAAACATACATCTGCAAATGGAGGTGAAAAAATGGGATATGTGAAAAGACTAAAATGCAGGGAATGCAGTAGAGAATATCCTGTTGAACCTATATATGTATGCGATTTCTGCTTTGGTCCATTAGAAGTCGTATATGATTATGCAAAAATAAAAAAAGCCCTGTCAAGACGAATAATTGAAAAAAGACCTAAAACTCTATGGAGATACAAAGAACTTCTTCCAATAGATGGAGAGCCACAGGTGGGTTTGAATTCTGGCTTTACTCCTTTGGTTAAAGCTGAGAGATTGGCAAAGTATCTGGGAGTAAAGGAGCTCTATATAAAGGATGACACTGTAGCCCATCCAACTTTATCTTTTAAAGACAGAGTAGTTTCAGTGGCGCTTACAAAGGCAAAGGAGTTTGGTTTTGATACTGTTGCCTGTGCATCAACGGGAAACCTTGCTCATGCTGTTTCTGCCCATGGAGCCAAAGCAGGTTTTAATAGATTTATATTTATTCCAGCAACTCTTGAGCAAAGCAAGATTCTTGCCTCAATTGTTTATGAACCGAATCTGATTGCAGTAGATGGAAATTATGATGATGTAAATAGGCTTTGCAGTGAAATTGCCAATAAATATAGATGGGCATTTGTCAATATTAATATCCGCCCCTTTTATGCGGAGGGTTCAAAAACAATGGGATTTGAAATAGTAGAACAACTTGGTTGGGTTGCTCCAGACAGCATAGTTGTTCCATGTGCAAGTGGTTCATTGCTTACAAAGGTATGGAAGGCATTGAAGGAGTTTAAAGAAATCGGAATACTCAAAGAGGCAGAGACAAAGATTTACGGCGCTCAGGCAACAGGATGTTCTCCTATTGCAACAGCATTCAAGCAGGGAACAGATGTAATTAGACCTGTTAAGCCAAATACAGTTGCAAAATCTCTTGCTATTGGAAATCCTGCAGATGGCTACTATGCTATCCAGGCAGTTAGAGAAAGCGGCGGTGCAATTGAAGATGTATCTGATGAGGAGATTATTGAAGCAATCAAACTTCTTGCCAGAACCGAGGGAGTTTTTGCAGAAACTGCTGGGGGAGTAACTCTTGCAACTTACATTAAGCTTTTGAAAGAGAGTAAAATTGACAAAAAGGACTGTACAGTGCTTTGTATTACAGGAAATGGATTAAAAACAGCTGAAGTTTTGAATGATAAGACAGCTCCTGTTTATCAAATTAAACCGAATCTTGCCTCCTTTGAGGAGGCATTAAAGGAAATCAGAGAAAAGGAGGGCAAATAACTATGGCAGTTAAAGTTTTAATACCAACACCACTTCAGAAAATCACAGAAGGCAAAGATGTAATTGAAGCAGAGCCAGGAAAGATAATAGATATTATTAATGCTCTTGATAAAAAATATCCTGGACTTGCAGAAAGGCTCTGTCAAGATGGTAAGATAAGGAGATTTATAAATATCTATCTGAATGAGGAAGACATAAGATTTCTTCAGGGTGAGGAAACTGTAGCAAAAGAGGGAGATGAAATATCTATTGTTCCTGCAATAGCAGGAGGTAGGCTTTAAAGGAGGTTTAATCATGTCTGAAGTCAAAAAATTAAGAGTAAGGCTTACTTTTCCACAGGAATTGATTAAAGAGCCTGTTTTGTTTAGGATGGCAAAAAAGTATGATGTTATGCCGAATATTAGAAGGGCAAGAGTTACAGATACCTTTGGGGAAATGGTGCTTGAACTGGAAGGCTTAGAGGAAAATCTTGAAAAAGGCATAAACTCTCTTCGTGAACAGGGAGTTGTAGTTGAACTAATAGAAGGAGATGTTATTGAATAGCCATGAAATCAAAATCGTCCTGGCAAGGAATAATTAAACAGTATTTTGAATTTTTTCCTGTAACTGAAAAAACTCCAATAGTAACACTACTTGAAGGTAATACTCCCCTTGTAAGAGCAAACAATTTAACGAAAAATTTGGATATGGATCTGGATATTTACCTAAAGTTTGATGGAGCTAATCCAACAGGCTCATTTAAAGACAGAGGTATGACACTTGCTATTTCAAAGGCATTAGAAGAAGGCTCACGAGCTGTTATATGTGCTTCAACAGGAAACACCTCAGCCTCTGCATCTGCCTATGCAGCAAGGGCAGGAATTAAGGCAATTGTTCTCATACCAGAAGGCAAAATAGCAACTGGCAAGCTTGTTCAAGCAATGATTCATGGTGCTAAAGTAATACAGATTAAAGGAAATTTTGATCAGGCATTAAGTATAGTTAGAGCCTTGGTAAAGGAGTATCCTATAACTCTTGTAAATTCAATAAATCCATACAGGATTGAAGGACAAAAATCTGCTGCCTTTGAAGTATGTGACCAACTTGGAAGTGCTCCAGAATATCATGCCCTTCCTGTTGGCAATGCAGGAAATATTTCTGCTTACTGGAAGGGATACAAAGAATACAGACAGAAAGGGAAAATATCAACTCTTCCAAAGATGCTTGGATTTCAAGCGGCTGGTGCAGCACCTATTGTTTTAGGACATCCTGTGGAAAAGCCTGAGACAGTTGCAACTGCAATAAGAATTGGGAATCCAGCAAGCTGGAAAACAGCTGTTGAGGCGAGGGATGAGTCCGGTGGAACAATTGATATGGTAACCGATGAGGAAATACTCAATGCATATAAAATGATAGCATCCTATGAAGGAATTTTTTGTGAGCCAGCTTCAGCAGCCTCTGTAGCAGGAGTGATTAAGCTTTACAGACAGGGCTACTTTAAAAAAGGAAGCACAGTTGTGTGTACCTTAACAGGTAATGGACTTAAAGACCCTGATGCTGTATTTAAAGTTGCAGATTCTCCCCACATATTACCCGCAGATTTGGATGAAGTAAGAAGATTTGTAGAAAAATTCTTATAAAACCTTAGGAGTAATTTTATGAAATATATCGTAATTGTACCAGATGGAGCATCTGACTATCCAATTGAGGAACTAAATGAAAAAACACCGCTACAGGTTGCAAAAACTCCCAATATGGACTTTCTTACATCTAACGGAGTTGCAGGTTCTGTAAGAAACATTCCTAAAGGATTTCATCCAGGCAGTGATGTAGCAAATCTGAGCATTTTGGGCTATGATCCAAGAGTTTACTATACAGGAAGAGCTCCACTTGAAGCTGTAAGTATAGGAATTTCGCTTTCACGGGATGATATTGCTTATCGTTGCAATCTTGTGACTTTAAATTTTGACAAAAAGCAGGCATTTATGGATGATTACTCATCTGGACATATTTCAACTGATGAGGCAAAGATTCTTATAGAAGATATTCAGAACAAGCTTGGTAGTGACCAATTCAGATTTTATCCTGGAGTGAGTTATCGTCATATAATGGTATGGAAAAATGGCTCTGAGGATCTGGAATGCACGCCTCCGCATGATATAACGGGAAGAGAAATCTCAAGATATCTTCCGATTGGAAGAGGTTCTGAACAACTTAAAGAGCTTATTTACAAATCTTGGGAAATTCTAAAAGAGCATCCAATTAATAAAAGAAGAATTGCTGAAGGTAAAAAGCCTGCAAACAGTATTTGGTTATGGGGGCAAGGAAGAACTCCTAATTTGCCCACATACAAGGAAAAATACAATATTACTGGAGCACTCATCTCCGCAGTGGACCTCACCAAAGGACTTGGAATTTTGGCAGGCTTTCACATACTAAATGTTCCAGGAGCAACGGGTTGGATAGATACGAATTATGAAGGAAAGGCTGAATACGCCCTTAATGCACTTGAAAGAGTAGATTTTGTGTATATTCACATAGAGGCACCCGATGAAGCAGGACATCAGGGAGAATATAAGCTCAAAATAAAAGCCCTTGAAGATATTGACAAAATTGTAATTGGAAAAATTCTTAATGAAGCTCCTAAAAGATTTAAAGAATTTAAGATTCTGCTTCTTCCTGACCATCCCACACCTGTTAAAGTAAAAACTCATACATCAGACCCTGTACCCTTTGTAATATATGAAAGCAGCAAATCATCTGGTAAAAAGCGTGAATTTAACGAAGAAATACTAAAAGCTCCTGATTTGACTGTAGAGGAAGGCTTCAAGCTCATGGATATTTTCCTTAAAGGCAATGTCTGATTTAATAGAAATTCTCCTTCATATTGATGTTTATCTTGAAACTCTTTTTTCTAAGATAGGCGTTTGGATATATGTTGTGCTTTTTTTTATTGTCTTTTCTGAAACAGGTTTTGTAGTTACACCGTTCTTGCCAGGGGATTCTCTTCTTTTTGCTGTAGGAGCCCTATCTTCAAGGGAGCTCATATCTGCGTGGATTTCCTTTGTTGTTATTGGTATAGCTGCAATACTTGGAAATACTGTCAATTATCATATTGGAAAGTTCCTGGGACCAAAGGTTTTCTCTAAAGAAAACTCGTTGTTTTTCAATAAAAAGCATCTCCATACGACTGCTGTATTCTATGAAAAACATGGGGCAAAAACTATTATAATTGCAAGATTTTTGCCTATCTTAAGAACATTTGCTCCATTTGTTGCGGGTATAGGAAGGATGAGGTATGCTAAGTTTCAAATATACAACATCTTCAGTAGTTTTTTATGGAGTGGTTCTTTTATTGTAGCTGGCTATTTTTTTGGGAATATTCCGATTGTAAAGGAAAACTTTTCATTGGTAATACTTGGAATTATTATACTTTCAGTTTTACCATCCGTTTACAAAGCAATATCAATTAAAAGGGGTGAGAGAATTGATACCAATTAGAGATTGCATGCCAAGAAGATATACACCCTATATGAGCTGGATAATTATTGCCTTAAACACTTTCATATTTTTATTTGAGATAATGCTTCCGAAAGAGGATTTAGAGTATTTATTTTATGTTTTCGGAATTATTCCTGCAAAGTACATGCTTGTTGATATTTTTATCTTTGACCCTCTCTATTATCTCCCATTTCTGACAAGTATGTTTCTGCATGGTGGTTGGTTTCATTTGATAAGTAACATGTGGATAATGTGGATTTTTGCAGACAATGTTGAAGATAAAATGGGTTCATTCAGATTTTTAATATTCTATCTTCTTTGCGGTTTTGGAGCTGGCTGGATACATTGTTTATTAAATCCTACTTCAACAATACCAACAGTTGGTGCATCTGGAGCAATCTCAGGTGTGTTGGGTGCATATATGATACTGTTTCCCCATGCAAAGGTTATAACTCTGGTGCCTATTTTGTTTTTTCCCTTTTTCTTTGCTCTCCCTGCATTCTTTTACATACTGATGTGGTTTTTTATTCAGCTATTCTCAGGACTTGGCTCTCTACTGACACCTTCAGATGTTGGTGGAGTTGCCTGGTGGGCTCATGTAGGCGGATTTCTCTGTGGTGTGATTTTGCACAGATTATTCGTAATTAGAAAACGCCTTAAAATCTATGATGACGAATTTGATTATTACTGCGCTTGGGGAAAAATTCGTAATTTTTAATGGTGGAAAATGTCACTGCGATAGAAATGCTTGGCAAAAATTGGGCAGTAACAAAATTTTACAAGTTATTAAAGAATGAGCATCAGAATAAATGGTAAAAAATGAAAAAGGCAGTAAAAATAATTGAAAGTCTTCTGTGGGAAAGTAGACTTTTTATTATACTTGCCGTTATTGCAAGTACAATTTCTTCCATATTTTTGATATTTATAGCAACCTATGATATTTTTTCAATGATTGTAGATATTTTTTTCAAAAATAGGAAACAATGCAGATACTTCTGAACTTCAAAAGAAAATTATTGCTCGCATAATAAACTCTATTGACTTATATCTTATTGCCACAGTGCTTTTAATTTTTGGAATAGGTTTATATGAACTTTTTGTTAGTAAAATAGTTCAAATTGAGGAAGACAAAAAATCTGCAGGTATCCTCATCATCCATTCATTAGACCAACTAAAAGAAAAGCTCGCTAAAGTCATTATAATGGTTCTGATTGTTGCTTATTTTAAAAATGCCTTAGATATGAAGTACGAAGATATTCTGCAATTACTTTATCTGGGAACTGGTATTTTTCTAATATCACTGTCACTTTATTTAATGCATAAAAATCATTAGAAGGATGGGGAGGAAGCCCTCCCCGTTGTAAATTAAAGTATTGGAAGATATCTTTCAAGTTCGTAAGGGAATATTCTTATACGATAATCATCCCATTCTTTCTTTTTGCTTTCAATCAGGTTTGTAAATATATGTTCACCAAGTGTGTCTTTAAGAATTTCGCTCTTTTCAGCATATTCAATGGCTTCTATCAAGCTTCCGGGAAGATTATCAATTCCCAGCGCTTTTCTTTCCTCTGGATCAAGATGATAAACATCTTTCTCAACAGGCTCTGGTAATTTATATTTTTTCTCAACTCCTGTCAGTCCTGCATTAAGCATGCATGCAAAGGCAAGATATGGGTTGCATGCTGGGTCTGGGCTACGAAGCTCAATTCTTGTTGCCTTCTCTTTTCCGGGTTTATAAAGAGGAACTCTAATAAGTGCAGACCTGTTTCTTCTTGCCCAGCAAATGTAAACAGGTGCTTCGTATCCGGGGACAAGTCTTTTATAAGAGTTTACCCACTGGTTAAGCACAAGTGTTAGTTCTTTAACATGTTTTAAAAGCCCTGCTATGTAGCTTTTAGCAATATCTGAAAGATAGAATGGGTCTTTGGCATTGAAAAAGGCGTTTTTATCGCCTTTGAATAGGGACTGGTGAGTATGCATTCCACTACCATTTTCACCAAAGAGGGGCTTAGGCATGAATGTAGCATAAACGCCATATTTCTTTGCAACTTCTTTGACCACAACTCTGTAAGTCATAACTATATCAGCCATTTGTAACGCTTCTTCATATCTTAAATCAATCTCGTGCTGAGAAGGTGCAACTTCATGGTGAGAGTATTCTACTCTAATTCCCATTTGCTCAAGAGCAAGAATTGTATCTCTTCTTAAATCTTCAGCTGCATCAAGGGGATAGTCAAAATATCCACCCTCATCAAGAATTTCTGTAGATTTGTCAGATTTGAAATAGAAGAATTCAAGCTCTGGTCCTACATAGAAAGTAAAGCCTTTTTTAGCTGCCTTTTCAAGATTAAGCTTGAGTATGTATCTTGGATCACCTTTGTAAGGAGTTCCATCAGGTTCATAGATGTCGCAAAACATTCTTGCCACAGGAGTCTCGCCGCTTCTCCAGGGAAGAATTGCAAAGGTGGTAGGGTCAGGTCTTGCAATCATATCTGACTCGTCAATTCTTGCAAAACCATGAATTGATGAACCATCAAATCCCATTCCTTCTGAAAAAGCAACCTCAAGTTCTTCAACAGGAACAGCAAAACTTTTAAGCTGACCAAGAATATCAGTAAACCAAAGTCTGACAAACTTCACATTCAGTTCCTTTACCAATTTCAATACATCCTTTTCATCTCTTGGTTTTGAGTAAGTCATAACATCCTCCATATTTTTATTTAGGATGAGGCTAAGCCTCAAAAATTCTGACTAATTATACTTTAACAAACTTTGTCTTTTAACTGCCATATTACATAATATTTTATAATTTAGACGGCTAACGGTTGCCATAGGTATATAATAGCAATAAAAAATTTTTTTGTCAACAATTTTAAAACTCTGAAAAATAGAGATAGAAATCCAATAATTGGTATAGACATTTGAAATTTGAGTATTTTTTGCTGTCATTGTTTAGGCATCCGTCAGGATGCCTAAACAATCTCTGAAATCTCCAAGTTTTTTGTTCGCAGCAGGGAGGTTCACAGTGAAGAGTTTTTTACCATCTTTCGGAAAATAATTTTAAAGTTGACAAAAATGTAATTTTAGTAATAAGCTATAAACATGGTAACCATTTGCCGAAGGGAGATTATAAATGTGTAGATTAGCTGCTATAACATCATCCAAATATTTTTCGCCTATTGAGAACATTCTTGCCCTTGAAACAATGAAAGAAGGGCATGATGGCTCTGGGCTTGGATTAACTCTTAAGGATTTAGGAGGAGATTTTAAAGATTTAAAAGAATATCCAATTCTCTCTGGAATATGTTCCAAAGCAGGCAGAGAAATCCTTGATGAGTATATGGATAAGGCTGGATTTAAGCTTATACATAAGTGGACACCAAAAATTAAGCCTGTAAAGGGCATAGTCAGAAGAGATTACTATTTTGCAGCTGCCTATGACTATCCTGACGAGTGGAAAGGTAAGTCTATTCAAGAAAAAGAAGACCTTCTGATGAATACCCGAGTTACCTTAAGGAAAATGGGAGAGGCAGATGAATCAA